>OBLT010000141.1_pt1 | contig 55499 bp, 53 predicted proteins | sample 1518721 | NCBI WGS metagenome assembly OBLT01 (sample SAMEA3539307, study PRJEB22396) | soil metagenome | biome: tundra; feature: field; material: soil | place: USA | collected 2010-05 | depth 0.15 m | reverse complement strand
TGGTGGATGCGCTTGGGGCTGTACGGCTCAAGTGCAACGACATCAGGCTTGCGATCAGAGCACATCGTAAGGAGATGCGAGACGAAGGAAAGTAGCGGTACGAGCGCTTGACACGGTAGGCGTCTGGCGTTGGAGTCTTCAGATGGACTGCATCTTCGAATCGCTTAGAGATGTTCTTGCGCAAGGGGCCACCCCGGTCCTATGACATTTCATGATGGGCACAGCTGCCCACAATTGAATAAAGCGAATAAAGCACAAACACATGTAAGTTTCGAGCTTAGGCGGGCTCAGGGTTTGCGGGCTGCGCCAACCGCCGACATCTGCAGCGAGGCGAGCGGCTTCTTCAGGTCCCCAGGCCTTAGCTATGAATAAGTCTCGAACGAAGTCTGTTTTATAAATAACAACGCCCCATGCACAAACCTATTGCGCTTGAAACTGGATGCGCAATACATTTTTGCAACATAAATATCCTCAATATGCCATTCAGGCAGACCCATTGCGCAAACGATCGTTTGTGCAACACAGAGCGGCCTCACACCAGCCCAGTGCTGGCCTACCGTGTCGCTGCATGATGGCAGCACGGGCGCATCACCCCGGTTTTACGTTCCATTGCGCCCTAAACCCCAACATGCGTTCTCCGACCGCTTCGTGGCTTATATGCTTACGCGGAATATCCGAATCGAGCAGGATTTGATCGATCAGCTCTTTAACTCCACCGAGAAACGGCTGGTCCGGACTCTTTTGCTGCTCGCTCGCTACGGCCAGGAAGCCCAACCGCAAAAGATGCTTCCCAAAATAACGCAGGAGATGCTGGCGGAAATGATTGGCGCAACGCGCTCCCGGGTAAATTTATTCATGAATATAATAAATTCAGGAAACTGGGCTTCATTAAGTATAATGGCGGGCTGCATGTCGACACTTCCCTGCTGAGTGTTGTCCTGCACGAGTAACCACCGACTTTCAAGCGATGCCAAGATAGAGGCGTAGACCCTCCGCTTCGTTGTGGCATAGACTTACGGAGCTCATGCCTGCAAAGCTTGAAAAGGTGTGGCGTAAGGCTCAGCTGCCCCCAAGAAGCACCCAGAAATAAGGAGGCCGGCTTGTCACATAGCGTGCGCAGCGTTTCGGGAGATCCGTTTGAAAACCAGAAGCATGAACCCACAGAGAACAGCCGTCGGAAGCGAGTCGTGCCGTCGAACGGCCGGACAACCCCTGCGGGAAACCGGGTATATAACAAGATCCTTCTATCCATTCCCGACGACGAGCACGGCCTCATTTGTCCTCACCTACAATTTCTCAGCATGCCTCACAATCTTAGTCTCCACGAACCGAACCAACTAGTCGAGTTTGTATATTTCCCGAATGCAGGTATGGTGTCTCTTGTCGTTGCTATGAAAGATGGAAAGACTGTTGAAGTGGGAGAGGTAGGCAAGGAAGGGTTTGCAGGGATCCCGGCCCTCTTCGGCGTGTCCAGGAGCCCGGTGCGCATGATTGTACAAATTTCCGGAGGCGGGTTCAGAGTGAGAACTAGCGCATTGCAGGGCGTCTTGCGATCAACTCCCGAGCTTCGACTGATTATGGGCCATTACGCAGTATTTCAGGGGATGTCCATCGCACAAACGGCGGCCTGCAATCGGCTCCACAATATTGAACAGCGGCTCACCCGTTGGCTACTCATTACTCAGGACAGAGTGGAATCTCCGACCTTCGCTATCACCCACGATTTCCTTGCGACCATGCTAGGAACGGACCGACCGACCCTAAGCAGCGCAGCAGGTATTCTGCGGGAGAAGCACGCCATCGAATACACCCGTGGCGTAGTTCAGATCTTGAGTCGCGCAAGACTTGAAGATCGCACCTGCGAGTGTTACGGAGCAATCGATCAGTACAACCCGATTGGACAAGATAAATGACGTAGCCTTCCGTCTTTCCCGTGTCATCCTGGCCGATCTGCTGCGGCAGTCGGTCTATAGCCGCTTGGCGGGCTATGAGGACCTCCACGACGCCGAACGACTCGCAGCCGCCCCGATGTTCCGATTGATCAGTTTGCAAAGGATCTTGGACCGCACGGCCCGCATGGCCATCAATCGTTCGACGCTGTCCCCCGGGTGAAGAAACTCGGGGTAGATCCACAACGAGTGTGACAATCTCCTTCTACACCCTCGGCAATATTGTCAGGCCCAGCCACCCGAAGTGCCTCCCGCGTCTTCGAATTGTGCGTGTCAGACCCTACCATCCACATCTGCGGTTGCACTCTGTGACCCAAATTGAAATGTGTCGCTTACACGACAGACAAGCTTTGTTCCAGTGACTTAGATTCCCCCCTTTAGGATCACTCGCTGTTGACTCTAAGAAGGGAGGCATATGGCGCACTCCGCAGTTCCACCTTTGGCTGTCTCCCGGAAGCCCGGTTTTGCCGACACTTCACTCAAGAATGAAGCGCCCTCCTCCGGTGTGTCTTGGCCGGCGGTACTTGCTGGTGCATTTGCGGCTGCCGCTTTGTCGCTGATCCTGCTCGCATTGGGCACAGGCATCGGCTTGTCCTCCGTTTCGCCGTGGTCAAACATGGGCGCATCGGCCTCCGCGATCGGTATCGGCGCTATCGTCTGGCTGATCGTCACGCAAATCATCGCTGCGACAATGGGTGGCTATTTGGCGGGCCGATTGCGCACGAAGTGGGTCAATATCCACACGAACGAAGTATATTTCCGGGATACCGCGCACGGCTTTCTGGTGTGGGCGGTTGGTCTGGTAATCACGGCTGCGTTTTTAGCATCGGCAGCCACGTCCATGGTCGGAGGAGGGGCACAGCTCGGTGCCATCACTTCCGGGAAGGCAACAAGTGCTCAGTCGGACGGCCAGGCCTCTGATCCCAACAAGTATTTCGTAGACACCTTGTTTCGTTCGGACCGTCCAGCGTCGGAGACGACTGACGCTTCGATACGTGCCGAGGCCGGAAGCATTTTTGCGAACGCGCTTCGACAGAAAGATGTTCCCGCACCCGACAAAACTTATCTAGGTCAATTGGTAGCAGCAAGAACGGGCCTCAGTCAGACCGACGCCGAACAACGCGTGTCTGATGTTCTCAGCCAGGCCCGGCAAGCGGCCGATACCGCCCGCAAGACCGTAGCACATTCCTTGTACTGGACATTCCTCGCTCTTTTGATCGGCGCTTTTTGCGCGAGCTTTGCCGCGACCATCGGAGGAAAGCAACGCGATCATGTAGTTACGATTTGACGCGCTTTTGATTTCCAAAAAGGGGCACACAGATGCGTTCAATTTTGCTCTTGCTGCTTGGGATTCCGATCCCCATCATTATTTTGATCGGACTTTTCAGCCACTTTTAAACCCGCTCGCAACGTGACGGCAGAATCATAGGTTGATCATTGCGCGGGTACCGCTTGAGAGCCGCTAGCCCGGAGATGTGGCGCAATCCAGGAAGCGTGTGGAACGCTGCCAATGCCAGATCTGGTGGGAGCCAATGTCCCGGTGAAAGAGGGCCACCGTCGATTTAGAAGTTGAACGGTTCGAACAACGTTACGATTACGGCTTTAAAAGAAGACTTAAATGAAATTGAATCGCTTGACACATCTTTACGTCGAGGAACTGAAGGATCTCTACAGCGCGGAGAACCAGCTGGTGAAAGCCCTTCCTAAGATGGCCAGAGCCTCAACTTCCGGGGACTTGCGCGCGGGTTTTGAAGGGCACTTGGAGCAGACGAAAGAACACGTAGCACGCCTCGAAAAGATTTTCAAAGCTCTCGGAGAAAGCCCGAATGGCAAGAAATGCAAGGGCATGGAGGGCCTCATCAAGGAAGGCGGCGAACTGATCGAGGAAGATCCCGCGCCCGAGGAATTGGATGCTGGGCTTATCTCCGCCGCTCAGCGGGTGGAGCACTACGAAATCGCCGGTTACGGCTGTGTCAGCACTTACGCAAAGATTCTCGGAGAAGACCAGGCCGTGTCGCTCCTGAGGCAGACTCTTGAGGAAGAGAAGGAGACAGACAAGAAGCTGACTCAACTGGCGGCCCAGATCAACATTGAGGCCGCCAACTCCGAGGAATCGGATGCAGGCAGCAAGTCGGGAAAAGCCGCGAAGACCAAGGCGGGCCGAGCGTAGCTAGTCGCGTCGTCGAACAATTCAAAAGGAGGAATAGAAATGAAGGGAAGTCTTATCAAATCACAACGATTGCTTCTGGCTTTAGGCTCGCTGGCTCTCGGCGCGTCGCTGATGGCCATGCCAGTCCCGCGGAATCAAGATAACCAGCAGACGGCGCCCGACAACACCAAGAAAAACAAGGATCAGACAAGCCCTACCGCCGACCAACAGAAAATGAATCCCGCGGACCGCGCCATCACGCAGAAAATCCGAAAAGCGGTTCATGATGATACGAGCCTCTCCACCTACGCACACAACATCAAAATCATCACTCAAGACGGCAAAGTCACACTCCGAGGGCCGGTGCGGTCTGAAGATGAGAAAAACAACCTCCAGGCAAAGGCAGCGACAGTCGCTGGAGAGGCAAACGTAACCAATAAACTCGAAATCGCACCTTCGAAATAGCCAGGAACAAATCGAAATTAGCCTCCACTCAAAGGAGAATTACAAATGTCAGGTAAAAAAGTAGGGGTATTTGGAATCTACTCGACTCGTATTGCGGCCGAAAACGCCACGGATTCACTCATGAAAGCGGGTTTCCCGGCTTCCGATATTTCCGTACTGTTGCCGGAGAGTCTCGGCGGCCCCAAAGACATGGGCACGGAAAAGGCTACGAAAGCGCCCGAGGGTGCGGCAGCAGGCGTGACCACCGGTGGCGTAATTGGTGGCACGCTCGGCCTGCTGGCAGGTGTTGGTCTTTTGGCGATTCCTGGCCTCGGCCCATTCATCGCCGCGGGTCCGATCATGGCAGGGCTGGCGGGGCTGGGCGTTGGGGGAGCAGTGGGCGGAGCTACCGGCGCCTTGATCGGCGCGGGTATCCCTGAATTCGAAGCAAAGCGATATGAAGGCCGCCTGCAGAAGGGCGGAATTCTCCTCTCCGTGCATTGCGACACGGGTGAGGAGATCAAGCGTGCCAAGGAAGTCCTGAAGTCTACGGGCGCAGAGGATGTTTCCTCCACGGGAGAATCCTCCGTTGATACCAAGACAACAGATCGTGACGTGACCAGTAAGCCGGCGCGCGGAACCCATTAATCCAAGCGGAGGAAGTCTAATCACAACTTCCTCCTTTTCTCCCTAAAATCAAGTTCAGGATTGTGCAGGATAGCTATTGGTATAGGAGGATCGCGATGACAAGAGATCATAAGGCAGGAACGATTCTAACCTTTGCAATGGGGGCTGCCGCAGGTGCCGTGGCTGCTTTACTCCTTGCGCCCAAAACCGGAGAGGAACTACGGGGCGATATTGCCGCCGGGGTCAGCGATGGAGTCAATCAGGTCCGCGGCACTGGCAAAGATTTAAAGCGGAGAACACAGAAAACCGTAGCTCTAGCGCAAGACCAAGTACAGGATGCGATGGAGGCGGGACAAGAAGCATACAGCCAAGCGAAGCAGGCTTGAGTTTCGCCAACCAGCCAGGGAAACTCCCGAACTGATGGGGAGCGCGGCTCGCCAGAGGGGCCGTCAACTGCTAGAGCTCTACATCCCGCAGAAAGGAGCACGACCGATGACTTCAAAGACTTCTGAGCCACAGAAACTTTCGTTCTTGACTGACATCAAAGAGATTCGCCGACGTGCCCGTCAGCACATTCAAGACGGAGCGGTTACAGACAGCTACAAAGGCGACCGGACGGTCGTCTTGCGCGTCCTCAATGAGGCACTCGCCACGGAGATCGTTTGCGTGCTGCGCTACAAGCGTCATCACTACATGGCCAAGGGCATCCACTCGCAGGCGGTCGCGGAAGAGTTTCTCGAACACGCGGCCGAAGAGCAGGGTCACGCCGATCAGATCGCGGAGAGAATCACTCAACTGGATGGGGAGCCCAACTTCAACCCCGAAGGCATGCTGACGCGGAGCCACTCAGAATACGTCGAAGGGGAAACGCTTGTCGAAATGATTCGCGAAGACTTGGTGGCCGAGCGCATTGCGGTCGAATCCTACTCTGAGATTATCCGCTACCTGGGCGACAACGATCCCACAAGTAAACGGATGATGGAAGAGATTCTCGCCAAGGAGGAAGAGCACGCCGATGACATGAAAACGCTGTTGGAGACGGTCGGGAAAGCTGAAGAAGTAATGGCAGAAGTAAAGCCGAAGTCCTCGGAGGGCGGCCATCGTCGCGCTTCCTAGACTTTGATTTGGTCCAGGCCACATTAGCTCGGGCTTTTCTTTCATACCAATGGAACTCAATCATCTACTGGAGGAAACATGACAAACGATAGCTTCAAGAAACTGTATGTCGACGAATTGAAAGACTTGTATAGCGCGGAGAGCCAATTACTCAAAGCGCTTCCGAAAATGGCCGCTGCTGCCTCCGCAACGGAGCTACGACAGGGATTCGAAAAGCACTTAAAACAGACCGAAGGTCACGTTCAGCGCCTTGACAAGATCTTTGAAGCCCTGGGTGAGAGTCCAAAGGGCAAGAAATGTGTAGGCATGGAGGGTCTGGTTAAGGAAGGCTCCGAGGTCAGCGAAGAAGGCTTCGAAGGCGCGGTGTTGGACGCAGGGTTGATTGGCGCGGCCCACTCCAGCGACGTCCACAAATTGATTTTGAGTGATGATGGAATCAGCTTGGTACCAATGGAGGCGGATGCTACCGCAGGCCCCAAACAGAAAGAGAGGGTCGGTAAAAGCATCACTGTAAGGCAAACATTAATCAAAAGATAAAAGGATCGGATGAAAGCCGGAGATCTGGCCTGAATCATGGGACAATTGCATCCTAGCTTTATTGTCGGCATCGGCGGCTCAGCTGGAGCCCTTAACGCCTATAAGGCGTTCTTGGACGCCCTGCCATCTAATACCGGTATGGCCTTTGTCATTGGCTCCCAGATTCATCCCACCGCCAACAGTCAGTTAGCTGACATTCTGTCGCATCACACGAAAATGCCAGTAACACTGGCTTCCGCGGCGATGCCCATCCGGGCGAATCGCGTCTACGTGATTCCTCCAAATGCGGACCTGCTAATTGAGAGCCGTACCTTCAAAGTCGCCACCCCACGCGCTAGTAGGGATGAGCGGATAGATTTGTTGCTTAGTTCTTTAGCGGAGGCTATGGGGGCGCGTGCGATTGGCATAATTTTCTCTGGGTATGGTGGCGATGGTACTGAGGGATGCAAACACATCAAGGCAAACGGAGGAAAAACCTTTGCTCAGGACATGTCTGCCGAAGTAGACGGCATGCCTCTCAGTGCTCAGGCTTCAGGCTGTATTGATTTCGTTCTGCCACCCGGCAAAATTCCAGCTGAACTACAAAGATTGGTAAGAACTATTGCAACCAAGAAGAAACATGATTTCGACCCGAAGATGTTCCTTGCCACCATTGGCGAGGGCCGGATAATTGTGCTGGTTCCTGGGAAACAAACAATCTTCGCGCAGGGGGACGCGGCTGACACAGTCTTCTACATCCAGAAGGGTAAGGTGAGACTCACCGTCGTCTCGGAAAAAGGCAAGGAAGCTACGATAGCCATATTGAATCCGGGCGATTTCTGCGGAGAAGGTGGTCTTGCGGGACAGCCTCTACGCATGGGGTCTGCAATCGCGATGACAGATTGCGAACTCATGCGAATCGACAAGAAGGCAATGATGCTTGCGCTTCACCGCGAACATACATTGTCCGACATGTTTACGGCATATTTGTTGGGCCGGAACATCCGATACGAAGCGGATTTGGTTGACCAACTGTTTAGCTCCAGCGAGAAGAGACTAGCTCGGATTCTGCTGTTGCTATCTCACTTCGGCAAGGAAGGCGTACCCGAGACTGTAATCCCCAAGATCAGTCAGGAGACCCTCGCGGATATGGTGGGCACAACCCGGTCGCGGGTCAGTTTTTTCATGAACCGGTTCAGAAAGTTAGGCTTCGTTGACTACGGCGAAGGCGGACTGCAAGTTCACAGTTCACTTCTCAATGTCGTTCTGCACGACTAGAACTTCGTTCCGAAAAACGGAACCTCTGCTCTCTTACAGGCCCCAGCCACTTTCGACTTCGCGGTCGAACACCCCATCGTCGAGTCCCCCTCCAGCTGGCATGGCATGCGTGCAACGTGGCGCGTTCGCGCTAGTCAGACCCTTCAAGTCCCACTCCATATCGCTTTGCGGCCGACTGGATTCGCTTCCACGCCGCACGACGTTCCGCTTCCGTAACGCCCTTCACCTGCTTGAAGCGCGCGGCAGCGTTGCGTACGTGAGAGGCATTTTCCAGCGGCTCCTTGCGTTGCTTGGGGAAAGCGAACTTGGTTGCGGATATCTGATCACGAGCTGGCTTGGTTAGCTTTGCCATTATTGTTTCTCCTCTCGGAGCATCCCTACTGCGCACGGACGGGCCGACCGGGACTCTTTACCACGGTGGATTATGGCAGCTTTTCCAGCTTCTGGCGCGTGGTCTGGTTGATGTCTTCTTCTCGCGTGGATTCAGCCATGCGCGGCTCATCCATTTCCTTTTTGACGCGAGCGAGTGTCGCTTGGTTGGATTCTTGCTTGGGATCGTTTTTATGCATACTTGCACGATGTCACGAGTCCAAAGGGATTACAGGTCAATTTGGAACACAGCTGGCAGTTTCAGAATTGTCTTCATATACCGAGCAGTTTTGAACAGTCCGGACCCATCTCCGAAACGTAGCATCTCAAGTGTGACAAGCGTGAAACGACGTGCCGCTTTTCACACGGTTGGAGGGTTGGACTATCGAAGACGAACAGTGTCAGAAGATCGGCGGAGGGTATTAGGCAGTGAAGTTCAGATTTTTACTGTTTCTCTGAATGGAGCCAACTTCTTATCAACGCCGATCCAAAGTCCAACATCATGAAAGCTGAGAGGAGCGCCCCGTGACGTGCTGTCACGCGGAAGAGTGGCGCTTCGGCGCCGCGTACGAAGTCCAAAATCAATGCGGGCTTCAGCCTCGGTGGGAGCATTTCTTGCCAGTGTGCATTGTTCTGCAGCCTGTTTACTTGTGCCGCCAAGCCGTTGAAAAGGGTTCGCGCTTAGCGGCTGAAGGGATCTGCCTGTCCCCTTAATCGAGGCATCAATCAACTTGTCCGTCTGCGCACGCCCGGCAATTCCCCCAACAAATCAACAGCGGTCTTCTCCTCTTTCAGATCCTCTGACCTAACTGCAATGACCGACCCCAACAATTGGGCGGATGGAGATCCGACGGTAGTTCTCCCGCGTCGCAAAAAAGGCCGCCGCGTATCGTGCGAGCGGCCTTGAAGCTAAAATCACTTCGACGTTTATCAGGACGGCTCTATCTCAATCGACCACCCTGAGGCCTAAGCCTGCTTTTTCTTCTCTTGATCGTGCTTCTCCTGTTCCGACTGCGGACTCTTGGGCTGGCCGCTGGGGTCCTGCTGTTTGTGCTGTATTGGCTGGTTCGGCTGGTTTCCAGGTTTCTGATCCGAACCAGGCTTCTGCGGATCGCTATGTTGTGGGTTACGATTTTCTTGATCTGACATTTTATTTCTCCTTATGCTGGTGTTTCTGTTGTTGGTGAGTTGTTGCAATCGTGTTCAGTCTGATTTAGGCGTTTTAACCGGGACAGCAGCGCGGGTCCGTGCGACGAGGAGTGGCTTCGTAGGGGCTGATATGTGGTAGTGCGCCGGCTGATCTCAAAGCAGTACTGAGCGGGGAACGGCGGAGCATCAGTTGTCCCGAACGCAGGAACATGCTCCGGACGGAGCCCGCCTATTTACTTCTCGAACACTTTTTCGATCTGCCCGACCTTCTTTTCAACTTTCCCGGCGTTATGTTCGGCTTTGCCGTCAGCCTGTAGGTTAGGATTGTTCGTGACTTTGCCTGCCTTCTCTTTGACTTTGCCTTTCACTTCGTGAACGGTGCCTTTGATCTCATCTTTCGTACTGGTGTTCATCTGTTTTCTCCTTGTCGTTGAATCTTGCATATTTAAGGGGCGAGCATGGGGCCCTTGCCGTGATGTTCGATATGGGCCTTGGCCGCTTGCGCCGCGTGGTGCGTTGCGTGGCAGTGGTGACCTGTGCTAAGTGTGCGCGCGGTGTGCTGCGGTTTCCAACGCTAGCCGCGCCGACGAGAGTATCCCCAGCCCCCGCCACCGAGCAACAACAACACCACAAGCACAATCAATATGGTTGACATGTTGTAACCTCACTTGTAAGAGGAAGCTGGACTGGCCTTTGTAACGGTCGCCGCACTTCTCCTTCACTATGCAACATGATAGAAGTGGCCAAGGCGGATGTCTGGTCACATTAGACCGCTTTTAGCGATCGATTTGTACGGCGCGCCACGCAGGATTGTGAGCGGATTGGTGCTGCGTATCACCGCTCCCGCCTCCGGGTTGACCCGGCGGCCCTGGCGCCCACAAGAGTATGTTCCTGAATGGGCTAGGCGCAATCGCCACCGCGATCACCGTAGCTATAGTCTTGGTCGCGAAATTCACTGAAGGCGCTTGGATCACGATCGTCTTAATTCCTGCGATGATTCTGATGATGAGGAGCATCAAACGGCATTACGATAGGGTGGAGAAAGAAACGCAGACTGACGCCCCAGTGAACACTCAGGATCTCTGCGCCCCAATTGTGCTGCTTCCGGTCGATCGCTGGAGTGTTGTTTCGGAAAAGGCACTCCGATTCGCCTGGGGTCTCTCAGATCAAATCCGGGTTCTTCATGTGGAGTGCGGAGAAGAGACCGAGAGCCTGTGTAGAAACTGGGGCCGCCTGGTGGAAACTCCTGCCAAAGAAGCGAATCTTCCCGTCCCTGAGCTGGTGCTGCTGAAATCACCATTCCGATTTGTGGTCAAGCCAATCGTGGAATACGCACTGAATTTGGAGAGAGAGAACTCCGAGAAGCACGTCGCTGTCATTCTTCCCGAACTGGTGGAGAGACGCTGGTACTACCTCTTCTTGCACAACAATCGCTCTTCTGCACTGAAGGCACTCTTGTACCTTCAGCGCAGCCAGCGAATCAGTGTCATCAATGTTCCATGGTATCTCAGACGTTAGGCAGATGCCGCATCACCCGCCCGCTGACGTGAGGGGCACGAAGGGTTGCTCCGCCAGATCTCGCATTCTTTAGAATTCTGCTGCGAAACTCGCAGTACAGGTTGCGGTATGTAAACGTCCCGGAACGGGAAACGGCCGCCACGTTCTCACTAACTTGTGAGTGACGCTACCGAATCAAGTCCGATGCGAACCGAATCCGTTATACACGGAACGCCCGATCGGTTTGAAAAACGGTAGGGGCGGTGCATTGGAATTTATGCCGGGGAATGCACAAGGATATCCGAACAAAACGCCGCAGGGCCGGTCAAAGTCGGCGGAAGAGGTCAACCCATTATTGGCGAAATCGACCATGCTGGCGCCTCCGCCGCCGGGGTACAAACCTGGGCAAGCCTGAATGCCTTGATCGACAGTTGAGACTCCGCAATGGCTGAGCGTCGAAGCAATCGCCTGTTGCGCAGCAGCTTTGTTGAAATAGTGAATGTCGCCGGTGTGGTTCTCGTCGATTCCGAGGAAATAATGGGTTTGCACGTTGCGCACAAAGTCGGCACTGACTACCATGCCGCGACGAATTTCCCGCTGCACACCGATGTTCATCTCGACAGAACGCGGAGTGCGATAGTTGGGATCGTACATATTCGTGCCCAGACCGAATCCAAACTTGTTCTGCAGCAACGATCCGGCGTAGTTCGGGTTCGGCGCATTCAAATTAAACGGAGAGTCGGCCTGGTACAGTTTCTGGAACGCGGCGATCTGGCCAGCGACCATTCCGATGGCAACGGGGTTATTCGTCGGCATGCCTCCAGCCATCGCGCTGCAAAAGGTTGGCTCGAGTGCTCCACCGGAAATTGGAACTGGCTGTGGCGTAGCGGTTCCGTTGCAGGCAATCGGTGACTGGAGAAAGACGTCACCCACTGGCGCGCGGTATAACGGATCGAGCGGTGCAACGATGGTGAGCACGTTCTCGTAGAAGAGACCGATGCCGCCACGAACGGACATCTTACCCTTGCCGGTCGGGTCCCAGGCAAAACCTAGTTGGGGCGCGAAGTTCGAATTGGGTTGGCGGACCCGATTGCCCAAGCCTGGTATCAACGCATTGAGTTGGGGAATCGGGGAGAACTTACTATCGCTCCGGCCTGGCTCACGCGCATAGCGCAGGCCATAAGTCAAAGTGAGATTCCTTTTAAATTTCGAATTCACGCCCACGTATGCGGCAAGACGCTGGTAGAAGAAACTGCCGGCCGGAAGTCCCAATCCCGGCGTCGGCGTCACGTATCCGAGACCGTTGCTCACCGTGACATATTCAACGGGATAGTTCAGCGGGTTGGTATCGCCGCCGGGGAAGGGCCCCGTTTGCGCGAAGGTTTCTTCGGAGAGGCCCACATTCGTGGACAGAAATGGTGCGAGGGACTGAACTGGCACAAAGCCAGCGGCAGCGATACGGTTGAAGTCGAAGCCGTAGCGGATGATGTGCGAGCCCAAAGTTTTGCTGCCATCGTACTTGGCCTGGTGGTCGCTCTGTAATATCGCCTGCGGCGCACTACCGGTAGGTCCGATTGCTAGTCCGGTATTACCCATCTGTATGTTCAATGGATAGTTGGCCAGCGGCAAATTAGTACCGCTGGTTGCGTCGAGGTGCTGCAGCCCAGTTTTCAAATACCCGAATCGGAAGCTGTGGCTGAAGCTCCCCGTATTAAAGTCGAACCCGGCCACATGTGTCCGCGTGACATTCTTGCCGCCGTACACCGAAAAACCCAAGCCTCCATTTGCCGAGAATGCGTTCTGAAAGTAGCTGAAGCGGTAGAACGCGCGCACTGAGTGGGTGAGCTGATAATCCGCCTTCGCCATGAGGTTGTCCTCATGGAATGGCGAGCTGAAGCTGCCGGAATATTGCTGAAAAGGGGCGGCCACTAACACCGGTGCCTGCTCATGCTGCAGCGTGCGCTCCCCATCCAGAAAGTAGAAGAATTTGTTCTTGACGATCGGCCCGCCCAGGCGCCCGCCGTATTGGGAGCGTTGAAAGGGCTCAGTAAGTCCAGGCGGCGTGGGCAAAGAGGCAGCCAGGGAGCTGTCGCGGAACAAACTGAAAGCTTCGCCATGAATGGCATTGGTTCCCGAACGCGTGGTCACATTGATCGCTCCGGAGGTCGTCAGCTCCGTAGAAAGATCCATGCTCGACTGGCTAAGTTGGAATTCCTGGATGCCGCTGGCGGGGATGTCGGTAGTGGTCGAGCTGAATATCTCGTCCGAGACGTCAATGCCATCAACTTCGATCCGAGCAGTACGGCCGAAACGGCCACCGAAGGAGATGGACGAATAGCCGTCCTTGCTGAAATTCGCTCCATCCTGAATTTGAACGCCGGGTTCCAATTGCGCTAGGTCTAGAAAATTGCGGCCATTGACTGGCAGGTTATCAATCTGGTCAGCATTCAAGACACCTTGCACAGTGGCTTGTTCCGTGTTGACCCGCACGGCGGAGCCTTGCACATCGATAATCTGATTCTGCTGCCCGATTTGCAGGTTCACGTTCACCGTAGCCGTGTTGCCCACCAGCACGGTCAGTGACACTTCTGCTGAACTGAAGCCTTTGGCCGAAACCAGCGTTTTGTAATTGCCCGGGGTCAGCGCTCCCGAGTTACGAACCGGAGGAATTCGTGGTGAGATGAATAACTTGACCGGTGGCAACGTTGGTAATCGTTACACTTGCACCGCTGACAACTGCACTCGATGGATCGCTGGAAATGCCCACAATGCTTCCGGTGCCTACGGTCGTCTGGGCGATTAGTGGGGCGAGAATGCTGAAAAGCGTCAGCCAGGTTGCGAATAGGCAAGGGAAGACACGCGCGACTTTTCCAGCGGCAGTACTCATGACGTAATCCGCTTATGGCGGCAGCCCCATGCGGCGGAGCAAATCCTTAAATCTGGGATCGGAGCGAAGGGGAACAAGCAAGGGATCCACTTTGAGAATCATCACGCCCCAATCGTGACTGGCCATTTCGCGATGGTTGTATCCCTGCTCCAGCCAATAGAAGGCGCGATCCTTGTCGCCCACAGCCACATATGCTCTTGGGAGCCAGATGAAGAGACTCACCATTATGCGAAACAGCGTTCAGGCTGGGTTCAATCAGCCAAGGCCCGACTTGGAAGTCTCCTTCCACAACTACTCTCCGGGGAAAGCTAAGGCCAGTAATTATAGCGTCTTAATAGTTCAGAACCGAGGCGAAATCCACGCTTGCCCCAAGCAACCCATGTCGCCTACTCCGCGCGGAGATTCTAACTTGATGCTGGCCTTCAGCAAAGCTTGAGCCTAGAACCCAATTAGGGTACAATCGTACCCATTATGAGTACAGGAGGGAATTACGAGGTCGCGAGCCGAGGGCTTTTTGGCCAGACGCGTAGCGCGCTGCTGGCCATGCTTTACGGCCATGCAGACCAGTCATTCTACCTACGCCAGCTTGTCAGGGCAGTTGGTGCCGGCCACGGTGCTCTTCAGCGAGAGTTGAAGCACCTAACGGAGATTGGCCTCATTGTGAGAACGGTTCAGGGTAATCAGGTCCTATATCGCGCAAATTCGCAAAGCCCGATTTTCTCGGAAATCAAGAGCCTGATATCCAAGACCGTAGGCATCCACGATGTCATCCGTTTGGCGCTGGCGTCTTTGGGAACAGAGATTAAAATTGCTTTCGTGTACGGTTCGGTTGCGCGTCAAAAAGAGCGAGCGGATAGTGACGTGGATTTGATGGTTTTGGGTGATGCACCGTTCAGCGACGTTGTTTCCGCGCTGAGTCCGGCACAGAGAGCGCTCGGCAGGGAGATCAACCCGACCGTTTTTCCGGTGTCTGAATTCCGATCAAAGCTGGTGGCAGGGAACCATTTCTTGCGTAGCGTAATGAAAGGGAAGAGACTTTTCGTGTTAGGGACTGAGAATGAGCTTGCAAAGTTGGCTTCAAAATAGTTGGTTGGTTCAGCACACAACAAGCCCTGAAGAGATCAAGAACCTGTTGGCGATTTCGGATCGAGATCTCTTGGCTTGCCAAGTGAAACAGTTGCCCGCCGACTGGCGGTGTACGATCGCCTACAATGCGGCACTCCAGGCGGCAACCGCCGCATTGGCTGCCGCGGGCTACAGGGCCGCGCGGGACAATCATCACTATCGCGTTATCCAATCGCTGGAATTCACAACGGCACCGGGCAGAAAATTCATCGACACGCTAGATGGCTTTCGCAAGAAGCGCAATGTTAGCAGCTACGATCTTGCCGGGGCCGTATCCGATAAAGAATCGGACGAGATGCTCAAACTCGCGACCGGTCTCCGCGTGGACGTGGAAAAATGGATTAGAGCGACTCGCCCGGAACTATTTAAGCCTAAGGTCTAGCCGCGCGGTGCCAGCCGTTCCCAGTGGTTCGCCTTGCCCTGTGACTTGAAGCTTGAAATTGAGAGAAGGGCTGTCCCCCGCGGTCAGCCCTCGGCCCAAATCAGTTTGGTAGCAAATTGGTAGCACGTGTTTTGGTAGCATTTTGGTAGCAAAACACGCCGATTTTAGCGGTTTTTGCCGACTCGTCCGGCTATTAAAGCCTTTGCCGTCAGCAAGTTGCGACTTTCGTCGTTCCATGGCATGGAAGAGGTCGCCGGTTCGATCCCGGCCAGGTCCACCAATTCTCTCAACAACTTAGACAGGGCGGCGGCTCGGAGTTCCGGCGTTTGTGTCATAGTCCGCCGTTTTGGTGCTCACTGCAAGTCCAAAGCGGCGGCACTCATGGGGGAGTCACGCAGGCGCAAAAGCCGATCACTCGTGTTGCATATTTCGCGGCGAAACTATTGCCAGCTTTTCAGGGAGAAGACTCAGCGAGCCCGCTTCTAGTCGACATGTTCACCTTCCTCCATGAAACGCGCTTCCGCTGGAGGTAGCCGGTCTCCCGGACGTGCCAGGCAGAAATACAACGTCGGCAGGAGGAATACGCTGATCAGCAACTCGAATGTGAGTCCGCCCACGATGACAATGGCGAAAGGCCGTTGTGAATCGGAACCAATATCGTGGGAAATGGCTGCCGGCAAGAGGCCGAGCGTGGCCACCAGCATCGTCATCATGATGGGACGGAGCCGGAGTGCGGCTCCTTCCTGGGCCGCTTCCCTCACAGTCCTGCCTCGTGACAACCCGGATGAGCATGCCGGGATTATAGCGGCGGAATTCCAGGGGGTGCTAGGCTGGTGAGGTGAAGTTTCCGAATCGCAAAAAACTCATGCGGAGACAGCCGCCTCGGCTGTCTCGCCAGAGCTTGCCCCGAGCAAGCGCAGCGCGTCGAGGGGGCGAAGCCCGGCGGCTCCGCACATGCTCCGTAGTCATAGCAATTTGCCTTGCTGCGCTGCCCGCTTCCGCTGCCACGTGGACCGTCCACGCGCAGCCGATCCGCTTGGTCAATGGCGCTCCGGTTCTGTTTCAGGTGAAGCCGCCAGTCAAGCTCGACTCCCTCTCCGGCACATGGCTCGGCCATCAGCTCACCTTCAGCTACGATGCCTCCACAAAAACGTGGTTCACCTTAGCAGGCGTAAGCTTCGAGACCACTCCCGGCAAGTACCCGCTCGAACTATCTGCCGAACGCGCCGCGAGCAAAACTGCGCTGACTTCTACGGGCATGACCATCACACGCACGTTCGTCGTCGCCCGCGCCCAGTATCCGCAGATTAAAGTGGAACTCACTATCGAAAAGAAATTCACCGAGCCCTCCCCAGAGCAGCAACAGCAAATCGCAGAAGGCGTAAAGATAAAAGACGACTACCTGAACCGCGTCACCCCAGCCCGTGAGTGGGACGGAAAATTCACCGCTCCCGCGGACGCCGCCATCTCCGATGTCTACGGTTCGCAACGAATCTTCAACGGCAAAGCGCAGCGCCCACATTACGGCCTCGACTTCCGCGTTCCCACCGGTACCCCGGTCGCGGCCATGAATCAGGGCACCGTGCTACTGGCGCGGTTCCTGTATTTCGAAGGCAACTGCGTAGTAATCGACCACGGCCAGGGACTTCTCACCCTGTACTTCCATCTTTCCGAATTCAAAGTGAAGGAAGGAGACTCGGTGAAGCGAGGCCAGGAGATTGGCCTGAGCGGGGGCACAGGACGCGCCACCGGCCCTCATCTTCACGTCGCCGTTCGCTGGCAGGGCACCTATCTCGATCCCTCCCGCCTCCTGCAGTTGGCCCTGCCTTGAGATTTTGGGCCTCTACGCCGAAAACTTGCTGCGCTCGCGCAGCAAATCATGCAGCGCCTCTTTCAATCCCAGGTTCCGGATCAGCCGGTGCAGGTAATTCGGATGCACTCCGAGAATCCCCGCCGCCTCCACGTAATTTCCCCGCGTCTGCTCGACCGCATCAAGAATCAATTGCTTCTTCCATTGTTTCACGCCGGCGTGATACTTGCCCTCATGGGTCTCGGCTGCCGGCGCCTGCTCCAATAATGATTCCGGCAAATCCTCCAACTGGACCGCGTCCGACGATCCCATCACCAGCGCCCGCTCGACCGCATTCTCCAATTCGCGCACGTTGCCCGGCCACTCGTAGGTCACCAGTGCCGCCATGGCTTCGCGCGATACCGGCTTCGCCTTCACCTTGCACCGCTTGGCATACTTCTGCAAAAAATGCCGCGTCAGCATCGGAATGTCTTCTCTGCGTTCCCGCAGCGGAGGCATGGTCAGCTTGACCACTGCAAGCCGGTAGTACAGATCCTGGCGGAACTCCCCGCTGCGCACCGCTTCGTTCAAGTCGCGATTGGTGGCAGCGATCAATCGGATATCGACCTTGATGGCATGCGTCCCACCCACACGCTCGAATTCGCGCTCCTGCAAGACGCGCAGCAGCTTGACCTGCAGTGCGGGAGCCAATTCCCCGATCTCGTCGAGAAATACCACGCCGCCATCGGCGACCTCCAGCCGTCCCTTCTTTTGCACCGCCGCACCCGTGAATGCACCGCGCTCATGCCCAAACAAATCACTCTCCAGCAGAGACTCCGGAATCGCCGCGCAGTTGATTGCCACGAATGGTTTATTACCCCGGTGGCTGTTGCGATGCAACGCCCGGGCCACCAGCTCTTTGCCGGTTCCGCTTTCGCCCTCGATCAAGACAGTCGATTCGGTGGGCGCGACCCTCGCCAGAAACTGAAAAATCTCCTTGATCCGCGCGCCTTCTCCCACCAGGCTCTGTTCCTGCCTGACTTCCGTGGCGAGCCGCTGGTTTTCCTGCTCGAGCCATTGCAGTCGGCGCGCATTGTCCAGCGCCACCGCGGAAACTCCGGCGATCGCTGTCAACAGTTCCAGGTGTTCTTCCTGAAACCGGTCAGCAGCATTGGTGCTGTCAAGGTAAATGCATCCAATCACCCGCTGGAATACAGTCAGAGGGACGCACAACAGCGTTCGCACTTCGGAGACCACCAGGCTTTCGACGTCACGCAGCGCGCCACTGGAGGGAACGTCCACTCCCAGAATCGCGACATTTTCCGTCATCACCTGGCGTGCAATCGTGCGGCTGACGCGCACCAACTGGGGCTGTCCCGCGTGCCGCGTCCGCGCATACAGACAGTTGAACTCCTGCCCTGCGCCCTCCGCCAGAAGAATCGCGCCTCGGCCCGCCGGCACCACGTCAAAAATCAGGTCCAGCAACTGCGCCTGCAATTCCTCCAGATCGCGGATGGCATGCACGACGCGGCTGATCTTGAGCAGCGCGCCCAGATTGCGCGCCAGTTGCGACGTCGCCGGCAGCTCTCGCTGCAGCCGGTCCGGCTGCAGGTAGACCACTTCTCTGGGATGAATGAGCTTCGTCTCAGCCGTGGAGTGACTGTCATCGAACTCAACGCGGCTGGCGGGAATGGCTTGGTCCTGATCTTCCAGCAGAAATAAAAACACCGAGTCGCCGGTCGCGATCTCGTCTCCGTGCCGCAGCCACTGTTCCTTCACCGCCCGGCCATTCACCAAAGTCCCGTTGCGGCTGTCGAGGTCCTTGATCTGAAAGCGGCCGTCTTCTTCTCTTCGCAGTAAACAGTGTTTTCGCGAAACCGACGCATCGGCGACTGCCACGGCGTTTGCAGGATCGCGGCCCAGTGTGGCTTCCCCGTCTGGTAAGGGAATGGTCGCGTCTTTTGAGGGTCCGGCGATCACCAAGAGTCTAGGGCGCAATCGGGGTCTCCCACTCCGTGCAGAACTTCTTATCACAGCGCGGGGAGAAATGCATGCCCGGCGCGATTCATTTCCAATATCCGAACGGTTAGTAAGACTATCTGATCAGATAGGTTTTGGCGGATCCCCTGCGAGGGCGCGGGGCCTGCTCGTCCCGAGCAGGAATGCTGCTAACAAGTTGTAAATACAAGGATTACGCCACATTGCCTGGAATGATCACCTCCGCCTCAGGAGTTTGGAATCCGGCATGCACTGTAGCAAAACGCGGATTCTTGGCAAAAAGCGACGGGGGAAGCGCTTTCAAGCATTTCTAGCCGAGATCGCCGTCAGAAGCTCGGGGGACCCCCTCATCGAGCTTCTGACTTTTTTCTTTTTTCGGCATTTCAAGGCCAAGACTGCAGAATGAGGAAGGAAATGGTTACCGGGCGCAGGGTTTAGGAGTTCATCGGTTAGAACGGGAAGGGCACGGTCAGCCGTGCCGGAATTGAACTCCAATGCATCGGGATCCTGCGACTGAGGTTACGCGCTCTGCGCAGCCTCGCTCGGCGCGCTTTCACTCGACGCAATTTGCTCCGAACCGGAAACCGCGATCCCATCCCGATAGCTGACCGTCCTCCCGGAAATCGCCGGCACTCTCTCCCCCGGCACCAGAATCCCAACCAAGTTCAAGGGATCGGCCGCCGACAGCGTCACCGTCTCTCCGCTTAAGGGAAGTCCCCGCATCCCCCGCACCGATTCGACCGCGACCGGCAGAGCGAATTGTTCGCCCAGGAACCCATCCACAAACCGCCCTCCGCGAATCTCCCCACGATCTTCGAGCCGCCGGAATGCCATCGACAACTCGCGCCAGGGCGGCAAATTGGACTCCCGCGCCAGCAGATCGCGAATCACAATTCCATAACGCCGCAGCAGCATCCAACACGCCGCCTCGACCGCCCGGTTTCTCTCCGCAGCCACATCCGCATGCAGCAGCGCCCACCGCCCGGAACTGTGCCGCGGACGCGTGCTGCGCCCGCGACCCTGCCCCGCGCGCCGCTTGGGATCAATCAGCGCCCTCAGATTGTCGAAACCATCGGCGGTCACCAGGCCCGCCGCGACCAATTCCCAAAGTCCAGTCTCGATCTCTGCTTTGAGCTTGCCCGTGCCGCGGACAATGTCGGCAAAGAACGAAGCTCCGCGCTGCCGCAGAAAATCGAGCACCAATTGCGCCCCATGGCTCAGCCCGCGTGCCTCGGCTTCATCGCCGGCCGCGTGCCGCGGAATCATCCAGTCCGCCTCCTCGCGCACAAAAAAAGTAATTGGCGCAACGCTGGTCGGAATCACCCGCCGCTGCCGCGGCGCCGGCGCTTCTCCCTGGGACGCACCATTCCCATTCGCCGTCCCGCCCGCATCAATCGTCGCCGGATGCGGCGACAATCTTCCCCACCCTACCGCTCCGGTCAGACAGAGCTGATCCAGCCACTTCGAATCGTAGTCCACAATCCGCCGCGCCAGCACCTGCCTCTCCCACGCGTTCGCCGGAATCTCGAATCCCTGCAACTGCTGCAGCACCTCCAGCGTCCCGCGCTCTCCCGCGACCTGCGTTCCCGGAGTCACACGCTGCCACCGCATCAGCCAGCGCATGAACGCCGCCGCCGTAACCGGCTCAATCTGTTTGCGCAACATCCCGACCGTCAACCGATGAATCCGCGCCAGCAACCGCCGTTCGCACCACTCCGTTTCCGGTTCGTGTGGCGCGGGCGCCCCCGCCCGCGCGGCAGATCCCGTGAAGTTTCCCCGCAGAACAGTCCCGCTAGCTTCCATCCGCAGCAGCGCTTTCTCAATATCAGAAGCGGCCAACCCCAACTCAGCCCCCAGTTGGGATGCCGTCGCTGGCCCCAGATGCGACATCCATCCAGTCACCAGCGTAAGCAAAGCATCATCCCGAGAACTCTTCCCAGTCTCAACGTCAGCCAAACTATGCTCATACGCCGCCGAAGGAAATAGCGCTGAAAAACTGCGGGCCCGCTCAGCAGAAACCCAGTAGCGCCGGCGTCCCGCAGGCTGTCCCGAGGGCGTCTCGCCCTCGGGGACCACAGCAACTCCAGCCCGACCCTCGTTCATCAGACGTTCGAAGTATCCAGTCCATTGGCCGCGATCAGCCCCCATGTGGGGACAGCCACTCACGGCTGTCTCGAGCGACGTTCGACCGTTCTCCCCTGATCCAAGATCTTCCGGCAGCGCCACCAGCGTATGCAGCACATCGTGCAATTCATCCGCATCGCGCACATCCGGCCAAGCCTCTTCCCGCACCTGCGCAATCGCCCCCGGGTCCAGTCCCCCGACTTCCTGCAGCACCGACTCCGGCAGCACCCGACGCATGTTTACGGCCCGCGCCCGCCGCTCCTCCAGCGGCGCGTCATCCAGATAGGCATACGGATTCGCATTCAGAATCTCATGCGAAAACTGCGACGGCACCGGCGTGTCCACCGCGATCACGCGAATTTCACCCGAAGCCATCCCCCGCAGCAGCGACTTCAATCCCTCCACATCCATGGCTTCCGTGAGCACATCTTTCATCACTTCGCCCACTAGCGGATGATCCGGAATCTTCCTCTCGCCCTCGATATTTTCGAAGCAAGCCGCCGCGTCTGGAAACACCGACGCCAGCAGATCGTCCGACCGCATGCGCTGAATCTGCGGCGGCACTTTCTTGCCATTCTGAAAACGCAGCAGCGCCAGCGCCCGGTTCGCATCCCAGCGCCAGCGCGTGGCAAAGATCGGAGAATCCAGCGCAGCCTGCTCGAGAATCGGCTGTACCGTATCCGCTTGCAAGAAATGAAACACATCGCCCAGCGGAAAACTGTGCTGCTCGGCCAGCGCAATGTTCAATCCGTTGTCGGTGGCCGCCGCCTGCAATTCAAAATTGAACCCTACGCAAAATCGTTTCCGAAGCGAGAGCCCCCAAGCTTTGTTGATCCTCCCGCCGAACGGCGCGTGAATCACCAACTGCATCCCCCCGCCCTCATCGAAGAAACGCTCCGCAATTACGGTCGTCTGCGTCGGCACCGCTCCCAGCACGGCGCGCCCCTGCAACACGTACTCAATCATCTGCTCCGCGCCCGAATCATCCAGTCCACACTCTTCCTTCAGCCAGGTCACAGCCGCAGCGACTTCCGGCTGCGTCGCCGAAAATCCCACCGGCGAAGTGCTCGACAGCTTCTCGCTGATTTTTTCCCGCAGTTCGCCCACATGCAGCGACAGTTCCTGCGTCCGCGCCGGAGCCTCGCCACGCCAGAACGGAACGCTCGGCGGCGCTCCGTGCGCGTCCTGCACCAGCATGCGCCCGGCATTGGTCTCAATGCGATGAATCATCCAGGATGTGTTCCCCAACAACATGATGTCGCCGCGGTTGCTCTCCACCGCAAAGTCTTCATCCACAGTACCCACGACCACGCCGTCGGGTTCGGCGACCACCGTATACAACGAGTTGTCAGGAATCGCTCCGCCGCTGGTGATGGCGGCCAGCCGCGCCCCACGCCGCGCCCGCAACTTCCCATTCACGCGATCGCGATGCACATACGCCCCATACCGCCCGCGCCGCGCCGCAATCCCTTCGGACAGCATCTCGAGAATCGAGTCGAACGTGTCCCGCGTCAGCCCGCGATACGGATAAGCCCGCCGCACCAGAGCGAAGAGTTCATCCTCGTCCCATCCATCACTAGCAGCGCCGGCGTCAGTAGTAGCATCGGCGCCCTCGCCGGCCGGCGCGAGAGCCTGCCCTGAGCTTGTCGAAGGGCCATCCTGGCCTAGCCGCCGGCCGCCGGACGAAGCCGTCAAGGTTTGCCCAGCAGCACAAGTCGCCACGATCTGCTGCGCCAGCACATCCAGCGGAGATTCCGGAATGATCAGCCGGTCCAGATCCCCCTGGCGGATCGCCCGCACCAGCGCCGCGCATTCCATCAGATCGTCGCGCGTCGTCGCAAAAAATCGTCCCTTCGGAACCGCGCCCCGCCAGTGTCCCGACCGCCCCACTCGCTGCAGCGCCACCGCAATCGACCGCGGCGAATTAATCTGCACCGCCAGATCGACAGTACCTACATCAATTCCCAGCTCGAGCGAGGCGGTTGCCACCAGCACCCGCACCTGTCCCTCTTTCAGTTTCTTCTCCGCCGCCAGCCGCAGCTTGCGCGACAAGCTGCCATGATGTGCCGCAACATTTTCTTCGCCGATGCGCTCGCCCAACTCATGACACAACCGCTCCGCCATCCTCCGCGTATTCACAAACACCAGCGTCGACCGATGCTCGGCCACCAACGCCACCAGCCGGTCGTAAATCGTGTCCCACATCTCATTCGACGCCACCGGCCCCAGAGGCATCGGAGGCACTTCGATTCCCAGATCCAGCTTCCGCTTGTGTCCAATGTCGACGATCACCGGATCCGCTCGTCCGCTTCCAGTCAAAAAGTGCGCAACTTCTTCAATCGGCTTCTGCGTCGCCGACAGCCCAATGCGAATCGGCGGCCTGTGAGACAGCGCCTCCAACCGCTCCAGCGATAACGTCAGATGCGCCCCGCGCTTGTCGTCCGCGACCGCATGAATCTCGTCGACAATCACGGTCTCAACGTCACGCAGAATCGCGCGGCTCTTGTCGGCGGTAAGCAGGATGTAAAGCGACTCCGGCGTCGTCACCAGAATGTGCGGAGGCCGCTTCAGCATGCTCCGCCGCTCGTGCGCCAGCGTATCGCCCGTGCGCACCGCCGTGCGAATCTCCGGCATCAACAACCCACGCTCACCCGCCAGCGCAAGAATCTCCCCCAGCGGCCCTTCAAGATTTTTCTGAATGTCGTTGCCCAGCGCCTTGAGCGGCGAAACGTAAAGCACTTCCGTGCGGTCGGTCAGATCCCCGGCCAGCGCCTTGCGCACCAGTCGGTCAATGCAAGCGAGAAATGCTGCGAGAGTTTTGCCCGACCCGGTCGGCGCCGAAATCAGCGTGGTCCGCCCCGCCAGAATGTGCGGCCACCCCTGCTCCTGCGGCTCCGTGGGAGTGCCAAACTTGCGCACAAACCACTCGGCCACGACAGGGTGAGCCCAAGTCAGCGAGTCAGGAAGGGGCGGCATCGGGATATTCTAGCCCGAAATCGCAGTTTCGTAAAATGTTCGCCTCTTAAACGAGAAAAACTCTTGTTGACAAAATGAATGATTGTTATTAATATATCATTCATCTTCATTATGGAGTTGGATTATGAAAGTTGCTGACGAAGTCTGGACATCTGTCGCTCTTCTGCACAGGGAAAATCCCGAAAGAGTTGATTTCAGCGTCGAAGAAATCAAAGCGCGTGCCAGGCGAGAGAACTGGCCCATCAGACCAGGTTTCAATGTTCATGCCTCGTACCACTGTTTGGCGAACAAACCCGCGAACCCCGCAAATCATCGAATGCTCTACGAGGACTCGCGCGGCCGAAAGAGGTTATATCGCCCGGGCGATCCATGTCACTCCGAGCGCGAGAACGGGAAGATCCATCCCAACAAGCAGGACCTTTTGCCCGCATACCAGTCCTTAGTCGATTGGTACGATGCGATCTACTCCAAACAACCAGCCAGTGCCGCTCCGGCACCAGTGACCGTTCCGCACCAATTTCCACCGAATACAAACACCGCCAACGCCGATTTCCTCGGCCTCGACGAAATGCGCTCGGAGACCGCGTTCGTTGGACCCGGAGGCACCGTCGTCCTGCCGCAGTATTTGCAACAGGAATTGAATCTCAAGGAGGGTTCCTGTCTGAGCATCTACCGAGCTAAGGATCGCCTCGTGCTAATTCCTATCACCGAGGAATTCATCCATAGCCTTCGCGGCTCCCTTAAGGGCTATTCGCTCCTGGAGGACCGCGAGCGCGAACATCGCATCGAGAAACAACGATGAGGGATTTCGTACTGGACGCAAGTGCGGCTATTGACTATGCGCAGAGTGGCTCTGGGGCTAATAAGATGGAGCAGTTACTGGCGGATGCCGTCCGCCGGCAACTGCGGCTTTATATCTCTGTCCTGCACCTTGCAGAAGTTTTCTATCTCACGTGGCAGAAAACGGGGGAGGAAAGAGCACGTGAAACCGTCGCCGGTTTTTCACGCTTGCCGATTCAGATCGTCCAGGTTGATCTCCCTCAAGCCCTCAAAGCAGGAGAACTGAAGGCCCGGCACAAGATTCCCTATGTGGACTGTATTGCCGCCGCACTCGCTCTGCAGCAGAACGCTACCCTCGTTACCGCCGATCGCGACTTCGAAAAGCTCGGACGCCATTTCCCCATCCTGTGGCTCACGCGCCCCTGAGCTGGCCAGATGCTAAAATCCCGCCAATGCCCCAACTCTCGGCCCAGGCCCGCGCGCGCAAAATCAAACTCCTCCTCTTCGACGTCGACGGCGTGCTCACCGACGGCAAGCTCTTCTTTTTGCCCGAAGACTCGGAGCAAGGGGCACGCTTGCCATCCGCAGCGCAGAGCGCTCAGCGCCAGATCGAAGTGAAAGGCTTCCACGCCCACGACGGCGCTGCGATTTCGCTCGCGCGCCTCGCCGGCATCAAGACCGGGCTGATTACCACGCGCATTTCGGAAACGGTCGCCCTCCGCGCCCGCGATCTGAAGCTCGAGCACGTGCATCAGGGCATTCAAGACAAGCGCGCCTGCTTCGAAGAAGTCATCAAGCAGGAGGGTCTAAAGCCGGAAGAAGCCGCTTTCGTCGGCGATGATGTCATCGACCTTCCCGCCATGCGCGCTGGAGGCCTCGCCATCGCCGTGCAAAACGCCCGCGCCGAAGTGAAACAGGAAGCGCACTACATCACCCCCCATGCCGGCGGCGAAGGCGCGCTTCGTGACGCCGTCGAATTCATCCTCAAGGCGCAAGGCAAATGGAAGAAGGTTGTGGAGGACTACATCGGCGAAAGAAGTCCGGGAAGAAGCTATCAGCTGTCAGCTATCAGCCGTCAGCGGAAACCAGAATCCCGCTAACGAGAACACTCCCGCATGAGTATAAGACTCTTGGCAAGAAACAACGGAGAAGCCACTTTACTGAAAGCTGATAGCTGAGAGCCCCAAACAAAAACCCACCGGATGCTTGCTTGGGGCGTGCTCGGGTCAGCATCCGATGGGCTACCGTTTCTCCCTACTCACCCTGTTGTTTTCAGGAGTATGTAAAAAAAATTAAACACCCAAATCCGCCCAAGTTCCGTCTATTTTTGTAAAGCTTTGTAAAAACTCCCGCGCACAACATCCAATCGCCGCGAACTCTGCGAAACCTGGCTCTACCGCAACGCATAAAGATTTCCATCGGCGCTAGCCACGTAGACGACGTTGCCCACAATGATCGGAGACGAAAGAATGGCCCCCATGCTCATCGTTCTGTCGACCCCGGCGACCATATCATCGTAGAAATCAGATCGATAGATTACGTCGTTGTTCGGTGTTCCGTCTGGCTTCGTGTAGGCGGGCCCGTGTGTCTTCATCCCTTCGGTTTCAAAGCTCCATGCTGGCTTAAACCCGGCCAGATCAATCGCCACCAGCTTTCCTTGCGTAGACCCGACGTACAGCCGGTTGCCCGCGAGGGCCGGCGACGAATAAAGATACCAATGGTTCATTCCCACCGAACGCAGCACAGAACCCGACCTGGCATCAAGCTCATACAACAGGCTTGAGTCTGAAGTTGCAAAATACACTTTACCGTCTCTCACCGCCGGCGACGCCACTACCCACGAACCGTCGGTCCCAAACGCCCATTTCTTCTGCCCGGTGTTCGCGTCCAGCGCGTAAAGATGCGAATCGCGGCATCCGAAATAAACCATCCCGTCCACCACTGCCGCGGAGGACTGAATGCCGACCTGATTGTGTGTGTCCGGATCTTCTCCCGTCTTGAACCGCCATTTTTCCCGCCCAGTCAATGCGTCGATGGCGTAGAAGTAACTGTCCCAACTGCCAATGAAGACCGTGCCATCGGCAATGGCCGGGGACGCATGCACCACATCCCCGGTCTTGAATTTCCAATTCAGCGCACCCGATGCAGCATTGAGCGAGTAAACGTTCCCGTCGCCACTGCCAAAGTAAACCGCTCCGTTCCAGAAAACGGGCGACGAAAGATAACAGTCAAACGGATCTGGCATGGTCTCTGCGGCCGGCTGCACCCCGTGCAAGTGCTTGCCCGCGAATCGTCTTTCCCCTCCGGTCTGGAATTTCCACTTCAACCCTCCTGTGGAAGCATCGACCGCATAGAAGTTCCCATCGTAAGCTCCGAAGTAGACAATTCCATCCGACACTGCGGGAGACGACGGAACGCGGCTCTTGACTTCAAATTTCCATTGCAGCACGCCCGATTCCACTTCCAAGGCATAAAAATTTCCGTCGGCGCTGCCGACATAAATCTTTCCATCCTTCAAGGCTGGAGAGCCAATCAGCATACCGCCAGTGTGAAATTTCCATTTGACGATGCTGAAGTTTGGAACCCCGGGCGCATCATAGACTCCAGTGTGCTGCGCATTTGCGCGAAACATCCAGGCATCGGCGCAGAACGAAGGCAGGCAAAAAAACACAACAAGTACGCTCGCGAACCGTGGCTTAAGCCGCATTGTAGGTTGAGTCCTCTTCGATTAGACGAAGCATGGAGAGTTAAGTGAGAATGCCGCGGAGAAGATTCCGGCGGTGGTATAAGCAGGCAGGCAATATGCCGCTGTGGTCCGGCTCAAGTGTTGTCGAAGGCTGCCCAGGTTCTATTCTCGCAACGCTGTGGGCTTCGCCGCCATCAGTTCCGTAAAGCGCTTATCTTTTCGCAACCCGGCGAACTCCGCATCCTTATACACGTTGTTGAAATCCTTGTATCCCTCTTCCAGAGCCTTCTTCAGGTATTCGAGCGACCGGTCCGAGTAGCCCATCTTGGCGTACAGTTTCGCCACCAGGAAGTCATAGCGCGCTCGATCTCCCGGGCTGGGCAACTGCGCCTGCACCCCGCCGCGCGAAGTTCGCTCAAACACGTCCGGATCGAGGACCAAGGCGTGATCGTAGGCTTGGACCGCCGGATCGAACTCCTTCTTGGCGAAAAGCGCCGCTCCCAGATTGCTGAAGAACGACGCCGAGTTGCCGTCAATCGCGATGGCCCTCCGGTATTCCTTGATCGCCGCGCCGTATTTCCGCTCCTCATACAACACTACTCCCCGATTGTTGTAGGCATCGGCAAACTTGCGGTCGAGTTTGATGGATTGATCAAACGACTTCTTCGCCTCGCGATAGCGCTGCATCATCAACTCGGTGATTCCGATCTTATTTAGCAAACTGGCGGAGTTCGGCCTCTTGGCCAGAGCCGCGCGATAGTAGTCGAGCGCGTCCAGGAAAAGTTTCACCGCGCGCAATTGCTCCGCCCGGGCCTCCAGATCGGCCGCTGTGGCATCCGGCGCTGGAGGATCGATGGTCCGCAGCAGCGGCGGTTTAATCTGAACTTGTTCGGCGTGAGAAGCCTGTCCCCACGACACGCTCGACAGGGCGCAGACACAAACGGTGAGAAGCGAGAAGGGAACCAGCAAAACTCTCGGGCAGGACGACATAGGCTACCCCCAGCTAGTGGACTCATTCTGGCACAGTTTTGGGCAGTCGGCGAAGGATTTTGCGCTAGGGTCAAGGGCGGGATCTGGGGGGGCCACCCGGAAATCGCACAGCCCAAGACCAGACACCCAGCCGAATGCGCTCTCAGTGGGGCCCGGTCTGCCCGCTGTCTGCTGGTTTCGACGCCGGAGGCGACGACGTTTTGTCGTCCTTAAAGATCCCGGCGATCTTGCCGAAGAGTCCCTTCTTCTTCTTAGGATCCTGAGGATTATTCGGGTCCAACTGAATCGACGCTTCGCTCTGGCCCTGAGTAGGCAGTGGCTTGTTCCCGCCCCCAAAAATGCGGGAGAAGAACCCTTTCATTCCTTCTTGCGCGTCACAGGTCTCGCGCGGCTCCGTTCCCGCCACGAACGCGGAAACATAGTCATCCGGGCAGGTTGGAGTCGCCAGGCGGTTCGTAATCTTATCCAGTTGCACATCCACCACGCCCGTCGGCTGCTGGAACCCTTTCATCTCGGAATACTGCGGCAGGGCGGCGGCCTTCTTCATGAACTCCGTCCAGATAGGCGCAGCGGTCACTCCGCCGGCCAGGCGCAGATCGCTGTAGTCGTCATATCCCACCCAAACAATGCACAACAAATTCGAGGTGTAGCCCGCGAACCAGCCATCGTGCGAACTACCGGTCTTTCCTGCCGCCGGAGCCGTAAACCCTCGCCCTCGTACCGCCGAAAACCCCAGCCCGTTGTTGATCACGCCCTCCATCATGTTGGTCATGACATAGGAGATTCGCGGGTCGAGCACCTGCCGCTGGTCGGTGTTATAGTTCGCGATCACATCGCCCTTGCCATTGCGCACCGAGCGCAACAGGATGGGCGAAAGCCGCACTCCGTTGTTCGCGAAGGTCGTGTATGCGCCCGCCATTTCCAACGGCGAAGCATCATACGACCCCAGTGCCATCGCGGGGGTCGCTTTCACGGACGTAATCCCCGCTGTCCGCGCCAGGTTTGCTACCTTGTCATAGCCGACCTGTTCCGCCACCTTCACCGTCGCATTGTTCAGCGACATCGCCAGCGCGTACCGCAACGATACGTCGCCGTGATACTCCTCTTTGTAGTTGCGCGGCTCATAGATCTGGTCGCCGTAAGCAAAGGTCGAGGGAGCATCCGTCACTGTCGACGCCGGAGTCAGCACGGTCTGCGAGCCATCCAGCGCGCTGTTCATCGCGGCGGCATACACAAACGGCTTGAAGATCGATCCCGTTGGCCGCTTCGCCACCGCGTGATTCAACTGGCTCCAGCCGTAGTCCCGCCCTCCCACCAAAGCCAGCACCGCGCCCGTGTGGGGATCCAGCACCACCAGCGCGACTTGCGCCTGCGGCCCCGGCAACACCTTCGTTTCCGTCTTCTTGCCTACCTTCACTTTCTTGGTCCGTAACTTCTTGACCTGTTCATCCACCAGTTTGATGCCACTCTCCACCGCCTGCGCAGCAGCTCTCTGCAGTTCAGGATCGAGCGTTGTATAAATGCGGTACGACTGGTCGTTCAACTCATTCTCATTGAACTTGCTGATCAGCGTGTCCCGCACCATGTCCACATAGTAGGGCGCGTCGCTGGCTTCCACGTTCGGCGGCGCCAGTTTCAGCGGCGCAGCCTTGGCTTTATCGGCTTGCTCGCGGGTGATCGCGTGCGTCTCCACCATCGATTCCAGCACCAGATTCCGGCGCTCCATGGCGCGCTCCGGATGCCGGTACGGCGACAGATAACTGGGACGCTGAATCAATCCCGCCAGCAGCGCCGCCTCGGGCAGAGTAATGTCTTTCAGTTCCTTGTTGAAATATGCCTTCGACGCCTCGGCGAAACCGCTGATCGAAAACGATCCTCTCTGGCCCAGGTCCACCCAGTTCGCATAGAAGTCGAAAATCTGCAGCTTCGTGAACTTCTGTTCCAGTTCCTCCGCAATCAGCATCTCGGTCAACTTGCGCTTAATCGTTTTCTCCGGAGTCAGGAAAAAACCACGAGCCAGCTGCTGGGTGAGGGTGGAACCGCCCTGCTCGCGTCGCTGGTGAACTACATCGCCCCAAACGGCCTGAGCCGTGCGCAGAAAATTCACTCCGCTGTGCTCAAAGAAGCGGCGGTCTTCAATCGCCAGCACCGCCTGCACCATCATGGGAGGAATGTCGTCGTACTTCACGACTTGGCGCTTCGAGCGCTGCTCCGCGTCGAATAGAGCGGTCACCAGTTGCGGCTCCAGTTCGTACGCTGACAGGTCGGCGCCATTGCTGCTGATCTCATCCACCTTCCCGTCGTGAACGCTGATGCGCGCCGGTTCCGGGCTGTGGTACGACTCCGGTCCCGGGCTGATCTCGATCCCATCCTTCAGCAGGCGAAAAGTACCCAGATTGGACTGCCCTTCCTTATCAGTATCCGCATACCCGGCACGCCGCAGGTCCGTTGCGATGTCACGTGGTTCGATCGTCTCGCCATCCCGCACCGTCCTCGGCAGCGCGTAAATCTTCGCCGAATTGGCGAATACGGGGGAGCGGAACCGCTTCTCGATGATCCGGTCGTACTTGATGTAAAAGTAAGAAAACAAAACCGTAAACGACACCGCAAGAATCACGAACGCCACCAGCGCCGCACGCAGCACCGGGTCGCGGGGCAGCCAGCGGAACAGGTTGCCTCCATTTTCCCCTCTTCCCTTCGGAATTTTGATCTTGATGGTCATGGTTCGAGAGCCTTCGACGCTGGTAATTATCCTTGCTCGATCATCCGGATGGAGCTGTTCCTCACTCTCTCAGACGTCGGGACGCGCAAAAAGGTTTGTATCGGTTGTACTTCGTCATCCTGGATGCTACCAACGCCTGTCGGCGACGGGTCAACGGCGCTGCGCGGCTCGAGGGATGTCCTTATTGTACCTCTGACCCCAGAAACGCAAAGAGACTCGCAGTACACGCGAGTCTCTAAGACGTCAACAACCGAACCTTCTCGACCTGCAAGATCGCCTTTCCGCAGCCTTAGTCAGTCACAGCAAACGGGAAGTCGGGCGAGACTGCAAGGTTCACCCCGTGAATCAACGCTCCCGTGCTCGGATTCGCAACGTTCACGGTGAGAGTGCTGCCGCCAATGATCGAGTCGATGCAGAACAGGTAAGCTCCGGTCTGCTCAAACCGGCATCCCTCCGCCGTTGGCACTCCACTGAATGTCCCTATTGAAGTCAGCACTCCGGCATTCAACGAGAACCCCTCGATCGGAGCGTCCGTACTGGTCCCGCCGACCGCTTCGAGCGCATAAACATACGCGCCGTTGGGCGAAATCGCAAAATCAAACGGCGCCGCCAAGGTCAGAACCGGCGAGCCGACAGCAGTCGGTATTCCCGTACTGGAGTTAATGACGTAAATGTAAATGTGCGCGTCCGTAGGGGGACCCAAAGCGCGGTCCTGCACTTCAGCCACACCCAACAGGAACTCGGCCGTTGGGCTGGCATGTATCTGCGCCACCGAAAGGGCGAACGGGCTTCCCGGCAGCGCCGTCAACGCGCCGGTCGTTTGATCAATGGAGTAGCCGCCTACGCCGAGCGTTGGATCGATCTGCCCGGCATATAGAAACCTGCCGCTAACGTCGACGGTGAGAATGTCCGCAACTCCGGCAGGGTTCAGCCCGGTTGTGAACGGTGACCCCGCGGTCGGCGTCAATACGCCTGTGGACGAATTAATCTGGAACACCCAGATGGCAGGAATCGTTTCGCTGCCCACAAACAGAAACCTTCCCAGCGGATCGGTCGCCACATCATCGGCGCTTCCAGCGCCGCCCGGCACTGAGACCGGACTTCCCGGGATCACGGTCAGTGCACCCGTCTGGCGATCGATGCTATATCCCGCAACCGTCGTATCTCCCAGCGGAATATAGAGGAATTGCTTATTCACGATGATCATGTCATCCGCAAGGGAAGTTGTCAGTGTCGGAGCCGTATAACCACTCAGCGTCCCGAAAGTGCCAGAACTCGTAACTCCGGCCGCACCCACGCTGGCGTTGCCGTAATACACAAGCGCCGCAGCCTGGGAAGCATCCACCGTGCCGCCGCCCCCGCCGCCGCCGCCGCCCCCGCCACCACCACCCGTACCTCCGCCACCGAATCCCGACCCTGAAGGCGTGCAGGTCGAATTGCCGAATTGCGCTTGCGGGCATCCCGGCGCACCGCCGCTGCAGTTCACCAGGAACAGCATCGCCAGCAGCGCCACCAGACTAATGAGCAATCGAAACAAACTCTTCATGAACTGCCTCCACTCCACGGCTTGCGGGCGTTTTGCAAAACCAGGAGATGATCGTGATTCCGAATGTTGCAGAGACTCACCGCCCTCGCGACAACTCAGTCAGTAACGAGAGCGTGAAAAAACCTCTCACCCTGTCGCGATAGTAGGAGCAGGGTAATGTGATGGCAACGTTACGAATGTCACAGACCCTCACGAAGGTTAGGTATACCGTCTACCGCAACCGGAAAGATGTGGTGGTGTCCACGACGAGATGGTAAGAAGATCGAACTCAGATCGGATGTGACGCCAGCAAAGCAGGACCGGTGCCGTTGGGCAGACTGAAATGATCGAAAGAGGGTGCGCGGAATTGGTTTGCCGAACCGCGGAGGAATCTAAGTTTCTAGCTGCGTAGCGGTGTCATGGGCAAACCCGGCACGGAAGTTGGCGGGGAGAGTGCGGGAGCTCGCTGAGTCCCGGAAGGGAGGATCCAGAGGGCCCGCGGGTTGAGAAACAGATCATAACCAACATAATTCTGAGTTCCTGACTCCAAAGGTAACTTCTCCCGAAATCCTGTCTGACGCGATCTCGCGGAGCCTCCTCACTTGCGTTTCACCCAGCATTTATGCACCTCGGCGCGCCCTCAACTATGTTCTCCACTCGCCCACGGTGACCATCGGACGTGCACTGTCGTTCCTTGCCTCCAAAATGGGGAACTGACAACATGCGAAGTGAAATCTCGCGGAGGATTTGTTCAGTGAAACCCACAAGAATTCTAGTCACACTTCTCAGCGCTCTCGTGTTCCTGACCACCAGCTGCGGCACCGGCGACAAGATCGGATCGGTCTCGATGACGGTCGCAGGCACGACCGGTACCGTCAACCTCGTGGGCCTGGGCGGAACCCTGCAACTTAATGTCATTGCGAACTACACCAGCGGCAAGCTGATCAACGAAACCAATTTCGCGACCTACACCGTTACGGCCGAAGGCATCGACAACAATACGGGGCTTGCCCTGTCCAATTCTCCACTAACGCTAACCATTAGCAACACCGGAATGGTCACGGCCGTGGACCCGGCAGTTTGTACCTGGTTCAGCACCACAGGACTTCCCGCGACCCCAGGCTGGGCTTACGTCGGGGACTACAAAATCATTGCCACTTATCGGGGCTTTACCTCGCAGCCGGTTTTTATTCCTCTCGCTTCGGCGGCCAGCAGCCAGTCCGGACTGCAGGGCCAGTGCGGTCCGAAGTCGTAATCTGAGATTGGGGAGTACAACTCCTCGGCAACATCGAACCCGCGTCTGATTTGCATCCACAGTGCAGCCCCCTCCGCGGGCTGCACTTTTTTTCTGCCTGTTGCCGCCACAGAGTCTTCCCGCATGTTGTGCAGACGATCCACCACCTTCAATTAGGCAACTTGGAACGGTCGTGAGGCCCGGCCTTTGTCTAGCGGAATCCCTTCACGAGTTACCCTGGGTCGTCCCTGCATGTTTGGCCCTGCGCTTCCAATGTTGCGATACGTCTGTCTTTGCCTATGGGCTCTAGAGCGTCTTTGCGAACTAGATGCTTGAGAGAGAGCAGTGGAATGAGACGCGTCAGGATCCACCCGCGAAGCGGCCTGCATATGGTACAGCCGGGCACGGAAGTGGCGAATGAGCGTGAGAAGGGTGACGCAAGTCCCCAAGGAGTCTGTGTTGTAGCTTCTCATTCGCCCCTTCGGGGCTTGCTGATTTCCGACTTGCGCCCCCACGGCTTGCAGCCGTGGGCTGCATTCTATCGCCGCTTCGCGGCTTGGAGCGGGCCGTTCTTCCACAGTTTCCAGACACACGATCAAGCTATGACACAGACTCCCAAGGGACGGCACGGGCCTTGGCGCACACCCGTAATCCCGAGGGGCAGCAGAAAGGAACAAGTCCCAAAGCGCGGTCCCGCGCAGAGTCGCAAACGATGCCAGGTACTCACGCGTTCCCTAACTCTTGCGTGAGTCCGGCACCCGCTCTTAGAAGCCCTTGTTTCCGCTCGAAGGAGTGAAATGCAGTTTGAAGGAATAACCCGGCAAACTGACTGGAACGCTGTAGTCGGCCGCCACATACACCGCCGGCGCTCCCGGCGTTCCGATCCGCTGCACCGTCACGTTCTCTGGGGTCAGCGCAATTTGATGGTCCTGCGCTTTCCTAATAACGGAGTCCAACAGTTCCTGATCCGTGGTGTGAGGATTGGCTCCCCCCGTCAATGCCACGGTCCGCAAGTCGTCCTGAAATGAATAGTTGCTCAGCTCCGGCGGAATAATCTGAAATCCGGCATAGATCGCGCCAATGATGACTAGAAACCCGGCAACTGCTTTGAATGTTCCCATGTCCCACGATCTGCTCTGCTTGGGGCCAGAACCACTTCATCCCGCCCGGCGGAGCAACTCCTCAAGAGATTCCACAATCGCGGTGATCCTAACATCGCGCACTTCGCGAGTCGAGCGCAGAACGACTTCCACGGTACCTTCGGTAACCTTCTTTCCGACCGTGATTCTAAAGGGGATACCGACCAGGTCGGCATCCTTGAACTTGACTCCCGGCCGTTCGTCCCGGTCGTCGAGAATCACATCGAAGCCAGCCGCTTCCAGCCGCTTCGCAATGTCTTCCGCCGCAGCTCGCACCGTCTCATCTTTTATATTGACCGGTGCAACCACAATCTCAAACGGCGCAATCGCCGGTGGCAGCCAGAACCCATTTTCGTCGTTGCCCTGCTCCACCGCCGCCGTCAGAATGCGTTCAATCCCAATCCCGTAACTCCCCATGATCGGAGTCACTTCCTTGCCGTTCTTGTCCAGCACTCGCGCGCCCATCGACTCGGAATACCGGTACCCCAGCTTGAAGATGTGACCAATCTCCACCGCCGTGTCGATCCGCAGCGCCTTCCCGCAATTCGGACAGGCCTCACCCGCCGTCACCGCCCGCAGATCGGCATACACTGTCGGATGAAAGTCCTTCCCCGGCGTCAGATTCTTCAGGTGATAATTCTCTTTGTTCGCGCCGCCAATCAAATTGGCGCGTCCTTCGAGAGCCTTGTCGACAAGAAGCACCGGCTTCTCGTCGTCCTTCTTCCGATCTTTCGCCCACTCAATCCCAACCGGCCCCAAATATCCCGCGGGAGACTTGAATAGCGCCTTGATCTCGCTCTCTTCCATCGGCCGAGTCGCGACCCCCACTGCACCGTTCAGCTTGGCCTCGTTCAGTTGATGATCTCCGCGCATCAGCACTACGATCCCCCGCGATTTTGCTTTGCCCGATGTATCCTTCTCCTCCGCCATCAGCGCCAACGTCTTGATCTTGTTCTTCGGCGACACGCCCAGAAACTTGGCCACATCTTCAATCGTCTTCTGCCCCGGGGTGTGAACTTCGAGCGGCCTGCCATCGCCCTCCGGCGCAAGATCCGCCACCGATTCCAGCTTCGAAGTAGCCTTCTCCATGTTCGCCGCGTAATTACACCCGTCGCAGCTCACAATCTGGTCTTCCCCCGCCGGAGTCCGAACCATGAACTCATGCGACTCCTTCCCGCCCATTGCCCCCGAATCCGCCTCCACCACCATGTACTTCAACCCGCAGCGGTCAAAAATGCGGCAGTAGGTCTCGTAATGTTTCTTGTAAGAAACGTCGAGCCCCGCAGCGTCAATGTCGAACGAATACGCGTCCTTCATCATGAACTGCCGCACCCGCAGCAGCCCCGCCTTCGGCCGCGGCTCGTCGCGAAACTTCGGCGCAATCTGATACCAGATCTGCGGCAGTTGCTTGTAACTCCGCAGTTCTTTGCGCGCAATTTCGGTCATGACTTCTTCTTCCGTCATGCCCAGACACATGTCCGCGCCCTTGCGGTCTTTTAACCGAAACAGGTTGTCCCCCATCAGCCCCCAGCGCCCGCTGGCCTCCCAAATCTCCCGCGGATGCAGCGCCGGAAGATAAAACTCCTGCCCGATCCGGTCCATCTCCTCGCGCACGATCTCCATGATTTTGTTGAATGACCGGTTCCCGAGGAAAAGATACGAATAAATTCCGGCCGCGAGTTGACGGATGTACCCGGCCCGCACCAGAAACTTGTGGCTCGCGACCTCGGCATCCGCCGGCGCCTCGCGCAGTGTGGGAATAAAAAGTTCAGACCAACGATGCATAATGTGTGAGTACCATGTACCGAGTCGCGAGTCCCGAGCAACAGTCACTCGCCAATTCCGCAGGGGAAATGGTTATTGTAAATGATTACCTTCGATAACCTGTGGGGATTGAGCTAGGGGTAGTGGGCTGTTTTGAAATCTTACCGGGTGAGCCAAACAACGACGATTCCTAGGATAATGGTTGAAAAAAGAATCAAAGATATTACGGCCCGCCTCTTGCGCTCGGCAGGATCTATAGATTCAAATATCATGCGTTTTCCCCGCCACTGACTCGGTTTGTAATAAGTCTTCATGTCAGCTATGCTCCCAGAAACCCCCGTAGTTTTCTTGGACTTTTCGCTCACTATCATACATAATAACCACCTGCATGGACGCTCAAGCAAGGGCGACGTAGCACAGAACGCCTTGCGAGTTGTAGAACAGGCGATTGGCGAGCCATTGAAGCCTCAGCGGAAGATTCTGCAACTCCCGCCGCGCAAGAAGAATGCAGCAGCCGTAGCACTGGGAAAACTCGGCGGCATGAAAGGCGGAAAAGCGAGAGCCGCTGAACTGTCGCCGGAACGACGCAAAGAAATAGCCCAGAAGGCATGATTTCCTGTTGAATCCTGGTAGACAAAAGCAAACCTTGTCACTACCGAGCTAGGTATACTTGACAATGATCGATGATTGACATGCAATAATCTCTAAGGTTATGCGAAAGCCCCGTTATCGCTTCAACATCATGCTGCGCCCAGAGCCGGAGGGCGGCTATACCGCACTCGTTCCTGCGCTACCCGGTTGCGTCACCTACGGGCGCACTCTAAAAGAAGCGCAAGAAATGGCCAAGGATGCCGTCTCCGGCTACATCGCCAGCCTGCGCAGACACAATGAGCCGGTGCCCACCGACGAGGAAACGCTGCTTGCCTCGCTAGATTTCGAGTACGCGCGCTGACGCCCTGTTACCTTCCGAATCCGTTCCACACATTGAAGTTCAGACCGCAACTCGCTGGAATCGGGTGATTTGTTTGAGTTTTCCACTTCTTCGCAGCCCCTACCGTTACTGCTGGTTTTATAGGTTTCGCAGTTGGTATAACGGGTAGTGATGACGCCCAAGCTCCCCGCGATCAAGCCGCGCCAGATCATTCGCTTTCTCGAACAGCACGGCTTCGTCCTCGACCACACTTCCGGCAGCCATTACATCTACTACCATCCAGGGTCGCGCCGCCGCGCAGTCGTTCCGCAGCACAATCGCGATCTACCCAAGGGCACTCTGATGTCACTCTTGCGGGAGGCAGGCTTCACCCGCGAGGAACTGATTGGCTTTCTGGCTGGAAGGTGACTACGCTGCGGAATTTGGTTTCTGGAACTCTCGTCGTGCTTACTCCGCCAGCTGCCGCAGAATCTCTTTTCCCAGCTTCTGCGCCTCGCCGAAAAACTTCTGATACTCCAGAAACAGCCGGTTCAACTCCAACGCCTTATCCGTCGACGGATGCTTGCGCAGAATCATGTCCCGCACATGCACCGGGTTTGGCAAGGTTGCGTCCTCAGTCAGTTCTTCCAGCGCGGTCTTCGGATCATAGTGATACATGGAAACCTCATTGGGTGATTGAGAGATCGGGTCATTGAGCGATTGAAAAGCAGAAACCGAATGTTCGGCTTCCAATAACGCAATGACCCGATCTCCCAATGACTCAATCCTAGACCAGTTCCGTGGTCCACAGATCGTGCAGATGCACAATCCCTTCGAGTTTCCCGCTTCCGTCCACCACCATCAGTGACGTGATCTTCTTCTCTTCCATCAGGGCCAGAGCCGTCGCCGCAAATTCTCCAGCCGTAATCGTCTTCGGATCCTTCGTCATCGCCTCGCCCGCGGTCAGATCCATCACATCTTTCCCGCGCTTCTCCAGTAACCGCCGCAAATCCCCATCGCTGACAATGCCGACCAGCCTCTCGCCCTCGACCACAGCCGTCACGCCCAGCTTCTTGCGCGACATCTCATAAATCACGTCCGGCATTTTCGTCTGCGGCGTAACCCGCGGCAGCGCGTCGCCCGCGTGCATCAAAGACTCCACCCGCGCCAACCGCTTCCCCAGCTTTCCTCCAGGATGCAGGTTGGCAAAGTCTTCTTCCTTGAATCCGCGCCGCTCACTGAGCGTAACCGCGAGAGCATCCCCCAGCGCCAGCATGGTAGTCGTCGAAGCCGTCGGAGCGAGCCCAAGGGCGCAAGCCTCCTGCGCAATCGAACAATCCAGCGCCACATCCGCCGCCGCCGCCAAAGTCGAAGTTGCCCGTGGGGAGACCGCCTGTGTGGAGCGGACACTCCTGTCCGTTGCCTTTGATTTTTCGTCTTCGTTTGCACCCAACAACGCGTCGGGCGCCCCATCCTTACCGCGTTCTGTGCGGCGAGAGCCTGCCCTGAGCTTGTCGAAGGTGTGGGGATTTTCGCCAATCTCATCCCCCGTCATCGCAATCAGCGGCACCCGCAACCGCTTGATTGTCGCCAGCAACTGCAGAATCTCTTCCGTCTCCCCGCTGGCAGAAAGCGCCAGCACCACATCCCCCCGCACCACCATGCCCAGATCCCCGTGCAGCGCCTCCACCGGATGCAAATACAAAGCCGGAGTCCCCGTCGAACTCAACGTCGCCGCAATCTTGCGCGCGATCAGCCCGCTCTTGCCCATGCCCGTAACCACCACGCGCCCGGCGCAGCAAAACAGCAACTCCACCGCGCGCTCAAACGCCCCCGCCATTGGCCCGCCAATCCGGTCCGCCAGCGCGCGCAAGGCTTCGGCCTCAATGCGCACCACGTTCTCGCCAGTATGTTTCATTCGAAATCCGGGAAAAAGGATGTTAGCACGCACCCCATCCGAGAGACGAAGCTTGCTGCGTCTGGCCGCTGCGACCACAAACGATGTAGCGAGCTGGTTTCTCCGCCAATCTCAGAAGTGGTCCTCGCCCGCCTGCACTTGCGCGTGCCCCTCTGGCTTTCCCCCCAACGCCCCCAGCCCCCGCGCCTGGATCAGCCGGTCCCACGGCCCCGACTGCCAGTTGTCCCGCGTCTTCTCCGCATACCTCCACGCCGGCAGCGACAGCATCAGGTTGCGCGCCGTCGAATGCACATACGGTTCATACATCGACCGCAGTTTCGCCAGTTTGTCCCGGGCATATTCGTCACTCCGCAGCCGCAATCCCGCCGCCGCCAGCGCCTCGCGCAAAGCGATCATTTCCGCCTCTGTCAGCCGCTCCGCCGCGCCCGGATCGTATCTCGCATTCACCACCTGCGCCAGATCCACCGCCGCATGCCTCGCCATCGCGAACGTAAGTTTGGCCTGCCCCGGTTGCACTCCTTCAATCCCAGTCAGCAACAGCGAAGTCACGTCGAGCATGGTCGTCAGTGCTCCCACCCACGACTGGTTACTGTGCTGGGAACGAAAAAAACTCAGCACCGGATACGAAATCTGGCTCTCCAGCAACTCTCCCGCCCAGCGCTCCCACTCGCGCAGCACTTCGTCCAGAACTTTCTGATCCACCCCCGGATCTTCCGACCTCCCGGCCAGCCGCACCAGCAACTCCGCCGCCGACGGAGGCGACCCAGCCCGCGCGTCCAGCATCGAAATCTGGATCTCCCGCCGCGAGAACGAAGCGTACACCACGGGAATGTAGCCAATCACCACGCCCAGAAATGCGAAGCCCATTCCCGCTTCGATGACCGAAAGCGCCCGCGCCCCGCCCGAAGTCGGCACAATGTCGCCGTATCCCAGCGTAAAAAAAGTCTCTCCGCTGTGATAAATGATTCGGCCGAACGTCAGCGGCTCTTGATTCAGCTGTTCGTGTCCACCGATGCCGTACTGCAGCAGAGCAAACCCTAAAATCAGCCCCGCGGCCCAGAATTCCAGCAGCAGGATCAGCGATAGTGGTCCAAAGTATCCCAGGAAATTCTGCTGCCGCGACGCTGTCTTGATGCGCCGCGCAATTCCTCGCCACGGAATCCACGTTCGCCGGTAGAACCAAGCCGTCAGCTTAAAGTGCCGCGTCACCCGCCGCGGCAATACTACCGTCTCAAACGCATCCAGCAGCACCACCCAAATGATGATGAGTCCGAACACCGTCCCGACAATGCTGCCGTGCGAATTCATAAATGCTGGACCTAAGCCGTCCGACCTAAGACCACAGGCCGCGGCACAATCAGGTGCAAAACTAGATGCGTTTGGGAAGAGTAACAGATTCGGGGTTTTGATTTACTGCGGCTTAGCTGGCTGCGGCGCGGGCGGCGTCTGACCAGCCGCAGGCGTGGCCGTGGACGGCGTGGCAGGCTTCGCCGCCGGCTTCTCCGCCGGCTTCTTCTTCTTCACTGCCGGCTTCTTCGGCGGCTCGTTATCGTCCACAACAATCTTCTTCGGCGGAGCTGCCGGAATCGCCGTCTGCGCCGTCTTCAAGTCCGTGCGCAGCCGCACGATCTCGGCTTCCTTGGCCGACGACAAACTTTCAACCCGCTGTGCCAACTGCTTACGTGTGCCCTCAAAGGTATTGAGATCATTCGAGAGCGCCTGGAAATCGTCTTTCGATCCGAAGGCTCCCGCCCCCTCCGCCACGCTCCCCACCACGTCATACAAAGCGTCGAGGTTGCGGTAAAGTTTGAAAGTCGTCGGCAGATCTTCGGGCTGCACGCGCAATTGCGCGATAATCTCCGGGAGCGCGCCCTGCAGGTTGCGCTGAATGGAATCCACGTTCGCCAGCATCTGCTTCTTCGAGCCGCCGTCCGTCTTCCAGCGCTCAATGCGCAACTTCGCCAGATCGGCCTGCGTTCTCTTTGAACTCTCTTCCAGTTGCGCCAGCAGCCCATTCAACTGCGTTATCGACGCGTACGAAACCGGCTGAGCATCCTGCGCGGATGCCCCTGAAGCAGCCCTGACCTGCGCCGAATACTGCCCATTGGCTGGGGACGCAGCTGGCGCCGGACCCGCTTGGCCCGCTGCGGCCGCCATGCACAATAAAGAAGAGAGACCTGATAAGAGAAAAGTACGTTTCATTGTTTGCAGCGTTGCCGTTCGCGAGCAACAGCATACTACAATGACCGCCCCACTGTGGATCAGGGTAATCCCTCAAAGCAACGATTCGACTCATCGTCCCCTGCAGACGGCAATTAAAGACGATAATTAGAAAACATGTTCCTGAGAATTCAACGCAGTCCTCGGCCTGCCTTCGAACGTGCGCTGCTCTCCGGCGTCCTCATACTCTTGCTCGTCTTTCCCGCGGTCTCCCCCGCCCAGGATCTGGCTCGCCGCCTCATACTCAAAGACGGCTCTTACCAGCTGGTCACGAAATATGAGGTCAAAGGTAACCGCGTGCGCTACCTGAGCGCCGAACGAAATGAGTGGGAGGACCTCCCCGAGTCACTGGTCGACTGGCCCGCAACCGAGAAGTACGAAAAAGACCGCGTCGCCGGAGCGTCCGTTCCCGAAGCCGTGCAACTCGACAAGGAACTCGAACAGGATCGTGACCGCGAGGAAGCGCAACTCCCGCAAGTCGCTCCCGGACTCCGCCTGCCCGAAGATTCAGGAGTATTCCTGCTCGACAGTTTTCAGGGCGAGCCCCAAATTGTAGAAATTCAACAGACCGCCGGCGACGTCAACCGCAACACCAAAGCCAACATTTTTCGCGGCGCCATCAATCCCGTGGCCGGCCTCAAGCAAGTCATCGAACTCGAGGGCACCCACGCCCCTGTGCAGTCTCACGTCGATGTTCCTTCGCTCTACATCAACGTGGACGCCGCCCCCGACCACCCCGATCCGGCCGCCGCGAAAGGTTCCACCCGCGCCGCACCAGGTCCCCAACAACCTCAGCAGCCGCAACAACCGCAGCAGGCCATCGTGCCCTTTGACCGTTTCCACATCGTACGCACCGAGGTCAAAGGCGGCAAACGCATCCTGGGCGACGTGAAGCGCCAAGTCACGGGCAAAATCATCCAGGAGCAGTACCTGGTGAAAACCACCATCACCCGCGTCAGCGGAGGCTGGCTGAAACTCACCCCTACCGAAAGTCTGCCGCCCGGAGAATATGTCCTCGTCGAAATGATGAGCCAAGAAGGAGCACCGGGCAAAGAAGGCATGAACCTCTACGTCTGGGATTTTGGTGTCAACCCCAAAGCCTCCGCCAACCCCAATCCCTGGCGGCCCTCCGCCCCGGAACCGAAACCCGAGCACGACATCAAGCCTAATTGAACCGAGACAATTCATGCACCCCGCGACTACCTGCGGGACATAAACGAACAGCGGCTAAATTGTTGCATGCGCAGTGTTATCGACGGCGACAGCGTACCGACTGAAAGAGGGCGGCTGGCGCCGCCCCTTTCCATTTACTGCCCAACTCCGCCCCCTACTAAACTCCGAACATTATTCGAGGACGAAGATGTTCTTCTTCGCGCACATTTCTTTTAATACCCTGGGCCAAACGGTCACGCTTACTTCGCCGAGGTGAGCTTTGCGTAGCAGGAGCATTAGAGTTCTCGACTGGCCGATGCCGCCGCCGATGGAGAGCGGCAACTCGTTGTTGATGATGCCCTGATGATAGGGGAATTTGAGATTGTCGAGGAGGTTCGACATCTCGAGTTGGCGGCGGAGCGTTTCGGCGTTGACGCGAATACCCATCGAACTCAGTTCGTGGCGGCGCTGGGTGACGTGGTTCCAGACCAGGATGTCGCCGTTCAATCCGTGCGTGTCGCGCAGAGTCTGCTTGCTGGTGTCGGTAACCCAGTCGTCGTAATCGGCGGCGCGATTCTCGTGAGGGAGACCGTCGAGCAGAGGCCAGCCGATGCCAATGATGAATACAGCCGGATACTTTTGCAGGATGACCGTTTCGCGGCGTTTGCGCGGAAGATCGGGATACATCGCGAGCAGTTCTTCGGCGTGAAGGAACGTGAGTTCCTCGGGGAGGTTGGGATAGGGCGGCCGGCGCAAGTCAGGGAACATGTCCTGAGCAAACCTCTCGGCGCCGACCAGGACCTTCCAGATTTTCCGCACGACGCTCTTGAGGAATTCCAGATTGCGCTGCTCGGCGGTGATGACGCGCTCCCAATCCCACTGGTCGACATAGGCGGAGTGGTCGTGGTCGAGGAAGTAGTCTTTGCGCACGGCGCGCATGTCGGTGCAAATGCCTTCTCCGGGGCGGCACTCGAACTGCTTGAGGGCCATCCTCTTCCATTTGGTAGCGGCCTGTACGACCTGGGCGTCAATGGGATGTTTGTCGCGGTCGTTGGAGATGTGGAACTGAATGGGAGTGCGGGAACCGTCGCGGTCGAGCATGTCGTTGACGCCGCTTTCCTCGTCAACGATTAGCGGGACCTCAACCATCATCAGGCTAAGTTCATTACATAGATTGTCTTCGATATAACGCTTCACTTGAAAAATTGCCTGCTGGGTTTCTTTCGGGGTCAACAGCGGGTTGTAGTCCCGGGGCAGGATCTTTTCCAGTTCGTCGTAATCGCCGATGCCAGGGCCGGCTAAGTCGGCTTTCTTGGTGGCTTGTGTGTCCGTCGGGGGCGCGCTGACATGTTCGGCAGTGTCCTTCTCAAAACTCTCGATTAAAGTGTGGGCGCGGTCGTCCGAAATAAAAAGGCTCATAATAATGGCTCCTTCGAAGGAGGAGTGGTCCGCTGACGTAGTGCTAATCGTTCCTATTGGATGGCCCAAGAGAAGAACGAACAGTGACCGCAATCACAGGCGAGCGTGCGGCGAGTAACAGTCTGTAGGTGGATCTCTTTTCGGTGGCCAGGGCATGACAGCACGGGTTCGTGTGTTAGATTGAAATCCTTCCGATGAAGCACGTTGCCAATTGGGCTTTGAACATTGCTGCGCAGCGAGGGACGAGCTACGCGGATGTGCGAATTGTGGCGCAGCGTAGTCGCGCACTCACGACAAAGAACGGCAAGGTGGGGAGCGCTTCCGACGCAGAGTCGGTGGGCATGAGTGTACGGGCGATAGCAGATGGGGCCTGGGGATTCGCTGCGTCTGCGGAACTGGGGCGTAGCGCTGTCGAGGCGACTGCTGCCAGGGCAGTGGACATCGCTCGCGCCTCAGCGCGAGTCAAGCAGAAGGATGTGCGTCTTGCCCCGGAAAAGCCTGCAGTTGCGGAGTGGAGCACGCCGTATAGAGTTGATCCGTTCACCGTCTCCGTCGAACAAAATATTGGGCTGCTGTTAAAGATTGACGCGGAGTTACGTTCGGTTGCTGGAATTACTTTGGCGGAGGCGAACCTGAACTTTAACCGCGAAGAGCAGTGGTTTGTGTCGTCGGAGGGCGCGGACATTCACCAGACCAAGCTTTCGACGGGCGCGGGATATGCCGCGTACGCGTTTGCCGGGAACGAGATTCAGAAGCGGTCGTATCCCAATTCTTATGGGGGACAGTGGCAAAACAAAGGATATGAATTGATCGAGGAATTGAAACTAGTGGAGAACGCGCGGCGCATCGCGGAAGAGGCGGTCGCGCTGCATCACGCCGATCAATGTCCGGAAGGAAAATTCGACATCATTCTCGACAGCTCCCAGCTCGGACTGCAGATCCATGAGTCGGTCGGACATCCGATTGAACTGGATCGCGTGCTGGGGATGGAGGCGAATTTTGCGGGGACGTCATTTCTGACCATCGATAAGCTCCGGAAGTTGCGCTATGGGAGTGAACTGGTGAATGTGGTCGCTGATGCGCGTCAGGAGCATGGTCCGGGGCTGGGAACTTTCGGCTTTGATGACGAAGGAGTGCCGGCGCAGTGCACGCCGATCATCACCGACGGGTTGTTCACGGGCTATCTCAGTTCGCGGGAGACGGCGCACACCATCGGCGAGAATCGGTCGGGGGGGACGCTGCGCGCCGAGGGATGGAACCGGCTGCCGATGATCCGGATGACGAACATCAGCCTGCTGCCGGGGAGGGAGCCTCTAAGCCTGGAGCAATTGATCGCGGCTACCGGCCACGGCATCCTTATGCAGACCAACCGCTCGTGGTCGATTGACGACAAGCGCTACAACTTTCAATTCGGTTGCGAGATCGGATGGGAGATCAAGAGTGGCAAGCGTATCCGTATGGTGAAGAATCCGTCTTATTCCGGGATCACGACGGAGTTCTGGAATTCGCTGGATGCGATTTGCTCGCGTGATGAGTGGACGCTGTGGGGAACTCCGAACTGCGGGAAAGGGCAGCCGCAGCAGGTGATGGGGACGGGACACGGGGCGGCGCCGTCGCGGTTTCGGGGGATCAAGGTGGGGAGTGCGTTTAAGGGAAGTTAGTTCACCACGGAGACACTGAGTCACGGAGAACTGCAAGAATAAGTCTGATGCTGACCCAGAACCAAGCCGGCGACATTTTTAATCGAATCAAGAAACTCTCGACCGCGGATGAGGTCGAGGTGCTCGTCTCGGGCGGGCAGTTTGCGCTTACTCGCTTCGCCAATAACACGATTCATCAGAACGTAGCCGAGGAGAATCATGTGGTCTCGGTGCGCACCGTGTTTGGCGGAAAGACGGCGCGAGCTTTTACCAACAAGTTTGACGAGGAGAGTTTGCGGCAAGTCGTGCGGGCCTCGGAGAGTCTGGCGAAGGTGCAGCATCCTGATCCTGATCTTTTGCCGATGCCCGATGCACGGGATGCGGCTGGCAGTTCCGGCGCGGGCCGGACGGGCGAGTCGCCCGTCCCCACACGAACTGTTCCGTCTCGGCACTTTGAACGAACCGCGGAGATCACTTCCGAGTTGCGGGCTGAGGGCGTCAAGAAAATTGTGGGCGTGGCAGAGAGGCATGGCCTCACGACCGCCGGAGTTTTCTCCAGCGGGGAATCTTTCGAAGGCGTATTCAATTCTCGCGGATTGAGCAACTGGCATGGGCAGACATCGGCTGAGGTTTCGATCACCATGTTAGGGGGCGATTCGTCCGGCTGGCAAAAGGCGAATTCGCCGGATGTGGCGAATCTGGATCCGCCGGCGCTGGCCGCGATCGCGGCGCAGAAAGCACTAGATTCGGCGCGTCCGCGCGAAATTCCGGCGGGGAAGTATACGGTGATCCTGGAACCCGCGGCTGTGCTCGACATCGTGGGGTTTATGTTTTGGGATTACTCAGGCATGGCGATTCTCGACCAGCGCTCGTTCCTCACCGGACGGATCGGTACAAAATTGTTCGGCGACAACATTTCGATCTGGGACGATATGGCGCATCCTCTGCAGACAGGCTCTCCGTTCGATGGAGAAGGGGTGCAACGGCAGAGAGTGGAGCTGATTGAAAACGGAATCGTGAACCGGGTCGTCTACGCTCGGGCGACGGCGGAAAGAATGAAGCGCTCGCAACACAAGGATAAGGTTGGTCCCATCGCTGCGACGGGCCACGGCTTCGCGTTGCCGAACGAAATGGGGGAGATGCCACTGAATATCGTATTCGCTGCTGTGCACAATCCGCAGACGGTCGAGCAGATGATTGCTTCGACGGAACGTGGGGTGCTGGTGACGCGTCTTTGGTACATCCGCGAAGTGGAGCCCTTCGAAAAAATGCTTACTGGAATGACGCGCGACGGTACGTTCTATGTGGAGAACGGGCAGGTGCAGAGCGGTGTCCGCAATTTCCGCTTCAATGAGAGTCTGATTCACATGCTGTCGAATGTGGAAGCCATGAGCGTGCCCGTCCGGTCGAGCGGAGAAGAGTCGTTTGACATGGTGGTTCCGGCAATGAAGGTGAAGGAGTTCAACTTTACGGAAGTGACGAAGTTTTAAGAGAGCATTTCAGCACTGGGCATTCAGCACTGAGCGATGCCGATTTCTCCCCGGCGCCTCTGTCCGGCAGTCACCGGGAATTGATCCGGTTTTCACCGGAAATTGACGGGTTCGGACACGGTGTCTCAGGCTCGAATCCATTCTTCTCAATCCCCCTAATTCCTTCAAAGAAAAGCAGTTAGCCCCATTTGTTCCATGACTTCGGTAACTTTGTTTGCCGGAATTGCGGGTGTACGCTGCCTGTGAGTTGGATGAAAGTCCGGAAGCGGAAACGACGCTGCCGGAAGGAAGGTTCTTCTCAGCGTGGCAGCCGAAGGCACAGCACCGATGACCGAGAAACCGGCGAGCACGGGGCACTACGAAGATATGCAGAGTGCGCCGCGCTTTCCGCTGCATCTTGCCGCGTCGGTAAAAACGCAGGGCAGCGCGTATTCGGCAGAGACGGAGAACATCTCTGCCAACGGTGTGCTATTTGCGATGGACAACGACGTCGCGGTGGGATCGATGGTGGACTTCACGATTCTGTTGCCGGCCGAGGTCGTGGGCGTGCGGCGGAATGTGCAGATCGACTGCCGGGGCCGGGTGGTGCGCAGCTTCGAGGATCGAGGCCGGCGCGCCGTGGGCGTAGTGATTGACGAGTACCATTTCGAACGAGCGTAGGCACAGAGAACTGAATGGCGACCATTCCGGTGAGCGTGGAAGAAAAACTCGGAGCAGGCGAAGACGGCGGCAATGGTCAGTTCGTCCGAGTGATCGTGGCCGATACGCAGGCCATCTTCCGCGCCGGCTTGCGCAAGGTCTTCGCGCTCGAAGATGACATTCGCGTAGTTGGGCAGGCGGAGACGCTGGTGCAAACGCAATCCGCGGTAGCGAAATTTTCCGCGGACGTGCTGATTTTCGAGGCTGCCCTTACGCCGAATCCAGTGGAAGCAGTGGCCAATCTGCTTCGCCAGAATCCCCCGTTGCGTGTCGTGGTGGTGACTCCTGGGGCCGATGAAGATTTGACCTTGGAATTATTCCGCCGGGGCGCACATGGCATTGTTTCCCGTGAAGTGGAGCCTGAGTTGTTGGTGCAGTGCCTGCGCAAGGTGGTAGCTGGCGAGACCTGGCTTGACAGTCAGGGCGTGCGCTGGGTGATGGAAGCTTATCGCAACCAGAATAACCGGCCGACGGGATCGCGCCCGAAGGTGCAATTGACACCCAAGGAAATGCTGATCGTTTCGTGCGTGACCCAGGGCATGAAGAACAAAGAGATTGCGTTGCGTGTGGGCACCACGGAACAGGTTGTGAAGAATTATTTGCGCAAGGTGTACGACAAACTTGGAGTGGCGGACCGTTTGGAACTGGCGCTCTATTGTCTGAATCATCATGTGGTCGACAATACAAAGGTGCCCCCGCTGCCGGTGTCGGCTGCCAACGGCAATGCCGCGAAAGCCGCGTCGGCTGGTGCGTCGGCCTCTGGCGCCCCTTCCACGACTGCTTTAGTATCTGCAGTGAGTGCAGATTCTCCGGAAAAACTCTCCTAGCCTCCACCTCTCTTCCCCAAGCGTGATCGAGAGCAGGACGGTCAGATTCGACTAAGGCAGCACGACGCGCAGTTTCCAACTCGTAGAGCTTATCCTTTCAAGTTGCGGTTTCCACGACTTCACCCATAGAATTGAAAAGAACATAAAGAGCCGCGCGATCGCCAGGATTCGCGGCGGAGTGGGAAACTTCTGTAAGAGTCGTTCCTCCAACCGATTCTCGCCGGAGAGATGGCCGAGTGGCTGAAGGCGCACGCTTGGAAAGCGTGTTTACTCGAAAGGGTAACGTGGGTTCGAATCCCACTCTCTCCGCCATATTTTCAACGACTTGAGTGCGGTTCCGTGCTGTCTCCCGTGCCGTTAACTACCAAGCGTGCTACTTTTCCCGATGCGGTAGACATCTCATCCGTCACCACGGTGCCGTAAACATTCATTGTGGTGCGGATGTCGGCATGACGCATCAGCTTTTGCTGTACGGCTATCGTGGTGCCCACAGCATCAAGCCAACTGCGGTAGCTGTGACGTAGCGTGTGTGTCCCAAACGTCTCAAGCCCCGCAGCTATCGCCGCGTCCTGAAACATCTTCCACGTCCGGGGGTAGGACCACGGCAACCGACCAAGCTGTGACGGTGAAGCAAAAACCCAATCATCAGCACCGCCGAATTGCGTTGACGTTTTCCAGGTCTTCAGTACCGCTTCCGTCCTCGTCGCATCGCCAGGTGGAAGTACTTATTGCGCCATTCCGGAATGCTGCGCGCTGTAACTTGGGCCGCTTCCACCAGCAAGAAGCGCAACATCGAACTCCCTTGCTTCGTGATATGGCCCAGTCGTCGCCGATTTCCGCTTGAGTCCTCCAAGGGCACTAACCCCAAATACGCCGCGATCTGCTTCCCGCACTGAAATCGCTCCGCCCTTCCGATGATTAATACGAAGGCTAAGGCCGTCAGTGCACCCACTCCAGGATGCGTCCGCAAGCGCCGTGCCTCCGGACATTTCTCTACTTCCTGCTCGATTACTTGCGTCAGATCGGTAATGGTCGGGTTCAGCCGATCCAGCAGCTGCAGCAGATCTTCCCGTCGCCGGCTCGCCCAGGGGGCTAAGCGAAACGACTCCAGTTGCTCTCGTCCATGCTGTCGCCACAACCTCTTTTTGCAGCGTAGCCCCTCGTTCAGTGCCACCGCTTGCAGTTGATTCATGATCCGAGTCCGCATCTGCACCATGCGATGCCGATGCCACAACAGTTGCCGCAGATCCCGATTCTCCCCACTCGGTACCCAGATCTTGGGAAAACGATTCTCCATCAGCAACTGCAGAATATGCTGCGCATCCTGCCGATCCGTCTTCTGCTTGCGTTCGCGCTTCCTGGCGATCTCGGTGGCGTCCCCGATCCACAACTCGCAGTTCAGTTCCGCCAGGAGTCGCTCAAACCAGCGTGCATGCCCACTGGCTTCCATTCCCACTCGTACCTTCTTCCCCTGGGCAGCGAGGTCACGATAAAACTCTTCTGCTCCCTCACTGTGCTCCAATCGCTGCTCTCCGTAATCTCCCGTCTCGGTATCCACAAACGCTATTTGCTGGAAGCCCGGGTGATAATCGCATCCTTGTATCTTGTTTGCATCTGCCCGATTCGGTCTCTCTGTGTTAATGGGGGATTGGATCGGGATTCGGCGGGAGGCCGTTCACATCCTTAGGCGCAGTGAGTTGGCAGCCTGGATTATAGATAGGCCCCCCGCCCTCCTTTCCCAATGCCGTGGAGAATCTTAGGCCGCGAGAGCCTGCATACAAGGACGGCGAGAGAGGTGTACAGGGTCGGGGAGCCGAAGCTCAGTCTAATCCAGATTTGCGAGGTTCAACATGCCTGAAAAAACGGAAGTCGACACGTTTGCTGGAATCGATGTAAGCGCACGCGAGTTAAGTGTCGCCCTACGCCGGGGGAAAGGCGAGGACAAGCCCGCCATGGCTAAGTTCTCGAACCATCCTTCCGGACATAAGGCCCTGATCGCCCACTTGCTTCGGGGCGGCCGGCGAGTGCGGGTCTGCGTGGAGGCCAGCGGGAATTACAGCCTGGATCTGGCGTTGACCTTGCAAGCACACCGCCAAGTGGAAATCAGTGTCATCAATCCGCGGCGGGCACGACGCTTCGCGGAATCGCTCGGTCAACGCAGCAAAACCGATCCGGTCGATGCCCGTGTGCTCTGCGAGTATGCCGCTCGCATGCCTTGGGTTGCTTGGCAACCGCCCAGCTCAGTCGCCCTACATTTGCGGGCTGTGACGCGTGCCATTGCCGACTTGGGAATTATCCATACTCAGCAGAACAATCGTGCGCACGCCTCGGCCGCGAGCCAAGCCTTGCCGGTCTTGGTGGTCAAGGAGATGCAGCGTCATCAGAAATATCTTGAGCAGCGCATGACTCGGTTGCGGCGGGAAGCTCTGCGGCTCATCGCCGGCGATTCCGAACTGGACCGTCGCTTCCGTCTAATGCTGACCACGACTGGCATCGCTGAGACCAGTGCTCTGCAGATCCTGGGCGAATTGGCCGTGCTGCCCGACATGCTGGACGCGCGCCAGTGGGTGGCCTTCAGCGGACTGGATCCGCGGCTTTTCAAGTCGGGAAAATCGGTCGAGAAGCGGCCGCGGATTAGTCGCGGTGGCAGCCGTCACCTGCGTCGTGCTCTCTACATGCCGGCGCTGGTCGCCCTGCGCCGTGATCCCTATCTACGAGGCTTTTATCAAAACTTATTAGCTCGCGGTAAAGCTCGGATGCAAGCTGTCGTGGCGATCATGCGGAAACTTCTCCATGCCCTGTTTGCCATGTTCCGTACCAATCAATCGTACGACGGATCGAAGCTGTGTTGCGCAGTCGACATGGCTGGCAATGCCATTGCTGCTTGTGCTTGACTGACCCCAAAAAAGAGAGAGGTTCTCCTGCACCGCTCCAGAGAGAAAACAATTGAATTTCAAGAGAGAATCTATAATCCTCATGTTCGGCTCCTTTCTCCCCGAGCCTTCATGGTTGGTTTGGCACCACCAAGCTTACTCGGGTCTGGGAGCCGGCATTGTTATGGAATCAATTACGCTCATTGAGAATTGGGCCGGAGTCAATGATTGAAATCGTAATGTTTCAAATCGTTGGCCGATTGGTCGAGCCAGTTCTCTCGAAGAAGATCGGAGTAGGAACGAGGTAGCCTCGGATCACGCCTGCCAGATGCTCCGCTGAGCATCGAGGGATGAATACATCGTGGGCTGGTGGTGCACCTCGGAAGCGTGCCGATTGATAGCGGTAGCGGCCTGGGTGCGGAGGTTGCCGTCCCGGGCGTCGAAATCGAGTGTACTGACGCTGTATTCGCAGCGGATACACTTGAACTGTATTCCCCCTTCGATCCGATTGGTGGTGTAGTGTCTCACGGTTTAATTGTAGTCCTCTGCTCAGAAGGAAGGACGCACCACGGTGGGCTGTCGAAGGTAATCTGCGGAGCCGCTCTGCGAACACGACCGATCACTCTCCGTGACGTTCGCGTCGGCGGTCACTTCCGACAATATAATTTGCCCGCCGTCCGAAATCGAAAGATGCGCGGATGCATGACCCGTCGATTTGTTTTACACGCCGATCAAAGCGAGAGGGTTCCGAGACATGATTTACCCAATCAGCCCATAGCGCTCACAACCCCTCAATGAGCGTTATGGCGATGTTTCAACAGTTAAGCCGAGGCCGATCTTTCTCGTACATTGAGCAGCCAGACTAATGCCGCTCCGGTAACAGCGCCCAGCACGACGCCCCCAAGCCCCAATGAGCCAATATTACGCACGGACTCCAGCGTGGTCCGGGGATGTCTGGGGACTGCTACGAACTGCACCAGAAGCGCAGGACACATCCACGCCACGGCAGAAACCACGACCCACCGATCAGCCTTTGCTGAATGTGAGCGCAGGCTGCTTATCTGCATCAATCCCGAGAGCAATCCTCCGGCAGCGGCGAGAACTGGCAGGACGAGCGAACTCAGATCCCGCATCCGAACCAGATCCGCGAACAGGAACGGAGTAGTGATCCCAATCGTCGACGCCCACATCCAACCGCTCGTCGCATCAAACCACTTCCGGGCAATCAACCATTGGGCGAACCCAACGCTCCACCCCATTCCTGCACCGAGATAGACTGCGTTGCCAAAGTGAGTTGACTCCAGCAAGGCCGCTAGCAAGAGAACAACGACGACGCCGAGGAGCCATCCAGCGGAGTTGGCCACGATCCATCTGGTGAGGAATCGCTTTTCTGTTGGGTCAGATCCCATGCGCAGGAGTGTACTGCCGGAGTGAGCTTGCGCCAAGTGCTTCCGTCACTGCTGAGCGTTACAATCCGAGACTGCTGAAAATCTGCCGAGCGACAAACATCGGGATCTATTGTCAAAGGCGATTTAGCGCCAGTCTGCGCCGATCCACGGCAAAATCGTATTCATATTGACAAAAGTTCTCCCTGAGCACATGCTGGCCCGCAGCTTTGGGGAGCCTCCTTCCGGCGCATGGTGCGATTCTTGAGAAGGGAATCCCGCATAAAACGTTTTGAGAGGGTTGCTAACCTCGAAAGGGACGACAATGAGGCTGTTCAGCTTCCGTGCCTGTGTTCTGAGTTCCACTACACTGGTTCTTCTATCGTTTTCCCGACCTGCAGCGGCGGCAAACTCTTATTGCCCTGGCTGTGAGGCCGCCATTGTGGGAGTAGGAGTTGGCGTTGGAGTAGGGGTTGGCGTCGCCATTTACTTCATACACCGCGGCCACACCTCGCTGACGGGATGTGTCCAACAGACCGACAATGGACTCAGTTTGACTGCGAAGGATGGCAACATCTATTCATTGGTGAATGCGCCGAATGAAGTGAAGGCTCGTGAACGTTTGTCCCTGCGGGGCCATAAAATCAAATCACCTTCCGGGCGTACCTTTCGGGTGGACCACGTCTCCCGAGACTACGGTGCGTGCAGCCCGTGAGTCGCAACGCGAAACCAGCGCTCTAATGTAGCGAACGACTACTGCTAATGACGTTGACGGCTTTAGCTGGCGTAACCAGGCGATTTCGCTCATTGACGGGTTTTGAGCGTAATGGCGATTTTTCGACAGTTAGGCACAGGATGGATGCCGTTGCGTTGGGGATTCGATCGTCCCGGTGGTGTGGTTACGTGATGGTCAGGGTGAGGGCCTGGCTGGTTCCGCCGCTAGTGCAGCCTAGATTGCCGGAGTTTCCGCTTGGAGTGTTGATGGTAACGCTGGCTGTTCCTGGGTCCGTGATGAGTGCGGTCGTAAGCGTGACCTGCAACTGGGAACTGCTCAGGACCTGGGTGCTGAGAGTCGTCCCGTTGATAATGACGACTGAGGACGACACGATGTGACTGCCATTCACAGTGAGCAAGAATCCCTGCTGCACTTGCGCGAATGTGATGGTGGTGGCCGAGAGAGAGGAAATGGACGGGGCGGGACGGGCGCTTCCGCAGAGGGGATTGAGGGCGTTGCAACCTTGCAGGACAAGCACTGCGAGCAGCAACGCGCTGAGCGGTCGCAGAGAAGCCTGAATTCGTTTCATACTGCATCGTAACACCCGGGTGCGTGGTGGCCCGGCGGACTGGGGGAACGGAAGTAACTCGGCGAGCCGGGCACGAATCGAATGACTCGGTCATGAAGATAACTTGCAGACTGGCCTGGCGGTGGACGTTCTTAGGATTCTAGTGTGAAAAACTGAAACTGATTCGCCGCCCCGCGAACTCAATTGACGAAATCAGGAGCCATTACACTCAAAACCCCCGCGAGGGGGTCAATGAGTGCAATGGCGATGTTTCGCCAGTTAACGCGCAGTCCCACGCTCCAAGGCGACGCCGTGACCGGCATCACAGTTTGCGATCAAAACTAGGCGTTCCTCTGAAATGTCTTGCATCACCAATTGCTGCGGGAAAGTTGGGACTCGATAGTTGACAAAATCAGGCGATTACACTCAAGTGCCCAGCACAAGGCCATGATGAGTGTAATCGAGATT
>OBLT010000140.1_pt1 | contig 55611 bp, 52 predicted proteins | sample 1518721 | NCBI WGS metagenome assembly OBLT01 (sample SAMEA3539307, study PRJEB22396) | soil metagenome | biome: tundra; feature: field; material: soil | place: USA | collected 2010-05 | depth 0.15 m | reverse complement strand
TGACCGGCAAGTTCGTCGTCTCCGCCTTGGCAATGCTGCTGCTGGTCTTCCTCACGGACTTTGCGAAGATTTCCCTGGCCACGGACCACGTTCGGCCATCCAAGAAACCAGAAACATGGAATATCGGAGGATTCATCACTGTATCGGTTGTGCTTGGAATCGCGATGCTCGCCGAGACGCTCTTTCTCTTGTGGATGGGATGGTCGCGTTTCGGTTTGGCGACCAACACCAATGCCCTTACCACCTTCAGTTTCCTGACGTTGCTCTACTTCGCCGTATTCTCGATCGTGTCTGCGCGGGAGCGGCGCTGGTTCTGGTCGACGGTACCAAGCAAGGCCTTCGTGGCAGCCCTCACGGCGGATGCGCTGATAGGCACCGGTCTGACCTTCGTGGGTCTCCCAGATCTCATGCCATTACCTTGGATACAAACGCTGGCGATCCTTGCCTATGCCATGGTCTCTTGCCTGGTCGTGAACGACGCCGTGAAGGTTGCGATGATTAAGTGGCGTGTTGTCAATGCAGTGGTCAAGAAACCAGTGGATGTGACTCCGCGGATCGCCAAACGCGCCTATGAGCTGTACGAACAGCGAGGCCGCCAGGAAGGCAAAGCCGCTCAGGACTGGGGGCAAGCGGAACGCGAGATTCGGAAAAGGGAATGAAGATGAAGATTGATTCAAAAGATTTTCGCGTACGGTCCGGGGATAGCGTCAAACTCAAGAAGTGGCCGACTCATGTGAAGCCCTACTACGAATCCAAGAAGCGATATCAAGAGCTCCTGCAAGAACACATTGGGGAGCTGAGCTCGCTACAGCGGCTTCACTGGGCGTCGAACCGCTATGCGTTGCTACTGATCTTTCAGGGAATGGACTCTGCCGGCAAGGACGGCGCTATCCGGCACGTCATGTCCGGGGTCAATCCGCAAGGCTGCCAGGTCTTCAGTTTCAAGCAGCCTAGCGCGGAAGAGGTGGAACATGACTTTCTCTGGCGCACCACACGCAGACTTCCCGAACGTGGGCAGATTGGCATCTTCAATCGTTCCTACTACGAGGAAGTGCTGGTCGTCCGAGTTCATCCTGAGATCCTCCTCGCCCGGGGGCTTTCAGACAACTCGGTCGGTGACAAGACGGTCTGGAAGGAACGGTATCGTTCCATCGTCGACTTGGAGGAGCATCTCCATCGCAACAACACCCGCGTCATCAAATTCTTTCTTCATCTTTCGAAGGGCGAGCAGCGAAAACGATTTCTCGATCGCATTGACGATCCGGACAAGAACTGGAAATTCAGCCAGGCTGATCTTCACGAGAGGAAGTACTGGGAACATTACATCAAGGCGTACGAGGCGTGCCTGGGCGCAACGAGTACCCATCATGCGCCCTGGTACGTCGTTCCCGCCGATGATAAGGAGAACGCTCGGCTAATTGTTTCCCAAATCGTCCTTGACGTGTTCAATGAACTCGGGATGACCTATCCCAAGACCACCGAGAGACGGCAGCGGCAATTGAAATCCATTCGCAAACGGCTCTGAAGGCCAACGCACGACGAATTGAGAGCCATCAGTGATAGGCAATCTTGACCATAGAAGCCCCAGTCGGGCGCCGCCTTCAGCTCGTCGTAGCGTTCGAGCTTGACTGTCGCCGGAGGATGATTGGATTTCCGCCATGACAATACCGCGCAACCCGATGTCCGCGTCCCTGGCCCGATTGGCCACCTATAGCAAGAATGCGCTGACCTGCTCGGGTTCGGCCTCACTACGATGTCGGGCATTGCCCTGCTCGCATTCTTGATTCTCGAAGCCGTCGGCGTGATCGACAACCCTTACGTTGGGATCATCGGCTTGGCTTTTCTCCCCGCTGTCTTCGTGGCCGGCCTCATCGCCATGCCAGTGGGTATCTTCTTTCGTCGGCGCAAACTGCTAAAGAGTGACGTCTCGCTCGACGAGGTGTCGGCCTTTCCACGTCTCGACTTCAACGATGCCCACGTCAGGCGCGCGACCGCCATCGTGATCGGGCTGACGGTGGTGAATGCGATCCTGCTCGCCACCAGTACTGCGACGGCCGTGAGTTTCATGGACACGCCAAAGTTTTGCGGCACGGTCTGCCACAAGGTCATGCAACCCGAATACACCGCCTACCAGAATTCACCGCACTCGCGGGTAAAGTGCGTGCAGTGCCACATCGGGCCTGGTGCTTCCTTCGCGGTGCGCTCCAAATTCGATGGCTTGCGCCAGGTGTGGAAGGTCCTGACGGGTAGCTACGTGCGCCCGATCGCTTCACCTGTGCACACCCTGCGGCCGGCACGCGACACCTGCGAAGGCTGCCATTGGCCGGCCAAACACTACGGCGACAAGCTACGGCTCATCGGTCGGTTCTCGGAGGACGAAAAGAACACCGCCAGTTTCACCGCGCTTCTGCTCAAAACAGGCGGCGGCGCCGCCAACGCCGGTCAGTCGCGCGGCGGCATCCACTGGTGGCACATTGATGCCGACAACAAGATTCGCTACCTCGCCACGGACGCGCGCCGGCAGGAAATCGCTTGGGTCGAGCTCACCACCCCCGGTGGCAAGCGGACAGAGTTCGTCCGAGATCCGGCCCAAGCCCCTTCCCCCGATCGCATCCAAGCTTCGGCTCGGCTCATGGACTGCATCGACTGCCACAACCGTCCGACACACTTGTTCGAAACCCCGGCCAAAGAGATGGACTCGGTTTTGCAGCGGCAGGCGGACTTGCGAGCGCTTCCGTTTTTCAAGCGCGAAGTGGTCAAGGCGGCTTCGATTACCTACCCGACCCACGAGGTAGGCGTCGCAGGCGTGCGTACCGCCATCACGAGCTACTACGCAACGACCCACCCCGAGCTCGCTGCGAAGCAGGCCGCCCTGGTCGCGCGAGCGTCCGAGGAAGGCGCGCGGGTTTACGACCGCACGGTGTTCCCGGAAATGAACACCGACTCGAAGACGCATCCGAACAACATCGGCCACGATGACTCACCCGGATGCTTTCGCTGCCACGACGGCAACATGAAGAACGTGGCGAGCGGCAAAACCATCCCCAACGATTGCGATACCTGCCATGACATCTTGGTCGATGGCAGCCCGACCGAACCGGATCTGACCAAGCTCACTCTGTTGCAGCCCCAGCCCGAGGCACCCAAATAGGTACGGTAGGCGCAGGATCCGGATTCTAGCCACGGTTCGGCGAGGCTGTCCCTCAAGCCTCCATGGGCGCTCCCTCAGACAAGGCGCAAAGCCACGTTGTTCCGTTCAGCGTCGACCTGCCGGCCAACGGCAAGATACGCAGGTTTGGGCTCGATTGGCACGACGAATGCGGCGCCGAAGCATCCTAGAGATATGAGTAACACGACGGACAAGGTATCGATGGCACGCCGTGGAACCTGAGCTATCTGCTGCTGATGCAACAAGCTCAGCGCAGGGCTGCGTCGGATAGTACTCGGCGTTTCGTTCCGAAGGATTCGACATTGGCGTGCATGATGCTTTTGCAAGGAACTCTGCGCAGCAGGTCGTTCCATGCCGCTTGGAAACTCGGTGATCATTTACTTGACCAAATCATAGAGTACCTTCTTGGCCGCGCGGACGTGGTCTATCCCCGTTAGCGCAGAGGTACCGGCGCCGCTTGCAGGTCTTCGATGGGATCGACGATGGGAACCGTGACCTTGCGGGAGAAGATGAGCTTCTCGGCGTTGGCGTAATACAGCTTGTGCAGAACATCGGCGGGAAGGTGGATGGCATTCACCTTCCAGCGGCCTTGGATGGGCGTGGGATGGTCGATGTTCTTCAGATCGGTCTCGAAGAAGCGGAAGTGCGCCTGGTAGAACTTGACCGCGTCCTCGAGTCCAACCGGCGTCTCGGACACCGAACCGAGCTGCCAGTGGTCGGGCGAGATGGACAGGTCAGTGCCGAACAGGATGCGGTCTTGGAACTTGAGGAAGAAACGCCTCACCTCGTCGGCGGGATGTCGCCCGAACTCGGGCACTCTGGCCGACGTATCCACGAAGACGTTCGGATGGGCATCGAGCAACTTCTCCATGTAGTCGAGATCCTCGGATAGGCCGAGGTGGATGAAGAGGAAGGTCGTCGCGGGATGCCGGCTCACCAGGCGTTCGGTCTGCTTCCACAACTCCATCAACGGTGGATAGTCTTCGCCATAGAAGCTCCAGTCGGGTGCCAGCTTGAGCTCGTCGTAGCGTTCGTTGTCGGGCGTGGGCGGCTCGAAGAAGGCCTTGGGATCGCCCACGTGAATGGCGACCACGACATTGAGTTTGGCCGCGCGGTCCATGATGGGATCGAAACGCGGGTCGTCGATGGGGATGAGCTTCTCGTTCGCGTCGCGCGCAGCGAGCCCCATGGCCTTGAAGAACTTGATGCCCTTGGCGCCAAATCCGACTTCGCGCTCGACGCGGTCGGCTTCGCTCTCGCCCCAGCCCGCTTCGACCACACGATTCCACGAGACGTTGGCGAAAAACTCGAACTTCTCTTTGAGTTTGTGCTTCACATGCAGGGTGGCGGCGAAGGATCGCGAGCCAAGATACCCTCCGTTCTTGTTGCAGAACTTCACCACCCCCACGCGCTTGAAAATGCCAAGAGCCGTCTCGATGGACTCGTCGATGGGCGCGATGAGGGTGTGCGAGTCGATGACCGGCCCGCGGTCCGCGTTCTCGCCCGATTTTGGCATCTGGGACTTGCGGCAGGCGCCGAGTGCGAGGAGAGACGCGAGAAGGGCCGCAGTACGGGTGCTGGGGAACATGGGGAACGCACCTTACCGCAAGAAGGCGCGTCCTCGATGGGCGAGTGTCCGGTCCTTGGCTGGTTCGAGAGCGTGCGCTAGGGCTGGTTCATCGGGCACATGGGGGAGCCGCAAGGACATCCTTCCATTCCTTGCCCCATGCCCATCCCCATTCCGTGGCCAGGTCCACGTCCAGGTCCGCCACCGTGCCGTCCTCTGGGGCCGCCCGCTCCCATCATCCCCATTCCCATTCCCCAGCCCTGGCCGGGATTGCCTTGTGCCCACTCCGCCCTCTGCGCTGGCGTGAGGAGCGCATGCACCTCCAGTCCGAAGTCGGTCCAGATCGTCCGCATTTTCTGGTGGATGGCATCCATCTCGGCCTGCTTCCCGACAATGGCCTTGCGATCCGGCTTATCCACCACCCAAAGCTGCCGCATCTCGGTCATCTTCGTTTCGAGTTCGCCGCGAATAGGTGCAGCCTTCTCCATGGCCGCGGCGCGAAGGGCCGCGATCTTCGTTTGCTGCTCTGGTGTCAGGTTGGAAACTGGACCCTTCTGACCCATGGCACCTCTTCCCGCTCCAGGAGGCGAATTGGCGCCCGGCCCTTGAGCCAACGCGGGCGAACCTGTTCCCACCAACAACATCATCGCGATTCCCATAGAACTGAATGTCTTGTGCATGTCTCTCCTCCATTAGGTCCGCACGAGCGGACGTGAGCTATAGGTATTCCAGAATAGCACCGTCTTGTCGGCAAGCTGTCCGTCCCTGGCATCGGCGACCACGGCGGCCAGGGCTTTCCCTGTGTAGGTTGTTTCGAGGTGCAGTCCGTGGGGTGCAGCAAGCGCGACTGCCTCGTACGCCTCGGCGGTGGGCTGCGCGTAGCCATCGCCGAAGAACCCATCCCGCACATGAAGTTGCACGCTGTCATGCTTGAGACGGGGAAAGGCAGGATCGGATCTGTTCAACAGGGCCAATGCTTCTTCCACGACCTGCCTCATGCGGGCGAGGCTCGCGATTTCGGACGGGACGACGCGCACACCGATGACTTGAATCGACAGCCCGAGTGCCGCAAATCCTATGGCAAGCCCGCTTGCCGTCCCCATCGAACCCAAGGGCACGTAGACCACGTCGGGGGTCGGCAACTCGCCGCGTTCGATCTGCGCGGCCAGTTCGAGGGCCGCGTTGACGAACCCGACGGTACCTCGGGGGACCGTCCCGCCGAAGGGAATGACGAAGGGCAGGACACCGTCATTGCAGACGAGTTCAATCTGCAGCACCGTGCTGCGGGCAAGTGCCTCCTGCTGCGATTCCACGAAGTGCAGGGTGGCGCCCGCGGCTCGATCCGCAAGGAGATTTACTTCCAGGTAGGAAGTGGGCTGCTGCGGGGTGAGGATGGCGTGGACCCTCAGCCCAAGTTGCTTTCCGTAGACCGCCGTGGCTCGCACGTGATTGGAACCGCGCGCTCCAAAGGTGATGACGGACTTTCTCTTTTCGGCAAGCGCTTGGCCGAGCAGGAACTCGAGCTTGCGAACCTTGTTTCCGCCGTAGGCTTCACCCGACACGTCGTCACGCTTGACGGAGAGAGAACGAACCCCGAGCTGCCGAGCCAATTCTGGTAGTGCATGGATCGGCGAGGGAAGGAAGGCAAGCGCCACATGCGCAAGCGCTTTGGTACCCGGAAAGCGGTCGTGCAGGGGCAAGGTCATGGAATCGCCTCGGTCAGGTCGATGCGGGCTCCAGATGGATGGCATCGTTCGGGCAGCACGGAACCACAGCCATCGCAGCGCTCGGCGCAGATGGCGATGCGAGCCGGCTCGCAGGGCACTTCCATGGTTGAACAATACTTCACGCATTTTGCACAGCAGAAATTCATGGGCTCTTCGATTGCGTGGATAGGACAGCTGGAAACGCATAGCTCACAGAAGGGTGCATTTGGTCGTGTCGAGAACCGCCCAGTGGGCTTTTGTTGCGGTGCCTGCTCGTTCTGCAACGGGACTGTCGCCCGCTCGGACGTATTCACTCATCGCGATTGCTCCCGGTACCGCGCCAGGGCGGAGTGATTTCGACCATCGCACCTTCGGTGTAGCGCTTCGCCAACTCGACATACAGAGTCTTCGCCGTGTGGGTCATCATGTGGTGGCGTTCATCGATGTCCCCGACGACCAGCACGGGAACGCCAACCGCGACCTTGCCCGGTGGGATCCTCTGGTGATTCTTCACGAGTCCCATTTCGCCCACGATGGAGCCTGCGCCGACCTCGGCGTAGTCACTGAGCACAGCGCGCATGCCGATGACGGCGCCATCTTCCACCGAGGCACTATGGATCATGGCTCCGTGGCCCACGGTCACGCGCGCGCCGATGCGCGTGCATTCTTCTGGGCGGGAATGAACGATGACGCCTTCTTCGATGGCAGTCTCGTCACCAATCTCGATTGAGCCAAAGTCGCCGCGCAGGATGGCTCCGTGGCCGATGTAGCAACGCTCGCCGATGGTGACTTTCCCAATGATTTGCGCCGACGGTGCAATGTAGGTGGTCGTTGCGATGATTGGTCGGTGATTTTCAAATGCGTAGACGGGCATCGGGGATCCTCACTTGGAATTGGGATGAAATCGATCATCCGCCACGCTTCGATTCTCACCGGCGGCATCGAACCAGCCAGCCCGCGAGCCTGGGCGAGCGTCGAAATCAGGCACGTAGGGCTTGATATCGAGCAGCGGCGTGCCGTCGAGAACATCCATGTCAGCCACGTGCAATACCTGGCCCTCCCGGCGCACAAACCGCACCACCGACATCCCGATGGGGTTGGGCCGGCAAGGGGAGCGTGTGGCGAAGAGTCCGTGCTCTTGGGTGTCGCGGTAGGGAACGACGTGGGTCTTGAACCCCTTCACCCGATCCATCCAGTAGATGAGCCACACCCGCTCGAAGCCTTCGATGTCGTCCAGGGCGGCAGCATAGGCATCCTCGACGAGAACCTTCCCCTCGGCCCCCTGCGCATAGCAGGGCTGAATGGGCGTTCCCGCCGCCTCGATGAAGGGGCTGCGGATTACCCCAACCGTGCGCAGGTTGAAGGAAGCCAGGAAGGAATCCACGGCGCGACCCACGGCAGAAGTCCAAAGCTCTAGAGGTGGCTGTGCTCGTGGCCGTGGCTATGGCCGCCGCAAGCCATGCCAGGCTGCATGCGCTTGAGCGTGCCGGCCTTGAAGGACTCGACAGTCGTTGAAACCGTTGGGTGCTCTGCGAGGAAGACGCTGATGCCGGCTGCCATGAGCTTGTTCAGGGCTCCCATGCCAATGCCACCGACCACGATGCCATCCAGAAGCTCGCCTTGCAGAGCCGCAAGGGGCGTACACATACCGTGGCTGTGGTGTTGGTTGTGATTGACGATGATACGGCAATCGTTGCTGTCGGTATCCACGATGAGGAAGGCAGGGGCAGAGCCAAAGTGAGCGCAGACTTCGCTGCTCAGGCCCTGGTCTTCATTCACTGGAATACAGATTCGCATGGTGTCTTCTCCTTGATGGATGGGGGGCTTCGTTTCTGCGCCAAGGCGCATTCGGGTCATTTCTTCTTGTCGTGCAATTCGCAGCAGCGCCGGCCTTCGTGGTGAACGGGGCCGCCCTCGATTCGCAATGCCTTGCCGTGCACGAGGGCGTCCGCGACCTTGCGGTGCGCAGACTCGACAATCCTGCTGAAGGTGGGGCGTGACACACCCATTTGCTCGGCGGCTTGCTCTTGGTAGAGCCCGACGAGATCGGCCTGTCGAAGTGCCTCGAACTCGTCGAGGGTCATGACGACCACCTCAAGCTCGGGCATGGGAATGCCCGTTGGCTTAAAGACCGATGCGGCCGGTCTTCCGGCGATCGTGCGGAAGCAGAATGGTCGTGGCACCCGAAAGCATTATGGACATATGTGCACAACCGTCAAGTGGCGATTGGGCAATCGCCCGGTGCGACTGGTGATGAACAGATGAAGATCTCCACGATCTTCTGGTTGATGTTGCTTGCCATCGTCGCCATGGCGGGACTTGCCTACGTCGACGAAGACCGCGAGGGGGCGGCGGCGCTTGCGGATTTCGCCCAGGAACAGACCACGTTGGCCCAGAGTCTCGCCGGGGCTTTGAACGCGTACCTATCCGCGGTTCGACCCGATGTCCTCGACGGAGCGCAAGCTCAGCCCGAGTTGCGCTCCGTGCTTGAGCGCTACTTGTCCGCCGTGGTTCATTCATCCGCACCGACCGAACGAGCGAGTCGACGCATCGTCCTTCTGCAAGCGCCCGACACCGCGGATTTTCGTGCCAGCGACGGACAATTCGTCACAGCGCCAACAATTCTCGCCGCCCTCGAGCAGGGGCGGACCTATCTGCGTCTGGCCCCGAGCGAGGCAGGCCTGCTAGGGCTGCCCGCACGTACTGCCCTTGCTGGCCTTGCACACGTGGATGCGGGACCGGCGGGACGATGGGGAATCGCCGCCGTCGCCAGCGCCGAGCGGGAGCGCGATCGCGAGCGGTGGGCGCGCTGGCGCCTGATCTTGAGCGTCGCGACCGCGAGCGGCCTCGTGCTGAGCTTCGGCGGCCTCGCCATGCGCAATCAGCGCAAGCAGCTTCTCCTGCGCCATCGCCTGGAGCTTGCCGATCTCAGCGGTCAGCGTGATGAGCGCCTGCAGCGCGCGGGACGGGCGGCAACCATGGGAACCCTGGCGGTGGGGGTTGCGCACGAGATCTCCACGCCGCTAGGGATCATTGCCGGCCGAGCCGAACAGCTCACCGCCAAGCTGGCGGGTGACGAACGCGCGGCGGGTAGCGCGCGCATCATTCTCGAACAAATCGATCGCATCCACCGCATCATTCGTGGCTTGCTTGGGTTGGCCCGTGGCGACCGCCCCACCGCTGAGCCCGTCGAGCCGGCGGTCCTGGTCGCGGACGCGGTAACGCTTGTCGAACATCGCTTTGCCAAGGTGGGCGTTTGGCTGCGGACGGACCTTGCACCCGTTCTTCCCGTCATCCACGGCGACCCGCGCTTGCTCGAGCACGCGGTGGTGAATCTCCTGCTCAATGCCTGCGATGCCTACGGCAACGACGGAACCGTGACAGTTCTAGCGCGCGCCGGGGACGACTATCGCGGACTGGTCCTTGCCGTCGTGGACGATGGACCTGGCATCTCCCACGCGGACGCCGGGCGCGTCCTCGAACCCTTCTTTTCCACCAAACCGAGCGGCCAGGGCACGGGCATCGGCCTAGCCATCGTCCAGGAAATCGTAGCCAGCCATCGCGGCTCGCTTACCCTCGAGTCCGTGTCGCCACATGGGACCCGGGCCACCATCAAACTGCCAGCCTCCGAGGACTTCGCCAATGCCTGAGCGCAAGCCACATGTGCTAATCGTCGATGACAATCTCGAGATGGCGCGCACCCTGGCCGACAGCCTGTGCGACCGCGACTTCGCGGCGGTGGCCATCGGATCGGGCGCGGCGGCCGAGGATTACCTGAAGTCCGAACAGGTCGCCTCGGATCGGCCTGGACTCTTTCGCGAGGCCGACAGCGGAACCCTGTTCCTCGACGAGATTGGCGAAATGGCACCTGGCCTGCAAGCCAAGCTACTGCACGTAATCGAGCACGGCACGATTCGCCCGGTCGGCTCGACGAAAGAGAAGGAAATCGACGTCCGCATCAGCGCGGCGACCCATCGCAACCTGCACGAAGCGGCTCGCGATGGGAGCTTCCGCGCGGATCTCCTCTACCGACTCGACGTCCTTTCCATCAGCATGCCGTCGCTGCGAGAGCGACGCGAGGATCTGGCGGAGCTCGTCGCGCACTTCTTCAAGCAATCGCGAGAGAAATACACCAATGCACTACCGGAAAAGATCTCGCGCGAGGCCCTCGATTGCCTGCTGGCCTACTCGTGGCCGGGAAACGTGCGCGAGCTCGAACACGTCCTGGAAAAGGTCGTGCTTCTTGGCCGCTCGAATGTGGTGACCCTGGAGGATCTTCCCGAAAACGTCAAACACCCGGATCGGCCAATGGTGTCCGAATTTCAAGGGGACATCGTGCCGATCCGGGATCTACAGCGCAGGTACGCGGCCTGGGCTCTCGCTCAGGTGGGCGGACACAAGGGCAAGGCCGCCGAAAAGCTCGGCATCGACGCCAAGACTCTGTGGAAGTGGCTGAGCGACGGCGGGCCAGACTAGAAGGTCTGGCCCCATTTCTTTCATCCTAGAACAGGTAGAAACCAGAGAGCTGGACGCGATGGTTGGTTCCCTTGTTCCCGTCGAGGAAGGTCTGGCGGAACCAGGCATATTCCAGACCGAAGCGGATGGACTGGGTGGCGTCGACGAAGAGATTGCCATCGGCGAAGTCCGACTTGTCGAAGATCTTGCTATTGACGTTGGAGCCAGTCGTGCCGACGACGATGTTCTTGATGTCGCTGGAATTCATGTGCGAGTAGTTGCCGGACACCCACATACGAAAGGGCGAGGTTGGGAAGTAGTACTGCAGGCCGATGATAACTGCTTGCCAGCGGATGGCGTGCATCTGGCCGTTGCTGTCAAAGATGACCAAGCCATTGTCGAGGTCGGAGATGAAGGATGAGGTTGTTCCACTGGGCGCGGCCGGCGAGACAAGGCTGACGCCGCCGGAGAGCCCGGTGAACTGGTCCGCAATGGCCTGCCCTTTGACATACGAACCGGTCAGGGTGAGGGCATTGTCCCAGTTCGTGGCCGTGGCGGGAACCACGGGAATGAAGCCGTCGACGGAAACTCCGTAGCCATTGATGGTCTGGGTCTGATCGGTCGGCATGGCGGCCGCGAATATGGGCAAACGGAAACGCCGGGCAAGGCCGGAAACGCCGATGGACAAGGGATCCACGGATGTTCCGGTTCCACCCGCGGTGCGCATGCCTTTCCAGTCATTGAGGGTGAGGCGCAAGCCGGCCTGACCATCGGGCAGCCCCGAATCACGCTGAGTCGGACGAACTGCCGCCACCGCGATTTCCACGTTCACCATGTCGGTCTTGACCGTGTGGGACAGTCGCAACTGAGGGGCGCGGGAGTAGACTTGACCAGGCAATCCCTGGAGATCGACGCTGTTGGGGTGGAAGTTGGACTGCCATCCGAAGAGCTGCCAATACTGACCGGCCTGGATGTCCACGTAGGGCGTCTCGAGCTTGAGCGCCATGTGGCGGATGCGGAAGGTCGGGCTGGTGAAGTAGGACGATTCCGACACCGCCGGTGAACCCGCCGGGCTGGGCGAACCCTGCGGTTGGTTGCCCAAGAAGTCCATCTCGGCGATGGCCGAGGATTTGATGGTCTCGCTTTCGGGCCCCTTCAACTTGAAACCCAAGCGGGAGTTGCGTGCGCCGAAGGTCACGCGGTCGTGTTTCGCAGCATAGGAATCCCCATGCACAATGGTGCCGTTTCCGGCCAGATCGTTGAAGCTCTGGGTGGAGTCGAGAATGGAGTCGAATTCGACGAACCCATAAAGGGTGGCGCTGAATTTCGAGGTGACCGACGGAGGGCTCGGAAGCGCGGCCGGGATTGGACTTGCCGGCATGAGCACGGGCGCTGCCAGTGGTCTTAGAGCCGGGGCCGGGGCCGGCGATTCAGGTGAAGCTGGACCAGCACCGAGAGTCGACTCTTCGCGCGGCTGTCCTTCCGGGGCCGCGGTGCCCGACTGAGCGTTCGCTAGAGCCGGGTAGAGAAGAAGGGAGATGAAACACAATGCATGGGAAACACGTTTTGTTTTGATTTGCATGCACAGCAAGATAGTCAAGCCGTGTTACGAATAAGTGACGTTCGGGTGAACTATTCAGCGCGACACGAGGAAACGGATGGGCTCGATATTGACCTCCCCACCCTCGATCGCGATAGCCCCTGCAGCTTCTAGCGCCATATCGTGGTGGCAATCGAGCTCGCCCTCTTGCGCGAAATCGAGCGAAACGGTCTTCGTCTCGCCCGGAGCCAGCTCCAAAGCGCCAGATTCAAGTGGCTGCATGACCTGGCGCTCTCCACCCATGGTTTCGGACACACGGAGATGGTCAAGCGATAGGACAGCCGTGTGGCTCGCCTCGTTCTTGACCTGCAGGCGCAGCCCCAAGCTCAAACGGTCATCGTTGACCGTGGTCGGGAACTGCTCTGCGCTTCGGTTGACAAAACAGCGCTCCCCGGTGATGGCGATGTTGACGCCTTCCTTGGACATGGCTGGCCCCGAACTGCTGTAGGGAGCGGCGTAGCCACAAGACGCCACAAACCCCAACACTGCGCTAACGACGATCGACCTTGGACTTCCGTTCATGGTGCACCTCCTAGGGTCGTGGTGCAGCAACTCCCGTGCCGAACGCCAGTTCTACGTTTGCGGGCAAGATTCACGTGCCAGGAAGTCCGCGCGAGCGGGAATATTTCCCGACGGTTCGGGAGAATGTCCCGCAAAGCCCATGGAGCACGCTTGCTTAGTGGACATGAGTCTTGTATACGAGACATCTCAACGCTCGATCACCCAGGAGGCACCATGAATCGTTTCCTTCGACAGCCAGGATCTTCCGCAACCAACCTATTTCTCGTGTTGGTCGCATGCCTGCTACTGTCGCCCAACACCGCCTTGGCCCAGGAAGGGCAGACTCCGGCCTTACCGCAGGCTCCTGCAGGAGCGTCCTCTCCACAAGCGTCGCCCGAAACGTCTCCACCAGCCTCCGATCTACCGGCCGCGGCCGCCTTGGAACGCCGGATTGACGAGATAGACAAGCGCACTCAGATTGCCGTGCAGCAACTGGAGTTGGCGACGCAGAAGGCGGGTCCTCAGACCTCCCCGACGGTGACCGCGGAGGAAGCGGGGTTCGGCATCAGCAGTCCGGACCACCAGTTCCAAGTTCGCATCCACGGTCAGCTGCAAATCGATGGGCGCCGGTTCTTCGGTGACGACTCGCTGAGGGATCTCGACACCTTCTTGGTTCGGCGCGCGCGCCCAACCATCGAAGTCACGTTGGCCGGCCTTGCCGATGCCCTCATCACGCCGGATTTCGCGGGCGGGACGCTGCAACTTTTCGATGCGTACATCGACGTGCATCCCCGCCCCTGGCTTCGCCTGCGTGCCGGCAAGTTCAAGCCGCCGATCGGACTCGAGCGACTTCAGTCGGACAACAATCTCGTGTTCCTAGAGCGTGCCCTCGACCAAGACTTGTCAGCGCAACGTGATGTCGGTGTCCAACTGTGGGGCGATATCGCCGAGGGGCTCGTCCGCTACGAAACCGCCATCTTCAACGGAGCGCCTGATTCCGCGCTCAACGATGTCGATAGCAGCTACTCGAAAAGTCTCGCCGGACATTTGTTCGTGCATCCATTTGCAGATGCGTCGCTGCGCTGGCTCGGGCGCCTTGGTTTCGGATTTGCGGCGGAAACCGGCTCCGAAAAGGGAAGCGCAGCGATCTCGGGCGGGGCGGTGACGGGAACCTGGCTGGGCTCGTTCAAGTCGATTGGGCAGAACACGATCTTCTCTTACCTGGCCAGTCCCACGGACACGACCCAAACGGTCGTTGCGTTACACCGCCACACGCGCCTCAATCCTCAACTCTATTACTACTTTGGTCCGTTCGGTCTCGAGACCGAGTACCTGCGCGAGCGCCAGGCGGTGGACAAGAACGGCGCCGATTCCACGGTCACCAATTCAGCTGGGCACGTGACCGTGGCCTATGTGGTCGGGGGAACCCGCACCTACCAGGGGCCACGCGTGAACGCGCCCTTCAACCTCGCGGCCGGCACACTCGGGGCGCTGGAAATCGGCGCGCGCTACAACTGGCTGACCATCGACGGCGCCGCATTCCCAGGCCTTGCCGACGCGACCAAGTCCGTCGCCAAGGCCAAGGGTTTCGGCGGCGTCCTGAGCTGGTACCTTACCCAAAGCCTGCGCCTGGCGGCTAGCTACGACCAGACCGCGTTCACCGGTGGTGCCAAGAGCGGAAGCGCGACGGTCGACCGCAAGACTGAAAGGATCCTCATCGGTCGACTGCAAGTCGGCTACTAAACGACGTAGTCCTCGACGAAGACGCGGGCGCTATCCAGGTCGACCAGAACCGATTCGCCTTGGAGCAGCGCCAGCGTCTCGAACTCCCTGCGCGGGACGTGCACCGTTACCAACTCGTGCGTGGTCAATCCAAGGTCCACCTTCACATGCGTCCCTAGATCGACGATGCGCTTGATGCGGCCGATCACACGCTGGGGTTCGGTGGAGAGATCCCTCTCGGTCTGCGGGCGGGCAATGCGGATGTCGTGCGGGCGAACCACCGCGCTCACTTGGACCCCGTCGGAAATGTTGCCCGGGACATTCAGCGACGTGGACGCGAATTGGGCGCGTCCCCGCAGAACCTGCCCGCGCAAGACATTCGCCGACCCCACGAACGAGGCCACGAAGGATGTTGCCGGAGACTCGTACACCTCGGTCGGCGTGCCCACCTGCTGGATCTTGCCCCGATCCATGACCACGAGCCGGTCGGAAAGGTCCAGGGCCTCTTCCTGGTCGTGCGTGACCATGATGGTCGTCAGATGGGTCACGTCGTGCAGCCGGCGCAACCATTCACGCAGCTCGGCCCGCACGCGCGCGTCGAGGGCACCGAAAGGTTCGTCCAGGAGCAGCAGCTTGGGATGAGGCGCCAGGGCGCGGGCAAATCCGACGCGTTGGCGTTGCCCACCCGAAAGCTGTCCCGGATACCTGTCGCCGAACCCTTCCAGCTGAACCAGGCCAAGCAACTCGTCTACGCGGGACTGGATGGCGGCTTGCGCGGTTCTGCGCACGCGCAGCCCGAAGGCGATGTTCTCGCGCACGCTCATGTGGTCGAAGAGCGCGAAATTCTGAAAGACGAATCCGAAACCACGTTTACGCGCAGGAATGTTGATGATGTCGTCGTCGCCTACCAGCACGCGGCCATGGTCGGCGGTTTCGAGTCCCGCGATGATGCGCAGGATGGTGGTCTTGCCCGACCCCGATGGTCCGAGCAGGGTCGTAATTCCACCATCGGCACCATCGAAGGTAGCACCATGCACGGCGGGCACGCCTTTCGCACCGAACTGCTTGGTCAATTGTTCCACACGGACTTTCATGGCTTCCTTCCCTCGTTGCTCCGGGACTGCCGATGCTCGACAACCTTCTTGATGACCAGGGTGACCAGCGCGAGCAAGGTTAGTAGCGAGGCGACGGCGAAGGCGCCCACGAAGTCGTACTCGTTGTAGAGAATTTCGACCTGCAGGGGCACTGTGTTGGTGACGCCGCGAATGTGGCCCGAGACCACGGATACGGCGCCGAACTCGCCCATGGCGCGGGCGTTGCACAAGATTACGCCGTAGATGAGGGCCCACTTGATTTTGGGCAGAGTGACTCGAAACAGGATCCGCCAACCGCCGGCACCCAGGGTCAAGGCGGCCTCTTCCGAGGCGTTCCCCGCGGCCTGCAAGGCAGGCAAGATCTCGCGCGCCACGAAGGGGAACGTGACGAAGATGGTGGCCAAGACTATGCCAGGAGTGGCGAACACAATCTTGTAGCCGTGGGCGTCCAGCCATGGTCCGAAGATGCCCCGGGTGCCGAACAGCAGAACGAAGACCAACCCGGAAATCACGGGAGAGACCGTAAACGGTAGGTCGATGAGCGTGAGAAGGATATTTCGTCCCGGGAAGCGGTACTTGGTAAGCGTCCACGCGGCTGTCACGCCGAAGATGGTGTTGAGCGGAACCGCGATGAGAGCAGTCAGCAGGGTCAGCTTGATGGCTGCCGCAGTCTCGGGTTGCGACAGCGCCGCGAAGTAAGCCCGGAGTCCCTTCTCGAACGCCTGCGTGAACACCGCGGCCAGTGGCAATAAAACGATCAGAAGCAAGAATAGAAACCCGAGGCCAAGCAGGGCCGCGCGAACGGGCCAGGGTTCGGAGCGGGCTGGGCTGCCCGTCCGGGGCGCAAGCAGCGCAACGGCTTCACGAACCATGGGACACCCACCTGCGATTCCACGCCTGCAGGAAATTCACGGCCAGAAGGGTGATAAGCGAGCCCGCCAGCATGACCACGGCCAAGGCGGTGGCCTGGGGATACTGGAACTGCTCCAGCTTGGTCACGATCAGCAACGGCACGATCTCGGTCTGGCCCGGCAAATTACCCGAGATGAAGACCACCGACCCGTACTCCCCTACCGCGCGGGCAAAGGCCAGGGTGAAGCCCGTGATGATCGATGGGGTAAGGACCGGAAGGATCACGCGCACGAAGGTGCGAGTACGCGAGGCGCCCAGAACGACGGCTGCTTCCTCGATCTGCGGATCCAGATCCATCAACACCGGCTGAACCGAGCGCACGGCGAACGGAAGACCGACGAAAACCATGGCCAGGACCACGCCAGGATACGAGAAGGCGATGTGGATTCCGTACCTCTCCAGCAAGGCTCCCACGACGCCGTTCGGAGCGTAGACGGCAGTCAGGGCGATTCCCGCCACTGCCGTCGGCAAAGCCAGCGGAAGGTCGATGATGGCATCGACGAGGTTGCGGCCGAGAAAGCGGTAGCGAACAAGGACCCAAGACAGCAAGAGCCCCGCCACGGCATTGATGCCCGCCGCGAGAAAGGCCCCACCAAAGCTTAGCTTGTACGCTGCCAACGCACGGGGCGACGCGATGGTGGCCCAGAATTCGGGCCAGGTCAGTCCCGAGGTCTTGAGCACCAGCGCGGCTAGCGGCAACAAGACCATGATGCCGACGTAGAGCAATGTGAACCCCAGGGTCAGCCGGAAGCCTGGCAAGGTGCCCACGCGCCTGGCACGCCAACCCGCAGCCATGTCTACTTCCCAGCCGCGTAGAGTTGATCGAAGGTCCCGCCATCGGCGAAATGCGTTTTCTGGGCCTTCTGCCAGCCGCCAAACTGCTCGTCGACCGTGAAGAGCGTGATCTTGGGAAAGTGTTTGGTGTACTTGGCGGCAATGCTGGCCTTGCGCGGACGGTAGTGGTTGCGCGCTGCCACTTCCTGCCCCTCGTCGGAATACAGGTATTCCAGGTAGGCGCGCGCGACGTCGCTCGTGCCGTGCTTGGCGGCGTTCGCTTCGACCACGGCGACGGGCGGCTCGGCCAGGATGCTGGTCGTGGGAGAAATGATCTCGAACTTGTCCTTGCCCAGCTCTTCAACTAGCAAGAAGGCCTCGTTTTCCCAGGCGATGAGTACATCGCCGAGCCCGCGCTGGGCGAAGGTGGTGGTCGAACCGCGCGCCCCCGAGTCGAGGACGGGTACGTTCTTGTACAGGGTGGAGACGAAGTCGCGAATCTTGGCCTCATCGCCGCTGAATTTCTTGGCCGCATGCCCCCAAGCCGCCAGGTAGTTCCAGCGAGCGCCACCCGAGGTCTTGGGGTTGGGCGTGATGACCTTGAGGCCGGGTCGAAGGAGATCGTCCCATTCCTTGATGCCCTTGGGGTTGCCCTTGCGAACCACGAACACGATGGTTGACGTGTAGGGTGAAGCGTTGCTAGGCAGCTTGGACTGCCAGTTCTTGGGGATCTTGCCGCCATTCTCGGCGATGGCGTCGATGTCGTAGGCCAAAGCCAGGGTCACCACGTCGGCGTCGAGACCATCGATGACGGCGCGCGCCTGCTTGCCCGAACCGCCATGGGACTGATTGACCTTCACCTCGTCGCCAGTCTTGGCCTTCCAATACTTGGCGAAGGCCGCATTGAAGTCGTGGTACAGCTCGCGCGTCGGGTCGTAGGAGACGTTGAGCAGATTGACCTCTTTAGCGGTTGCGGGTGGGGCCGCGAAAAGCGCGGCCAGGAGGGTAACGAACGCGATGTCTTTCATGGGTGCTGGTTCCTTGTCGCCGATCAGTCTCTTTTACTAGACATTTGTCCCATGCCACGAAGGGATGTCAAGGCGGGATTCGCACCCCTTGCTGCGTCAATCGGCGATCGCCACCTAACCCAGCACCGTTCGGCCCAGGCGACGTCCCGGCGAACCTGCTCCAAAATTCTGCTACCATGCGCCCGATGGCGACGAAAAAGGACAAGACACCAGTTCAAGTTGACCGCAGCCGGGCCCTTGCCACGTCCATGCGCAAGGCTCCATTGCCCCCTGGAGACGATCTGGGGGCCGCAGAGTTGACCCGCCGGGTTGGAGTCAGCGTGCACGACAAACGTAAGGCGCGAGGTCTATCCCTCGATCAGCTCGCGGTCGCGTCGGGCGTCAGTCGAGCCGCCCTGTCCCAGATAGAAACCCGGAAGACCAATCCTTCGCTGGGCGTTCTGTGGAAGATCGCCGTCGGGCTAGGAATTCCATTTTCGGAGCTTCTCGGGAACGATTCGCTGACCATGTCGGTTCTTCGTCGCGGCGAAGCGCAGGTTCTGCGCTCCGCCGACGGCCGCATGGAAAGCAGGCCGCTTTCCCCGGCGGGCTCATGCCCTTGGGTCGAGATCTACGAATTGCGGTTGCTTGCTCGCGCCGTCCACAAATCCGACGCGCACGCCACGGGCACGCGCGAAGTGGTGGTTGTCTTGAGCGGCCAGCTGCGAGTATGCGTGGGCACCGAGTGCTACGACTTGGAGGCAGGAGACTCCATCTCTTTCCTAGCCGACCGGCCGCATTCCTACGAAAACGCTGGAAGCTCGGAATCGCGCTGTCACGATTTGATCATCTACACCCGGTGAGTCGACGGCTTTTGAGTCCGGCCAGCGAAACTTGATCGGTTGCGCCGGCCACCGCTCTTTACGAATGTAAAATATAGCGGAGGAAAACGCGGCGGGGACGTGAAGGAAGTTGTTTCGACCTAGCGGCGGCAGTAGAGAACCCGCGCATTCTCAATGTTGTCCCATCTCTCGTAGGGAGCCGCCATGTCGAACGCAGTTGATGCCAGCACACTCTTGAACGACGCAGCTGCGAGGCAACTCGCAAACACCACCAAGACTCCCCCTCAGTGGGTCGGCGCGACGCCGCGCTGGTTGGTGCAGCTCTTGCCGTGGACCCCGGTCGAAGCGGGCGTGTACCGGGTGAATCAGGTCATCGACAACAAGTTCGCGGTGCAGTGCTCGCCTGAACTGGGCAGCTAGCTACCGACAGCCTTCATCGACTACGAGCCCAAGCCGCGCGAGTACCTGCTCAATACGGTCTCCACCACGGTGCAGGTATCGACGCGCATTTCCGATCTCTACCGAAGCCCCATGGAGCAGGTGAAAGAGCAGCTTCGCATCGCGGTCGAGCGGTTGAAAGAGAAGCAGGAAGACGAGCTCATCAACAATGGCGCATACGGGCTCGTCAACAACGTCCACGAGTCGATGCGGGTGAAGTCGCGCGACGGAAAGCCCACTCCCGACGATCTGGACGAGCTGCTCTCGCGCGTGTGGAAAGAGCCCGCCTTTTTCCTGGCACACCCAAGGGCCATCGCGGCGTTCGGCCGTGAGTGCACATGGCGGGGCGTGCCCCCATCCACCGTGACCTTGTTCGGCTCGCCGTTCATCACCTGGCGTGGCGTGCCCCTCATTCCCTGCGACAAGTTGCACTTGGCGGGCAACAAGGCCGACTTCCTGTTGCTGCGTACCGGTGAACAGCGCCGTGGCGTCGTGGGTCTGTTCCAGCCTGGACTGCCGGGCGAAGTCAGCCCCAGCCTCTCTGTGCGTCTGATGGGCATCGATCAGCGTGGCGTGGCGTCGTACCTCGTCTCGCTCTACTGCTCGGCCGCAGCCCCCACTTCGGATGCTCTCGGCGCACTGGAAAGTGTCGAAGTCGATGCCTACCGCGAATACAAGTGAGGCCCTCGGCGGCGCACTGGGAGGCGCGCCCGCACCGCCGGCTCCCGCGTTGACACCGCCGGGAATTCCTTCACCCGCGCCGGCCCTCGCCGGATGGGATCTCAATGCCCTGGCGCAAGCCATGATCGATGTGATCAGGGAGCCCAATGCGCAGGTCTTCCCCGCCGCCAAGGCGGGGGTGACGCCCACCCTGTCGCCATCGTCGGGTTCGGAGCCGGCCATCTTGGCGACCACGCCGGGGTTGGCACCATCCGCTGTTTCGCCGTCGAAGGGCGAATTGCCGACGCAGTCGCCCGGCGCACCCAATCCGGCCAGCGCACCGAGCTCGCCCGCGGCGCCAAGCGCGGATGGAATCGACCTGCTGGTGTTCGCCGAGCCGAGCACGGATTTCATCCGATTTCCCCTACTCGACTCCGTGGCGCCAGCCGCCCCCTCCTATCTGTTCACCTCGACCAGTGGAGCTGGCCTTGAAACGCCGTCGGATATCTCGCTGGTCGAAACCAAGGAAATCGCGCCGGTCACGCCAGCCCTGAACAAGCCGCTGCGGCTGGCGATCTTCGATCCCTATGCGGTCAGGCGCGAATTCCCCATCCTGAACGAACGCGTGAACGGCCGGCGCCTGGTGTGGCTGGACAACGCAGCCACCACACAGAAACCGCAAACGGTCATCGATCGGGTGTCCTATTTCTACGCGCACGAGAATTCGAACATCCACCGGGCCGCGCACACCTTGGCGGCCCGTGCCACCGACGCCTACGAAAACGCCCGCCAGACCGTGGCGCGCTTCCTGGGCGCGTCCAGTGCAAAAGACATCGTGTTCGTGCGCGGCGCCACCGAGGCCATCAATCTGGTGGCGCAAGCCTGGGGTTGCCAGTTCGTTGGTGCCGGGGATGAAATCGTCATCACCCATCTCGAGCATCACGCCAACATCGTGCCCTGGCAGCAGCTTTGCGCCAAGACCGCTGCACGCCTGTTGGTTGCGCCCGTCAACGACCGCGGCGAAGTGATCCTGGAGGCTTACGCCAAACTGCTGTGCCCTCGCACCAAGTTGGTTGCCCTGACCCAGGTATCGAACGCCCTGGGTACCATCACGCCCGCGCAGCAGATGGTGGCCATGGCGCATGCCGTGGGGGCACGCACGCTGGTCGACGGTGCGCAGGCCGTGGCTCACTTTCCGGTGAACGTCACCGCACTCGACACCGATTTCTACGTGTTCTCCGGGCACAAGATCTTCTCGCCAACCGGTATCGGCGTGCTCTACGGCAAGCCCGAGGTGCTGGACGCCATGCAACCGTGGCAAGGCGGCGGCAACATGAGCAAGGACGTGACCTTCGAACGAACCACGTACCATCCTGCGCCCGCGCGTTTCGAGGCTGGAACCGGCAGCATCGCGGATGCCATGGGGCTGGGCGCGGCGCTCGATTGGCTAGACAACCTCGGCCACGAGCGCTCGGCGGCCTACGAGCACGAGCTGCTGGACTACGCCACGGCTGAGCTATCCAAGGTTCCGGGCCTGACCATCATCGGCACCTCGCCCGCCAAGGCCGGCGTCATCTCCTTCGTGCTCGCCGAACAGAGGACGGAAGAACTTGGGTCGGCGCTCGATCGCGAGGGGATTGCCGTACGCTCCGGACACCACTGCGCCCAGCCGATCTTGCGTCGCTACGGCCTTGAGGCGACGGTGCGCGCCTCCCTGGCACCTTACAATGTCCGCGAAGACATTGACGTTTTGGTTGCGGCCCTAAAGGCGCTCAGCCGATAGGACCGATGGCGCGGCTCCCCGACGCTCACCATGCCCGAGACCATGAGCCTTGAGCGTCGGCGGGTGCTTGCCGCGTTCGGTGCAACCCTGGTGCTGACCCCAGGCGCGGAAGGCATGCCTGGAGCGATCCGCCGCGCCGAGGCCACCGCCGCCGCCGAGCCCGATCGCTACTTTCTGCCTCAGCAATTCAAGAACCCAGCGAATCCGCGTATCCACGAGCAGACGACCGGGCCCGAGATTTGGAACGACACCGACGGCGCCATCGACGTGTTGGTTTCGGGCGTGGGCACGGGCGGCACCATCACGGGCGTTTCACGCTACATCAAGAAGACCAAGGGCAAGGCCATCACCTCGGTGGCCGTCGAGCCAACCGCCAGTCCGATTTTGACCCAAGCCCGCGCCGGCAAGCCGCTGCAGCCCGGGAAACACAAGATCCAAGGCATCGGTGCCGGCTTCGTTCCAGACACTCTGGATCTCTCCATCGTTGACCGCGTCGAACTGGCCACCGATGAAGAGGCCATCGAGACCGCCCGTCGCCTGGCCAGTGAAGAAGGCATCCTGAGCGGGATCTCCAGCGGCGCGGCGACTGCCGTTGCCTTGCGCCTGGCCAAACTAGACGAGCTCGCGGGAAAGACCATCGTCGTGGTCCTGCCAGATTCGGGCGAGCGCTACATCTCGACCGTGCTCTTCGAAGGAATTGGCTAGGTGGCAGGAACCCCGGTCATCGACGCAAGGGCGCCACGCTTCAATCAGGGCATGATTGGAGCAGCGGCGCTCCTGGCATTTTTGCTCGGCTTCTGGCCGCTTCTGTCGCTGGCGGCGCTCCAGCTTGCGCTCACCTTGACCTTCGGCCCGCGGCTGTGTCTGGCCTGCCTCATCTACTTCAAACTGGTCCGTCCACGCTTGGGGCCCGGCCCGGCCAAGGATGCCAGACCTGTTCGCTTCGCCAATTTGGTCGGCCTTGTCTTTCTCTCGGCAGCCTCAGTCGCGCATCTGGCTGGCTATCCCCGGCTAGGCTGGGCGCTGGGATTGCTGGTCGCTGCCCTGGCGCTGTTGGCCGCAGCCTCGGGCCTGTGTGTGGGGTGCGAGATGTACCGTTTGCTGGCGTACTTGCGGGGAATTGGTCCACGGCGTCCTGCCCGCATCGACCTGCAAGAGATCGGCGCGTCGGGCCGCTCTGGTTTGGTGGTGCAGTTCACTCACCCACGCTGCTCGGACTGCCAGACCCTGGAAAGGAGTCTCGCCGCTCAGGGCGTTCTACTGGCATTGGTGGATGTCTCTGAGCGTCCCGAACTGGCACGAAAATACGGCATCACCCTGGTACCGTTGGCCTTCAAGGTAGATGCTGAGGGCCACGTGCTTGCCCGCGTAACGGGTTGAACCAGGGAAAAGTGCCCAAGTGACAAAACTGTCCGTAAACGTCAACAAGATCGCTACCCTTCGCAACACCCGCAGCCTCGGGATTCCGGACATCACAAGCCTGGCCTCAATCGCCTTACAAGCGGGTGCCCACGGCCTGACCGTGCATCCCCGCCCCGATGAAAGGCACATTCGCCCCGATGACGTGACGGCGCTCAGCGCGGTGGTTAAGCGGTTTCCTGGCGCCGAATACAACATTGAGGGCAATCCCTTTCACGGTTTGATCGAGCATTGCCAGCGCGTACGCCCCACCCAGGCGACGCTTGTCCCCGATGCACGCGAGGCCTTCACCAGCAACCACGGATTCAACCTGGTCGAGCTCGGTCCCGGCGAACGTCGTGCCTTGGGTCAGGCCATCGACACCTTGCACGCAAGTGGCAGTCGCGTGAGCCTGTTCCTGGATCCCATCCCCGACATGATGCCCATTGCCCGCGAGCTGGGCACTGACCGGGTCGAGCTGTACACCGAGCCCTATGCCCTGGCCCACCGAAGCGGCGACGTTGCGACATCCATTCAAACCTATGCGCGAGCGGCATCGGCGGCGCGCGACGCGGGTCTTGCGGTCAATGCCGGCCACGACTTGAACCTGGATAATCTCGGCCACTTCCTGCGCGGCGTGAGCCCGGTTGCCGAAGTATCCATCGGGCATGCGCTCATCGCCGACGCGCTTGAGCTCGGTCTGGCCGAAACCGTTCGCCGCTACCTCGCCCTTTGCGCCTGAGCGCGGAGCTGGCTACCAACCGAACCGGGGACGGAATGCGCATCGGGTGACTTCAGCGCCTCCCGCCCCCGGCCATCCTCCCGCCGCCGCTACAGTCGCAGTCTGTTGGAATCGGCCACCTCCTTTCTGCTCGTTCATCTCATCGAGGTGAGGATAGCGCACACGCCACATCTGTCCAGTATAAAAGAATATCGTCTTGCAAATAGAGCTAACCATTCCACCCACGCGCCCATCCCGCCCGCGATGCTCTTCACGTTTTGATAGCCGATGAGCCTTCCGATGAAGACTATTCGCGCGATCTCAGCCTCGCCAGCCAAAGTGAAACCCCACCAAGTACTTCACTATTGGCAGCTTGCGACGAATCATCCCCAAACGCTTGCACACCGGTCCACTTCCGATCACGGGCAAGTTTGGCCAGCGCGCTGCCCTCGCACCACAACGTGATTCCGTCGAGGAAACCAGCCGCTGCTCTCTCACGATCGAGAGTGTCGAGCTCACGCACCGATCGCACGATCCACCCGGCAAGCGGCGCAACGCCGATCACCAAACGCGCGGCAGCCGTGAAGGGTGCGGGGGCCAGAAGCACTTCTGCGCCGGCCTCTTGAAGTGCATCGCTAAGCTCCGACCGCGGAGTGAACATACCTATGCGGGCACCTCGCAGCGGGCGCGGCGTGGTGGACTCGAGCGCTTCGGCGTACGCCACCACATTTCCGATCACGAAAATCGCGGGCGGCTTGATCCCGATGGTCTCGGCGGCCTTGACGATTTCCGCCAGCGACGCGCGTACCGAGCGCTGGCGCGGGAGCGTTCCTTGCTCGATGACCGCAGCGGGTGTCGAGGCGCTCATGCCGGCGGCTATCAGAGCCGCGCTGACCTCGGCCAAGGTGCTCACGCCCATGTATCCGACGAGGGTGGCGTGGGTGTCCTGGGCCAGCAGATCCCACCGCGCCTGCGGTGCGCCGCCTTCGTGGGCAGTGACGAAGGTCAGACGAACCGCCTCGCCCCGATAGGTCACCGGGATGCCAGCCGCCGCCGGGACAGCGATTCCCGCCGTCACACCGGGGACGACTTCGCAGGGAATACCCTCGCGCCGAAGCGCAAGTACTTCCTCGCCACCGCGCGCAAAGACGAAAGGATCGCCGCCCTTGAGCCGCACCACGCGCTTGCCTTCGCGAGCCAGCCGCGAGAGCAAGGCATTGATTTCTTCCTGCGGCACCGGGTGTCGCCCCGCCTCCTTGCCCACGTTGTGAAGCTCAACGTGGTCTGGGAGATCGAGCGGGATTGCCGGGATGGCGAGCCGGTCATAGACGACGGCGTCCGCGCCGCGCAGGCGGGACAACCCTTCGACTGTGAGCAGACCTGGATTCCCAGGGCCCGCGCCAACCAGCGCGACACGACCCAAGCTCCCTCGCCCCTTGGGAACCTCGGCGGCGAGGAAGGACGTCTCTTCACCCTCACTCGTAACGCGGGCATCGAGCGACTGGTCGTCGACGGTGGCTGCGAAGAAACGATCGTAGCACGCGTCCGCAGCGGCGACTGATAGGCCAAGGGCTTGCACGCGTCGTCGGAAACGCTTGGCCGCCGCAAGCCAGCCCGACCACGCTGGCCCGATTTTGCGTTCGAACATCTCGCGCAAACGGCGCACGGCAAACGGCGCGCCCCCGCCGGAGGCAATACTGAGCTGCAGATCCCCTCGCTGCACGAGCGCCGGCAGATGAAAATCGCACAGATCGGGAACATCCGCGACGTTGACCCAGATGCCGCGTGCCTTGGCCGCGCCCTTGACCTGCTCGTCAACCATTCGGTCGCCGGTTGCCACCATCACGAGCTGGCAGTCGTCTGCGTCGCTGTCGACGAATCTTCTTTCAACCAGGGTGACCTTGCCCTCGGCAGCAAGCCGCGCGATGGGCTCGATCGCAGTGGGAGCAACGACCGTCACCACAGCACCTTCCGAAAGGAGGCGTAGCAGTTTCCGATAGGCGATCTGCCCCGCCCCCACGAGGAGACAGCGGCGGCCGCGCAAGTCGAGCATGATCGGGTACATGGGGCGAGAATCTTCTTCTATCACTCGTCATAGCACTTCCGTTCGGCAGCTTCAGCGACTGCCAATCATGGGGCGTCCTGCGCGATGTGGGCCGCAGCCATCCGCGGTGACTTCCGCTAGAAATGGGTCATGGAAGACCGTGAACGCGCGCAGCTCTACAAGGGAACCTTCGAGGAGGCAGCGGCCGGGTACGACCACCCGGCCCTGCACTACTTCGCAGCGAGTGCGGAAGCGATGGCGGACCGTGTGGTCTTGACCGGCGACGAACGCATCCTGGACGTGGCAGCGGGGACCGGCCACACGGCGGTGCCGTTCGCCCGTCGCGTACCGCGCGGCAAGGTCACGGCCATCGACATCTCGCCGGCCATGCTGGCCATCGCCAAGGCAAAGGCCATCGCAGCGGGACTGAGCAATGTCGACCTTCGCGAAATGAACATGCTGGATCTGGAATTCCCCGATCGCTGCTTCGACGTCGCCGTGTGCGCCTACGGCATCTTTTTCGTCGAGGACATGCTGGGCCTCCTGCATGGAATCGCCGCCAAGGTCAAACCAGGCGGCCCAATCATCGTCTCGACATTCACCGAAACGTCATTCGCGCCTCTGGCCGGCCTGCTAGTAGAGCAATTGGCCAGATACGGCGTTCCGGTGGCCCCCATGGCCTCGAAACGCGTGGCCAGCCCCAGGCAGTGCCAGGCGCTGTTCGCCCAAGCCGGCCTGACCCAAATCGATTCCATCACCAAGCCGCTCGGCTACCACCTCCCATCAGCCGAGGACTGGTGGGCGCTGGTCATGGGCGCGGCCTTTCGCGGGCTTGTCGCCCGATTGCCAAACGAGCAAGTGGAGGTCTTCCGACGCGAGCACCTCGCCGCCGTCTCGCGCCTGGCCACCTGCGATGGCATCTGGCTGGAAGTTTCGGCCATTCTCACCCGCGGCACCGTGAAGAGCGACTGACACCTTACCGCTCTACCGAGGCCCTTCTGCCAATCTGACAGGGAATCGCCCGCGGGCGTGCCACGGATCTTCGCGCGACTGCTCAACCCCACGAGAACACACGCGACGACCTGCGCTTCCGACCCGGCACGGATCGTGAAGGAGTCCCAATCCGAAAGGAGACGCCGAATCCCATGTCCCCGCAAACCTTCAACAGAAAGGAGATGAAGAACCGCTGATGTAGCCTTCAGGCGGCCCCGGGATCTTTCGTCACAACCCACCCACCGGGGCCGCCGCCTCCCCGTAATCCCGAGATAGCCACATAAGGTCGTGGTCGTAACCGTGGCCGTGGCCGGCGTGATCTTCGTCGACGGGAACACGCCCACGTCCACCACCACCCACCGCTCCGATTGGGTGGATTACGGTCCTATTGTCACCTTCCCAAGGCGGCGGGAAAGGCACTACAACTTGCAAGTGCTGTTGCAGCTCGGGATTTGAGAAGCGCCTGCCATCGCGATCGTGCAGGCGGCGGTCTTGTACTCGGCCAGGCAGGCTGCTGCGTAAGTCCCGTCGAAACCGGCCGAGCACAAGGATGTGCCACCGGTGCATTGGCTCGCAAGCTGGGACTTGCACGTAGGGAGGTCCCCATGCGCGCTTGCCGATCCGATTGGATCGCACTCGAAATGTCGATCACACCCCAGGCTGCCGAAGGCGCTGCAGAACTGGGCGAGCGTCATCGTCGATCCAAAACCTGCATCCTTGCCAGTTCCGGCGCAGATATTCTCGCAGCCGCCCGAGGGCGCGGTCGCCCAGTCTACGCAGGACAGGCTCACAAGGTTGTCATCGCAGGTCTGTAGCGCCGTCTGATCCACACTCTTGCCCGGTCCGCAACTCGGCCCGAAGGCATTGGCCGCAGGCTGATTGCTGATACAGCGCTCTAGGAGTCCTTGAAAGCAGTTGTCGGAATCGGGCCCGAAGCGCGCGAAGAAAGCCGCGTCCCGCGAGGCGGTGTCGACGCAAAGGTAGGCCAGACGGCAGACTCCGTTGGCCCAGAGAAGGCACGCATCTTGGATGGCGGGATCCACTTGTCCGCCACCGGCGCCGCCGCAACCTGCAAGGATCGCCAACGCCATTAGTCCGAGCTTGTGCATAGAAGCCTCCCCAAAGAGATGATTGTCCTTCGACATCTCGCGGAATGTCAAACAGGCAAGAGTAGAACTGGGCAGGAAGAGATTGCATTTCTCCCCGGAGAAGGCGATTTCTTCGTCCAAGGGGCACGGCCCGTTCGTTCCCCTGGCGTGGCCCGTGTCGACTCCCTATCCACCATGGCTTTCAAGGCGCCTACCAGCATAGACGACGAGTCGGCGCTGGCGCGATTTCACGCGGGAGAGCGCGATTTCATGGGGCTTCTCTATCGCGAGACCTACGAAACCGTGGACGCGACGGTGGGGCGTGTTCTGCGCGGGGCCGATCGCGAGACGGTGGTGCACGACCTGTACTTTCGGCTGCTCTCGAAAACCGAGCTACGCCGGAACTTTTCGGGCGGCTCCATGCGTTCCTGGCTCGCCACCCTGGCCCACAACCTGGCGGTGGATTTCTGGCGGCGCCACCGTCGGGAGACGAACCTCGAAGATCGGGACACGCCACCGCTCCTCGATCCGATGTCCCGGCGCATGGAGGAGCGGGCCGAGCTGAACCTTTTCGTGGAGCGATTCAGGCGCGATGGCTTGCCCGAGGAGCTTTGGCCCGTCTTCCAAGCGCGTTTCGTGGAGCCACTCGATCAGCGCGAAGCCGCCCGTCGCCTGGACATGCCGCGTACCACGCTGGCCTATCGCGAGTTGCGGGTGCGACGGTTTCTGCGCGCTTATCTGCGCAAGAGGGCACGGACATGAGCACAAGCCACGATGACTTGCGAAGGTTGGTGGACGGCCATTTCAGCAAAGGGCTTTCCCCGGCCGACGAGGCGCGTTTGCGCGACCATTTGCCGATATGTGCGGATTGCCATGCGGCCTACCAAGCCTATCAAAATGCGGAGAAGGTGGATCCGAAGGCGATCGGGCCGCGCGAGCGTCTGGCCACGGCGCTCGGTCTCCCTACCGAGGTGGGGTGGTCACACCGTCGGTCCGTGCGCTGGGGCATCGGAACCGTGTCCGCGGTGGGTGCGGTGGCTTTGCTTCTCGTCGTGACCTCGGCCCAGCCAAGACACGAGATCGCTGCACGGGGAAGTGCCATCGAAGGCGCGGAATCCCTGGAGGTCGCGGTCTTCCGTGTGAAGGGCGAGCGCGAGTCGATGCGTGTGAATGAGGTCGTCTCGCCGAACGATGAATTGGCGTTTGCTTACCGCAACGAGTTGGGCAAGGCTTTCCTCATGATCTTCGCCGTCGATGGAGCCGGTCGTGTGGCATGGTACCACCCGGCTTGGACGGATCCCGCGGACAGCCCGACGGCCGTGCCCATCACGAAGCAAGTTGGCTTCAAGGAATTGCCCGAGGCGGTTCGGCATCCGCTGCAAGGCCCATCGCTGACCGTGCATGCCCTGTTCCTGGACAAGGCCCTCGACGTGCGCGCCGTCGAGGCCAGGGCGGCACACGGCGAATTCACGGCGGATCTCGATGCCGGCGAGATCCTGCGCACCATGGTCTTCGAGGTGCGTCCGTGAAAAGCCTGGCGCCAATCCTGGTTGCGCTGGTCTTGCTTTGGGGCGGGCCTGCCCGTGGGGCAACCGAGCGTCCGCGCAATGCGGTCTTCGCGCTGATCATGGGCGTGAATCGCAGCGTGGACGCCGACCTCAAGACCTTGCTCTACGCGGACGACGACGCCGTCCGATACCAGGAGCTCTTTCGCGCGCTCGGTGCACGGACGCAATTGCTCACGCGCCTCGACCACGAGACCACGGCCCTGTCACCGCAGGCCGCGGCCGAGGCCCTGCCCCCCACGCGTGCCTCTCTGGGCAAGGTAGTCGCACAGCTCGCCTCGGAGATTGCGCTGGCCCATGAGCGCGGGGTGAAAACCACCCTCTACGTGCTCTACGCCGGACACGGCAACGTGGACGGGGATGTCTCATACCTGACCCTGGAAGACGCGCGGCTATCGGGGGATCAATTGGCGCGGGAAATCCTCGATCCCATCGCCGCAGACGAGAACCACCTCATTGTGGATGCATGCTACTCCTATCTCCTGGTGGGCGAGCGCGGTCCCGGGGGCGAGCGGCGCAAGGTGCAGGGGTTCTCCGTCACCTCCGAGCTCGGACGGCGGAGCAATCTCGGGCTACTGCTTTCCACCTCGTCGGGCAACGAGAGTCACGAGTGGGGCGTGTTCCAGGCCGGCATCTTCAGCCATGAAGTGCGCTCGGGTTTGTACGGAGCAGCAGATCTGGATGGCGACGGCAGCATCACCTACGCCGAGATCGCGTCCTTTCTCGATCGCGCGAACCAGGCCATCGTGAACGAAAAGTTCCGTCCCCACGTGTTCGCCCGCGCATCCGCGGCATCGGCACAGTTGCTGGATCTCAGAACCGGGCTTGGGCGCTCGCTCGCCATCGACGGAGATTTTCCATCGGCTCACTACTTGATCGAGGACCAACGGGGCGTGAGGTTCGTGGATTTCCACAACGCCAAGGGACGAGGGGTTCGCCTTGTGCGTCCCGGTGGCGCCAGCCCGCTTTACGTGCGTAGCGTGGAAGACGGCAGGGAGCTGACCGTGCCGGCTTCCGATGAAAGCGTCGCCCTCGCGGCATCGGAATTCGTCGATCCGCGCGTTGCGGATCGCGGGGCGGCCCACCAAGCCTTCAGCCTGATCTTCTCCTTGCCGTTCGAGCAAGCCTCGGAAGAGCTGGTGGTCATACAGCGACCGGTGCCGCCTCCACCCAAGCCAATATCCATGCGCAAGGTCGCCCTGTGGTCCAGCGGCGTGGCCGCGGCCGCAAGTGTGGTCGCCGGCGTGCTCTTGCTCCGGGACGCCTCGCACCTCGCGGACGAAGGCCGCGTGGCTTCGCAACAGCGCGCGGCCGACCTCAACGACCGCATTCACACACGCAATCTGGAGGCCACGGTTGCATTTTCCCTGGCGGGCGCTGTGCTCACGACAGGCGTGTTGACTTGGATCTTCACCAGACACGAACCCAGTCCGGCATCAAAGGCTCCCTCACCAAGGATTGAAGTCGGCGTCGGCCAGCTACGGTTGTCGGGTCGCTTCTGAAAAGAGTTGGTCCAAAGACGAACGCTGGTTCGTTTCCAGGACTGGAGGTCTTCACCATGAACAAAGCGAATCTTCTTCTCTTGCTTTCGCTAGCGCTGGTCGGTTGTGTGGGAAGTGTTCCCCTTGACCACTTGCCGTGCCCCTGCGCCACGGGCTTTGTTTGTTGCGAAGACACCAATCAGTGTCTTGCACCTGGGGAAGTGTGCGCCCCCAACGATGGGGGCGTGCGCGCCAAGGCCATGGGGAGACTTGGAAGCTCATGTGATGATTTGGTGGACGCCGCGGGGGCGAGCCAGGGCGTATACAACGCCAGTGCCGCCGAGTGTCCAGGCCACCTTTGTCTCAAACCGGTGGTGCAGATAGGCGCCACCATGCCAGATCCTCCCACGCAAGCCACTTGCTCCGCGAGCTGTTCACAGGACAGCGACTGCAATGGTGAGCTTCGCGACCGGAACGACCCGCTCGACCAGCGGTGCTCAAGCGGCTTCACTTGCGGTATCCCCTTCATGAAGGGCGACCTCTGCTGCAAGAAACTATGTGTGTGCAGGGACTTCTTGCCGCCGACGGGTTTGCCAACGCCTATCGCCTGCCAAGGGGATGGCGCAAAGTATTGTGATGGAAACACCAGTAGCCCGCCGATGAGCAGCGTGGCGGGAGTGGGCGAGCAAACGGATGTGTACGTGACCATCCAACCCAATCGCCAACTCGACCTCGTGACCATGGTGGACAACTCGCCGGGCATGGCCCCAAAGGTCAGCAAGCTGAACGCCTCGTTCTCCAAGCTGATCGACGAGCTCAAGGATTCGAGCGGCATCTTGCCCGATCTCCGGGTTGCCATCATCGACAGCGATCTCGGTACCGATGATGCATATGTCTCAGGTAGCTGTGGCCACAAGGTCTTGTCCGACGGAACCCAGAGTTCGTATGGCGACCTGGGCCGCTTCCAGATGCTCAACAGTCCCTTGGCCTGCCCCTTCAATCCCGGCGCCCAGTACTTGGAGTACAAATCCGGGTTGGCATTCGACTACACGGGTGACATCAGCGATGTCTTCACCTGTCTGACCAGCAACCTCGGCACGCTTGGTTGCGGCGAGGAGCATCAACTGCAGGCCTTCGAGTTTGCCTTCGTGGTCGCCAACCTGGGCACCACCCAGTACGCCATGCTGCGGCCCGATGCCTACTTAGGCCTGGTCTTCTTGAGCGATGAAGACGACTGCTCGGCAGCCCCAAACGACGGCATGTTCGGCGACAAGTTCGACCTGCTCGGAGAATCGGCCAGCTTGCGTTGCGCCACCCGCGCGCATAGGTGCGGAGGCACGAATCTTACCACCTTGCCGCCCGGGTATCCGACGAAGGCGGCCTTCTCAGCCCCCTTGAATAGTTGCTCGGCGCGCACGGGCGACACCTGCACTGGCCAGGACGTCTCGCAGCCAACCCCCGACTGCAATCCGCTCATGGACTACAAGACCATGGCCGAGGAAATCAAGGGTCTCAAGGCCGACCCCGACAATCAAATCCTGGTGGCCGGCATCTTCGGCTGGCCACGCAGCGACGCCGACATGGCCAGCGCCCAATACAAAATCGCGCCCGTTCCCAATCCCAACACCGCGGACACCCAGCACCTCACCATCTACGATTACTGGCCGGTCTGCTACGACCCCAATCACCTGCCATCTCCCGCAACCACGGACCCAGCCACGGGTTTCGACGCCGCAGCCGCGGCCTGGGGTGCCACGGGCGGCTTGCGTGAATCGGCGTTTGTCGACGAATTCGGCAAGAACGGCCTGAAGTTCAGCATCTGTGAGCCCGATTTCGCCAAGCCCATGCAAACCATCGGCAGCACCATCGCCAAGAAGCTTGAGAACCTGTGCCTCGACTACAAGTTGGTCGATACCGATCTCACCACGACCGGCGTCCAGGCCGACTGCCGCGTGGCCTACTTGAGACCTGCAGTCGATCCGAATAGTGCCCTAACCTACGATACCGAAGATCCGGCTGGTCTTCCTCAGTGCGCCGCTAGTGCGTTGAACGGCAACGTTCCGGAGACCTGCTGGCAACTCGCTTCCGACTTCAGTAAGTGCCCCGCGACCGGGCAGCTGGTCAATGTGCTGCGTTCGGCAGCAGACATCGCCCAGTATGGCCCCCTCCTCCCAGCTGGCACCAAACTCGGAATGCACTGCCGAACTTGCCCCGCCACGCTTCCCGGTGCAGTGCCTGTCCCCGGGTGCGACTATTAGCTTCCGACCTTCGGCAGCGCTGTTAGTCCGGCTGGCAAGCCTTCGTCAGCCGGACTGTCGCTCTCCGACGCGGTCTTCTTCGCCGAACGGTGGTCGCGGGCGATGAGGACGTAGATCGCGGGGACGAAGAAGAGCGTGAAGGCCGTCCCCAAAGCCATGCCCGCGACGAGCACGATGCCGATGCTGTTGCGGGCGGCGGCGCCGGGGCCGCGCACGAGGGTGAGCGGGAAGTGGCCGCAGATGGTGGCGACACTGGTCATCAGAATCGGACGCAAGCGGGTCACAGCCGCTTCCCTGACCGCCTCGAGCTTGGTGTGACCTTGCTCCTGCAGCGTATTGGCGAATTGGACGATGAGAATACCGTTTTTGGACACGAGCCCCACCAGGGTCACCAGGCCCACCTGGGAGTAGACGTTAATGGTCGTCGTCCAGCCGTCGGTGAAGTAGGGCATGTTGGGGTTGGGCATCTTGAGGAAGGCCAGCGCCAGCGCCCCGAACATACCGAGCGGCACCGAGCCCGCCAAGATGACGAAGGGATCGCGGAAGCTGTTGAACTGAGCCGACAGCACCAGGAAGATCAGCACCACGGCCAGAATGAAGGCGGGCAGGAACTTGTTGCCCTCGGTGCGCAGCTGGCGCGACTCGCCGGTGTAGTCGAGGGAATAGGCCTTGGGCAGGATCTTCGCGGCCTCGGTCTCGAGATACGAGAGCGCCTCGTCGAGAGGCCGAATGGCCACGCCGCTGATCTTGACCGCATTGAGCTGCTGAAACCGGTTGAGCGAGCGCGGCACCACGGCATTGTTGATCTTGGCGATGGCGTCGAGCCCAATGAGCTGACCGTTCGGACCCGTGATGTAGATGTTGCTCAGCTGGCTCGGATTCAGGCGCTCGCTGCGCACGAGCTGGGGAATGACCTTGTAGCTGCGCCCGGCGACGCTGAAGCGATTGACGAAATTGCCCCCCAGAGCCGCCGCCAGATCCTGGGCCACGGTTTCCAGGCTGAGCCCGAGCCCGGCCACCTTGTCGCGATCGATCTCGATCTGCGATTCGGGCTGGTCCACCTTTACATCGATGAGCGGCGGGAACGCGAACATGCCGCTGGTCGCGGCCTTCTGTTGCAGCTTGGTGGCGAAGCCGAGGATCTCAGCAGTCTCGGCGGTCGACGATAGGACGAACTCCACCGGGAATTGACCGCCTCCGGGCAGCGCGGGCGGCAGGATGGGGAAGGTCTGTATGCCTGGAATGATCCCGACCCGCCTTTGCACCTCCGGAACGAGCTTGAAGGCCGAGCGCTTGCGCTCCTCCCACGGCTTGAGGCCCATGCCCCAGAAACCGCCGGTGGGGAAAGTCAGTTGGAAGGTGAAGCCCGCCTCGGGGATCTGCATGACGGTGCGATTCACCTCGCGGGTCGAGAACGTCACCTGGTCCAATGTGGAATTGGAGGGCGTGTTGACCACACCGAAAACGACGCCTTGGTCTTCGGCCGGCGCGAGCTCTTTCGGCGACATGCTGAACATCAGGAACGCCAGCACGCTGACCACGATCCAGGCTGTGTAGATGGCGCCGCGAGCGCCGAGGGCCATGTCGAGGTGGCGCGCGTACATACGCCTGACTCTGTCAAAGGCTCGGTTGACCACGCCCGGCAGCCCCCGGTCCTGATCCCCTGCCTTGAGCAAGTAGGCCGACATGACCGGCGACAAGGTTAGGGCCACGATGCCCGAGATGGTCACTGCCCCCGCCAGCGTGAGCGCGAACTCGCGAAAGAGCGAGCCGGTGAGACCTCCCTGCAGCGCGATGGGCGTGTACACCGCCGCCAGAGTGATGGTCATGGCGATGATGGGACCGACCAGCTCGCGCGCGCCTGCCAGCGCCGCCGCCATCGGCGTCATGCCCTCATGCAGGTGGCGCTCGACGTTTTCGACCACGACGATGGCGTCGTCGACGACGAGTCCCACGGAAAGAACGATGGCCAGCAGGGTAAGCAGGTTGACCGTGAAGCCGAAGAGTTGCATCAACGCCACGGCGCCGATGAGCGACACCGGGATGGCCACCACGGGAACCAGCACGGATCGCATCGAGCCCAGGAACAAGAAGATGACCAGCACGACGATCAGCAGCGTCTCGGCCAGGGTGTGTTCCACCTCGTGTACGGCGTTCTTGATGTAGTTGGTGCCGTCGTAGGCGACGACCGCGGAGATCTGCTCAGGGATCTCCTTCTGCAGGTTGGTCATTTCGGCCCGCACGCGCCCAATCACGTCCAGCGAGTTGGCGTTGGGCAGCGCCCACACACCGATGAAGACGGCGGTTTGGCCAGTGAAGTTGACGGCGGTGTCGTAGTCCTCGGCCCCGAGCGCGATGTCGGCCACATCGCCCAGGCGGACCACGGCACCGCCCTTCTCGCGCACCACCATTTGCTGGAACTCGCGCACCGAGCTGAGGTCGGTGTTGGCGGTGAGATTGACCTGGACCAGGGATCCCTTGGTCTGGCCCACGGCCGCCAGGTAGTTGTTGGCGGCCAGCGACTGACGAATTTGGCTTGGGCTGAGGCCGTACGCCGCCATCTTGTCCGCCTTCAGCCAGATACGCATGGCGAAGGTGCGCGCCCCCAGGATGTCCGCGCGCTGCACACCTTCGATGGCCGACAGGCGCGGTTGCACGACGCGCACCAGGTAGTCGGTGATCTCGTTCTGCTTGAGAAACTGCGACGAGAAGCTGAGGTAGGCGGATGCGAACTGGCTGTCCACCGTCTCGATGTTGATGACCGGCAGCTCGGCCTCGGGCGGCAAGTCGCCGCGCACCTGGTTCACCTTGGAGCTGATCTCGGCCAGGGCGCGGTTGGAATCGTAGTTCAGGCGCAGGCGCGCGCGGATGGTCGAGATGTTCTGCTGGCTCTGCGACTCGATGTAGTCGATGCCGTCGGCGGCCGCGATAACTCGCTCAAGCGGCGTGGTGATGAAACCGCGCACCAGCTCGGCGTTGGCCCCGACATACACGGTCGTCACCGTGATGGCCGCATTTTCGTTGCGCGGGTATTGGCGCACGTTGAGCGAGCGGGCCGCCTGGAGTCCCGCGATGAGGATGACCAGGTTGACGACGATGGCCAGAATCGGACGCCGGATAAAGAGATCGGTCAGCTTCACGACGAACCCTGCCTCATGCGACCGTCATTCTTACTTGTCGGTCGGCTTCGGATCGAGCTCGACCGGCGGCGCCAGGGTGTTGTTCACGATGACCGCCATCCCCTTGCGCAATTTGAATGCGCCGTTGCTGACCACCGTCTCGCCCTCTTTGAGTCCCGACACCACGGCGACAAAATCGCCTCGCCGTTCGCCCAGACGGACGAACCTTGGTTGCGCGACAAGCCCGGGCTGGTCGCTCGATGTCTTCTGCTCATCCGCCTTCTGGGGTTTTGGCTCGAGCACGAATATGGAGTCGCCGTAGGGTGCATAGACCACGGCCGTGGCCGGGACCACCAGCACCTCATGCTGGTCCGCTGCGCTGACCTCGACGTTCACGAACAACCCCGGACGCAGGACTCCTTCTTTGTTGGGGAAGGTCGCGCGCACGCGGACGTTGCGCGTGGTGGGATCGACCTCCGAGTTCACGGTACTGACCGTGCCCTGCCATGTCTTGCCCGGAAACGAGTCGACCCGTATGGTGGCGATCTGGCCGGTCTTCAGATCGGCGAGCGCCTGCTGTGGCAGCGAGAACTCGGCGTAGATGGGATCCACGGACTGCAGCGTCGCGACCGGGGTGCCCGGCGACACGATCTGGCCCCGTTCGACCTGCTTCATCGCCACGCGGCCATCGAAGGGCGCGCGGATAGTCTTCTTGGTGATGGTCGCCTGGATATTCGCGACAGCCGCCTGGGTCTGCTTCGCGCGCGCCTCCGCTGCGTCGAGCTCGACGGGCGTGTTCGCCCCGCCCTTGCGAAGCGCGCGCGCCCGCTCCACCGTGATCTTGGCCAGCTGCGCATCCGCCACGGCGGCGGCCAGCTGGGCTTCTTCGTTGGTGGTGTCGAGCCTGACCAGAACCGCGCCACGTTTCACTGTCCGGCCCGAATCGAAATCCACCTCGTGAATGAGCCCCGGCAATTCTGCCCCCAGCGTAACGTCGTGGATGGCGATCAGTGTGCCGATGGCGGCTCGCTTCGACTGCCAGGTGGCGGATGCCACCTTGACCGACGTGACCGATTCAGGTGGAGGAACGAACGACTTCCCCGCTTCGATCATGGCCCGAATCTGTCCGACTTTGACTCCCACAAGTGCGATGACGACCACAATCAGGCCGACGATCGCGGCGATCCAAACTTTTCCTTTGGCCTTCATGATGGATATCCTTGGTTAGCGCCCGTTGCCGGGCCCTTCAGGTCTACCTGAGAATCCGAGAGATCCACGGCCCATGGCGACAACGGGGTGCAGACTTAACAACATCGTTACAATGAGCGCTTTCGACAACGCTCTAACTGTGTACGATGTCCGACGATGTCTGGAGGATTCATTTCGACATTGATTCATCATCTGCGCTGGCAGGACTGCGCCGATGTTCTGCTGCTCACGGCCATGTTCTCGTGGGTCTATTCGTGGATGCGGCGAACCATCGCGGTCCAGATCTCCTTCGGGATGGTGACCCTTCTCGTAGGCTCTTGGGTTTCGAATCACTTCGGGCTGATCCTGACGTCCTATCTGCTCTCGGCGATCAGCGCCGTCGCGACCATGGTGATCGTGGTGGTGTTTCAGCGCGAGATTCGCCGGGGACTCAGTCAAGTCAGCCCCATGCGCTGGATCAGGAACTGGCACCGCCGACAGTGGCCGGTGGGTCCATCGGCGGTCATCGCCGAGGCGGCCTTCGCGCTTGCCGCCGTCGGCAAGGGAGCCCTGATCGTCATTCCACGCCTCGATTGGGTCGGGGAATACTTGAGCGGAGGCACGTCCGTCGATGCGCTCCTGTCGTCGGAGTTGATCGAGACCGTGTTCACTTCGACGGCGCCCCTGCACGACGGCGCCGTGTTGATCGACAATGACCGCGCGGCGCGGGCTGGCGTCATCCTTCCGCTCGCAGCCGAGACGGGCGATCCGCGCCACGGCACCCGGCATCGCGCGGCGCTGGGTCTGGCCAGCGTCACGGATGCTGTCGTCGTCTGCGTCAGCGAGGAACGGCGAATCGTCACGGTCGCCCACGACGGCGAGTTGGTTTCGGTGCAGAGCGAGGCCGAGCTGCGCGAAACACTCGATCGCTTGTGCTCGAACCACAGGGTGACCAAGGCGACCGCCCCGGAACGCCCTCGGCGAATCGCGGATGCGCTTGCGTACTTGGTGATCTTCGCGGGGGTTGTCACCGCGTGGGCGGTCATCGTCTCGGATCGTTCGCACGAGGTCGGCCGCGTGCTTCCCCTGGAAATCCGCGGCGTCAGCGACAGTCTTCGCTTCGATCCACCACGGATTACCAATATCGCCGTCCAGTTACGCAGCTCCAGCCGCGAGCTGGATCTGATGGCACCGGATGCGGTGGAGGCCTACATCGACGTTTCGGCCAGCAGTGGCGGGTCGCACGTCTTCCACGTTCACACCAGCGCGCCAGCTGGCGTCGAAATCGTGAGCGCCGTCCCCAGCACTGTCACGCTGCAAATCCGCAAACGCGACGCAGAGCCGCCAGCTGCCACCAAGCGATGATGGCGGTGAATGCGGCCTCCGAATTAAGTGCCGCAGCCCCACCGAAAATACAGACTTGTCCTGATACAAAAGCTTCGGGGCTTGCTGACTAATAGTGGCGCTCTCGGTGGAAGGGCGAGCGTTGAAACGGAGATAGGGGGTCGAAAACCGACGGGAGTGAATACAAGAAACGGGGCCCGGCGCCGGGCGGGGGGATAGATGGTGGAGATCGGGTAGACGAGAGGAACGCACGGACCTCTCGCCTACCCGATCAAGTGGGACAGATGGAGGAAGAACAGATGGAGGAGGACATGATGGAGGAAGACATGATCGGTGGAAAGCAAGACGAGCCTATTGATTCAGGTGTGACAGAGCCGCCTCGTATTCGTGTTGGCGCGATTCAATCCCAGCGCGGGCCGCGCATCCTCGTCATTGCCGACGATCCGGATTTTGGCGACTGGCTGCTGGATGAGTTTCGGCACGCCGACTCGGCCGTGGCACTGGCCACGAGTGGAAAGGACGTACTTGATTTGCTCCGGTCGGGTCTGGTGGATGTCGTGATCTCGGAAATGGGATTGCACGACCTGCCGGGCATGGATCTTCTGCGCGAACTTCAGAGCATGCCCAAGATGCCCAAAGTCATCCTGACCACGTGCCACCATTCGGATTTCTTGGAGTCGCGCGCGATTGAGAATGGAGCGAGCGCCGTCCTGTGCAAGCCATTTCGCATTGAACAGCTCTTTGCGTCGATAGCGCACGCACTCGGAAACTGAGCTTTTGACAATCCCTACCTGGCGCACCAACCTGATGCCTTGCAGCTGAGAGGGGCAAGTATGCGCGTGCTGTTGGTCGATGATCAGCGACTGTTCAGGGAGGGGCTGTGCGCCTTGTTGGGCAGCCGCGGCAATGCAAAAGGCCTAGAGATCGTCGGGCAGGCAGCCAGCGCTCGCGAGGCGTACGAATTGGTCAGACGTCTGCGCCCGGATCTGGTGGTGACGGAGTTGTTGCTCCCAGGCGTGGATGGGGTGACGGCCGTGCGCGAGATCCGGAAACTGCAGCACGGGTGCAAGATTCTCGTGCTCACCGGGTGCAGGGAAAGTCGACGCTTGCAGGATGCGTGGCTCGCGGGGATCGACGCATGCGTGACCAAGGACGAGTCGGTGGAGGCCGTGATTGCGGCTATTGCGTGCCTGGAGGCGAGCCGCCGTTATATTTCCCCGGCCCTGCGCAGAACGGGCTCGGCACTGCGGACCATCGACGAATGTCGTCGCAACAGTGGCGATCCCATGTCGCGCCTTTCACTGCGCGAACGCGAGGTCTTCGACCTGGTCGTACGTGGTTTCACCACGAAAGCCGTAGCGCAGGAGTTGTGTATCAGCACCAAGACCGTCGAAACCCATCGCGCCCACATCAACGAAAAGCTGGCCGCCCATTGCAGCGCGGATCTCGTGCGCTACGCCTTTCAGTCGAGCGAGCCGCCCTCTGTGGCGGCCGATTCGGCGAGCGGGCCCAGCGGCTTCAAGCGTGGCAACGTCCCGCATCGAGTGGTAGCCAAGTCGAGACGAGGAGAAGCTCGCGCGCGGAAGCCCTCGTGAGGTCAGGGCCACTCGTGGGCGATGGGGCCGTCGGCGTTTGGGAGGCGACGAAGCGCGCGTGCGAGCAGCGCCGCGCCGATGGCGACCGAAACCCACTGCGCGGTCGACAAGCCAAGCGCGCGCCCACGCTCCTGATCACCGCGCAAAAACTCGATGGCAAAACGGCCTGCGGCATAGACGCCGAGGACGATTGAAAAGGCGCGGCCATCGCGCCGTCCACGCACAATGGGGATGGCAGCCAGGGCAGCGGCCAGCAGGCCGAGAACCGCTTCGTACAGTTGCGTGGGATGAACGGGGAGGCTGGGCGCGCCCGACGAGATGAAACCGCGGCGAGCGTGATCCAGCGCCGCGAGACTACCGGGCGGAAAGCGGACGCCCCAGGCGTGCGCGGTCGGAAGGCCATAGTCGCAGCCGGCGAGGAAGCAGCCGGTGCGCACGAGCGTGAAGCTCAATCCCGCCCCGACGGCGATGCGATCGAAGAACTCGACGACGGGCTGCCGGGTTGCCACCAGGTAGAGCGCGGCGCTGGCGCTGGCCCCGATCAATCCGCCGTAGGCAGCCCGCCCTGGATGCAGAACGGAACGCCACGAGCCAGAGGCGAGCGCCATGGGTAGCGCCCGCACTGCCTCGAACACATAACCGCCCGCCAGTGCGCCCACGTAGGCGCAAGCGATGGCGCGCGCGGTGTGTACTTGCGAGGCGCAGTCGCGCACGGCGAGGCGAAGGGCGATGACTGAGCTGGCCAGCGCCGCGATGACAGCCAACTTGAAGTAATCCGGGACGAGCCATCGAAGGCTAGGCAGGCCATGACGGACCAGCCAGGCAACCACCACCGGTTTCAAGGTCGCCTCTTCAAGAGCAAGAAGGCCAGGGGCGCCAGCAACCAGATCCTGGTTCCAGAGCTCTTGCGCCCACCGCCACGGGAAATCTGGCAACTGGCTGCGTCCGCGCTGTCGCCAGCACCACTGCACGAATCGCTGCCATCGGCGCCGGCGTTGGCACAGGCATCGCTTTCACCGCCGTCCGACGCATCGGCGCTGCTGGCACAGGCATCGCTGCCGTCGCTGCCATCATCACTGCCATCATCACTGCCATTGGCGCAAGAATCGTCGCTGCCGTCGCAGGAATCGCCATCCCCGGAGTCGCACGCAGCGGCGCATCCAGAGCAAGCATCCAGAGAATCACCAGCCGGTGGCGAAGGTGGATTGGTACTCGAGGGTTGCTGGACGACGCCAGCGTCGCCTTGATCCCCCGGTGTCAGGGCACCACGCTGAACGCTTGTGGGCTCGTGGGTGGCGGGTGCGGTTCCGATTCCGTCCAACGAGGTACCGCTGGCTGGGTTCTTGGCAGCGCCGCCAGCCACCATGGCACCTGGATCGGCCGAGCCGCCGACCGTGCCCCCGTCCACGCCTGGCGGCGCGAGGCTGACCAGCCAGGACGCGTTCACATAGACCGTGTCGTCGATGGCGACCGCTCCTACCGGCCAGCCGACCACGCGATACAAGTGATGGGCTCCCGATGCGGCGAAAAGGGCGCGCACGGCAGCGCCGGCCTCACCTTGGAGGGAGCGGGTTTCCATGGTTGCCGTCGTCGCCGCGAGTGTGCCCTCGATGGGCGGCAGGACCGGCGCGTGGGGCAGATACGCAAGCTCGCGAATGGGCCACGCCGCTCCGCTATTGAGCACGCCCGCCACAAGAGGCTCGCCCTTCCGACCCTGGCGTACGCGATCGAGGGAAGCCACCATGGCGGCGGGTGTGGCGCCTTCGCTCGTCACGAGCTCGTCGGTGGTGTCGTCCTTCGCTCGCGCGCTGTCGAAACGCGCGGCCAATTGCACGCGTGCGCTGTCCGGCAGCGACGCCACGACTTCGGGCGTGGCGTGCAGGGCGTCCCGCAGCGGCAGCTCATCGAATGGGGGCGGGCCCTGGTCGCAGCCCACGAGCAAAACCAACGCGAACGTGGATTCGAAACGCATCACAGCACCCTTTCGCAAACCGAGTGCCAACCCATCGGGGCGCTGCTCGGCGGGCAGCACGCTTGTGGCGCCTTCACCGGGAAAAGGCTTCACGGTGAAGTGTGCCTCTTCGGCCCAGCCATGAGGTGCGAACCAAGTCTAGGAACGGGGAAGCTCCGTCGGCGTTGATCCAGGTAGGAGGGACGTCATGAAGATCACATCCACGAATGGCCTACTGCAAATCCTCGCGCTTTCCGCGACCATGCTGTGCGCTGGAGCGGCGGCTGCCCAGGGCACGACCGCGTCGGGTTCAGAGGACGACGGCTGGGTTCCGGTCAGACACCTTGAATTCAAGCCCGAGGACGTGGAGGGTAGTCGACTCGACCCAGGCGGCTCGGAAATCGTCAGCGTGCCGCGCGCGGAGCACCGATCTCTCATCGAGATCCGAGCTGGCTTCGAGGCTGAGATCATCAAGACCATGGAAAACATGTGACACAAAATGGGCCAACCCGATTGCTAGACGGAGGCAGAGGATTGGGGCTAGCATCGCGCCACCATGGCGAACATCAGGCGCATCGGAGTGCTCACGGGCGGCGGCGACTGTCCGGGTTTGAACGCGGTGATTCGAGCCGTCACCAAGACGGCGATGCACCAATACAAACTCGAGGTCATCGGCGTAGAAGACGGCTTTCTCGGCCTCATCCAGAATCGCACGCGCTTGCTGGGCTGGAACGATGTCTCGAACATCCTTACCCAGGGCGGCACCATTCTGGGCACCAGCAATCAGGCCAATCCGCAGCGCTTCGCCATCGAGAGAGGCGGTAAGACCGAGTGGGTCGACGTCACCGACCGGGTGATCGACCACGTGCGCGCGAACGAGCTCGACGCCCTGGTGTGCATCGGTGGTGACGGCACCATGACCGGAGCCGCAAACCTGGTGGAGAGCGGCATCAACTGCATCGGCGTGCCAAAGACCATCGACAATGACCTCGAGGGTTGCGAACGCACCTTCGGCTTCGACACCGCCGTGCACACCGCCGCCGAGTGCTTCGACAAGATCCACACCACAGCCATGAGCCACCACCGCGTGATGGTGGTCGAGGTCATGGGCCGCAACGCTGGCTGGCTGGCTTTGCACACGGGCCTGGCATCAGGCGCCGACGTGATCCTGATCCCCGAAATTCCCTACGACCTCGATGTCGTCGCCGAGGTACTCCGTCGCCGCAGCAAGAACGGCAAGCGCTTTTCGATCATTTGCGTGTCCGAGGGCACGAAACCCAAGGGCGGCGACGTCGTGGTCGCGCGCCGGGTGGAAACCAGCCCCGATCCCATTCGTCTGGGCGGCATCGCCAACAAGCTGGTGGTCGACATCGAAGAACGCACCAAGCTGGATGTGCGCGCCACCGTGCTCGGGCACATTCAGCGCGGCGGCTCGCCGACCCCGGCCGATCGCGTGCTGGCCACGCAGTTCGGCCACCACGCACTGGAGATCCTGATGGCCGGTGCGCAAGGCCAGTTGGTGGTGCAACAGAACGGCCGCCTGGGCGAAGTTCCCATCCAGAGCGTGGCCGGCAAGCAGCGCAAGGTCACGCTCGACGACCCACTGGTTCGCACCGCTCGCGCCGTGGGAACGTGTTTCGGCGATTGATCGCGTCACCAGCGGCAGGATTTGCGCCAGGCTCGCGCGATTGGAGTAACCTCCACTCGGCTTTCACGACGGAGGGACGACCATGATGCTCACCACCTTGGTCCTCGCGGAGATGTTCCGATTGACCGTACCGCAGGTTCTGCGCCAGACGCCGAAGGCCCCGGTTTCCGCGCAGTACAACCTGGTCGACTTTTCCGAGGCGATCGAGCGCGAGGCCGAGCGCTGCATCTGCACCACCACGCGCCTGTCGCCCGCTACGCTACGCGCGGAGATCCTGCTGGTCAGCGATTGCGAATGCGGGAAATAGAGCGCTAAGAAGAGCCCATGGCCATGCAGGCGGCGCTGCCGTTGGCGAAGCGCACGTCCTGGGCGCACTTGTGCGCGTAGGGTTCGCAGAATCCGCTGCTGCAGTCCTGGTCGACGGTGCAGTCCGCGCCGATTTCCAGCTGCACGGAGCAAAGACCTGCCGAGCAGCGCAAGTTTTCCAGGCAGGGAAGAGAATCCCCGCAGGCACCGCCCAGGCCCACCTTGCTCCCACACATCCAAAACCCGCCCGCATCGCTGCAGGTGAAGCCCCGCGGGCAGTACTCGCCGATATTGGCGCACCCGGCCCCTTGGGTCACCAGCTTGGCGGTCCCGCAGTAGCCTTTGTCGCAGATGAGACCGTCGAGACAATCGGCGTCGACGAGACAGGGTCCGTTGGCAAGACCGGTGCCCCGATAGACGTCACCACAAGCCTCATTCATGGTCTGGATATCTGCCGCGCCCAGCGCAACCGCCCCCTGGTTCAGCTTCCCGTAGGCGGCCCTCACCTTGTCGAGACAGACTTGCGCGTTGGGCGGGATGAAGTCTCGAGTGGCATTGGCCTGCGCCACGGCGCTGCAATCGTTGAGGCGGCCGGCGGTGCAACTGGCCGCCGTCACAAGGCACGCAGGCGAAACCGCGGCGCAAATCTCTTGCGCGTACTTGTCGCAGAACTCGGTTTGGGTCAGAGGGCCCGGTTGACTACTACAGCCAGCGAGCGCGATCACGCAAAGAAGGACGAGGCGGTGGTTCATGGCCGGATCTTGGCCCGGATAGCTCGCAGGTCAAAAAAACGAGGACATGGCGCGCCTGGCCGCCCTTCGGCCTCGAAGCGCTCTGCCTCTGGTATCATCGTAGGCTGCGGAAACATGATGACAGTGACGGGCCTTCTTCCGTGAGCCTCACTCCCTACGCTCGACGTTCGGCCGCTCTTGCGGTGGCCGTGATGATGGGTGCCTGCCACGGGCGAGCCCGGTCGGCACCGACCATCGACTGGAAGCGTGCACATGCGGAAACGGCGGCACTGCTCATGGTCGAAAAGAATGGGGCCACGAAGCTCGTATGCCTTCCTGGGCACGCGCAGGCACGCCAGCTGTTTCCGGGCGTTGCGTTGGGACGAATTCTGGATGTCAGCTGGAATGGCGGGCCACTGGTAGCGGGATGGGCGGCATCCTCCGACGGGGCAGAAACGAGATCCGGTGGCGAGTTGGTGCTCCTGGCAGCACGTGATGAGCCGCGAAGAGTGGCCAAGAACGTGCGGACCGCGCAATTCTCGCGCGACGGCGCCATGCTTGCTTATGAGGTAGATATCGGCCAGCGTCCAGGCAGCGACGTAGGCTCGGCCCCGGCGACGACTTATGTGCTCGATCTGGCCACAGGAAACGTCAGGGAGCTAGGCGCGCTGGTCGATCCCCTGTGGGAGTCCGACGGCAAGCATCTGCGCGCCACGCGTTTGCGCACCCTCAGCGAAGAGCACCAGACGCCGGCACTGACCTGGACATCTCTGCGCGCCCGCTGGGATCGCGAATCCGGAACCACGACCATCGATGGCCGCGGCTCGGCCCAGATTCCGGCTCCGGCTGGCGAGGCCGTCGCCTGGACCGGAAACCAACGAAGCGCCAGCGGCCCTAACCCCTGTGATGTGCTCCTCAACCGCCGCGGCGGGGTCAGGCATCTCGCCATCGGAAGCCTGTGCAGGGGAATCGCGGATGACCGGAGCATGCGCTGGTCACCCGATGGTCGGTGGCTCGCCTTCCCCCACCCGGGTCCCATTCCGGGCCAGCGGGAGCGAGGAGGATTTTTTGTCGATGTGGTGAGCGTCGAGGGCGGTCGCTATCTGGCGCTGTCTGCGCTGCACGATCGCACGCGTCCCGATCAGCTAGCGATTGTCCTGGCTCCGGGGATGGTGTGGTTCGACTGGTCGCCATCGGGACGCTTCCTCGCGATGAACGATGGCGCAAGTGAGTTGCGCGTCTACGACTTCGAGGCGCCAGGCATAGCGTTTCTGGGCCAGGGTCAAAAACCGATGTGGAGCCCCGGCGGCGGCTATCTCCTGGTGCTGTCGGACGGGCAAGGGCCAGCCTTCGTTCTTCCTGGCGTCGCGCCTGCGGCGAGAATCGATCTCGGCTCGGTTCGAGACGCTCGCTGGTTGCCAGCCCAAGCATGCGATAGGTAGCGTGCTCTACTTGGCAAAGTCGACGGCGCGCGTTTCGCGCACCACCGACACGCGAATCTGTCCCGGATAGGCGAGCTGCGATTCGACCTTGCGGGCGATGTCCTTGGACAGCACGCGTGCTTGTTCGTCGCTGACCTTGGTGTTTTCCACAAGCACGCGCACCTCGCGCCCGGCCTGGATGGCGAAGGCGCGCTCCACACCAGCGAAGCTGGTCGCGATCTTCTCCAAATCGTCCAGCCGCTGCACATAGGATTCGAGCGACTCGCGCCGAGCGCCCGGCCGCTGATTGGAAAGCACGTTGGCGGCATCGACGATGTGGTCCAGCACGTCCTCGGCCGGCACCTCGCCGTGGTGGGCTTCGATGGCGTGGCAAATCTTGGGCGACTCGCCGAACTTGCGCGCCATCACCGCGCCCGCCACGGCGTGCGAGCCGTCGACCTCTTGATCGACGCCACAGCCGAGGTCGTGGAGCAGCCCTGCCCGACGGGCGATCTTGACCGGATAGCCAAGCTCGCCCGCGATGGTGCCGGAAAGAAAACCAACCTCGATGGAGTGTTGGAGCAAGTTCTGCGCGGTCCCCGAACGGAAACGCAGCTTGCCGAGCAGGCGACCGAGATCCGGGTGCAGGCGTCCGATACCGAGATCGAAGGCGGCCTGATCGCCCGCTTCCTTGCACTGCTGCTCCACTTCGTCGGTGGCCTTGCGAACCATTTCCTCGATGCGGGTGGGATGGATGCGACCGTCGGCGATGAGCCGGGTCAGCGCCAGGCGGGCGATCTCGCGCCGCACGGGATTGAAACACGAGATGACGACCGCCTCGGGCGTGTCGTCGATAATCAAATCGATCCCGGTCGCCGATTCGAGCGCACGAATGTTGCGCCCCTCGCGCCCGATAATGCGGCCCTTCATGTCGTCCGACGGCAAGGGCACGACGGCCACCGTGCGTTCGGCCACGTATTCGCTGGCATAGCGCTGGACCGCGGCGCCCAGGATAAGCTGCGCCTTCTGCTTGGCCTGCATCTGGGCTTCTTCCTCGATGCGCTTGACCTCGCCGGCCGCCGCCGCGCGCGCCTCGGCCTGGACCTCGGCGGCCAGCTGCTTGCGCGCCTCCGCCTCGCCCATGCCCGCAATCTTTTCCAGCCGCGCGCGCGCCTCGGTGGCGGCCGAGGCCGCGGTCCTGGCCACGGTTTCGGCGGCCTGCTCGCGCGCCAGAAGTTGCTTTTCCTTGCGCGAAATGTTCTCGCGCTCGGCCTTTGTCTCGCGGTCGCGCCGATCCGCGGCCTCGACCCGCGCGCGGATTTCCGCGGCACCGCGGTCGAGCTCTTGGCGCCGCGCGCGTAGTTCGCTTTCCACCTCGCTGCGGATCTTCTGCGCTCCCTCCTTGGCCTCGACCAGGGCCTGGCGCTTGATGGCATCGGCTTCGCTGGTCGCGGCGGCCAGCGCCCGCTTGCGTTCCTCTTCGCTTTCGGGCACCGCATCCGGCTTGGACAAACGTCCAAGCAGGAACGCGACCACCCCAGCTATCGCAGCAGCCAGAATTGCGCCGATGATTGCTCCAGGGGTCATGTCTTTACCTCAGTCGTTCGATGCTTGGCAGCGGACGACGCGCTCGTCCGTGACGATGGTGTCGAGCGGCACGTCCCACTCGCCCGCGGGGCAGGCCTCTACCAATTGAAAGTCGAATGCGCAGCCGACGAAGCTGGCTTTGGTGGCGTCTGGATGGGCCCGCACGTAGGCGGCCAGCTCGTCGTAGTAGCCGCCACCGTAGCCGATGCGTGAGCCGCGCTTGTCGAACACCAGGCCCGGCACCATGAAGACGTCGATGTCCTGCGCGGCCAGCTCGGGGCAATCCACCCCAGGTTCGAGCAAGCCGAAGATGCCAAAGACGAGGTCGGATCGGGTCTTGGTCCGATGGAAGCGCAAGCGGGGCGGGATAAGTCCGGTGCTCACCCGCGGCAGCACCACGTCGACACCTCTGCGCCTAAGCTCGGCGAGGAGCGGCTCGGTATCGATTTCCGAACGCGTGGAAATGAATCCGGCCACGGTGCGCGCCACGCGGACTTCTGGCAACTCCAGAAAGCTTTCCGCCGCCCGCTCGGTCATGGCCTCGCGCTGAGCTTGCGTCAGCGCATCCCTCTGCTCGGCCATGGCGCGACGAAGCGCGCGCTTCTCTTCCCTTAGCGATAGCTCGGCTGGATGCATCGCCACCGACGTTTCGTTCCTGCTCCAAGATGGTCAGCCAACCCATGGAACGGCCGCCTCACCTGCAAGGTAAGGTACGCATCAAGAACGAGGAGGTCGCCTCGCGAGAAGATGGTTGAGAAGTTGATCATCTATGTCGAACGCCGCCTCGATGCTGGATGGTCGGTCTCGGGCGGACGCAGTGCTGGCACTATACCCGAAAACCCGTCGTCACATTCAAGCAGGCAGTTTGTTCTGGGTTTCGGTGTCGCGGGGAGCAGTGTAGGTGTGGGTGACCGAGACGGGGACGGGGACAGAGGCTGAGGTGGGGGCAGATGCGGTGGGCTAGGACGGGGGCGACAGTGACTTGATCCATGTCACCCCAGGCGACGGCTACCGCGAGGTGGGAACGGATTTCGCCGGCCGACCCGGCGGCGATGCGGTACCCCCACTTGCACCGACGAGGCGCATGCTTGCCTTTTGGTGAACGGCGGAGCGGCAAGCTGCACTGGCGTGTGAAAGCTGCACAAGACGCGCTCGTGCGACCACGTGGTGGCGATCAACGATGCCGCTTTCTTCGAAGAACCGTTCAACGCCCTGGCGATAAGCGTCAGGCGGCCGTCCGCGGCCGACCGTCAGTCAACGCCATGGTTGGGCCGCGATTACGGCAGGTCGGGGATCTGCCGGGACGATCGGAACACGGTCAGAATATCGGCCCGATCGCCGAGGAGGCGGTAGACGATGCGATAGGGTGGCCGAACGAGTTCCCGGAGATCCCCGCGCGAGTGCTCAGGCACAATTCGACCTGCCTGCGGAAATTGGTCTAGGATGTCGACCGCCGTAACAAGGCGTTCAACGACGAGGTCAGCGTATCGTGGGGAATCTACCGCAATGAATTCTCGTATCGCATCGAGGTTTTCGACGGCCTGGGGCATCCAGCGAACGGAGGTCACCTCAGAAACCGCTTTTTGACATCCTCATGCGATAGGCCCAGTCCTGCCTCTGACTGCTCCAGGCCGCGCTCGATCTTGGCCAAGAAGTACAGGCGCTCCATCGCATCCTCCACCGTCGCATCATCCGGTAGGTGCTCGACCGTCTCCATAATCTTCTGCTTCAGGCTGGGGGAACCCATGCCTGGAAGATAGCATGCGAGCAGAACTCATGCTGCGACGGCTGCTCGTCGTTCCATATCAACGCCTTGCCGTTCACCCGCGAGCGGCCGTCCGCGGCCGACCGACAGTCGACGGCATTATGCGGCACGCCGGTTATTTGACGAGCCTCGGCCCCGTGAGGGTTCGATGCGGACCGTACTTTCTAAACTCCTGCAGAGCCTGGTCGATTGCCCTGACCCGCTCGAAGCAGCTGAGAAATGTCAGCGAGGAATCCAACATTGTCTTGTACCCTGCTTTGTGAACCAGTTCGCCGAGCCGATAGTTCTGGACCGCCTCAAGCGCTGGACCAAGCACCTCATACAGGCCAAGTACGGCCTCGCAGACGTGGGCGGCGTACTCGATCGCTTTCGCCCGTATCGGCCACTGTCCGTTGTGGACGGTATCGTTGCGGAATTCCACCCATTTTCTGTGAAGGTATGGAAACTGTCTCCCCGTATCGCGGAGATAACACAAGGAAACCATCCCAGCTCGGCGTTGGTCTTGGCGATTCTGCCGTAGCAGCTCACGGATTGGCTCCATCTCCAGCTTCGCCTGAAAAAGCGATGCCTCGACATAGAAACCGAAGGCCGATTCGAGTGCAGCCGCGAAGTCCAAGACGGCTTCACGATAGTAGCCATCGCCGATGGCGTATGCGCCTGCAGAGATCAACCACTCGTGATTCGGTCGCTCGGAGACAGCCCTGACGGCATGGCCGTGCTCACACTGCGCCTCAAACAAGCCGTCTTCGTTGATCTCAGCAATTGCGTAGACTACGCCCCGACCTCCCTCAGTCAGACAGCGGTCGCATACGAAGGGGATCTGCATTCGGTGTTCTCCCGGCACTACTGGTAGCGCCGCCTCTTGAAAGCCGCCACATCCTCCGTTGTGAGGCGGTACCACTCGCCCTTCAAGTGACGTCCTGCCGCTTTGAACCGTTCGTGCCAATAGTGTTCGATGCCTTCGGGGTCATCTGTCTCAATAATGTGAACGTGTTCGACATCCTGAGGGAGAAGCAGGGCGATCTCTCGACGGCGTCGGGCTACGTCGTTTGATCGGCCGATCTTGTAGTCTCGATCATGCCGGACGAGGTACACGTACCCCTTGACCTTCGGTCCGTTTACTGTTGAAGGCCGTGAAACGGCAGCCACCCTGTCAACGTCGGGTTGCAGGATCCGAACCAACTCTTCGAAACCACGGCTCCGTGCATGGTCCAGCAGCAATGCAGACAATGACATTCCTCGCGACCGAATCAGGGTCCTGATGGACGACTCGCTCGGGAAGGTCTTGTCTTCCTCTTGGGCTACCCGAAGTTCTCCGGTCGTCGGGCACCGCTCCTTCTCCATCGCAAGGTCCAAGACCGCGTCTAGCAATGTCGATGCATCGGGTGCTGACCAGAGTACATTTGGTGTAAGCCCGGCCGCCGTGACGGCTTCGCCATACCGAGAGAAGCCAGCCTTCCAGAAATCGCGTCGAGTGACGCCAGTCGCGCTCTGGAAAGCCCGCTCGCCAGGAGCCTTGCCGCCATTTTGGGCTGCGGCAGCTTGAAGTTCGTTGATGACCTGCTCTCTATTCATGCGCACCCTTTGCCCGCATAACTTCCAATTCAGCTGCAGAGACTATCATTGCCGCAGCAGCTCGGGATGCTCTTTCCAGGTTCGGTGGCGGTTCGAAGTCGCGTGATTTCTCGCTGTTGGCTTTCGCGCCCCTGCCGTCGGTTTTGCGCCAGTGGACACGCTGCCGCGATTTGCGTGTGACGGCGAGCTCTTGCATCCGCCGTGTCTCGCATCTGCCGTCAGCTGCGAAGGTTTCGCGCCGACCTCGTCGTTTCCTCCTTGCGCCCAGCCAGGGAACCGTCATCGGTGCAGGGCGGCCTGCTTGCGGCCGCCACAAGGGAGGTCCCATGAAACGCTTCGAGGTCTACGAAATTGCCCTTCAGATGGTTTGCGCCCTTCGCCCCGCTGTCGAGCGCATCCGCCACCGCCACCGCCACCGCCTCAGCCACCGCCTCAGCCACCGCCTCTGTCACCGTCCCCGTCCACGTCACCCACACGCACACTGCTCCCCGCGACTCCGAATCCCAGGTTTGCCCAACTTTTCACGACCCTTTTGAGCGACGCAGCATCTCCTCGGCGTGGGCCGCGGCTTGCGCGGTCACGGTGGCGCCGCCCAGCATGCGCGCGATCTCGTCCTTGCGCTCCTGTTCCGAGAGCAGTGCTACGCGCACGGCGGTCCGCGTCTTGGTCGCTTCCTTGGTCACCTTGACGTGGTGGTCGGCCAGGGCAGCGATCTGCGGTAAGTGGGTCACCACCAGGACTTGCCGGTGTTGGGCGATGGCGCGCAGCTTGCGGCCGATGACCTCGGCCGTGGCACCACCGACGCCGGCATCGACTTCGTCGAAGACATAGGTCGTGGCCTGCCCCTCGCGCGCCAAGGCCTGGGTCACGGCCAGCATCACACGCGACAGCTCACCGCCCGAGGCGATGCGATCGAGCGGACGCGCTTCCTCGCCGGGATTGGGCGCGAAAAGGAAGCGCACGCGGTCGCGCCCGCTGGCGCCCACCGCCCCGCGATCCTCGACGGCGATGGGCACGTGCGCCCCGGACAAGCCCAGGTCGCGCAGGGTTTCGTCGATCCGCTTGGCCAGGGTTCGCCCTGCCCTGCGCCGCTTTTCGCTAAGCTGGTCGGCCAGCCCGCCCATGCGCTTTTCGGCTTCGGCCACGGCCGCGCGCCGGGCAGTGAGGCCTTCCTCGAATGAACCCAGCTCGGACAGCTCGCGCGCCATTTCCTCGCGGCGCTCTATGGCGGCCTCGACCGAGCCGCCATGCTTGCGCACGAGCCGCGCGACGAGGAACAGTCTCTCCTCGATCTCGCCCAGCCGCTCGGGCTCGAAGCGAAGCTTGCCCGCGTAGCGCGACAGGGACGCCGCCGCGTCCTCGACTTGCGCCTGCGCGGCTTGCAAACTCTCGACGACCGGCGCCAGCGACGGATCCAGCGCGGACAGGACGGCAATCTCGCGCGCCACCGCGACGATGCGACCGGCCGCCGCGTCTTCGCCCGAATAGAGCGCTTCCTCACCCCGCGTGCACGCCGCGAGAAACTTTTCCGCCCCCTTGCAACGCTCGCGCTCGGCGCGCAAGGCCTCGTCTTCCCCGACCTTCAGATCGGCTTCGGCCAGCTCGCCCAGTTGGAAGCGCAGCAGATCCTCGCGCTCGCTGCGCGATTTGGCGTCGGCGTCGAAGGCCGCGAGAGCATCGCGCGCTTGGGAAAGCGCCGCGAAAGCTTGCTTGGCCTCGACCAGCATGGCTGCGTTGCCGGCGAACGCGTCGAGAATCGCCAGCTGGCTTTCCGGATCCATGAGCAGTTGTTGATCGTGCTGCGAGGTGATGTCGCACAGCCGACCCACCGTGGCCGCGAGATCCGCCACCGTGGCCAGCCCACCGCCGAGATGAATGCGCCCGCGCCCGGTGCGCGCGATGGCCCGCCGGACGACCAGGCCGTCCCCCACGTCTCTGCCGTCCTCGATCAGGGCACGCGCCACCGCCGAATCGGCGGCCAGATCGAACTCCGCCTCCACCCGTGCCTCCTCGGCGCCCGTGCGAATCAGATCCGCCCGCGCCCGCCCGCCGCGCAGAAGGCCCAAGGCCTCGACCAGGATGCTCTTGCCCGCCCCGGTCTCCCCGGTGATGACGGTCAGACCCGCCCCCAGCGACAGCTCGACCTCGTCGATAAGCGCAAAACCGGAAACCCGCAGCAGCGTCAGCATGGTGTCTTTGTCGGCAAGGGGGCGGTCGAAGTTGCGTACGGGTCAGGCCTTGCGCTCTCCCCACGAAAGCTTCTGGCGCAGGATCTTGAAGAAGGAATGGCCGGGACGAAACACGCGCAGGTGGCGCTCCATCTTGCGAACCTCGACCACATCGCCGGGCATCACCTCGCGACTCCAGTGTCCGTCGACGGTGAGCACGCCTTGGTAGCGCGAGACATTGGTCACCGTGACGCCCGTGTCCGCGCGCACCACCAGGGGCCGATTGGACAGGGTGTGGGGACAGATGGGCGTTAGCATGATGGCTTCAAGATCGGGGCTCAAGATGGGGCCGCCCGCCGAAAGGTTATAGGCCGTCGATCCGGTCGGGGTGCATAGAATAAGTCCGTCGGCTTTGTAGGTCGTGATGGTGTCGCCGTTGGTCGTCGCCAGGAGATCCATCAGGCGCGCGACTTCGCGCTGGTTGATGACGGCTTCATTGAGCGCGCTCTGGCTTTCGGCGGGTTTGTCCTTCGCGTGCAGGGTGACGAGAAGACGCATGCGCTCTTCGACCGGCAGGCGTCCCTGGGCGGCCTCGGTGAGCGCGGCACTGGCCTCGCTGACGGCGTAAGGGGTGAGAAACCCCAGGCTGCCGAGATTGAGGCCAAGCAATGGAACATCGTGGTCGGCCACCAGCTTGGCACCGTAAAGGAAGGTTCCATCGCCGCCCAGCGCGACCATGGCGTCGATGCGCGCCCCGATGTCCGCGCCGGGCACGGAGGGATAGCCTGTGGGCGCGCCCTGCCCGTAGTCCTCGACGAAGAGGACTTCCGATCCCTGCGCGCGCAACATGTTCGCGAATCCGGCGGCGAGGCTCTCCGCCTCGGGATTGCCCTGTCTGACCAGGAAACCGAATCGCATCGGAGTGAGTATGGCACGGACGCACTCAAGAGTGCGTCGAACTGCCGAACTGCCGCGGCCCTAGGGCTGCATCTCGTAGAAGATGGTGATGCTGAGGCAGTGAAACTCTCGATCCGAGCTCTGGGTCACGACCTTGTCGATGATCCGAGCCTTGGGATTATCGTGAATCCACCGTGTCAGAACCTCTCCGAGCTCATCGCGATCCTTCGCCTTGGTAGCCGTAAATACCTTTGCCCCCATCATTGGCGCTTCTCCTTCCAACTGTCCTACAGAACGCTGTACGCGAGGCTCTCTCACAACCTGCTTGTCTATTGAGATACGATGCAAAAGTGAAAAGGTAAATCTATTTTTTTGTAATCTGCAACACGGTAAAGTTGTCGTATAACACGTCGAGCCTTCCAGACGGTCCTTGACCGCAAGTCGCTGGAGTGGTTAATACTCACCCTTCACAAATTCGACCGCCCCACCTGGAGGATTGCTTGGAGACACTGCTCGGACGCCCCCTCGAAGTAGAAGT
>OBLT010000136.1_pt1 | contig 55974 bp, 43 predicted proteins | sample 1518721 | NCBI WGS metagenome assembly OBLT01 (sample SAMEA3539307, study PRJEB22396) | soil metagenome | biome: tundra; feature: field; material: soil | place: USA | collected 2010-05 | depth 0.15 m | reverse complement strand
CCGCATAATCATCTCATGGTCAACGTCTCCATCAAATACACTGGCGACCTGCATTGCGACGCGACGCACGGTCCGTCGCAATCCAAAATTGGGACGGACGCGCCAACCGACAATCAAGGCAAAGGCGAAGCGTTTTCGCCGACCGATCTCGTTGCCACCGCGCTCGGCACCTGCATGAGCACGATCATGGCGATGGCCGCGGAGAAGCACGGCCTCGATTTGCGCGGCATGACCGTTTCGGTGCAGAAAGAGATGTCGAAAGATGTCCCACGCCGGATCGTTGGACTGGCGTCGGAAGTTCATATTCCGTTGCCGAAAAATTGTCCGCAGCGCGAATTACTCGAGCAAGCCGCGCTCAATTGCCCGGTGCACAAAAGTCTTCCATCGGAAATCAATCGTCCGACGAAGTTTTTCTGGGAAGGTTAGTTAGTCTGTCATCCCGAACGGAGTGAGGGATCTCGCACTCGGAGAATGCGTCACACACTTCGCGGACAAATGTGCAAAGTGCTTGTGTGAGGTCCTTCGCCGTCTGCGCGGCTCAGGATGACATCGAACTCTATTTGTCCAAGAACTCGGCGTAATTCCTGGCCGCGCGGTTTTTCCAGCCGCCTTTGTGATAGGCGTAGCCCGCGATGAGCGGAAGCGCGAGCGTCGCCTCGGCGTAAACCATTTGCTCTGCGCCTAGATCGACTTTTCCCCAGGAGTTCGCTTCCTTTAATGTCGATCCACTGAGCGCGCCGTCGCGATCGTCCGCCACGGTGATTTGCACTGCGTATTTGTGCATGCCGACGTCGAAGCCGAGATAATCACCGGCTACGACTGTGTCTTGCGCAAAATTCTTGGGCACACCGCCGCCGATCATGAGCAGACCGCTCTGTTTTGATTCAATTTTGACTTTCGTTAACTCAAGAAAATCTTTCGCCGAATCAATGCTGAGATGTTTGTCGGGATGATGCCATTGATGATGAATCAATCCAAAACCTGCGCTGCAATCGCTGAAGGCTGGGCAAAAGATCGGCACATTTTTTTCAAACGCGGCGAGCACAACCGAGTCGCGATTTCTTGCGTGATCACTCAAATGCCGACCCATTTCGCGGATGAATTCACGCGATGAATGCGGCCGCGGCTCGAGTTTGTCCGCGATCTCACCGCAGGTCGCATCGCAAACGCGCAACTGATCTTCATCGATGTAGGTGTCGTAAATCCGATCGATGCCGAGGCGACGCAACACATCGTCGTCCATGTTGATTTCGCCTTTGTAATGCTTGAAGCCGAGCGCTTCGAAGAAATCCTGGTCGACGATGATGGCGCCGGTGGAAACGATCGCGTCCACCATGTTGTGCCGGACAAGATCGACAATCACATTTTTGAGGCCGGCGGAGAAGAGCGAGCCAGCCAGGCAAAGAATAATCGCGCAATCTTCTTCGCGCAGCATGGTGTCGTAAATTTCCGCGGCGCGGCCGAGGTCGCGCGCTGAAAACGCCATCTTACTCATCGCTTCGACGAGCGGAACGACGTTGTGCTCTTTGATGTCGATATGCTCGACAACTTCGACAAGGAGATCGGATTTCTTTGGTTTCATGGTTTTCAATCTGTCATCCCGAACGGAGTGAGGGATCTCACCGATGAAATTGCGTCACGCTATTTTCTCGAGCGATCAAAGAGTTTTGGCGAGATCCCTCGCTCCGCTCGGGATGACAACACTGGCTGACGAGATCGCCCCTCACGTTTTTTCCTCCGAATACAACCACTTCATGTAATCTTTCACGCCGTCCTCAAGCGGATATCGCGGTTGATAACCAAGGCCGTCGCGGACGTTGCTCAAGTCCGCCTCGGTGAAATTTTGATAATGGGCGTGAGGATTATCGATGTAATCGGGGTGGAATTTCGTGCCGAGACAGTTGTTTAGGACATCGACCAACTCGTTGAAAGAGCGCGCCTGGCCGCAGCCCAAGTTATATATTCCACTTTCCAAAGCTTCGAGTGCGAGAATGCTGCCCCCGACAATGTCTTTCACGTAAACGAAATCGCGCTTCTGTTCGCCCTGCTTGAAAATGCGCGGCCGTTGTCCCGCTTTCATTTGCTTCGACAAATGAAAAACCATGCTTGCGGGCACGCCTTTGTGCGCTTCACGAGGACCGTAAACATTGAAGTAGCGCAATCCGATGATGATCCAATCCGGCGACTCTTTCGCTTCGCGCATCGCGATGTTGTCCATGATCGTTTTCGAAAACGCGTAAATATTTGCCGGCGCCGCGCCGTTTGATTCGACGCTGGCCTCGGTCGAGGCGCCATAAGTCGAGGCGGATGATGCGTAGATAAGCCGGGTTTTCGCCGGCTGCGCATATCTCAAAATGCGCCGGAAGCTTTCGACGTTGTCGTGCACCTGCGCGAATTGATCGTGCATCGTCGTGTCGGTGATCGATGCGAGATGAAAAATTGCGTCGAACTTTTGGTCGCCGAATTGCTCCTGCCAATCAAGTGTGGACAGATTCTGGGCGACAAAATCGCCGCGGTAACCGGCGAGGTTCTTGAAATCGCCGGAGCGAAAATCATCGACCACCGTCAAGCGCGCATTCGGAAATTTCTCCTGCAACGCGAGCGTGAGGTTGGAGCCGATAAATCCGGCGCCGCCGGTGATTATTAAGTTGGGAGTAAGATCGGATGAGGCCACGTTTATATGAATGTAGAGGCGCGCGTGTCCGCATGCGCAGCCTGTAAGAGCTGCGGTCGCCGCGACGACCACCACTACACCGCCTGATAAGTAAATCTTGAGCGGCTAAGCGCAAGTCGCTACTTACCCCAGGGGCATCGGCTTGCCCGATGAAATCACGGTTGCATCCGATCCGTTCGACAGCAGTTTGGTATCTTCTTTATCATTCATTATGCGTAATCCGTCACGACTTTCGCTTTTTCTATCACTGCTTGCCTTCTGTCTTTTGCCGATCGTTTCCGCTTCTGCTCAGAAGTTGCCGGACACGACCCGTCTACTGCGCTTTCCGGCGACCAATGGCCGGCAAATTGTTTTTTGTTACGCGGGAGAACTTTACACGGTCGGCAAAGAAGGTGGCGTCGCGCGACGCCTGACGAGCGGGCCTGGCTACAGCTCGTTTCCGCGTTTCTCGGCTGATGGCACGCAGCTCGCGTTCACTTCGCAATACGACGGCAACACCGAAGTCTACGTGATGCCGGGTGACGGCGGCGCACCAAAGCGTTTGACGACAACGGCGACTTTGGGACGTGACGATATTTCGGACCGGATGGGCCCGAATAACATCGTGATGACTTGGGAAAACACGAAGCCGCTGGTCGTTTTCCGCTCCCGGATGAAGTCGTTCAACTCCTTCAACGGCGATCTTTTTACGGTCGGCCTGGACGCGGAGTTGCCACAGCATTTGCCGTTGCCGCGCGGCGGATTCACTTCGTTTTCGCCCGATGATTCGAAAATGGCGTTCAACCGCATCTTCCGGGAGTTCCGCACTTGGAAACATTATCGCGGCGGCATGGCCGATGACATTTGGATTTTCGATTTCAAGACCGGTACGACGGAAAATCTGACTAATAATCCGGCCCAGGATATTTGCCCGATGTGGGGGCCGGACAATCACATCTATTTCATCTCAGACCGCGACGGCCGGATGAATCTTTTCTCGATCGACCTCACGAGCAAGGAAACGAAACAACTCACAACATTCAAGGATTTCGACATCAAGTTTCCATCGATCGGCAAGGACGCGATTGTCTTCGAACAAGCCGGATACATCTGGCGCTACGATCTGGTCGGTGGAAAGGCGACGCCCGTGCCGATCGAAATCAAAGAAGACCTCGCTTCCGGACGTTCCGCCCTGGTCGATGCATCGAAACACATCGAATCGGTGAGTCCCGCGCCGGATGGCGAACGAGTGATCGCGGTGGCGCGCGGCGAACTTTTTTCGGTGCCTGCGAAGGACGGCACACCGCGCAATTTGACGAAAACTTCAAACGTCCACGAGCGCGATGCAGTCTGGTCGCCGGACGGAAAATGGATCGCTTATAATTCGGACGCGACCGGCGAGAACGAACTCTATGTTCTCGCGCAAGATGGCAAAGGCCAGCCGCAACAACTGACGAGCGGCGCCGATACCTATTATTATCAAGCCATCTGGTCGCCCGACAGCAAGAAGCTGCTTTGGAGCGATCGGTTGCAGCGGCTGCGTTACGTCGATGTCGCGAGCAAAGCGATCACGCCGGTCGATCAGGATAAATCCGGAGAGATTCGTGCTTACAATTGGTCGCCCGATAGTCAGTGGATCACTTGGGCGCGACCGGAGGAGAACGAACTGGACAAAGTTTATCTCTTTTCCACGGCGAATAAAAAACCGGTGGCGGTGACGGACGATTGGTATTCGGCCGGCAATCCCGTCTTCAGCGACGACGGGAAATATCTTTTGCTCACTTCGGGCCGCGATTTCAAGCCGACTTTTGGACAGACGGATTTTTCGAATGTCTATCGCGATTTGGAGCGCATCTATCTTGTCACGCTCGCCAAAGAAACCGAGTCGCCGCTGGCGCCGCGCAGCGACGAAGTCGGAAAAGGGGACAAGAAAGATAAGGACAAAGACAAGAACGCCAACGAGAAAAAGTCAGATGCTAAAGAGGATAAAAAAGGCGACGGCAAAGACGCGAAACCGAAGAAACCGGTCACCGTCAAGGTCGATACTGATGGAATTCAGAATCGCATTGTCGGGTTCGAGATCGTGGCGGGCGACTACAGCGATCTCCGGATGGTCGACGATCGTCTTTTCTATCTTCGGCGCACCTTGGCCGATGATAGCGGCGACGACGAGGAAGACGGCGACCGCAACGATCGGAAAGCGCACCTTTGCGTTTACAGCCTGGAAGATCGGAAAGAGACCGTTCTTGGTGACGTGAAAGGCTACGAGATCACCGCCGATGGCAAGAAGATGCAGGTCAAGATCGATAAGGATTACGCCATCATCGATCTGCCCAAAGACAAGCTCGAGACCAAGGACCACATGCTCAAATTGAAGGACCTCGACATGCAGCTCGATCGCCATGCCGAGTGGAACCAGATCTACTTCGAGGCTTGGCGGCAGATGCGCGACTTCTTTTATTCGCCGACCATGAACGGCGTCGATTGGAAGGCAATGCGCGACAAATACGCCGCACTGCTTCCATTCGTGAATCACCGCAACGATCTCACCTACCTGATCGGCGAACTGATTGGTGAATTGAACAACGGCCACACTTATGTCGCTGGCGGCGAACGGCCCGAGACGCCGCGCATCAAGCTTGGCCTTCTTGGCGCTGAGTTCTCCCGCGATCCGGCCAGCCGCGCCTATCGCATCGACCGGATTCTGCCGGGCGAAAACTGGAGCAAGCACACGAAGTCGCCGCTTACTGCCATCGGTCTAAACGTGAAAGAGGGCGATTACATTCTGGCCATCAACGGCACTGCCGTTTCCACATTACCGAATGTCTATGACGCGCTCATTGGCACCGCGGACAAGCAAGTTATCCTGCGCGTGAATTCCAAACCGAGCGAAGACGGCGCGCGTGACATTACGGTCGTGCCCACGGCGGACGAAGCGCCGCTCTATTACCAGGCTTGGGTGCAAAAGAACATTGATGAAGTCAGCAAGAAAACCGGTGGAGAAGTCGGCTACGTCCACATTCCCGACATGGGACAAGCCGGCTTGAACGACTTCACCAAGCTCTATTTCCCGCAGATTCGCAAAAAAGCGCTCATCGTCGATGTCCGCGGCAACGGCGGCGGCTTTGTCTCACCGCTCGTCATCGAGCGGCTCCGGCGCGCCCTGGTCATGATTGAGATGGCGCGCAACGGCGCCACGCGGACCAACCCGCCGCAGACTTTCACTGGCCCGATGGTCACGCTCATTGACGAGTTCTCCGCTTCTGACGGCGATATTTTTCCGTATCGATTTAAGGCGATGGGTCTTGGAAAATTGATCGGCAAACGCACTTGGGGCGGCGTCATCGGTATCCGCGATCCGCTCCCGCTAACCGATGGCGGACAACTCTTCAAACCGGAATTCGCGCCTTATTCGAAAGATGGCAAAGGCTGGGTGATCGAGGGTCACGGCGTCGATCCCGACATCGTGGTTGATAACGATCCGGCGAAAGAATTTCGCGGCGAAGATCAGCAACTCGACCGAGCCATCCAGGAAATTCAGGAGGAGTTGAAGACGAAACGATACGATCTGCCCCCAATCCCGCCGTACCCAAATCGAAATCCGGTGAATGGCGGTTAGTCCACGCCTTCGCTTTTTAACTTTGTCGCTGCCTGAGGTGCAGAGCGCGACGAAAGTCGCGCTAGAAAATCCTTGAACAGGTAAACGCAAGTCGCTATTTCTGAACGCAGTTCTTTGCGAGCTTGATTCGTGGATCGGCGCAAGAAATCCCGTGTGAATCGGGAGCAGTTGCGCTGCTGTAACTGGATACAACTTCCCAAGGGCCAATCGCTTGGCAAATGCCGAGCGGTGAAGGCGGGAAGAAGGGTCGTGCTCAATTGAGTACGGTAAGCCAGGAGCCAGAATATTTGTCCGGTCCACCTCATTCGTGCCGCCGCGTGTGCGGACGGCGTGAAAAAACTTCTTCGCAAAAAGAGGAATGAGAGCCGTGGACATTTTCGCTCCGGCGACAAGTCCGCCTCTCAACAAATGGAGGAAACTTGTTATGTGGAAGCGAAATTATCTCGGGCCCTGGCTCGTTGGAATTTGGTTAACGATTGTGCCGCTCATCGGGCGAGCGCAGGAAGCATCGCCCAAGCCATCTCCGGGCGAAGCGCAAGCCGAAGCAGTGATTGTCAGCGCGACGCGCACGGAGATTCCTGAAAACGAATCGCCCGCCAGCGTGAGCGTAATTACGTCGGACGATCTCAAACAAAAACAGATCGAGCGCGTGGCGGATGCGTTGCGCGAAGTGCCAGGACTCAACGTTGTGCAAACCGGCACGCCGGGTCAGCTCACTTCTGTTTTCATGCGCGGCCTGCCGAGCGAAGACATGCAAGTTTTGCTCGACGGCATTCCGATCAATCAAGGCTTGGCCGGGCAGTTCAATTTCGCCGATCTAACCACGGACAACATCGACCGGATTGAGGTTGCGCGTGGCCCGCAAAGCACGCTCTATGGTCCGCATGCGCTCGCCGGCGTCGTGCAGATTTTTACGAAACAGGGCAGCGGAACGCCCGCCGGTGAAATCAGCGCCGAAGGCGGATCCTACGATACGTTTCGCGAAGCGGCGCAAACTTCCGGCTCGATCGACAAGTTCGATTACTCATTGGGTGCGAGCCGCCTTGATACGGACAACGCGCGTCCAAACAATGAATATCGAAATACTGCCGCCATTGCGAATGTCGGCTGGTCACCGAATGAGCAATTCCGTCTCGGCGGTTTGTTTACCTATTCGAACAGCGACACCGGGAATCCGAATTCGATCTCTACTCCCAAACCATTCGACAATTTTTTGACCGAGCGCTGGCTGATTGCGCCGCATATCGATTTCAAACCGGTCGATTGGTGGTCGCATAAACTGATCGTGAGCTACGATCACGAACGCCAGGTCAACGATCCGAACGATGACGGATTCCTTCCCGGAACAACATTCGTCGGTCCGACGCGCGCGCTATTCAAACGTCTTACCATCGATTATCAGAACGACCTCAAACCCGCTTCATGGCTGACGCTGACGAGCGGTTTTTTCTACAGCGATGTCGATGCGGGACAGGAACGGCCCTTTGTTTCGCAAGCATTTGGGCCGCAACCGACGTTTATAAGCGATTACACCCAAGAGACAGCGGGATTTCTGCAAGCGGCGGTTAGGCCGATCGAAAATTTAATTTTAGTCGGCGGCGGTCGCTATGATTACTTCAATCAATTCGGCGACGTTTGGACTTATCGGTTTGCCGGCAGTTACAAAATCGACAAGACGAACACGACGTTGCATTCGAGCGTCGCGACCGGATTCAGTCCGCCGAGTAGTCAGGACAAAATTTTTCGCTTCAATCCGGACCCTTCCCAGCCATTAACACCGTTGCAACCAGAAAAAGATTTTGGCTGGGACATCGGGATCGAGCAACGGTTCATGGAAAACAAGATCGCAATCGGCGCGACTTATTTTCACAACGACTTATCCAACGTCATCGGCTTCAACGGGCTATTTGAGACGCTCAATCTCGGTGCCGCGCGAACGCAGGGAGTCGAAACGGAATTGCATGCGCAACCGATTACAGATCTCACTTTTACCGCGAGCTATACTTATCTCGATGCCGAAAAAACTTCGGCAGCGGATATTTCGCAGCTGCAAGGCGCGCGTTTGCCGCGGCGGCCGCGGAACGAAGTTTACGTTTCAGCGTCGTATCTCTGGTTCAAAAAACTTCGCACGACGGTGGAAGCAAAGTTCGTGAACGCGCGCGAGGACCTAAACCCCGTAAACTTCGGTGGCCCAAACATCGATCTTGAAGATTACTCGTTCGTCAACTGCGCGGCCGAATACGAAATCAATTCGTATCTATCGATTTTCGGAAGAATCGACAATCTGACTGACGAGCAGTACTCGGAGGTGTTTGGATTTCCAGCGCTGGGGCGCACGGCTTATGCGGGAATGAAGTTGCGCTTTTGAACCCGCCTGTCATCCCGAACGCAAGCGAGGGGACCTCATAATCGAAGCGAAAGCGATCGCCGGTTCGATGAAGGTTCAACGTGCATATGAGAGATCCCTCACTCCATTCGGGATGACATGCTCATTAGATGTCGCGAACGCTTGAATTCCGCGTTGTATCGTTTAATCACGACTTGTGAGTCCGCTGATCTATCTCATCGTCGGTATAGTCGGCGGTGTCCTCATTGTCGCGGCAATCGTTTTGGTCGTTCGCAGGCGCCAGGAGGGCGTCCAGATGTTCGCGAATTCGAAACCGATGGAAGAAGAATTGGTGAAGCGGCTGGAAATGATCGATCGCGGACTGCGTGATGAATTTTCCCGCAATCGCGAAGAAGCAGGCACGGCGTCGAAAGCGCAGCGTGAGGAATTAGGCAAATCGCTCGAGGGTGTGCGGGCAATTGTCGATCTTCGCTTGAAACAGTTGCAGGAAGATAACGCGAAGCAGATCGACAAGATGCGGGCGACGGTTGACGAAAAATTGCAGGGCACATTGGAGAAGCGGCTCGGTGAATCATTCAAGCTGGTAAGCGATCGGCTTGAACAGGTGCATCAAGGACTTGGCGCTATGCAGCAACTTGCGAGCGACGTTGGCGGATTGCAGAAGATCCTCACGAACGTGAAAACGCGCGGGGGCTGGGGCGAAGTGCAGCTGGGCGCGTTGCTGGAGCAAGTTCTTACGCCCGATCAATTCGCGAAGAACGTGAAGACGCGTGAAGACAGCGGGGATCACGTCGAGTTCGCGATCAAATTGCCGGGCGATGAAAACGGTTCACCGGTCTGGTTGCCGATCGATGCAAAATTTCCGACGGAAGATTATCAGCGTCTGATTGCGGCACAGGAAAAAGGCGATGTCCTGGCGATCGATGATGCGATGAAAAGTCTGGAGACGCAGTTGAAGCGCTCCGCCAAAGATATTTGCCAGAAGTACATTAATCCGCCGAAGACCACGGACTTCGCTATCATGTTCCTGCCGACAGAAGGGCTTTACGCCGAGACGATACGCCGCATCGGTTTGGTCGAACAGATGCAGCGGGACTGCCGGGTAATATTCGCCGGACCAACGACGCTGGCCGCATTGCTCAACAGTTTACAGATGGGTTTCCGCACGTTGGCGATCCAGAAACGTTCGAGCGAAGTGTGGAATTTGCTCTCCGGCGTGAAAACCGAATTCGGAAAATTTGGTGAAGCGTTAACGGCCGTTAAAGACAAACTCGATCAAGCGGCGCGGCACGTCGACAATGTCGCGGTGCGTTCGCGCGCTATCACAAAGAAGCTGCGCGATGTCGAGGAACTGCCATCGAATCCGCAACCGTTGCTTAAAGAGTTGTTGCCGAAAGACGAATCGGAGGACTAGCGAGCGGGAACAGCAAGCGTCCTGCATCCCCGTAAGATCGACAATCGCTCGCGCGGTCATCCTGAGGTCGCCGCGGCGACCGAAAGATCTCGCCCACCAAGCGTGCATCACACTTTGTAAACAGAGTGATCCATCATCCTGTGAGGGGTCCTTCGCTTCGCTCGGGATGACAGACTAAGTCACAACACTTCGTTCCACTTGGATTTGTCTTTCAACATGGTTTCGCGGAGCAGCCGAATCGGCGGCATACCGTGGTCCGTCATTTCGTCGTGGAATTTTTGCAGTGAAAAATTCGCGCCTTCCTGGCGTTTGTAATCGTCGCGCAATTTCAGGATCTGCAATTTGCCGAGCGTGTAGTTGAGATAACCGGGATCGAACGTGCCGCGCATCGCTTCGGAGCGCGCCGGTTTTTCCTCGTAATAACAATTCTGTTGAAAGAATTTCGTCGCGTCATCGACCGACATTCCCTGGGTGTGCATTTTAATCGAGACACAGAGCCGGCATTCGCGCAGTAGCGCTTCGTCGGCTTGCGCCATGCGATATTTCGCGGCGCGTAAGGCTTGTTCCGGCGTCGGGTTCGGGCAATTGCAACTGCCGAAACCCTCATCGACCAGCATTTTCTCGGAATAATGCGCCCAGCCCTCGATGAACGCGTAGCTGCCGAAAATCTTTTCCGCCTTCGAAGCCGACGAGGCTTTCAAACGAAGGAATTGCACATAATGCCCGGGATACGCTTCATGAATGGTGACGACGTCGCTCGTGTAATAATTAAAAGAGGTTAGCCATTCCTCTTTCTGCTTGTCGGTCCACTCCTTCTCCGTCGGTGTCACGTAATAGTAAGCTTCAGTCGCTTTAGCCTCGAACGGTCCCGGCGTATCCATCGAAGCGAAACTGGTCGCGCGTTGATATTGCGGCGTTTCGGTTACTTGCGCGCGAACTTCCGACGGCACCGTAATGATGTGATGATCGAGCAAGTATTGCCGGATCGTTTCCAAATCCTTGGCCACGTCCGGAATCAGGCTTTCCGGCGTCGGATGTTCGCTTTGAATCTGCTTGAAAACTTCGGGCGCCGATTTACTCGGATCGATCTTCTTGGCCGCGTCCGCGAAAGCTTGCTGTTCGTTTTTCAGTGTTCGCGTGCCGATCTCGAGAATCTTCTCCGATGTTAGATCGACGAGTTCCGTCCGCGAGATGAAACGGCGGAATTTGTCGCGGCCAAGCGCGAAATCGTTCGTGGCTTTCGGCAACTTTTCCTTGGCCAGCCAATCGGCGTACTCCTGCAGCGCGGCCGCCGCCTTTTCGTTCGTGGCGCGGAATTGCGCCATCAATTGTTCATCTTTCAGATCCTTCAATGCGTCAACCAGATCTTTGCGCAGAAAATCGGCTGAGCCTTTTGTGATATCGATTGCCAGCTCGACGTACGGCTTTGGCAATTTTTCTTGTAAATTCGTTTTCGCGGCCGCGATCAGGTTTGGCACTTGGTTTTCAATCGCGGTCAAGCTGCGCACTCGATCGTCGAGCGGCGCGAAATTGCGTTTCACGTAAATGTTGATATCGAACACCTCGACGTAGGTCATCGGGTTTCGTTCGAAGACCTTTATCTCTTCAATGCGAAACAATTCGCCATCGATGGCGGCGCGCAGAATTCGCAAATCGACCGAAGCGCGCGCGCTCAATTTACTGGCATCGAATTTCTTTGCGCGCTCGTTGAACTGCTTTAGACGGGCAATCTCACCATCAATCGCAGGCCGGCTGAAGTCGTTAATTTTGCCGTCGTACTCGTGGAAACCGAGCGCCGTTCCCTGTAATGGACGCGCCGCGAGCCAGCCGCCGATGAATTCTTCGGCGAATTTATCGAAGGCGGCGTCGTTGCTTTGCGCAAACAAATTGCCGGACGAAATAAAGGAAAGGACGAGACTAAGCAGGACGAATTTTTTCATAACTTGTACGAACGACAATCATAACACGTCGTTCCATTTTGTTTTGTCCTTGAGCATGATCTCGCGGAGTAAGCGAATCGGCGGCATGCCGTGATCGAGCATTTGGTTGTGGAATTTCTGCAGCGAAAAATTGTCGCCTTCCTGCGCCTTGTAATCATCGCGCAGTTTCAGGATTTGTAATTTTCCGAGCGTATAATTGAAGTAGGCCGGATCAAATGTCCCGCGCATCGCCTCGGAGTGCGCCGGCTTTTCTTCATAGTAACAATTATCCTGAAAAAACTTGGTTGCTTCGTCGATCGTCATCTTTTGGGTGTGCATCTTGACCGACACACACAAGCGGCATAACCGCAGCATCGCTTCGTCGGCTTGCGCCATGCGATATTTCGCGGCGCGTTTTGTTTCTTCCTCGGTCGGGGTCGCTCCGGTCGGACCGCCATAGCCTTGGTCGAGCATCATTTTCTCGCAGTAATGGGCCCAGCCTTCGATGAAGCCATAGCTGCCAAAAATCTTCTCGACCCTGTTCGCGGCCGATGCGTTCAGGCGCAGAAACTGCACGTAATGCCCGGGATAAGCTTCATGAATGGAGACAACGTCGGCCGTGTAATAATTGAATGCGGTAAGCCATTGTTCCTTTTGTTCGGCTGTCCAATCGCTCTCCGTCGGCGTGACATAATAATACGCTTCGGTCGCGCGTTTCTCGAAAGGGCCCGGCGTGTCCATGGAGGCGAACGATGTGGCGCGGCGATATTGCGGCGTTTCTTTTACGCGGGCCCGCACTTCGGAGGGAATCGTGATCAAATGATGCGCGGTAACGTATTTGCGGATTTGCTCGAGGTTTTTCGAGATGTCGGGAATCAGGTTCTCCGGCGTCGGATGTTCGCGTTGGATTTGTTTGAAAACTTCAATAGGCGATTTGCTTGGATCGATTTTCTTGGCCGCTTCGGCGAAAGCGGCCTGTTCCTCTTTTAACTTGGCTAATCCGATCTCGAGAATTTTTTCCGGGGCAAGATCGACCAGTTCCGTTTCGGACAGGAGTCGCCGGTATTTTTCCTCGCCCAGCGCGAAGTCGGCCGAAGCTTTCGGAAGTTTCTCGCGCTCCAGCCAGGCCGCGTAATCTGCCAGCGCGGTCGCTGCTTTACGATTTGAATCCTGAAACTCGGCGCGGATGCGTTCGTCTTTCAAATCGGCGAGCGCTTCGACCAAATTAGTTTTCAAAAACTCCGAGGAACCTCTCGCGATCTGGATCGCAAGTTCGACATACGGCTTCGGCAATACCGGATTCAGGTTCGTCTTTGCCGCGATGATGATGTTTGGAATCTGTTGCTCGATTAGCACGATGCTGTGCACGCGATCCTCGATCGGCGCGAAGTTTCGTTTGATGTAAACATTCAAATCGCCAGCCCGCGCGTAAATCATCGGGTTGCGTTCCAGGCTCGACATCTCCTGTCGCTCGAAGAGCTCTTGCTTGATCGCCGCCTGCAGGATGCGCAGATCGATCGACTGGCGCGCGCTCAATTTATCGAGATCGAATTTCTTCAACCGATCGTCGAAACGTCGAATGCGGGTAAGCTCGGCATCGAGCGCGAGCCCGCTGAAATCGCTAATCTTGCCGTCGTATTCATGGAAACCGAGCGAAGTCGCGTGGAGCGGATGAGCGGCGAGATATCCCTTGATGTATTCCTCGGCCACGGCCTCGTATTCGGTATCCTGAGTTTGCGCCGCGAAAGTTGCTGCGATCGGAAAAGCAATTACGACGGCGCGCACTAAGTTGAGAATATTTTTCATGAAGCGTCTAACCGATTTGTGCGGCGCAACCTAGCCGACGCTTTGCGCGTTGCCAAAAATTTCCACCTGAGCGAATGTTAGCGGTTTGCGACATTGGTTGATATCATGAATCGACAATTAATTCTGACCGCGATCATTTGCATCGTCTCAGCCATCAGCTTTCACAACTCGAGAGCGGAGAAAGCGGACAAACCGGAGAAGACGGAAGCCGAGGGTGACGATAACGGTTACTCACAGATTTCCATCTTTGCCAAGGCTGTCCAGCTTCTCCGGCAGGATTACGTGGATGGAGACAAAACGAGTTATCACGATCTCATCAACGCCGCGATGAAGGGCATGCTCGCCTCGCTCGATCCGCACAGCCAGTTCATGGATCCGGAAGATTTTCGTGACATGCAGGACGATACGCGCAGCCGCTTCAACGGTCTCGGCATCGAAGTGTCGATGAAAAATGGTTTGCCCACCGTCGTCACCGCCATGGAAGACACGCCCGCTTCGAAAGCCGGCATTCTATCCGGCGATCAGATTTTGAAAATCAACGGCTCGTCCACGGAAAGAATGGAATTGCAGGATGCGATCAATCTTCTTCGCGGCGCGCCTGGCCAGAAAGTAACGCTCACGCTCATGCGGCCGGCGACAAAGGAGATCAAGGAATTCAATTTGGAGCGTGCCGAAATAAAAGTGCAAAGCGTTAAAGGCGCGAAGCTGCTCGATCCGGAGCTGACCGGCTCCTTCAAGATCGGTTATATCCGGCTGATTCAATTCAATGAGCCGACGGCGGATGAGTTGTCGAGGGCGTTGGACGATTTGGAGAAGAAGGGGATGCAGGCGTTTATTCTCGATCTTCGCAACAATCCCGGCGGTCTCTTGAACAGCGCGGTGGATGTGTGCGCGCAATTCGTGCCGCCGAACACAAAGGTCGTCTCCACGCAGGGCCGCGCCGCTTCGCAGCAGCGCGAATATTCCACTTCGGGCGCAACTAGGGAGCGACCGCGTTTCCCGATGGCGGTCCTTGTCAACGAAGGCAGTGCGAGCGGTGCCGAGATTGTCTCCGGCGCGCTCAAGGATTTGAATCGCGCCATCGTCGTCGGCGAAACCACATTCGGAAAAGGCTCGGTCCAAAACGTCATGCAACTGCCAGACGGTTCCGCGTTGCGTTTCACTACCGCCAAATACTATACGCCGAGCAAGCAGACCATTCATGGCAACGGTGTAACGCCAAACATCCGCGTCCCTATGAGCGCCGAACAAGAGCGCACACTCTTTGCGTTGCGCAGCGAGGAGAACCTCAAACCCGACGACGAGAAGAACCTCATAAAGTCGAAAGATCCGCAGATGCTGCGCGCGATCGACGCGCTAAAAGGCGTAATGATCTACGCGCAACAGAACGGTACGAAAGCGCAGGGGACGAAGAAGTAGCGGCGTGCGTTCTTCGAGCACATTTTGTGTTCAAAAATTTTCTCCGCGTGTCATCCCGAACGAATGTGAGGGACCTCGCAAAAGCGGTTGGATCACGCTGCGATAACTTGCGTGAAAACTAGACCTTGTGTGAGATCCCTCGCTCTGCTCGGGATGACAATCTGTTTGTGACAATCTTGGCGCTAGAAACTTCCTGCGATGAAACCGCGGTCGCGATCCTGCGCCATCGCGAGTTGCTCGCCGGCGAAGTCGCGTCCCAAATCGCTGAGCATGAAAAGTACGGCGGCGTCGTTCCCGAAGTCGCGTCGCGCAATCATCTCGTGCACGCGCCACGATTGCTCGAACGTGCGACACGCTCCGCCAAGATCGACATGTCCAACGTCGATGCATTCGCGGCAACGAGCGGACCTGGTCTCGCAAGTTCGCTGATGATCGGCGCGTCAATCGCCAAGGGTTTGGCGATCGGTTACGGAAAACCTTATCTCGCGATCAATCATCTCGAAGGTCATTTGCTCTCGCCCTTTCTTGGCGATGGCGAAATGAAACCGAACGTCGCGCTCATCGTTAGCGGCGGACACACCATGTCGATCTTTGTGCGCGCTCTCGGCGATTATCAAATCATCGGCCGCACCGTTGATGATGCCGCCGGCGAAGCGTTCGATAAAGTCGCCAAGATGATTGGGCTCGGTTATCCGGGCGGACCCGAGATCGAGAAGCGCGCTCGCTCTGGCGATCCGAAACGGTTCGATTTGCCGCGCAGTATGCTCGACGCGACCAACTTCAGCTTCAGTGGTTTGAAAACAGCGGTGCGCTATTTGTTGCCGAAGTTGCACGGTGATTACTTGGCCGATCTTTGCGCTTCATTCCAGCAAGCCGTTGTCGATGTCCTGGTGCGCAAAACGATCGCAGCCGCGCAGAAGCACAACGTCGATCTTGTCACTGTCAGCGGCGGCGTAAGTTGCAATCAAGAATTGCTCCGGCAATTGCGCGACGCGTGTGAACGTGAAGGATTGGAATTCAAAAGCGCGGAGTCTTGGTTATGCACCGACAACGCAGCCATGATCGCGTTTGCCGCGATGCTAAGACTCGAAAGTGGTTTCGCTTCGAATGTTGCCGAAGAGATTGACCCCAATCTGGCGCTAGCGAGTTAGGTTAGTACTCGCGCTCGAGAAGATAATTGGCCAGAGTGTGAAGCGCCTCTGCCTTCCCGTCGAAGATCGACAATGAATTGTGCGCCTGACGCGTGAGCCGCCGAGCTTCGGCGCGCGATTTATTCAAACCGATGACAGCCGGATATGTCGCCTTTTTCGCTGTGACATCTTTGCCGGCGCTCTTCCCAAGCTTCTCCGATGTTTGGGTGACATCCAGAATGTCGTCGATCACCTGGAAGGCGAGACCGAGCGTCCGGCCAAATTTTGTGATCGCGTCGAGCTGCTTCGGATTTGCGTTCGCGCTCATCGCGCCGAGGCGGACTGACGTCGTCAGAATCGCGGCCGTTTTGTTTTCGTGGATGTAACGCAGTTGCTCGCGATCGGTTTGGTGACCTTCGGCTTCAAGATCGGCGACTTGGCCGGCGATTAGTCTTCGACTGCCGGCGGCAACGGCGACTTCGCGAAGCAAGATCGACATGTCGTAGCGCCGCGTCGGTTTTGCGCGCGACACAATTTCGAAGGCGATCGTGAGTAACGCATCGCCCGCGAGGACGGCGATGCCGTCGCCGAAAACCTTGTGACAGGTCGGGCGGCCGCGGCGGAGGTCGTCATTATCCATGCTCGGGAGATCGTCGTGGACGAGCGAATAGGTGTGGATGCATTCAAGCGCGCAGGCGAAGGGAAGAGCATTGTCGATCTTGCCGCCGGCTGCTTCGGCCGCGGCCAGGCAAAGGATTGGCCGGAGCCGTTTGCCCCCGGCAAATAAACTGTAGCGCATCGCTTTGTGAATCGTCGTTGGCTTGACGCTTTCTTGCGGCAGATAACGGTCGAGCGCGCGGTCGATCTTCTTTTGGCGCAACTTAAGATAAATTTTCAAATTCATTGCCGATCGGGTGACGACGATGCTGGATGCTAGGTAATGGATTCTGGATGAAAACTCGAGCATCCAGTATCCAGAATCCAGCATCGGGAGCAACCACCCTTAAGAGGGCCGAAAGTTCTTAAGTTCTCCAAGACTCGCGGGTCTAAGGGCGCCGTCTGATTTGAAATTCCGAGCACAAAGGAAATGGAAATCTCGGAGTGCTGGAATGGGCGCAGGAAGGCAAAAGCAGCGACGCCAAGGAATATCGCGCTGGGTTCATCGAGCTGGCGCGAAAGGCGCAAGCATTGAAGAAGAGCTGAACAAATCTGGAAGCCAGGAAGGTTTCTGAAGCAAAGCTTGTTTCCCTTTCCTGGCTTCCAGATTAAAGATTCTCGGCTGATTCGGGAGCCGGCGGCTTGACGCGCATGGCGAGAAACGCGCCAAAGAGCAATATCCCGGCGCTCCCGAGTTGGGCGTGCGTGAGTCGCTCGTGAAAAATAAGCGCGGAAAGTCCGAGTGCGCCGATGGGACAAAGCAGTTGCAGCGCTTGTGAAAGTGCGACGCCGACCTCACGGATGGCCACGTAATAGAGGACGTGCGCCATGGTGATACAGGTCACGGCGGAAACGATCAAGATGAGGTTAACGTGGAGTCCCGCGTGAAGTGGAGTGGCGATTTTTCCAAAAACGAAAGTCAGCGGCAACAGCAGCGTCGAAGTGATGAAGCTGATGAGTCCGAAACTGCGAATAGATCCAAGCCGCTGGGAAGGGCGTTTCACGAGCACGGCATAGAGTGCCCAACAAAACGTCGCGGTAAACGCGATGATCAGTCCGCGCAGAGCGATTGCGCCAGTCTCCCGATTAGCTTGAAACCAGACGACGCCGAACGCGCCAACCAAACCGAGCAACGTGCCGGCCTGAAATCGCCATTGCCGGATGATGTAACGTTCCTCGGGAAAGAACGCGAGTGCGAGCAGGGAAGTGAAGATCACGGAGGAGCGGTTGAAGATCGCGTAAACGCCTGGGCCCATGTAGAGCAACGCCATCACCTGCGCGACTTGGTGAACAACATTGGGAATACAGGGAATGAGGCAAAGCATCACTGCTTTCCGATCGATGGGAGGCCCGCCCCGGCGGACGCGATAGAAGACGAACGGAGCGATGGCGAGGCAGGCGACGGAGTAACGATAGAAATTTTGCGCCCACGGATCGTAGTAACGATTGAGATAATATTGAAAGAGCGACGGCATCGACCAGATGACGACCGTGGCGAAGAGCGCGGTGTAGCCTTTCGAGACTCTTTTATGTCGATCCTGCATTGATATCGCCAACTGCACCGGGAGGCGGATGGCTTACGCAGGTTTTGCAGTTTCCGTTCTTGCTCTGCAAACGATTAAAGCGTCAGATACGAAGTTTTAGGAGGAACATGAATATCAATCGAACAGTGATTTTGGCGATAGCAGCGGTCTTGTGGATTTCGCAAATGAGCGCAGTCGCGGCCAAGAAGCATGGGGGCAATGAGGCGGATGCTCATATGAAAAAGGGCGCTGAGCTGGACCAACAAAAGCAATTTGACGCCGCGATTGCCGAGTTTACCCTGGCCATTCAAGCCGCTCCGGGGAAACCGGTCATGTATCGCAATCGTGGTACCGCTTATCGACAGGCGGGGAAATTCCCGGAAGCAATGGCCGATTTTTCCAAAATGATCCAGATCGCTCCTAAAGATTTCGAGGGATATTTCGAGCGTGGACAAACTGAGCAAGTGATGAAGCAGTTCGAACCCGCAATGGCCGATTTGGATAAGGCGCTCGAATTAAAACCAGGTGACGCAAACGCCTTGAAGTACCGTGGCTTTGTTTGGATCGCGAGAACGGAATGGGACAAGGCAGTCGCCGATTTCACGGCTGCGATTGAAAAGAACCCGACCGATCCGCAGAACTATGAGAAACGTGGGTTTGCTTATCGCAATTTAAAAAATTACGACGCTTCGATCGCGGACTACAGCAAAAGCCTCGAAATAGATCCCAAGAACGCGGACGTATGGGCGTATCGCGGTTATACCTACACGTTCATGCAGCAATACGAGAAGGCGATCCCAGACTACGAGCAGGCGATGAAGCTGAATCCAAACGATATCGACACACCGCAGCGATTGCTGTACGCGCGCGGCATGCTGGCAGCGCGAAACGCTCCACCGCCCACCGCGACACCTGCTCCGCCGGAAAAGCCGGGATTGATCACGCCCCTCAATATCGGGATCGCTCTGGCTTTGATCGTCATCATCGCTGTGGTGGTAAGAATAAAGAAGCGAGGGAAGCCGGAAATTCCCAGCAGCAGCACCAGAATTCGGTAATATAGTACTTTGATCGACGAAGTGCCTCCGCAGGAGCGAGGCGGCTACAGGAAAGAAATTTCTTTGACACCAATTGTCGCGCTGTTAGCTTGCGGACGCTTTTTGCGAGAACGAGGCGGTCCCATGGTCGTTCAAATTGCGGTTTGACGCGGCTCTGGGACTTTTAGTTCTACCGTGGGGAGCAGACCGGCCCATGTAGCTCAGTTGGTAGAGCACGTCCTTGGTAAGGACGAGGTCACCGGTTCAATCCCGGTCATGGGCTCCAGAGCTCGGGCCGGCAGGAAAATTATTGAAAGACGCAGTATTAGTTAAACAGAAAGATCGACATGGCTAAGGAAACATTTAAACGCGACAAGCCGCACGTGAACGTCGGTACGATCGGGCACGTGGACCATGGCAAAACAACTTTGACCGCCGCGATTACGAGCGTGCTCGCCAAGAAGGGCATGGCTGAAGCGCGCGCTTACGATTCAATTGATAACGCGCCCGAAGAAAAAGAGCGCGGCATCACGATCAACACCGCGCATGTGGAATATCAAAGCGAGAAGCGCCACTACGCGCATGTCGATTGCCCCGGTCACGCCGATTACGTCAAGAACATGATCACCGGCGCCGCGCAAATGGACGGTGCCATCCTGGTCGTTTCGGCCGCGGACGGTCCGATGCCGCAAACTCGTGAGCATATTCTGCTCGCGCGCCAGGTCGGTGTGCCATCGATTGTTGTTTTCCTGAACAAGGTGGACATGGTCGATGACCCCGAGCTTCTCGACTTGGTCGAGATGGAAGTGCGCGATCTGCTCACCCAATATGAATTTCCTGGAGATAAAATCCCGATCGTCAAAGGCAGTGCGCTTAAGGCGCTCGAAGGCGACCCCGAGCAGGAGAAGCAAATCATGGCTCTGGTCGCGGCGATCGATGATTACATCCCCGTGCCCGAGCGCCCGGTCGATCTGCCGTTCCTGATGCCGGTCGAAGACGTGTTCAACATTGAAGGTCGCGGCACCGTCGCGACCGGTCGTGTCGAGCGCGGCATTCTCAAGAAAATGGAGGAAGTCGAAATCGTCGGTATCAAGCCCACGGCCAAGACGACCGCGACCGACATCGAAATGTTCCGCAAGCTTCTCGACGAAGCGCGTGCGGGCGACAACGTCGGCGTGCTGTTGCGTGGCACCAAGAAGGAAGACATCGAGCGCGGCCAGGTCATTGCCAAGCCCGGCTCCATCACGCCGCACAAGAAATTTAAAGCGGAAGTTTACGTGCTGAGCAAGGAAGAAGGCGGCCGTCACACGCCATTCTTCACGAATTATCGGCCGCAGTTTTATTTCCGTACTACCGACGTTACCGGCGCGGTGAAATTGCCCGACGGCGTAGAAATGGTCATGCCCGGAGACAACATTGCCATCGAAGTTGAACTTGGCGTGCCTGTGGCCATGGAGAAGACGATTCGTTTCGCTATTCGCGAGGGCGGAAAAACCGTAGGCGCGGGTCGCGTAAGCGATATTCTCGACTAACTTACCTACGAATTACGCCAGTAGCTCAATTGGTAGAGTTGCGGTCTCCAAAACCGTCGGTTGGGGGTTCGAGTCCCTCCTGGCGTGTGTTGATGTTTGAAGGGCGATGTTTGATGTATGATGTGATTTCAGCAACCATTCGAGATTGGACGTTCGGCGTTCGGCGTTCGGCGTTTTCTTCGATCAGTTCGCTCCAGTTCCCATGCTAACGAAAACCAGAAATTTCCTTAGCGAAGTGAAGGTCGAGCTGCAAAAAGCTTCGTGGCCGTGGGAATCGAAGGAAAAGGGAATCCGCCGTTACAAGGAGCTGACTGACTCGACGCTTGTCGTCATCATCGCGATGCTGCTGCTCGGCGGTTATGTCTCGCTCTTCGACTTCATCCTCGTGAACTTCATCCACTTCTTTACCCGGCTGCACTAATTATGGCGCAAGCACTCGCAGGCAAAGATCAATGGTTCGTGGTGCACGTGCTCTCCGGTCAGGAGAACAAAGTGCGCGAGAACATCGAGAAACGGGTCAAGACCGAAGAGATGGGCGACTTGGTTTATGAAGTGCTCGTTCCTACCGAACGCGTCTCCGAAATCAAAAAGGGCAAGAAAAGCGAAACGACCCGAAAATTTTTTCCCGGCTACCTGATCGTCAACATGCATTTGCTCGACGAAAACAATCAGCTCGTCGGCCGCACCTGGTATTTCATTCGTGAGACCCCCGGCGTGATCGGTTTTGCCGGAACCAAAGACAAGCCGATCCCGATGCGGCAATCGGAAGTCGACAGCATGCTCGCGCAGATGAAAGAGCGCGAAGAAAAGGTGAAACCGAAAGTCAGCTTCGAAGTTGGCGAAACGGTCAAGGTCGCCGACGGCCCGTTCCAAAATCAGAATGGCATTGTCGAAGAGATCGATCCCGAACGCGGGAAGCTGCGTGTATCGGTCACGATTTTTGGTCGCGCGACGCCGGTCGATCTCGAGTACTGGCAAGTCGAACGCGGTTAGAAGGAGACAGGATTAACGAGATTAAAAGAGCAGACAGAACTTTTCAGGGCCAATCCTTACAATCCCGTTAATCCTGTCTAAAGAATTTTATGGCCAAAGAAATTGTAGCACATATCAAATTGCAGATCCCTGCGGGGCAAGCCAACCCCGCGCCACCTGTCGGCACCGCGCTCGGACCGCGCGGCGTCAACATCATGGCGTTCTGCAAAGAATTTAACGCTGCCACTCAGAAACAAGCCGGCGACATTTTGCCGGTCGTGATCACTGTCTTCAAAGACAAGTCGTTCACCTTCATTACCAAGAGTCCGCCCGCCGCGATTCTGTTGAAGAAAGCCGCCAATATCGCCGCTGGTTCCAAAGAACCGAACAAAGTCAAAGTCGGCCAGGTTACGCGTAAACAAGTCATGGACATCGTGAAAACGAAGGGCAAAGACCTGAACTCACGTGACGACAAAGCTGGATTCAAGATCATCGCCGGCACCGCCCGCCAAATGGGCCTCGAAATCGTCGATTAAGATCGATACGTCTCGATTTAGATTGCTCCAATTCTTCCAACCGAGTCCCATCGAGGCTTCCTCACCCTCCATTTGACTGTAATCGTAATGACAAGCCGCCAAACTTGTCGCATCGATTAGGCACGCTTAACTAATCCACGTTTTTGCGGATTGTGATGATCGGCGGCGCATGGCCTGGTTGATAACTTCCGGGTTGGCGGCTTCTTTCTTGCCAATGGAGGCAAAAGTTTCTAAACCCATCCGATGCGAACCTCAGCTTCTCTCTCACTTCGGGCGCGCGCATCACTCGGTCCATTTGGTGCGCTCGTTATCCTTTTGTTCTCTTCCGTCGTCGCCCTCGCCGCGGATCAAACGATCGCGCTGAAAGCCGCGCGGCTATTCGACGGGAAGTCGAAGGCACTCGTGCCAAATGGGGTTGTCATCGTGCAGGGCAATAAAATTGTCGATGCCGGCAGCAACTTGGCGATTCCCAGCGACGCGAAAGTGATCGATCTCGGGGACGCAACTCTGTCGCCCGGATTTATGGACGCGCATACACATCTCACATCCGATTACTCGGGGAACTACAATGACCGCAGATTAAAAGAACTGGATCTAAATGTTTCCGAACAGGCGATCCAGGCTACCGTTTTTGCGCGCGACACAATCGAGGCTGGCTTCACGACGGTGCGCGATCTCGGCAGTCGCTTCGTCGGCAGCAAGGAATTTGTGGATGTCGCGCTACGCAACTCGATCAATCGTGGTCTGGTTGTGGGTCCACGCATGCTGGTCGCGACTTACGGTATCGGCGCGACCGGCGGGCACTTCGACAACACCGCCGGTTTTCGCGATATGCTTTTCGGATACGAACCTGATTACAGCGAAGGAATAGCTGATGGCCCGGATGCAATCCGGAAAGCGGTGCGTTTTGAGATCAAAAACGGCGCCGATGTGATCAAGGCCGCGGTTTCAGGCGGCGTGCTTTCGCTTACAGACGAAGTGGACACGCCACAACTTACACCCGCCGAAATGGCGGCGCTGGTCGATGAAACGCATCGGCTGCGGAAAAAAGTGGCGGTGCATTGCCACGGCGACCAAGCTGCGCGCGAGGCGATTGAAGCCGGCGTTGATTCGATCGAGCACGGTTCGTTTATGAAGCCGGAGACGCTTACCTTGATGAAAACCAAGGGAACATTCCTGACGCCAACTTTAATGGCGACGGAGTGGATCATGGGCAAGCTCAACAATTACCCGGCGGTGCTGCAAGCGAAGGCGAAGGCGGCCGCGGCGGCGCGCTCGGAAATGTTTCGCAATGCGGTGAAGATCGGCGTGAAAATTTCGTTTGGAACAGACGCGGCCGTTTATCCGCACGGTCTAAATGCGAAAGAGTTTAAGCTTATGACCGACTTTGGGATGACGCCGATCGACGCGTTGAGATCGGCCACCTCGAGTGACGCAGAGCTTTTGGGCATCGCGGCAAAGGTCGGCACATTGGAAAAAGGCAAACTGGCCGACATTGTTGCCATGCCGGGCGATCTCACGGCCGACATTACCGCGACCGAACGCGTTTCGTTCGTGATGAAGGAAGGAAAGATTATCAGGAACGGGCCACCCACTCCGAAGACGGCGAAAACTTCAGAGGAAGAGCTGCGGATGTCCGCGTTTGCGGATTAGAACCGCAAACGCGATCACCGAAGGGAACGGCAAACCGTTGTCCCTACATTCTTGTCGTGCTGACAGCGAGCCGAACGGAAGTGCTGGAAGAGCTGATGTAATACAAAGAGACGCCAGCCTCTCCGTAAACTGGGTAGAGCGCGTAGGGCACGCCTTTGATTGTAACTGGACTGCTCCAATCAATCGCTAGCGGCCGAGAAGCGGAACGCGATTCTACATGGACGGTTTCGCCCAGATTGATGCGATCATCCTTGAGATCGCGCCGGCCATCATACGGCGTGAACCGATGACCGTCGTTGTCGTAAGGCATAAATCTTTGCCGACGAAATGAATTATGCTCGAACACTTCGTCCTCAGAGCCGGAAGCATATCTCCTGACGTCTGAATACGTTCGAATCGGATCGATATTCACGGGCTCAACAATGTCTTCGCCAGCGCATCGGTAAGCATAGAAGGCGAGCTCGTAATCGTATCCGCCCCATTGGCTGAGGTTGATCGGATGACCGAGGGCCACGTCAAACACCTGGATGTTTTGGGAAGCGTCGCATTCGTTTGACGAATCTTTTGAAACTCTTGCTGCCTTTGCTTGCTGATCGCGTTGCGCGTCGAAGGCCGCGGCGTCTTCTTTCGGCAAGACAAAATTGGAATTGCGGAGCGACTGGACCAGAGAGTTGCTGGCGCCTTGCGATTTCAGCGTGTTTTCCTGTTGCGACGTCAGGCTATGAACCAGCCTTCGCTGCGAGACATCATTGATAATGGATGATTCTGGTTCGTGCGCCCGGACGAGCAGCGACACTTCGCTGAAGTCGATTGGCCGTGCCATCGCACAGTTAATCCACCCGAGGAACCCTATCGTGATTACTGATACGCTATAAACAGTGGGGCATTTCATGATCTGCTAGGTTTATCAGGACGAACTTCGTTTTGACAAGGTAAAAAAAGCCTCTACTTTGGTCGTCCTGCCGCACGTAAGGGCGGTTCTAATTTTAAGCAGGAGCCTATTAAACGGGCGCTAATACTGCAAAAGCCATGCACCAAAATCGCAGCAAACGTTATCGCGCCGCCACCGAGCAGGTGGACCGCAAGAAGACTTACAATCTGACCGACGCGGTCTCGGCTTTGAAAAAAATGCCGGCGACGAAGTTCGACCAGACTGTGACCGTCGCGTTCCGGCTCGGTGTCGATCCAAAACAATCCGACCAGATGGTGCGCGGCACTTGCCCGCTGCCGCATGGAAGCGGAAAGCAAGTGCGCGTGCTGGTTTTCGCGGAAGGCGCGGCGGCCAAGGCAGCGAAGGAAGCCGGCGCGGAGTTTGTCGGATTCAAAGACATGATTCAGAAATGTCAGGAAGGTTTTCAAGATTTTGATGTTGCGGTCGCGACGCCAGCGGCGATGGCGGAAGTGCGAAAACTCGGAAAAGTTCTCGGTCCGCGCGGATTGATGCCGAATCCGAAGACTGGAACGGTGACGGACGATACGGCAAAAGCGGTGCAGGAAGTGAAGGCGGGCCGCGTTGAGTTTAAGCTCGATAAGAACGGCAATGTCGCGGTGCCGGTGGGAAAATTTTCATTTGCGGAAAATGCGTTGGTGGAAAACGGGACAGCGGTGATCGATGCAGTCGTGCGTGCGCGGCCGGCAACGACTAAAGGACGTTATCTGGAAGGGATAACGTTGAGCGCGACGATGTCGCCAGGAATTCATCTTGATCCTTCGCCCTACGTGACCGTGTAAGATCGACAATATGAGACCCGAAAAAGCCAACATCGTTTCCGAACTCGCGGAGAAAATGAAACGCTCTCCGTTTGTGCTCGTGGCCGATTATCAGCGAATGAACGTCGGACATTTCGGCGAACTCCGAAACCGGCTCGTGCCGGTCGGCGCCGAGATGCACGTGGTCAAGAACAGTTTCCTGAAACGCGCGCTGGTTGATTCCGGTTTCCCGGACGTAGGTGATAAATTGACCGGTCAGACCGCGGTGGTGACAGGCGAGAAAGATGTCGCGCCAGTCGCGAAGATTCTAAAGGCGTTCGCCGCTGAATTTAAAACGACGGCGCTCAAGATGGGCTTGATCGATCGCGCGGTGGTTTCGACGGCGGACGTGGAAGCACTGGCCGATCTGCCACCGCGGGAAGTTCTCCTGGCGCAATTGCTCGGACTATTCCTCGCTCCGGCGACGCGTTTGGTGCGAGTATTGAATGAGCCGGCCTCCGCTTTTGCGCGGCTTCTCAACGCGAAAGCGAGCAAAGGCGAACCTGCTGCGGCGAGCGAACCAAAGAGTTCGACTGCGACGGTGAGCACGGAAGAAGCACCAGCGGCCGAAGTTAAAGGCGCCCCAGTCGCGGAAGCGACACCGGAGCCGCAGGCAGTGGAATCTAAAGAAGAGGCGCCGAAAAACGAAGTGAATGAACCTGCCGCAACCGCGCTGCAAGAAACGCCGGCATCGGAACCGAAGGCGGAGACGGCTCCGGCAGAGGCGAAAAAAGAGGAACCACCAGCAACAGAGGCGGCTGGATAAAAATTTTCGCAACGCCTTGATGGGGTTGCGAGCAACAAAACAAAAACTGTCCGGGCCGATAGCAATCGGCCTTAATCGCGCGAAAGCTTTCGTGCGCGGCGATTGGAGAAAACAAAATGGCAGATACAAATAAAATTGTGGAGCAACTCAGCGGATTATCCGTGCTCGAGATTGCTGGTTTGGTAAAACAACTCGAGGAAAAATGGGGCGTGAGCGCAGCGGCGCCTGTAGCCGTTGCAGCTGCTCCGGCGGCTGGCGGAGGTGCCGCGGCACCTGCTGAAGAGAAAAGCACCTTCGAAGTTATCTTGAAAGAGATGGGCGCGAACAAGATCGGCGTCATTAAGGAAATCCGCAGTGCTGTTCCGGGACTGGGCTTGGCCGAAGCGAAGGCTTTGGTGGAAGGCGCTCCCAAGACGATCAAGGAAGGCGTGACCAAGCAAGAAGCTGACGAGATCAAGAAGAAGGTCGAAGCAGCCGGCGCGAAGGTCGAGATTAAGTAATTTGATTTTCATAATGGCGGTCGCGTAAAATCAGTTGCGCGGCCGCCGTTACTCACTAGAATGTTTTTCGTTAGAAGTAGGCAGAATTATTTTTAACCGCGCGGACGACAGAAAGATTCCAGATAGGCAACGAAACGGTGGAGGTGGATTTGACACACTGCCGATTCGCTGTCATTTTTGCTGTCTTCGCACTCGGCTGATGCCGTAGATCCCAGGCTCGCAGCGTTCCCAGTAAGACGCTGGCGACCCTTACGTAGTAACTATTATGTCAGAACGGGCAGAGCGCATTCATTTCGGAACTATTAAGGAAGGCGTTGAGCCTCCAAACCTAATCGAGGTTCAACTCAACTCGTATGTCGATTTTTTGCAGAAGGATGTCCCGTTCAACAAACGCAAGACCGCCGGTCTGCAAGCAGTCTTTAAAGAAGTTTTCCCGATCGAGAGTTATGACGAAAAAGCGGTGCTCGACTTCGGCCATTACGAAATTGGCGAACCGAAGCTGACCGCGTTGGAAGCGCAACGCGAAGGCCAAACCTATAGCGCGCCGCTGCATGTCACTTTCCAGCTGCGGGAAGAGCGCGGCACAAAGGAAGAGAAAGTTTACATGGGCGAAATTCCGCTCATGACGGCACAGGGAACTTTCGTGATCAACGGCGCCGAGCGTGTGGTCGTTTCACAACTGCATCGTTCCCCTGGAATTGCGTTCGAATCGAGCATTCACCTTAACGGCAAGGTGCTCTACAGCTTTCGGATCATTCCAGACCGCGGTTCGTGGATCGAGGTGCAATTCGATACCGCCGATCTGCTTTACATTTATCTCGATCGCCGGAAACGACGTCGCAAATTTCTCGCCACTACCTTCTTGCGCGCACTCGGCTACGGCCCGGACGAGGAAGTTATCAAACTTTTTTATACCATCGAGAATCTGAAATTGAGCGAGAAGCTCGACGAGGAAAAGCTCGCGACAAAAGTGTTAACTGCGGACATCCTCGATGGCGAAGCGACAGTCGCTCGCGCCTTTGAGCCACTCACGTTGGCGACAGTTCGTCAGATCATGGCCCTCAAAATCAAAGAGGCGAAAGTGATCGACATCTCGAACGATGACACTGTCGTGAAGGCGCTCAAGAAAGATCCGGCGCACGATCAGGAGGAAGCGCTAAAAGATATTTACCGGAAGCTTCGCCCTGGCGATCCGCCGACGGTGGCGAATGCTCGCGCGTTGCTCAAGCGGCTTTTCTTCGATCCGAAGAAATACGACCTCGGTCGTGTTGGGCGCTACAAGATCAATCAAAAGCTTGGTATAGATGTCGATCTTGGCGAACGCATTCTCACGGACAAAGATTTCATCGGTGCCATCAAGTATTTGATCAATCTTCGCCGCGGCGAAGGCACGCTCGATGACATCGATCATCTCGGCAGCCGGCGTGTGCGAACGGTTGGCGAATTGCTGGCCAATCAATGCCGCGTCGGTCTCGCCCGTACCGAGCGCCTCGTTAAAGAACGCATGACTTTGTTCGACATCAATGTCGATGGAATGACGCCGCAAAAGTTGATTAACCCGAAGGCGCTGAGCGCAGTCATTCGCGATTTCTTCGGTCGCTCGCAACTTTCGCAGTTCATGGATCAGACCAATCCGCTGGCGGAGTTGACCCACAAGCGTCGCCTCTCCGCTCTCGGGCCAGGCGGCTTGAGCCGCGATCGCGCTGGATTCGAAGTGCGCGACGTGCATCCGTCGCATTACGGGCGCATCTGTCCGATCGAGACACCGGAAGGTCCGAACATCGGTTTAATCAGCTCGATGTCGACGTTCGCGCGCATTAACGAATTTGGTTTTATCGAGACGCCGTACCGCAAAGTCCACAATGGTCGGGTCATGGACGACATTGATTATCTCACGGGCGATCGGGAAGAGAATTTTCTCGTAGCGCAGGCGAACGCGCCAATGGATGGACGTGGACATTTCACCGGCGAAAAAGTTTCAGTGCGTTATCGCGGCGACTTCTTGGAAGTCGAACCGTCGAAGGTCCATTACATGGACGTCTCGCCGAAACAGCTTGTCTCGGTGGCGGCGGGTCTCATTCCGTTCCTTGAGCACGACGACGCAAACCGTGCGCTCATGGGTTCGAACATGCAACGCCAGGGAGTTCCGCTGATTGTTTCGGAAACGCCATTGGTCGGCACAGGCTTGGAAGCGAAGGTGGCGCGGGATTCACACGCGGTTTTGATCGCGATTGAAAGCGGGAAAGTCGCTTCGGTCACGGCCGATCAAATCGTTGTCACAAAAGACGGGCACATGCCCGAGCACCGAAAGAAATTAAAGACCGATGCCGAGGCCGGCGTTCACGTTTATGAACTGCGCAAGTTCATGCGCTCGAATGCGGGCACGTGCGTGAACCAAAAACCGATCGTGCACAAAGGGCAGCACGTGAAGAAGGGCCAGGTCATTGCCGATGGACCGAACACCGATCAAGGCGAGCTCGCACTCGGCCGCAACGTGCTCGTCGCGTTCATGCCATGGAACGGCTACAACTTCGAAGACGCCATCATGATCTCCGAGAAGGTCGTGAAAGAGGACATTTACACCTCCATTCACATTGATGAATTTGAGATCGGCGCGCGCGATACGAAGCTCGGACCGGAGGAAATTACCCGTGATATTCCGAACGTCAGCGAAGAAGCGTTGCGCAATCTTGGTCCGGACGGCGTCGTGCGCGTGGGCGCGGAAGTGAAGCCGGGCGACATTCTCGTCGGAAAAATCACACCGAAGAGCGAGACGGAACTTGCGCCGGAAGAGCGTTTGTTGCGCGCAATTTTCGGTGAAAAGGCCGCGGACGTTAAAGACACATCACTGACTGTTCCATCCGGAACGTATGGAATCGTGATGGACGTGAAAGTTTCTTCGCGCCGCGAAGTTTCGCGCGAAAAACTCACGCCCGCGGAGACGAAACGCCAGCTCAAGTCGATTAACGAAGAGAACCGGCGGAAGAAGGAAGAATTGACCGAGCAGTTAACCGATGCCCTTTCGAATATTCTTCTCGGAGAAAAAATTCCGCTCGACGTAGTCAATGCCGAAACCGGCGAGATTATTATTCCGGCGAATCGCAAGATCACCAAGACGCTTCTCCGCAAACTGGCGAACGTCTACGATCACATCGAAATCGATCCCAGTCCGATCCGGAACAAGATTCGCGAAATCATTGCCTCGTACGAGCATAAGTTCGCGGAGCTTGAGCTCGAGCGCGAACGCTCGATGGACCGTGTCGAAAGCGGTGACGACATCGATCCTGGCATCATCAAGCAGGTCAAAGTTTATATCGCGAGCAAACGGAAACTCAGTGTCGGCGACAAAATGGCTGGACGGCACGGCAATAAAGGCGTCGTTGCTCGCATTGTTCCGGAAGAGGACATGCCGTTTTTGCCCGACGGCACACCGGTCGAAATCGTGCTCAACCCACTTGGCGTTCCGAGCCGTATGAACGTTGGCCAGGTTTTGGAGACGCACTTGGGCGTGGCGGCGAAAGCCCTTGGCTTTAGAGTCGCCACTCCGGTGTTCGACGGAATCTCGGAAGCCAAGATTCGCGAGTATTTGAAGGACGCGAAGAAGAAGGAAGGCTTTACTTGGGTGCAGGAAAACGGCAAGGCGCGTTTGTTTGATGGCCGCACCGGCGACGCTTTCGATCAGGAAGTCGTCGTTGGTTATATATATATGATGAAGCTTGGCCACCTCGTGGCGGACAAGATTCACGCGCGCGCGGTTGGTCCATACTCGCTCGTCACTCAGCAACCGCTCGGCGGAAAAGCGCAATACGGCGGCCAGCGTTTCGGTGAGATGGAAGTCTGGGCACTCGAGGCGTACGGCGCTGCTTACACGTTGCAGGAATTACTCACCGTAAAATCCGACGACGTGCAAGGCCGCACCCGCATCTACGAATCCATTGTTAAAGGCGACAACTCGCTCGAAGCGGGCACGCCCGAATCTTTCAACGTGTTAATCAAGGAAATGCAAAGCCTCGGTCTCGACGTCAAAGTCGGCGGCCAAGCGCCTGCCAGCGTCTTTGATGCAGCTTAATTTTTTTTAGATCGACAGTTTCTTAGCAAATCATGAACGAACATTCCTGGCGTGAGTTAGTAGGAGAAGAGCGTGCGGTTGGTTTTGATCAAGTCGCGATCGGTGTGGCCTCGAGCGACACGATGCGGTCGTGGAGCAAAGGTGAAGTCAAAAATCCAGAGACGATAAATTACCGGACCTTCAAGCCGGAAAAGGGCGGTCTTTTCTGCGAGCGGATTTTCGGTCCGACGCGCGATTGGGAATGTTCCTGCGGAAAATACAAACGCATCAAGCACAAAGGCGTGATCTGCGACCGTTGCGGCGTGGAAGTCACGCTTGCGCGCGTTCGTCGCGAACGCATGGGCCATATCGAGTTGGCCGTGCCCGTTTCGCACATTTGGTTTTACAAATGCATGCCTTCGCGTCTGGGCCTCATGCTCGACATGAGCGCGCGTCAACTCGAGCGCGTGATCTATTACGAAGACTACATCGTCATCGATCCGGGTAAGACGCCGCTGACAAAGACCCAACTGCTCAACGAAGTCGAATATCGCGAAGCGCAGGAGCAATACGGCGAAGACTTTGTCGCCGGCATGGGCGCGGAAGCGGTGAAAAAACTGCTTGCGGAAATCGATCTGAACAAGCTCAACAAGGAGCTGGATAAGGCGATGGGCGCCACCAAGAGCAAACAGATTCGCAAGAAGCTGGCGAAACGGACCAAGCTGGTGCAGGGCTTCCAAAACTCGCACGCGCGTCCCGATTGGATGGTTCTCGATGTGCTGCCGGTCATCCCTCCGGATTTGCGCCCGCTCGTTCCGCTCGAAGGCGGACGCTTTGCCACCAGCGATCTCAACGATCTTTATCGCCGCGTCATCAACCGTAACAACCGGCTCAAGAATTTGCTTCAGCTCAAAACGCCGGACGTCATTATCCGCAACGAGAAGCGCATGTTGCAGGAAGCGGTGGACGCTCTGTTCGACAATGGCCGTCACGGCCGCGCCGTCACCGGCGCCGGCAATCGCCCGCTGAAATCGCTCAGCGACATGCTCAAGGGCAAGGGCGGACGGTTCCGTCAGAATCTCCTCGGCAAGCGCGTCGATTACTCCGGCCGTTCTGTTATCGTCATCGGTCCCGAACTGAAACTGCATCAGTGCGGTTTGCCGAAGAAGATGGCGCTCGTTCTTTTCGAACCATTCATCATTCGCCGGCTAAAAGATCTCGGGTACGTCCACACCGTTCGCAGCGCGAAGAAGATGATCGAGCGGCAAACGCCCGAAGTTTGGGACATTCTCGACGAAGTCACGCGTGGACATCCTGTGCTCTTGAACCGCGCACCCACGTTGCATCGATTGTCGATCCAGGCTTTCGAGCCGCAACTGATCGAAGGCGAAGCGATTCGCATTCATCCACTTGTTTGCACGGCTTACAACGCCGACTTCGATGGCGATCAGATGGCCGTGCATGTGCCGCTCTCGGTCGAGGCGCAACTGGAAGCGCGCATGTTGATGCTCGCGCCGAACAATATTTTCTCGCCGTCCAGCGGCAAGCCAATCACCACGCCGTCGCAAGACATTACGCTCGGCTGCTATTATCTCACGCAAGCTCCGCGCGGCGTAAAGAAGGAAGGCCAACACCTTTCGTTGTTTTCTGAAGCAGTGGAGGTCGAATTCGCCATGGCAGAGGGAGCGGTCAAGACCCACGACCGCATTCGCTTTAGAAACCCTGATTTCGGTCAAGACACGGTTTACGGAAACAAAGACACGCGCGTTATCGATACCACGGCGGGGCGAGTCATCTTCAATCAAATCTGGCCGAAAAAGCTCGGCTTCTTCAATAAGCCGGCGGGCAAGAAACAACTCAGCGACATTATTTGGCGTTGCTATCAAGTGGCAGGTCAGCAAAGCACGGTCGAAACACTCGATCAGTTAAAGGAACTTGGATTTACCGAGGCCACGCGGGCCGGCATCTCAATCGGTATTTCGGACATGATTATTCCGAAAGAGAAGCAGACGGAACTCGATAACGCCTACCGGCAGATCCGCCAGGTCGAACAGCAATACCGCAAAGGCATCATCACGGATGGTGAGCGTTACAACAAGATCATCGACATTTGGACGCACGCCGGCGACGAAATATCCAGCGTGATGTTCCGCACCCTCGAACACAACGAGGGCCGCAAAGAGTTGAATCCGGTATATTTGATGGTGGATTCGGGAGCGCGCGGAAATCGTCAACAGGTCCGACAACTTGCCGGCATGCGCGGTTTGATGGCGAAACCTTCCGGCGAAATTATCGAGCGTCCGATCACTTCAAATTTCCGCGAAGGTTTGAGCGTGCTGGAATATTTCATTTCCACCCACGGCGCGCGCAAAGGTCTGGCCGATACCGCGCTGAAGACGGCCGATTCCGGTTATCTCACGCGCAAACTCGTGGATGCTTCACAGGACGTAATCATCAACGAGATGGATTGTGGCACCGTTAACGGCATTCTTGTTCGCTCGATTTATGAGGGCGACGAAGAGGTTGTCGATCTTGCCACGCGCATCATCGGCCGCGTCAGTTGCGAAACGATTGTCGATCCAGTCGAAAAGAAAAAGAAGATCGTCAAAGCCAATCAACTGATCGATGAGAAGATCGCGAATGATTTACAGCGCATCGGCGTGGAGCAATTGAAGATTCGCTCCGTGCTTACTTGCGAATGCGGCCGCGGCGTTTGTGCGATGTGCTACGGGCGCAATCTTGCGACCGGCCAATATGTGAAACTGGGAGAAGCGGTCGGCATCATTGCCGCGCAATCGATCGGGGAACCGGGCACGCAGTTGACCATGCGTACGTTCCATATTGGCGGCACGGCGAGCCAGACGTTCAAGCAGCCGATTATCAAGGCGAAAAACGACGGAGCCATTCAGTTCAACGATCTGCGCACCGTTCAAGCATTGGACGGCAGTTGGATCGTGTTGAATAAGAACGGCTCGATCAGCGTGCACAACGCCGAGGGCCGCGAGCTCGAGCGTTACAACGTCGTCATCGGCTCGATGATTTCGAAGGCCGAGGGTGCGAGCGTGAAGAAGGGCGAGACTTTCGTGCAATGGGATCCGTACAACGTGCCGATTCTTACCGAAAAAGCTGGTAAGGTCGAGTTCCGCGACATGATCGCGGGCGTCACGATCAAGCGCGACGTCGATGAAGCGACCGGTCTGATGGGAACGGTCATCATCGAGCATAAGGAAGACTTGCACCCGCAGATCGTCATTATTGGCGACAAAAAGGAGGTGCTTTCCAGCTATTCAATTCCAGCGGGCGCACACGTCGTCGTCGAGGAAGGTCAGAAGATCCGCGGCGGCGCATTACTCGCCAAAACGCCGCGAAAAATTGCCAAGACCAAAGATATCACCGGCGGTCTGCCGCGCGTGGCTGAGTTATTCGAGGCACGCCGGCCAAAAGATGCGGCTGAGATTGCAAAGATCGATGGCACGGTCGAAATGGGCGGCACAGCGCGCGGAAAACGCAAGCTCATTTTGAAAGATCCGGAGACAGGGACCGAAGAGGAACATCTCATTCCGCTGACCAAGCACATCATCGTGTTCAAAGGCGATTTCGTGAAGAAAGGCCAGCAACTGACCGAAGGCCCGATGGTGCCGCACGAAATCCTCGAAGTCTGCGGTCCGCAGGATCTTCAGGAACATTTGGTGAACGAAGTGCAGGAAGTTTATCGGCTCCAAGGCGTCGAGATTAACGACAAGCACATCGAGATCATTGTGCGGCAAATGTTGCGCAAGGTTAAGATCACCGATCCGGGCGACACCTCGTTGCTCTGGGGCGATCAAGTCGACCGGCTCGATTTCGAAGCGGAAAACGCCCGCGTGGTAGAGCAGGGTGGAAAACCGGCGGAAGCAACGCCAGTCCTACTCGGCATCACCAAGGCTTCGCTCGAAACCGACAGCTTTATTTCAGCCGCGTCCTTCCAAGACACGACGCGCGTTCTTACCGAAGCGGCGACGCTGGGCAAGATCGACCGGCTGCGCGGATTCAAAGAGAATGTGATCATGGGTCACTTGATTCCAGCGGGTACCGGCTTTCCCCAGCATCGCGAGATCAAACTCGTCGAGAAGGGTGAGCCGATCGGCGCCGCGCTCATGGAAGAATCGGAACCGCAGCCTGCGATTGGGTAATTTGTTGCTGCGAGCGTATATGCCCGTCCGGCTCGGACCGATATGTCGATCGTGACCAAGACCGGCGATGAGGGCGAGACGTCGCTCATGTACGGTCGGCGTGTGTCCAAGACCGATCCTCGGGTCGAAGCGTATGGTTGCGTGGACGAACTAAACGCCGCGCTGGGCTTGGTTCGCGCCATTAGCGAAAACGAATTCGTTGCCAAAGAAATTCTGGCCGCGCAAAAGGATTTGATCACTTTGATGGGAGAACTGGCGACCGCGCGCGAAGATATCGATCGATACGTGAAAGATGGCTTCAAACTCACCACTGCGTTGATGGTCGATCGCCTCACGTCGGTGATTATCGATCTTGAAAAGGATAAATCGCTATATCCAAAGGATTGGGTGATTCCCGGAGGAAATGCCGTCTCGGCGGCGCTCGATTTCGCGCGGACAATCTGTCGGCGGGCGGAGCGAAGCGTCGCGGCGTTGATGAGCGACGGAAAGGACGTTAACGGAGAAATTCTTCGCTACTTAAACCGGCTCTCCGATTTTTGTTGGGTGCTTGGCCGTTACGCCGAATCCTGCAAGTAAGCCGCTTATTTCTGCGATTTCCTTAAACTTTTGGTATTGCCGCGGGTCGATTTTGCCGCTAGCTATGGCCCACTGTTACAGAAGTAAAGATTGAAGCCTCCGTTATCGCCGATCCAATTGGTGAAAAAATTTGCCATACCCGTATTGCTGTAGCATCTTTCTAGTCCCGTTGCGGCACCTCGCCGGCGCGGTTTTCTCTTTATGGCAAATACCACAGAATTAGTGCCTGAATTATTGGAGGCAGGCGTGCATTTTGGGCACCAGACCAAGCGCTGGAACCCGAAGATGCGGCCGTACATTTTCGAGAAGCGGAATCAGATTTACATCATCAATCTGGATGAGACCGTGCGCCAGTTGCAACGTGCGACCGATTTTTTGCAGGAGCTGACGAAGCGTGGCGGCAAGATCCTGTTTGTCGGTTGCAAGAAACAGGCGCAGGAAGCGATCAAAGAAGCAGCGCTGGCGTGCGGACAATTCTACGTCAATCAGCGCTGGCTCGGCGGCACGCTGACCAATCTGGCGACGATCCGTAAGAGCATTGGGCGCCTAAAATTCATTGAGGACATCGAGAAGTCGCCCGACTACAAGAAAATGGGCAAGCAAGAGATCGCGGCGCTTAACCGCGAAGCGGCAAAGCTGCGGCGCAATCTCGAAGGCATTCTCGAAATGGCGCAGTTGCCCGATGCGCTAGTTATCATCGACACTCCGCGCGAGCAGAACGCAGTCAACGAAGCGCGCCGGCTTGGAATTCCGGTGGTCGCAATTGTGGATACAAATGCCGATCCTGAGGTGATCGATTATCCGATTGCCGGCAATGACGACGCGATTCGCGCAATCCGCATCGTTTTGCAAAAGCTGGTTGACGCAATTGTTTCCGCGAGCGGCGAAGCGAAAATTCGCGAGCAGATGGAAATGTCCGGCGTGTCCGCGTAAACGGCAGGTGAGTTGTTGAAGTGTTGAGAAGTTGAGAGAAATCTCGCTTACTTGCCCTTTAAGGCTCCTACTCAACCATTCAACATCTCAACGATTCAACTTCTTAATGGAAATCAACCCACAACTGGTTAAGCAACTCCGCGAGAAAACGAATGCGGGCATGATGGATTGCAAACGCGCTTTGACCGAATCCGGCGGCGATTTTGAAAAGGCCGAGACCATTCTGCGCACAAAAGGCATCGCGAGCGCGGGCAAGAAGGCGTCGCGCGCGACCAAAGAAGGCATCGTCGCTTCCTACATTCATTTGCAAGGGAAAGTGGGCGTACTGGTGGAGGTCAATTGCGAAACCGATTTTGTGGCCAAGAACGAAAACTTCCGCGTCTTTGTGAAGGACATCACTCTGCACATCGCGGCCGCTCATCCTCTTTACGTCAGCCGCGACCAGGTTCCCGCAAAAGTGATCGAAACGGAACGCGACATCTATCAGGCGCAGGTAAAGGGCAAGCCGGCGAACGTCGTAAGTAAGATTGTCGATGGCAAGCTCGACAAGTTTTACAGCACCGTTTGCTTGCTCGAGCAGGGATTTATCAAGAATCCCGATCAGACAATCAACGACCTCGCTAAGGCGAAGATTGCCGAGCTGGGCGAGAACATCGTTATCCGGCGTTTCACGCGTTATCTTGTCGGCGAACCGCTCGAGGACGAAGCCGCAACAACGGCGGCGTAGATCGCGGCAGGCTATCGTTTAATCCTGTAGCGGCATCTGCCATCGCCGATAAATTCAACCTCCGATGGGACTGGTTGAATACAAACGAAAGCGCGACTTCGGAAAAACGGCCGAGCCGAAAGGCGGAAAGCCTTTGCCGAAAGCGGTGAAAGGCGCATCACGGTTCATCATTCAAAAACACGATGCCAGCCGGTTGCATTACGATTTCCGTCTGGAGATGGACGGCGTTCTGAAATCGTGGGCGGTCCCGAAAGGTTTGCCCTGGAAGCAGAGCGAGAAACATCTCGCCGTCGAAGTGGAAGATCATCCAGTCGAATACGCCATGTTCGAAGGAGTGATTCCAAAGGGACAATACGGCGGCGGCACCGTCATGTTGTGGGACCGGGGCAACTATTACGTTTACGGCGAGCAGCCGCTCAAAGCTTGGCGCGAAGGCCGGCTCCATCTCGTTCTCGACGGGAAGAAAGCAAAAGGCGAATGGACTCTCGTTCGCATTCGCGGCGATGGAGGAAAGAATTGGCTGATCATAAAAACCGGTTCGACCGTCAAACCCATTTCGAAGAAACGCGACGACACGTCGGCCAAGACGGATCGGACCATGAAGCAGATCGGTGAAGAGCGCGACGCGGAGTGGCAATCAAACCGTCCAGGCGACGAACCGGATTCATTCAAGGCGCGGATCAAAAAGATTGTCGGGCAGGCGCGTCGCCTGCCGAAATCAAAGGTAGGGCGCGATCTCCGAGCGCGCCGACAAATCAAAGACAAAGCGCATTTTGACGGACGGCTCGGAGATCCGTCCCTACCTGAGTCGCTGCCCAAGGCGAAACCGCGTTTCGTCGAACCGATGAAACCGCGTTTGGTGGAGACTCCACCGACAGGTGGCGACTGGATCTATGAACTGAAATTCGACGGTATTCGCGCGATCGCCATGAAAAATCGCGGCAAAGTAAATTTAATGTCGCGAAACGAAAATGAATTGCGCACACGGTTTCCCGAAATCGCGGACGCAGTGAAGAAATTGCCACTTCACGAGTGTGTAATCGACGGTGAAATTGTGTCGCTGGATAAGGAAGGCCGCTCCTCATTTCAACTCCTGCAGGCGCATGAAATGGAGGGACAAGAGGCGCCGATCTGCTTTTACGTTTTCGATCTGCCTCAGCTCGAAGGCAGGAGCTTGATCAAGTTACCTCTTGTGCAACGCAAGGAAATCCTCTCCAGGGTCTGCGCAGGCGCCGGCGATCCCATTCGTTTTTCCGGAGAGATCGGTTCGGATGCGCCAAAGTTACTAGCAGAAGTAAAACGCCGCGGGCTCGAAGGACTTGTCGGCAAGAAAGAGAATTCTGTTTACGAACCCGGACGGCGAAGCGGGGCCTGGATCAAACTAAAATGCGTTAACGAACAGGAATTCGTTATTGGCGGGTACACGCCGCCGGGCGGATCGCGAAAATATTTCGGCGCAATCCTGGTCGGTTACTACAAGGACAGGAAACTCTTGTTCGCGGGCAAAGTCGGCAGCGGTTTTACGTCGCAGTCGTTGGCGATGTTGTACAAGAAATTTCAGAAGGAACGACGTAGCGATTGTCCTTTTGCCGACCTGCCTTCAAAACAGGGGAGCCAATGGGGGCACGGCATTACCCCATCCATGATGAAGAAGATGCATTGGGTGAATCCCGTCTTTGTTGCTCAAATCAAGTTCGCGGAGTGGACGCGCGATGGAAAACTGCGCCAGCCGGTCTTTCTGGGCCTGCGCGAAGACAAGGATGCGATAGAGGTCGGGCGAGAAAACTAGCGCGACTTACAGATTGCCCCATTATCGCGAAATGCTCAATCTCTTTGCGTCGTGAGGACGACCTTGTCGGAATTGCGAAGCTTTTTTTTCTTGTTCGGTGCTCCCGCAATATGGGAACACTTCGTGCTTAGTGAATAAGCGTCCACAAGAAGGTTATTGACATTTATTCACAATTGATGGAAACGACATTCCCGCTCTAAGATTTATGCGTCCGACTTGGAAAGGCAGCATCAGCTTTGGATTGGTTTACATTCCGATCGCGGTTTATCCCGCCACGCGCGAGGAGAAGCTAAGTTTTCGTCAGCTACGCCGCACCGATCTCAGCCCGATCAAATACAAGAAGGTGGCCGAAGCGGATTCGAAAGAAGTGGCTACGGAAGAGATCGTAAAAGGCTTCGAGTACGAACGCGGCCGGTATGTTGTGTTGAGTGACGAAGATTTCGAGAAAGTAAAAATCGAATCGACTCATTCCATCGACATCACCGATTTCGTCGATCTTCACCAAGTGGATCCGAAGTTTTTCTACAAGCCATATTTTCTCGAACCGCAAAAAGGCGGCGAGAAAGCTTACGCGCTTTTGCACAAAGCACTGAGCGGAACCGGCAAGATCGGCATCGCCAAGGTAGTGATTAGCAATCGGGAGCATCTCGCTGCGGTCAAGCCCGACGGCTTGTTCCTGATTTTGGAGTTGATGCATTTCGCCAGTGAGATTCTGAGCGCGGAAGAATTGAATCGCGGACCCTCTACAGCTCTGAACGAAAAGGAATTGAAGATGGCGCAAGCCTTGATCGACAGCATGTCGAGCGATTGGGAGCCGGAGAAATATCGCGATGAATACCGCACCGCGATGCTTGAGGTAATCGAGCAAAAAGCGAAAAACAAAAAGATCCCCGCGCGAGCCGTTGCGCCACCGCCGAGCACGAACGTTGTCGATCTGGTTAAAGTTCTACAGGAAAGCTTGAATCGGAGTAAGTCGGTAAGGGTGAAACGCGGTTCCAACGGCGCGCGAAGATCGACATCGTCTTTGGTTAAACAAAAGCGACGCGCCGCAGCTTAAGCTGCGGGCCTTACATTCGAAACAGCAAGAAACCGCCGCGCTTTACATTGGCAGACCGTTGTATTTTTGCGCGATAGGCGCGAGTGCACCAAACACTTCCTCCGCCGGCAGGGTCCTGCCAGCTGCCAGGTTTAATCCTGAATCGTCGATTACCGAGGTCAGCATCAGTTTCCCGTTTGCGCGATAGGCCGTGAAATAGGCGTTGAGCGCGGGAATTTGCACCGCGAAATGGGCGTTCGCAGGAACCTGGTTGGCGGTGGAGCTGCGCTGAAGCGCGCTCGTGAGCAGTTTGGCAAGATTTGGTCTGCCGAACTCGGTGGCTTTCCAGCCTTCGTTCGTTTTCTGAACTGTGATGGAAGAGCGCACTTGGTCTTTCGACGAAACCGGATAAATCACTTTATCGGATGGTTTGAGCAGTTTCTCAGGATCAGAGCCGGATTGATAGGCGCGCAAATCCTCTAGTGTCACCATCGAGACGGCGATGGGTTCGCCCAACGTCGCCCCGGCCGCTTCTTCGGCCGACTCGAAACCCATGGTCTTGAAGTTTTCTGTGTTCGCAAGTTGCCGGAATGTTTCAAGTGAACGAGAAGCGATGGCCTCGGTTTCTTTCACGTTGGTTTGAGCGGTTTGCTGCGCGGCCACGATGGTGGCTCCCGCGACTAACGAAACTATAAGAATGAATGATCGCATGGGGGACTCCTTTATTGTTTTGTAACGTCGTAGTAATCGTTCCAGTGAGTGTGGTCGGCTCCGCTCACGTAATTATCATAGGTCGTGTTGTATTGATCGCCTACGTTTGGCGGCCAGGGATCGTTGACGCTGACATACTTGGTTCCGTCAATCGTAAGGTAACCGGTGACGACCATCATGTGGCCTCCTCCTCCGGTCCAATGCCAGGAGAAGGCAAATGGCTTCTTACTGCAGTAGATTTGATTCTTCAGCTGATCCCAGGTCAACGGTGCGTCGGCCGTAGTTTTGAAAGTGAACCCGTACTTGTCGAACTCGGGCCAGCCACCGTTAACGCAAGCGTTGGGTGTGGACACGTCACAGCAATCTGTATGACCGAAGCGTTTGTTCGCTTCGTCGCACTGCGTGACGTTGACGCCCAAGAACTCCATCACCATCTGGCCACTGGCCGCCCAACACCACATTGACGTTTGTTGCGGGCGCAAAGTCACTGGCTGCGAACCGATGTTATCCGGCGGCTTGCAGCAACTTGATAAGAATAGCGCCGCAGTTAGGCCGAGCGCGCCAAACATCGCGGCGAAATTGCCCGATGCGTTCGCGGTGTTCGAAAATAGATCTATGGATCTGGATTTTTTCATGAGCTTCATGGGGGTTGAGTTAGGGGGATAGATTCTAAGGGGAAAAGCGATGCTGACGAAAAGTCTTAATTCAGTCAAGCGTCTTAGCTACTTGCGTCTTGGTGTGACACCGCACTACGTTTACACAATGAAAGCTCGCGTGGTGGTGATGCCAAAAGAAGCAGTGCTCGATCCGCAGGGCGCCGCTGTCCGGGACGCAATGAAGCACTTGGGAATGCCGGAAGTTCGCAGCGTTCGCATCGGCAAATATCTTGAGATCGATCTCGAAGGAGAAGATGGCGATCTCGAGAAACGGCTGCATGGACTTTGCCGCGATCTACTTTCTAATCCGGTGATCGAAGATTACGAGCTGCAGAAGGGCGAAGCAGGAAAGCAGAAAAAAGGGAAAGTAGGTCGATGAAAGCGTTGCGATATTTTTTCTGTATCGTGCTTCCGCCGGTCGCGGTGTTGATGACGGGGCGGCTGGGAAGTTTTCTGCTCAGTATTGTTCTGACTTTGCTGGGATGGATTCCGGGAATCATTCATGCATGTTTGGTCGTGAATGATTATCATGAAGAGCAACGCGCCGCCCGTTATGCGATGGCTCGTTAGATCGACATGAAATTCGCCGTTATCCAATTCCCCGGTTCCAATTGCGACCAGGATTGCATCGCGGCGATCAATGGAATTGAGGGATTGCGTGCTGAATACGTCTGGCACAAGGAAACGTCGTTGCGTGGTTTTGATGCAATCGTTTTGCCGGGCGGATTTGCTTACGGCGATTACCTGCGCTGCGGCGCGATCGCGCGGTTTTCGCCGATTATGAAAGCAGTGGTGAACGATGCGCGCGCCGGCCAGCTCGTGCTCGGAACCTGCAACGGTTTCCAAGTTTTATGCGAAGCCGGACTTCTGCCCGGTGCTCTGGTGCGGAATCGATCCCTGCGCTTCGTCTGTGACATGGTAACGACGAGGGTTGAAGTTCCGGATTCGCCTTTCACACATGGCGTTCCGGAAGGAACGCTTTTGCACCTGCCGATTGCGCATGGCGAGGGCTGCTTCTACGCCGATCCTGAGACTTTGCGCCAGCTCAACGGAGAGCGACAAGTCATCCTGCGATATTCGGACGGCCAGGGTCGCGTGGTTCCGGAAGCGAATCCGAACGGCTCGATTGAAAACATCGCCGGGATTTGTAATCGCGAACGCAACGTCTTCGGATTAATGCCGCATCCCGATCGCGCTTCCGACGAGAGATTGGGCAGTGCTGACGGCGTGAAGATTTTTCGGTCGATGATGCAAACCATCGAAGCCAGTCGCGCGGTGGCGGCTTAGGTGGCAACCAGCTTGAGCTTGTTCGTCACCGGCACGGATACAGCTGTCGGAAAAACGCATACGGTCGTGCAGCTCTTGCGTTTGTTGCGCGCGTCGGGTCTGCGGTGCGTTGGGATGAAGCCAATTTGCTGTGGCGATCGTCAGGACGCTCAACTTCTTCTGGCCGCCGGGAGCGAAGGAGTAACGATTGAAGAAATCAACCCGATTTGGTTGAAAACGCCAGCGGCGCCGTTCGCGGCTGCTCTTGTTGAGCACGTCGACATCGATATCCCGCGCGTGCTCGGAGCGATGGCCGATCTTCAACGGCGATTCGATTGCGTGGTGGTGGAAGGAGTGGGCGGCTGGCTCGTGCCGATTCGGGCTAATTATTTTGTTAGCGATTTGGCGGCGGAAATGAAATTGCCGGTGCTAGTTGTCGCTCAAAATCGTCTGGGCTGTCTGAACCATTCCATGCTTACAACAAACAGTGTGCGTGATCACGGACTCAAATGCGCCGGCCTGGTGATCAACAATCCCCCGGGTCAAGAAGACATCGCGGTTTCGACGAACGTAGACATTCTGAGGCGCATTGTCGGTGTCCCGGTCATCTCTGGATTGGCGGAAAACATGAGCGAGTTACCGCCGGAATGGGAGCAGATAACGAGGTGCTTGGGCAAGTCAGAAACGTCACTGAAACGGACACAAGTGTAAATTAAATTTACACGAAATTGCTCTCCGAAAGTGCCCTTCCCTCGTAGAAACATGGTGGCACTCGCGTTGCTAAATATTCCCTCAAACCCTACTTATCATGCTCCTACAAAAGACACTACACATGAGTCAGTCGCTGGCCGAGTGCAAAGCGCGGCTGGCCAGCATTCAATCCTATCGCCGGCAGTTTCTTATGGCGACGAAAGCAATCGTCACTTCATCGAAAACGGTTGATTTCAGTTTCCGCGGCCCGTTGGCTTTTCAAGCCCGCACGGTGCTTCTTGCGGTCGACAGCGAGTCGCCGGATGAATTCGCCTTCGAATCAGTGGGAGGCAACATCGATTTGATGGGGCTCGTCGATTTCGCGGAGATCCGGCCGAATTGCACTGAAGTCACACTGGCCGCTCATTACGAAATCAAGAACAAGCTGTTCGCGTGGCTTGATCGGCGTTTCCGTTTCGTCGACGCAATCCTGACTTCGGAGTTGCGCAGCATCCGCGCCCACTTCGAGGGCATTGCGATACCTTATCTTGAGCCTGCGCCCGCGTTGCCAATGTTCGAAGCGGCAGCAGCGTAGATCGACAATCAATCTCTCTTGCGAAGAGCACGAAGCCGAAAGGCTCGTGCTCTTTGTTCTTTATTTGATTCGCACCGCGCGGGTCTTATCGAGGCGCAGCACCTGACCGGTTCGAAGAGAAAGTGCTGCCTTGGAATCGGTAACTTTCTTCCCGTCGAGTTGCACGCTGCCTTGTTCGATTAAGCGGCGAGCATCCGCGCGTGATTTCGTGATCTCGAAAGCCTTGGCATAAGCGGCGACAACAGTCGTTACAATGTCTGCGGCTTGCGCTGTAAACTGCGGAAGCTCCGCGTCCGATAAACGTTTTTCGCTGAAACGCGCATTCCATTCATCCAGCGTTCTCTTGGCGGCGTCGGCCGAGTGGTAGGTTTGGACGATCTCAAAGGCGAGTTGCTTCTTGGCTTCGAGTGGATGCGCTTCCTTGGACAACGAACGTTCCAGTAGCAGCGGATAATAACGCGCCATCAACTCATCCGAGATGCTCATCAGTTTTCCAAAAATCTCGGACGCGGACTCGCTGATGCCGACAAAGTTCCCGAGGCTCTTGCTCATCTTCTTCGAGCCATCAAGTCCTTCGAGAATCGGAAGGAGAAAAACGACCTGCTGCGGCTGGCCTTCCTCTTTTTGAAAATCGCGTCCGACCAAAATGTTGAAAAGCTGGTCGGTCCCGCCCAATTCGACATCCGCTCTTACCATGACCGAATCCCAGCCTTGCATGATCGGGTATTGAATCTCGTGCGCATGAATCGCCTGCTGATTATCGATCCTGGCGTGGAAATCTTCGCGTTGCAGCATCTGTTGCAAAGTGACGCGACTGTTCAATCGAATAACCTCCTCGTAATTCATCTTTCGGAACCAATCGCCGTTGAAAACGGTTTCAGTCCGCGCCGAATCGAGAATCTTGAAGGCTTGGTCCCGGTAAGTCTCGGCGTTGTGCATGACTTCCTCGCGCGTCAGATGCGGGCGCGTGGCCGAACGCCCGCTTGGGTCGCCGATCATCCCGGTGAAATCGCCGATGATCAAAACAGCTTGGTGACCGAGATCCTGAAATTGCCGGAGCTTGCGCAAGACAATCGAATGTCCCAGATGGAGGTCGGTGGTGCTCGGATCGACCCCGAGCTTCACGCGCAACGGCCGGCCCAGTGCGAGTTTCTGTTGTAATTCGGCCTCGCTGATGATTTGGGCGGCGCCTTGCTTGAGAGAGGCGAGAGCTTCAGCCGGTTGCATGATTCATTACGGAATAGTGCAGCACCGGTAACCGCGCTATTTGTTTTTGTTCAGTAATTCGCGCACCTGCTCGATGGTCAACGGCTTATCCTGGGTGCTGAGAGCCTTTTGGCCTTTTCCCTGACCGAGAAACGGCCGATTACCGGCGAAGTCGCGGCCATTTACTTTTTTGTCGCCATCCGCGGCTCGGCGAACTCCTCTTGCTGTCTGCGTTCCAAACGCGAGGTGTGACCTGGGCGCAGTTTTCGCAGACAAACTGCCAGCCACACCCTTCGTGTTGTAGAAGGGTCGGGTGTAAAATGACCGTGGAGAAAAATCGCGCGTGTCCGAAATACTTTTCGTGATCGTTTTTTCCTGCCAGAAAAATCTTCTCGGCTTCAACGGTCGATCTTCCGAAGTGCTTTTGATCGCGAATTTCTTGTTTTGCGCGCTGTTCTGCAGTGTCAGGTCCGGTTTGAGCAACCGATCGATCAGTTTGCGTTCCTGTTCCTGGGCGCAGAGGTGCGGCAGGAGCAGGAGGATTAGCAGGGCGGGGGGAAGCCATCGTACGCTGCTCAGGCTGACGAAGCGATGGCTTTCTTGTAAAGGAAATTGTCGGCAGTCTTTTCCCAATTCTTCCTCGCATATTCCTTGCTCAGCCGTTAGTTAACGCCCGATGTCTGCGAAGAAATCCAAACCAATTTCCGTCGTCACCGGCGGCGCCGGGTTTCTGGGATCGCATTTGACCGACCGTTTGCTTGCGGAAGGCCACAGCGTCATCGCGATCGACAATCTCATCACCGGCAACCTCGCTAACATAGGACATCTCGCCGGCAACGCCGATTACCGTTTTATCAAGCACAACGTTTCCAACTTCATCATGCTGCCGGAAGAAAAGATCGATTACATCTTCCATTTCGCTTCGCCGGCCAGCCCGATCGATTACCTCGAGCTGCCTATTCCGACATTGAAAGTCGGCGCGCTCGGCACGCATAACGCCCTCGGCTTGGCCAAAGCCAAGAAGGCTGCCTTTCTGCTCGCCTCGACTTCGGAATGTTACGGCGATCCGCTGGTCCATCCGCAAAAGGAAGATTACTGGGGCAACGTCAACCCGATCGGCCCGCGCGGCGTTTACGATGAAGCGAAACGTTTCGCCGAAGCGATGACCATGGCTTACCACCGTTATCACAAGATCGACACGAAGATCGTGCGCATCTTCAACACTTACGGTCCACGGATGCGTCTGCGCGACGGCCGCGTCGTCCCCGCGTTTATTGGGCAAGCGTTAAGCGAAACGGCACTCACCATTTTCGGCGACGGCTCGCAGACGCGCTCGTTCTGTTACGTCTCGGACTTGATCGACGGAATTTTCAAACTCGCGATGAGCGATTTCCACGAACCGGTCAACATCGGCAACCCGCGCGAGATGACGATCAAACAATTTGCCGAGGAAATCCTTCGCATCACCGGCGCAAAATCGAAAATCGAATACAAACCATTGCCGGTGGACGACCCGAAAGTTCGCCAGCCCGACATCACCCGCGCGAAAAACGTTCTCGGCTGGGAACCAAAAGTCCAGTTCGACGAAGGAATCAGGAAAACGATCGATTACTTCAGGGAACACTTGAAAGACAGCTAGAAAGCTGATTATAGCGGCGACATCGATCTCACAGTTGATGGTTGAGGGATAAATATTCGCTGGCGCTCGCGGCTTTTTGGCTGAGAATTCTCTCATGATCAAACGCGCACTTCCTGGCGTTCTCGGCTTTCTCAGTCTTTGCCTGCCCCTGGCGGCGCAGCAAACCGAAGATGAAACGATCGCGCTCGAACAATTGCGCGGCACCAGCGCGCTGGACGCCGCTGCCGTGCTGACCCTTTATCAACCGGATATCTTCAGCACGGTGGATAGCGCAGTTCTGATTCATGGTCTCCCGGTGCTGCCCCTTTTGGACGGACGTCGCTTTCCTGTTTCGAGCGAATTGGCTCGGATAGGAATGATGCCACTCGATATTTTTCCGGTCGCGTTGGTGAGCGCCGTGGAAGTACCGAAACGGAACGCCTCTCCGATAGATAGTAAGGATTTACCCGGCGAGGTGGATTACTCGCGATCGAATCGGGATCTTTATTCCAGCGGGGAAATGGGCGTTTTATACGGGACAACGACTGGTAAATTCGGTTACGAGACCAAGCAGGCCTATATCCAGGGCACCGTCGGAAATGATAGATTCCAAATCACAGCCGGCGTGAGTTCCGAGGAGTCGAGCTGGCGCTTTCCGCGCCATTAATTCCTCCAAGGTAGTTCTCGCCGCCGGCTTCGATTTACAGACGCGACTCGCTGTCATCCTGTTTCTCGTTATCGGCATTCGCAAGGCGTGGGATTTGGCCCTTTCGATGGCGCGGCAATCTCGCGCGTGATATATGAAGTCACAGCGTGAGGAAAGAAGTCTTTGTTTGCGATCATTGCGGAATGAGAAAGCGGCTGGATGCCTCTAAACGGCACTGGTGCGAAAATTGTGCTTCGGGGTCACCGGTAGAGATGCGACCAGCGCGAGATAAGAGGACCGAGACGCCCGCAAACACCTCAGATCCTGCCAACGGACGCTGACCGCTTTCAACTCTGCTGAGAAGTTACAAAGATACGGGCCTTATGGCCAGCGGCCCAATAAGTTGCCCTTGTGTCTCACAATTAGGCCAAGAGGCGCATTGTAGGCTCGACTTGTCACAAGGACTTCGAGTAAAAGTCCGACTCGTGTCCAAGCCAGAGAGCCAGCCTGCCTTACAAGAAGGCGCCGCCGTCTTTACGTGTGGGCACACTTCCTACACGGACTGGGACGTCATTGATGCCGCAGTTTTTCGCGGTGAGCTGGAGCCAACCTGGAAGGAACTGCTTCGTTGCGTCGCGAGCGAAAACCAATCTGGCGACGCGGAGATGGATGAGTCGGTCGTGGACGCAGCAGTGGAAGCGTTTCGCTATGACCACAACTTGATCACCGCGGAGGAAACGGAGCAATGGCTCGAGGCGCGTGGCCTTACGATGGATGAGTTTGGCGCTTATTTTTCGCGGCACTATTGGAAAAACAGCTTGCAGGACACGGTTCAGGCTCAAGCCGCCGACTATCTTTCCGCGTCTGAGGAAATGCGCGCGTGGCTTAGGGCAGAGCTCATTCTTTTAGGCGAGTTCGATCGGCTAGCAACGCGATTGAGCTGGCGCGTGGCCGGATTCCAGGAATCGAAAAATACCGATGTCGATCTTGCGGCGGAAAAAGAGCAATTCTTCAAACGTGCGGGAATCGATGGGAAAAAGTTGCCCGCTTGGCTGAACCGACTTGGACGGGAGGAGCAGTGGTTGAACGAGATGTTGCGGTTGGAAGCAGTTCATAACCGAATCCGCACCGAACTTCTTACGCCGCAAATCCGTCAGCGTGAAATGGGCGCTTTGCGTTTGCCGTTGACGCGACTGGATGTGGAAATGCTGGAAGTGGAGTCGAAGGACGCGGCGAGCGAAGCGTCGCTTTGCGTAACAGTCGATGGACTTTCCATGGAAGAAGTCGCCAAGGAAGGGCGATATCCATACCGGCGCGTTCAACTCTTGATCGAAGATATCGAGCCTGATCTTCAGCAAACATTTCTCAGCGTCCCGGAGGGAAGCGTGCTCGAACCGATCGCGCGCGGCGACGGTTTTCAGCTTTGGCGCATGATCGAAAAGATCGAGCCAAACGCCGAGGATCCGGCGATCCGCGAACGGGTTGATAAACGGGTTCTTGATCTTCATTTTTCCAAACTGGTCTCCCATCACATTCAATGGCACGGGCCGATGAGCTACGCGTAATGAACACGGAAGAAGATGCCGCGCTGAGGCGCTCCTCGTTTTTTCAATTCCTCCCCGACGAGGTATTCGAAAAAATCAGCCCGCTATTGCAGGAGGAACATTACGAGTTTGGCGAGATCATTGTTCGCGAAGGAGATCCAGCCGACGCGTTTTATGTGCTGACTTCCGGACGCGCACGCGCGCTGAAGATACTACCCAACGGTGAGGAGATCGTGCTGGGCGCTCTCCGACCGGGGGACAGTTTTGGCGAAGCTGCTCTGGCGGAAGGAGGAACGCGAAAGGCGACTGTTCGTTGTAGCACGGCGGTGGTCTTGGTGCGCATCGATCGTGAAGCGTTTTTAGATCTGCTCAAGAAAATTCCCGAGCTGAGACATCACGTCGAGATGACGGGACGGCAGCGAGCGCTGCAGGGTTTTCTCTATCAGTTTAGCAATTTCGGCCGTCTGCCGGTCCCGGCGTTGCGCAGCATGATGGAGAATCTGACCCCGATGGTTTGCCAAAAGGGCGGACTCATTATCAAGCAAGGCGATCCGGCCGGGCCAATGTTCATTCTGGAGAAAGGGCGCGCGCGCGCATTTTTGGCGAATAATGGACGTGAACACAACCTCGCGTTTTATCGGGATGGTGATTACTTCGGCGAGTTGTCGATCTTGAACGGCTCAGCGCGCGCCGCTTCGGTCGAGGCGTTCACCGAATGCCAATTACTGGCGCTCGAACCCGATGCGGTTCAAGACCTGAAGCGGCGCTTCCCTGAATTCCAGAACCTGCTCGAGGAACGGCTCGCGCAATATCAGGCAAAGACCGAAGCGCGCATCCCGCTCGATTTCACGGTGGAAAATCTTCCCGCTGAAGCAGCGACACACGACAAGACGGCTTTAGACGGACAAACACCCGCTGCTACGGCAAGCGAAAATGGCGCCGAACCGTTTGCCGATGAGAACGGCCTTTTCCGCAAAAGCAAAAAGCGTCTTCGCCGGTTCGAGCACATTGCGCAGATCGATGAGATGGATTGCGGCGCGGCGAGCTTGGGAATGATCTGCCGGCATTTTGGGCGAAAGGTCAGCCTCGCGCGCATTCGCCAGCTCTGTCACACCGCGACGGACGGAACGAGCTTGAAAGCGCTTTGCCGGGCGGCGACAGAGCTTGGTCTCGCGGCCCGCGCGCTCAAAGTTTCGTTGCGTAATCTTCCGCACCTTCCGTTGCCAGCGATCATCCATTGGGAAGGCAACCACTGGATGGTCTTGTACGATGTCGATGAAAAATTCGTTCGCGTAGCCGATCCGGCCTCCGGACTGCGCCGCATTCCGCGAAAGGAGTTCGAACAGAAATGGTCCGGTTACGCCGCCTTGTTCGATTACACAATCGCATTCGAGCAGACGCCCGAATCAAAGGCCACGCTCACATGGTTGCTCCCCTTTTTCGCCAAGTTCCGCCGGATCTTGCTGCAAGTGTTGTTGCTTGCCGTCGCCGTCAGCATTCTTTCACTGCTCTTCCCCGTCTTCACGGAAATGGTGGTGGACAAGGTCATCGTCGAAAAAGACATCGGCCTGCTCAAAACAATTCTCCTGGGAATGGGAGCCGTGCTCTTTTTCGTGCAAGCTTCTTCGCTCGCGCAAGAATATTTGCTCTCGTTCGCCGCGGTCCGTCTCGATACCGCGATCCTCGATTTCCTAAGCCGCCAGCTTTTGTCGCTGCCGATGACTTACTTCACGAGTCGTCGCACCGGCGATATTCAACGCCGGCTCGATGGCGCGCGGCAAGTTCGACAATTCGCCGTCGGCAACGGAGTCGGTGCGCTGCTCGCTTTAATTCAACTCACCGGCGCGCTGTGTTTGATGATGCTCTATAGCACGTCCTTGATGCTGGCGTTTCTCGCGACGACCCCGCTCTACGGCGTCCTCATGTATTTCTCGCGCAAAGTCCTCCGGCCGTTGTTCGCCGACGTGGAAGAGAGCCAGGGAAAATACAGCTCGCATCAAATCGACGCGATCAAAGGCATTGAAGCGGTAAAAGCAGCTGCGGCGGAATCGGTTTTTCGCGACATGATGCTAAACCAGTTCCTTGCCGTCTCGCGCAAAATATTCCGGAGCAGTTTCATCGTGATGTCGTACGACAGCGTGCTAACGACGATCGGGATGCTTTCGACCGCGATCTTTCTCTGGGTTGGTGCGAATCAGGTGATCAGCGGGCAGCTCAGCATTGGCGGTTTCGTTGCGTTCAGTTCGCTAACGGCGATGGCTTACGCCGGAATCATGAGAACACTCGGAATATGGGACAACATGCAATTTGCCTCGGTTCTTCTGAATCGGCTGAATGATATCTTCGAACAGGAACCGGAACAGGGACACGATCGGTCGCGGCTCACGCCGGTGCACAGCTTGGAAGGCCGCATTGAACTTCGCAATATTAGCTTCAAATATGGCGGGCCCGAATCTCCCGATATTTTAAAAGGGATCACGATGGATATTGCGCCGGGGCGGATGGTCGCCCTGGTCGGACGCAGTGGCTGCGGCAAGACAACGCTGATCAAACTTATCGCGGGTCTTCTCGAACCGACCGAGGGGACGATCCTATTCGATAATGTTGATCTTAAGTCGCTTAGTTACCGCGACGTCCGCCGTCACATCGGGATGGTATTGCAAGAGAATCACATCTTTAACGAGACAATCGCGCGCAATATTTCCTTCGGCGACGCCGAGCCCGACCTGGATCGCGTTTTGTGGGCCGCTCAAGCAGCCGCCTCTCACGATTTCATCATGCGTCTGCCGCTGGGCTATGAGACCAAGATTGGCGAATCAGGACTTTCATTATCCGGCGGCCAGAAGCAGCGCGTCGCCATCGCGCGCGCGATTTACAATAACCCGCCGGTGTTGATTTTTGACGAAGCCACCAGCGCGCTCGACACCGAATCGGAGCGCGCCATTCAGGATAACCTGGGACGATTAATGGTGGGGCGGACCACAATCGTGATCGCGCACCGTTTGAGCACGGTTCGAGAAGCGAACGCCATCGTCGTTCTCGAAAAAGGCAGTGTCGCAGAAATCGGAACCCACGATGAGCTAATGGCGCAACGTGGACTCTATTTTTATCTCTCCAGTCAGCAGATGGCCATTTGAAGTAAATTTATGAGCGCACCTCTAGGACAACACGACCCGATCGATTCCGAGTCGGAAATGATGCCGCAAGATCCGCCACCGCGGATCATAAGAGGCATCGCGTGGTTGCTTGTCGCGATGTTTGGAACGGCCATGATCGCTGCCATCACGGTTCATCTTCCGGAAACAGTCAGTGCGCCGTTTATCTTGGCTCCGAAAAATGGCGCGGATCCCATCCAATCCTCGCGGCTCGCTGTCGTCAGTCGAGTGAATGTCAGCGAAGGCGAGACGGTGAAAGCCGGGCAGGAGTTGTTCGTTTTGCGTTCGGATGAAATCCGCGGTTTGAGCACCCAGGCCGGTACTCTGGCCGAGGATTTGCGAACCCATGAGCATGGCTTGGTCAAAGCCGACACGGCTTACGCGTCTCAGCTTGAGATCAAGCTTGCCGAAATTTCAAATGCGGAAAGCGAAGTGAAATTCCGGGAAAAGCACACTGCCACCAGCCGGGAGCTTGTTGATCGAATGGAAACGCTTTCCAACAGCGGCGGAATATCCAAAGTCGAGTTCATTCGGCTTCGCCTGGATTTGGCTGCTTCCGAAAAGGATTTGAGTGTTGCGCAACGAACTTTGCAGCAGGTCACGCTGGATCGACAACGGATGGAGTCGGAACACGCGCAGCTGCGCGGGGAAGAAGTGGCCGAAATCGAAAAACTGAAGTTCCGCATAGCGGCGTTGAAAAGTGATTTGGAGAATTCGCAACAGAACATGTTGTCGGTGCGGGCGCCGTATGACGGAGTCGTCATTTCGCTTACGCAACGCAACGCAGGAAGTGTCGTGCAAAACGGCCAGGAGTTATGTCAATTAGCCCGCATTGATGCCCAACCGCACGCTCGTCTGCTCCTTGGCGAAGCCGGTTTGCCTAAACTCGCCGTTGGTCAAAGGGTGCGTTTCTTCTTTGATGCTTTTCCTTACCAGCGCTACGGCGCGGTCAATGCCAAGCTCGATTGGATTAGCCCGTCGGCGGTTTCATCCCCGGAAGGAACGCACTTTGTCGGGCTCGCTTCGCTGGACGAAAGCGAAAAATCGCATGGCAAGCCGCTTCCAATACGGGTCGGAATGCGAGGCGAGGCCAGGATTGTTGTCGGCCGGCGCACCTTAATCGAGTACGCGTTCGAGCCGATCCGGCAATTGCGCGAAAATATCCGCGACTAGGTTTCGCGACCACGATATGCAACAGCCGTTTTCCAGCTTGCGGGTCGAAGACTTGACCACCACCAACGAGGCAATGGCCCGCTGTCTCCGCTTGGCTGCTCTCGCCGCGAAATCAGACGTTCCGGTTGTTTTGCTCGGGGAGACCGGCACCGGAAAAACATTGCTCGCGCACGCAATTCATAATTCCTCCGAGCGCGCGGCGCAGCCATTCGTGTCCTTCAACGCCTCGGCAATGAGCGATACGCTCCTCGAAAGCCAATTGTTTGGCCACGAGCGTGGCGCGTTTACTGGCGCCCAACAGGCTGTGAAAGGAAAGTTCGAACTGGCTAACGATGGTACTCTCTTCCTCGACGAGATCTCGGAGATGAGCCCCCTCGCACAGGTAAAGATCTTGCGCGTTCTCGAGTACGGTGAGTTCGAACGATTGGGTTCGGAGCGAATGCTCAAGTGCGACACGCGTATCATTTGCGCAACGAACTGCTCGCTGCGGGGAAGAGTCGCTCAGGATAAATTCCGCGAGGATCTTTATCATCGTCTTAATGGCCTGACGCTGTTGATTCCGCCCTTGCGCGAAAGATTGGAAGAGTTGCCGGCGCTGATTGCCGCGGAATTGAAAGCGGCAGCAGTGCGCGAAGGGAAAACGATCACGGCCATTCACCCACAGGCTATGGAAAGACTTACTGTCTATCCTTGGCCGGGAAATCTGCGCGAATTGAGTCACACTGTTCGCACTATGACCTTGTTCTGCGATGGGCCTGTGATCTTGCCGGAACATGTCGTGTTCCCTCCCGACTTAACTGGCGTCCCATCGTCAAGACATGGCGCGGAACATAATGGAAACTTACCAAGTAATAACAATGACAAGGCCGCTAAGGATGACTTCACACTAGCTTCAGCGGTCGGGCGACATGTCAGTTTGGTTTACCAGCAAACCGCACGTAATCAAAGGCGGGCCGCAAAGCTTCTGGGAATCTCGCGGGCAACGCTCGCCCGACATCTCCGTAAATTGGATCAAAAGTGATCCAGTGATGGCCTTAAATTGCACCTTAGTTGTGCCAGGATCGCGCATTAAGAGATCACTCCGTTTTGTCGATCTTGTAGATTTAGAAATTGTTTCGATTTGATAAACCCTTGGAGATCAATGTCGCGCGATGGGTGGCGAATTTCCGAACTCAACGGGTTTACAAGTGCTGGCATGAATACTGGTAACAGGATCGGCAAGTGAGTACGCCGAAAGAGAACAAAAATGTTTCTGCTGACGAATCTGGAATTCGAAAGCAAAAGCACAAGAAGGCAAAATTGATCCGCCTGGATGATCTGATCCCGAAAGGGAACGTCCTTGGCGGCCGTCAATTGCTATTTGGTGCTACTGACACGCAACAAACAACCCAAAACAAGAAAGAAGAATAAGAAATGGCTACAAAGAAAAACATCAAAGTTCGTGATTTGAAACCTAAAAAAGACGCTAAAGGCGGCGGCGGCTCTACCGCATCGGGCGTTGGCGCATCGGGCGTTGGCGCATCAGGCGTTGGCGCATCAGGCGTTGGCGCATCAGGCGTTGGCCTCTCCGGAAAGGGTGGCTACGCCGCCGGAACCGGCCCCGGCAAAGGCATCTAACTAAAACAACAGTTTCCCAAGCCGTTATGCGGTCCAACCCCGCACGGCGGTTTGCCACGAAAGGCTCGCCCCACCACGGCGAGCCTTTTTGATGTTCCAGATCGTCGACTGATTATCGCAGCGCCGCAGCCTCTTGCTCCCGGCCTTCCAGTTCGAGCGCCATCCGTTTGATATGAGGATGGTTTTGGCGCGCTGCAAGAAAACGGAGAGTCTCCGCCGGATCGCCTCTTAGGGACATTTTCCGCGTGCGAGCGGAAAGCTCCCGAGTCGCCGAATCAAGAAATACCTATCCCGGAATCGCGAGCGAAGATGGAGACACCGAGTCCCGAACCGACCCCGAGCGGGCCGGGAATATCAGGAACACGAGATGCGCCGGGAACAGGAGAGGCAGCAGCAATACCAGATGGTCCCGGATCGCAGTATGGGCAGGGAGCGCGACATTAGCCCTGACCGCTGGATACGCCTAGAACGCCCGCCACATTGGGAATCCAACGAGTTCAACGCACAAAAGAAATCCGCGCCGAGCAGGCCGGTCCCGTCCCCTGAGCCAACGGAAAGCCGGGCGGGTAGGGAATTCGACGCTCGCA
>OBLT010000135.1_pt1 | contig 55984 bp, 38 predicted proteins | sample 1518721 | NCBI WGS metagenome assembly OBLT01 (sample SAMEA3539307, study PRJEB22396) | soil metagenome | biome: tundra; feature: field; material: soil | place: USA | collected 2010-05 | depth 0.15 m | reverse complement strand
CGAACCAGCGGTGCCGGCGCGCCCCAACGCATCTTCGGACCAGGTGGCGGCGCCCAGTTGGCGTAACAAGCCGGCCAACCAGATCCAGTCATCCGCGCGCAGAGTGCCGGACTTGTCGCCTCGTCGCATGGCCTCGCGAAGGTGTAGCAGGGCCTGGGCCCGCTCCTTGCGCGCCATCGTGGTCTCGGCCGCGTACGCGAAGGGCCACGGGTTGTCGGGCTTGGCCGACGAGAGAGCCTTCTCGCAGGGATCCGCCAAGTCGGCCGCCAACTCGGGCAGTCGTTTGAACCGACAGGCCAGGGCCTGGAGCGCGGGCTCGGACGATGGCTGTGCGAGGTAGGGGCGAAGAATTCGCCAAGCTTCCTCTTCCTTGTCCTGTTTCAGCAGCTCCCAGATCTGCGCGCGGGCGTCGGCTTGCTCGCGCGACCGTCCCGGCTCCGCCGGCACCGAGGAAACGGCTGGGTTGTGCGGCTGCAACATTCGCAGAAGCTCGTCGCGCTCCCGGACAAACCACTCGGGTGACGTGGTCGCCTCCAGCACGGCCTTGAGTTGCGACCAATCGCACCGGCCATCCGCCCCGGCTGCCGCGCGCGCAGCCAGGCCTGTCCTCAGCAAGGTCATATCTTCTTGGGAGAAGCTGCTGGAATGGATTGAGTAGCTGGGATTCATCACCCGACTGGGCTCGCTGGAGTGCAAGACCCCGCTCGTGTGCGCCCACTCGTGCAAGAGCACGCTGATTTCCTTGTGTGCCTTGATGGCGCTGTACAGGTCTTCACGCTCAGCCGCGTCCAAACGATCGAAGTCCTTGTTGAATTGCTCCATCAATGCCACGGACGACATGCCCCGAACCACCAAATGCCGTCCCAAGTAGCGGGCCATGCCTATGGCATGAATCGAGTTGGTCGCGATGGTCATGGGCGTAACGAAGCCGAACACCCAGTCGACTCCGGCACCGACATCGGCTTGCTCCAACTCGTGCAGGACATCGTCCAGTCTTCCTGGATCCGCTGACCTGTCCCAGCGCTTGAAGCTTTCGGCTTCCAGGCGAACGCCCAGGGCTGGCTCGACCACGCGGTTCATGGCCTCGAGTTGGGCGCGCACGCGGTCTTGCCAGCGGATCACCCCGATCCGGTAGTCGTTGTCGGCATAGCAGCGAACCTTCATAATTCGCGTCTTCCCAGCCGTCGCGTCCTTCGTCATCACGATCGGCGTCGGCATGAGTGTGGCGGCCGACTTGCGTTGTCTGCCTGGCTCGGTTTCGAACCGGTCCCCGTGCGCCGCAGGGGAGCCCAGCGCCGACGCCAGCAGCAGAAGAGCCAGCCCCCGGTATGATGTGCCACCTCTCACAGAGAACCACCCGATTCACACGACCCGAATCTGGCTGGCTCCGACAAGGTTGATCACCTTTGTACCAGCGACGAGGTCGTGAACACAGCGACGGTCCTGGCGGAAGATAAACAGGGGATCGAGCAGCCCCGCGAATATGTTGATGCCCGGGATTTGCTGCAGCACCATCATCAACCAACTGCGCAAGAGAACCAACGCTTGGCAATAGACTGGCCGGTAGTGATGACCAGGTAAGCCTGGAACAGCATGAACCCCAGCCACGCCAGGCCCGACACGATGCCCGCTGTGCCAGCCAAAAATGCACGAAGCAGGGCGGTTGGACCGCCACCGTGAAACACGCCGCTTTGCATTCCCGCAATAAACCCGGGAACAAGCACCGCAAGAGAGAGCAGCCCATCGACCATGTGAGAAAAGAATCGGGTACCCCGCTCTGCCAATTCCCCCTCTACAGCGGGCGCCTGCGTTCCCACATTGACGTCGCTCTTCGGCGGCGTGTACGGATTCTCCGCTTCCGGTCGATTCTGATCCATGAACACACCTTTCGCTGCGCGAGATCCCAACACGCCACGCAGCGCGGGTCAAGCGCTCCCATGGGGTCATGTGAAATCGCACCCACAGGAGTGCATCGCCGCACGCCCGGCGACGGCATGCCGCCCACTCGCTACCACAGGAGAATGGGGTGGTCTCGTGTAACCCTTCGTCCCGGTCGGCGTCGAAATCAACGAACGCGTGCCCGGGGCGCGCCAAGGAGGATCTGTCATGGCAAACGCGAACAACGGCCGATTCGTCTGGTACGAACACCTCACCAAGGATCCCAAGGCGGCGATCGCTTTCTACGGCGACGTCGTCGGCTGGCAGACGCAGCCGTTCGGAGACGGCGGCGAATACACCATGTGGGCCGGCAGTCAGGGCCCGCTCGGCGGCGTCATCGATCTGCCCGAGCAGGCGGCCAAGATGGGAGCGCCGCCGCATTGGATGGGGCACGTCCAGGTCGAGAAGGTCGACGCCACGGTGGCTTTGGTCAAGGAGCTGGGGGGCGCTATCCACCATGGGCCCGAGGACATTCCGACGGTGGGTCGCTTCGCGGTGATCGCCGATCCGCAAGGCGCGTTTCTATCGGTCTTTCAGCCCTCCGGCGACATGATGGGGGTGCACGATTCGAGCAAGCCGGGCGAGTTCTGCTGGAGCGAGCTTGTGACCAGCGACAGCGCCGCCGCCTTCGCGTTCTACGCGAAGCTTTTCGGGTGGAAGGTCCTGGAGGACATGAACATGGGTGACATGGGCACCTACCGCGTCTTCGGCCTGGGCGACGTTCGCGTGGGCGGCATGATGACGGCGCCCAAGGGCTCGAAGATGCCGCCCATGTGGGGTTACTACACGCAGGTTTCGAACCTCGATGTCGCCATCGAACGCGCGACCAAACGCGGTGCCAAGGTCATAAGCGGCCCCATGGAGGTGCCGGGCGGCGCGCGCATCGCGCAGCTGCTGGATCCGCAGGGGGCGGTCTTCGCCTTGCACCAGTTGTCCGCACAATGAGGCCTATCGGCGCCTCCACAGTCCCAATCCGAAGACCGAGGAGCATTCACTTGGGCGAGCACTGGCTGGGGGCTGCGCTGAAGCCAGTCAGGGTCAACTTGAACGATGACCCCGTCGACTGACGTTCGGCCTGAAACACGGCGATTTCGTAGAGTTGGCCGCTTTGCAGCCCCAAAGTGACGGACCCTTGCGTCGGGGCGGGCGCAGGAACGGGATAGGTCTGCGTGGTCGTCGTGGTGCCGTTGCCGTCCGGGCCGATAACGATGCTACCGGCGACGGGGGGATGAATTCCGCCGAGATCGACGGCGAGCTTGCGGTCGATGAACACCCACACGTCATCGTCACCGACGAAGTCGAGGGTGTAGGTCTTGGTCTTGTCATAGAGAAACCAATAGCGGACTTCGCTGGTAAAGCTGAAATTGTGCAGGCGCTTGTTTCCCGCGGCATCCAGGTCGTAAGGCCAGGTCGCGGTTGCATCGTAATAGGGTGGAATCTGTGCGCCCATCCGTTCGGAGGCCGGGGTGAAAGTGTCGTCGTCTACTGGGAAGAAGACCGGGTTGCCGTCGGCCTTGGAGATAATGAAGGTGCCCTGGTAAACGCCAGCTGAGATGTCGCACTTGAGCAACTCTTCTCCGGCAGCCAGCTTGGTGGTGCAATCGGACGGAAGAGTAGCTTCGTCTTTGGATGTGCAGGGAATGGGGTTTCCCGCCGCATCCAAAAGCTCCCGTCCAACTTGACCACAGTAGTAGGCAACTTCGGTTACATTCCACTTTTCCCCGTTCGGCCCATAGCGGTTGACATAGCCGCCCTTGCCGTTGTCCCAAAGTGGCATCTTGGATGGCGTGGCATGGTTCACACTGGGCACATTCCGATACCACTCGGCGAACGTGTCCGCACTTGCGACAAGGGTCTTGCCGCCCACACCCGAGTAGACGGGCTTGCCATCGGCACCGAGAGTCGCATTCACCATACCCGGGACGGCGGCATAGGAAGTAGACGTCCCGGGTTCGAAGTCGGTGGGATTGTGAAAGCGGAAATCTCGATAGATCACCGGCACCATGATCTTGTTGCCGACAGGTGGCTGGGCGCAGGTCCATCCGGATTCGACCTTGCAATCCGCAGAGCAGCCGTCGCCGCTTGCTCGGTTGGCGTCGTCGCACTCCTCACTGCCGAAAATGATGCCGTCTCCGCATGCGGATGCGCATATGTCACCGGAACAGTCCGGCTCGATCTGGCAGTCGGAGGAGCAGCCGTCGAAAGGCATGTTGTTGCCATCGTCGCACACCTCGCCAGCTTCGATCTTCCGGTCTCCGCAAATGGCAGTGCTGGTCGTACCGCCCGCACCACCGGTTGACGTGACTGGAACGGTCCTACCGCCCGCACCGCCCGTGCCGCCGGTCGACGTGGCGAGAACGGTCGCACCGCCCGCACCCCCGGTTGACGTGGCTGGAACGGTGGTGCCGCCTGCGCCGCCCGTGCTCGCGTCCGTGGGCAAGGATGCGTCGACGCCGACACCACCATTCGACGTAGACAGAGTTGTTACGCCGCCCATGCCGCCCGTGCTGCTGACATCGCTCGTGTCGCCGACGCCGGCATCCGAGGAAACGGCACCTTGCCCACCCATACCACTTGACGTAGTTCCTCCTGCCCCGCCAAGGCCGCTGTCATCCACCGTCTTCAGACTCCCGCGGCTACAACCATCAAGCGTGACAAAACTAAGACAAGCAACTGCAATAGCTAATCTGGAGACCATAAGACGCATGGTCGCTCAGTTCCGGCTCGAACGCAACGCGCACAACCATCACCGCGCGCGGAAAGCCCATCGTGCGGGAACGAGCTTGACTTGCCATTTGGTGATCGGCAACCTTACCGTCAGTAATTGCGGAAGGCAGCTCAAGTAGATTGGGTGCCGATGACCCATCCTGGTTCGGCCGCGCTCAAGTGCGTGCAGGGTATTTGCTTCGACGTTCGGCAGGCAAGGAGACATTCATGATACGCAGGCGTTCAATCCTTTCGATGGTGGCAACACTCGCAATGGCGGGAAATGCATGTTCATCGAGCAGCTCCCCTTCCTCGGGAAGCGGCGGTAACCACGTCACCGGAGGGGCGACCAGCCAGGGTGGAGCGCTGGGAAGCGGTGGGGCCACCCAACCGGGAACGGGTGGAGCGAACGGCACCGGCGGGCGCACCGACTCGGGAAGCGGTGGCTCGGGCACAGCCGGTCAGTCGGGCTCGGGAGGTGCCGGGGTCGGAGGGACATCAGGCAGCGGTGGCCGCAGCGGATCGGGCGGGCAGCCTGGAACGGGTGGCCAGCTCGGCACCGGCGGCAGCAGCGCCTTGGGCGGAACAACCAGTCAGCCCGGCTCGGGTGGCAGCAGCGCAACGGGCGGAACAACCAGCCAGCCCGGCTCGGGTGGCGCGGCCGGTGGAAATTCGGGCCGGGACGGTGGCTCTGCGACCGGCGGTGCCGGTGGCGGCGCGGCTACCGACGCGGGAAGCTCTGCGGCGGTTCCGAGCGCCGGCTGCGGCAAGATGCCGACGCTGAAGAACAGCCCCACCCAGAACACGATCTCGGGCAGCCGGCAGTTCATTATTCATTGGCCCACCGACTATAAGAACACCACTCCCTACCGGTTGATCTTCAACCTGCACGGCGCCGGTGGCTCGGATCTGGAAACCTCTGGGAACAACTACGGACTCTGGAGTCTCTCCAATGGGAGCACCATCTTCGTTTCGCTTTCCGCGGACGGTGGGTATTGGGACGGCACGAAGGACACGACCTACACCAACGACGTTCTCAAGGCGGTCGAGGCGGACTTGTGCATCGACACGACGCGGATCATGTTGGAGGGGTTCAGCCAGGGCGCGGCCATGGCGAGGGTGCTTGCCTGCGCGGTCCCAGGTGTGTTCCGTGCCATTGTCGCCCACTCCGCTGGGGGCGTGAACATGCCTTCGACGTGCCAACCAATCCCTTACCTCGGTTCGCTCGGCTTGTCGGATGTGGCCGGCAATTCACAAGCAACCCAGACCGATCCGTTCGCCAAGTGGAACGGGTGCACGATGGATACGTTGCCCACGGCGCAAACTGGGAAACACATCTGCACGCCCTACAAGGGCTGCCCTGCGGCCGATCCGGTCGTCTGGTGTTCGTACGACGGCGGCCACACCCCGTCGCCCACCGATGCGGGGCAGAGCGCGTCGTGGATGCCTGCGGAAGTGTGGCCCTTCTTCAGCCAGTTCTAGGTTACTTTGCATTCCTTGCAATAGAGCTCGTGGGGCCCACCCCTCGCGCGATTCGTCATTCCGGTAACCCCCGCTTGGCTATGTGACGGGCCGCACCCCTAGACTTCGAGAACGTTTGGCGCCCACGAGACGCTCGTTGCGGTCGCGCCCACACGCCCGCACAATGGTCGTACGATTGGCACGGAGGCATTGGTGAAGATATGAGGTTGGCCTGTCCTATTACTTCGATCAATCCAACGTGTACGCTTCTGGTACCCTGACGATCACCAGGTTGTTCGGCAAAATGACAGACGCCCAGCGCGGCTATGGTGCGAACCTTGGCATCGGAAAGGAGTGGTGGGCATCGACGAACTGGAGGGCCGGTGTCGTCGCTGTGTTGCAGTTCGCTATCGCCGAGGACGAGTTCCGTGGAATCACCACCACCTTGGTGCCTTCGCTGCGTTTCTCATCCACGTGGAATTGACAGCGGAGGGAGACAGCTCGCCCCTTTTGACCACGGGGGCTCCGTACAAAAAGCACAAGACGCAGAGAGCGCTTGTCGCTAGCATGCTGACCGTGCTTGACCTGTTTCCAACCGAGGAGGTCCTACCCTGGCGTATCGTCGCGGCAGACGTGCTTGTGGTTGGCGTGGTCGCTCTCTTGGGCTTCTGGGGTTTCAGGTGGCTGGCGTCGCGCTTGAAGGTCGAAACGGGTCCTCGCAAGTGGATCCTGCAACACGCATGGATTGGCCTTGCCGCGAGCGTGCTTCTTGTGCGGGAGCTCTACGGCCCGCCCATTCGGTTGCTGCTCACGGCCAAGTACGATCGATGCGGGCAGCGCCTGGCCGATCGCTTGGCGAGCTCGCCAGAAGCCCGTGCTTGGACGGCGCTACATACGATCGAGTGGCTTGTGAAGGGTGCGCCCGAAGCCAAAATCCCAGGATTCCTCTACCGCGATCTTCTGGGGCTTGGCGAGGATGGAGTCCAGCGTTTGGACGACAAGCACCTGCTATTCCGCATGGAGGCGATTGCCCAGGGCTTTGCCAACTCAGAGAAGAACGGGTGCGGCTCCGATGGATGGGGTTTTCTGGATGTACTTTGGCGGGTCAACCCTCAAGCCCGCGATTTGTGGTTCGACATGATCTTCGATGCGATCGTTGCCGAGATCATCGAACGGCACCCCGTGCGAGACGTAAGTGAAGAAGAGAGGGCAGAAATCCTCGCCGCTCTTAGTCCCGCTCGCCTGCAACCCATCCTTGTCGGCCACGATGAACCCCCTCGGCAGGTACGATGCCGCGAGGTCGAGAATCTCTACGCGATGGCGAGCGCACTCAAAGGCGCTCGCCGTGTGGCGGCGGCCCGACTTCTGGCGGTAGAGCCGATAGGGAAGATCGGCGATTTCTGATGGGACATCAGGGGCTGGTGGCATGCTGGCCACTACCTCGTTCCATCGGCTGTGCGGATGGGATAGGTTGCGGAGACAACAGCAGGAAACGGGAAGTGAAATCAGGAAGTCGTCTGGAAAAGGTTCTGGAGAGCGGTCAGTTCGCGGTGACCACCGAAGTCGGCGCGCCCAAGGGATGTCTACCTGACGTCCTGCGCAGGAAGGGGGCGCTGCTCGGATCGTCCTGCGACGCCATCAACGTGACCGACAATCAGGCCGCCGTCGTGCGCATGTCGAGCTTCGCGGGATGCCTACTGCTCAAGGAAACCGGGGCAGAGCCCGTGCTGCAGATGGTGGTGCGCGATCGCAATCGCCTCGCTCTGCAAAGCGACATCTTGGGAGCCGCCGCTCTCGGCATTCGCAACGTGCTTTGCCTGGCCGGCGACCATCAGCTCTTGGGCAACCATCCGGGCGCCGTGGGGGTCTACGACATCGATGCGGTCCAGCTGATTCAGACCATCAAGGCGCTGCGGGACGAGCACCGGACCATGAGCGGCGACCCGATCTCGGGCGAGGTGCCGCTCTACATCGGTGCTGTGACCAACCCGTTCGCGGAGCCGGCGGAACTTCACACGCTGACCTTGGCCAAGAAGATCCGAGCTGGGGCCGACTTCATCCAGACGCAGGCGATTTTCGATCTTTCGCGATTCGTTGCCTGGATGGACAAGGTCCGGGAGCAGGGACTGCACGACAAAGCACACATCCTGGCGAGTGTGCTGCCTATCAAATCGGTCGAAATGGCGCGGCGGATGCGTGGCGGGGTTCCCGGCGTACGCGTCCCAGACGAGATCGCCGAACGCATCGAGCGGGCAGGCGACGCACGCGCCGAGGGCATCCGTATTTGCATCGATCTCATCGAACAACTCAAACGCGTGCCGGGGGTACACGGCGTTCACATCATGGCGGTTGCCGGTGAAGACGCGGTTCCGGGCATCGTCAAAGAAGCCGGCCTTCTGCCTCGACCGCCCACGATGCCTGTTGCCAATAGGCCAATTTAGCACCAAGCTGAAGTGCAGTCGTCAACCGGAACCAATGGAGGAACCTGAGCATGAAGACCACTCTTTTCGCGGTGATGGTAGTTCTGTTCCTAGCGTGCATGCCGGGCTCGGCCCGGGCTGATGGGGCCGAGATGTTCGACAAGAAGTGCGCCGGTTGTCACGGCAAAGATGGCAAGGCCGCCACCACCATGGGCAAGAAGCTGAACATGCGGGATCTGACCAACGCCGAGGTGCAGAAGGGATCCACGGATGCACAGTGGGAGAAGATCATTCTCGAAGGTGTGAAAGGCGCCGGCGGCAAGAACGTCATGCCAGCCACGAAAGCCTCTCCCGAAGAGGTGAAGGATTTGGTCAAGCACGTTCGCATGCTGAAGAAGTAGTCCCGCGTTTCACCTGGACGGTCAGCATGGCTTAGAGCCACAACGACTCGAACCAGTTGCGAGGCTCGCTTGCGGCGTCCTTGGCCACGGGTATCTTTCTGATCATTGGACGAATGCGTTGGACCATCGTAAGTAAAGGCCTGTATTCTGTTGATCATGGTGCCGCGGCAGCTCGCAAGCCGGACGTCGAGCCATGGAGCAGAAGTCACAGCGGGCCTGCGCGGGCTGCATCAGATTAGGCGCTGTCTGGCTGGTGTGGGAGATCTGCCCGCATTTGTCCTGCGACACGACGTGCATTCAGGTCGCATCGACTGGTGGGAGCTGCTCAACGACGATCGCCGTCTGAGGCCCTATGACTTCGAATTCAAATTTGGAATTGAGTCCGTCCGCGATGACTACCATGCCCGCAACATCGCAGAGATGCGAGCCACTGGACAACCCCAGGTCGCATCGCTGTTCGGTTACTGGGATTTGTACGTGCCTCTCGTCATTGAGCCCGAATTCACCTTGCTGTTCTTTTGCGGCCAGTTCGCCCGGAACCTTCCGACGGCCGAAAGCATCGCGAGCGTGTGGCGTGACATCTCCGGGCGACAGCGATCCCTTGACGACGATACGTTTCGTCGCTGGGTCCGCAGTTGCCTCGCCGTACCCGTTCTTGACGAAGGGGTAGAGAAGGGGATTGTCGAGCTCGGCGCGCTGCTGGGTGAGTTGTTCGCCGGCGAATCGCCTCGCCACGTGCAACGGAGAATTGCGAGTCTGCGGGCGCGTGCATTCCGGCCCATCATTCACGACGATACATGGGTTGATTCGTGCCTCGACGTGATGGGGCTGACCCGTCCACCGTGGGGCCTCGACCGTTTTCTGGATGCGCGCATCGCCGAAGAGCGACGTATCTCCTGCAAGCCTTCTCAGCTCGCCATCCTTGTCCCCGAGCCGCAGGGTCACGTCGATGGCGATCTCCTCGTGGGATGGGTTCGTCGTCACCACTTCCAATACCATGCGCGGAAGCTGGCGCACGATCTGCCAGCCCGACACCATTGCGGCACCCCTCGGGGATCTGTCGATGCTTCTCGCGCTCGCGCTAAACTCGAAGATTCGCGGTAACGCTCGAAAAGTTCATTTCGAAGAGCGCTGTCGCGCGCTGCAATTTCAACTCGAACAACGAGGCTTCGACTCGGTCATCGGATTGGGACTCGAGGTCTCGCCGGGACAGGCGCTTGGCATCTGCTTTCGGCGGGCGGCGACCGCGTTGGAGAACGCGATACGGCAGAAAAGCAACCTGGGCCGCCCCGTCGCCGTTGCCAAGGTAAGCGCAGTTGATGGAATGGCGGACCTGGAGAGGCTTGCGCAGCGATTGAAGCGATCGATCGACCTCCATCGCTCTACCGACGTTGACACAGACATCCTGCTCTACGGCCGGGAAGTTCTCGCAATGACGGGCGGATCGCCACAAGAGATGCACTTCTATCTTCTGGTTGTGCTGCGAGATGCGCTGATGAGCTTACAGGGGCTGGGGCTGGTTTTGCCTGAGCAGCGCTATGCTCTGGAACGACAGTTCCTCGCGGAGCTCGCCGCGATCGGGGAGCCATCACGGCTTCTCGCCGAGTTCGACCGGGCCATAAGGCGGGTGCTCGTGCTGCGAGCCGCGGAGAGTCTCGCTGGGCGCGACGAACGACTGCGGGCCGCGATCGAATGGGCGCAACAGAATCTTGCAGCCGATGGGCTTCTGGGCGAGTGCGCGCGTCGTTCCGGGCTGGCGGTAAGCAGTTTCCGGCGGGTTTTTCAGCAGACTCACGGCGTGAGCTTTGGTCGTTGGCTGCGGCAGCAGCGCCTGGATCAAGCGCGTGACATGCTCGGCCAGTCGGAGCTTACCGTCGCTGCGATAGCGCAGCGCGCTGGGTTTCATCAGGTGCATGCCTTTATCCGATGCTTCAAGCACCGCTTCGGGCACACCCCGGGGGCATACCGCAAGAAGACGTGAGCAATGGGAAGCGCGCGATCGGGGCCGCTGAGTGTGTTCGATTGGAGCGGGACCGATCAGAAAGATACACATTTTTGATTAGGATCGTCCGGTATTATTCGCTATCATTTCTATGTCCTACGTTATGCATAGTGACGTAGTTCGCAGGTTATTTGTTGCCGGCGCATCATTTGACGGAAACGCAAAGTTCGCGCCACTGAAGATGATGTCGTTCTGCAGGGTGAGTTCTGTCGGCGCGCGAGCGTCGGCATCGGTATCCGACGCGAAATGTGCGCGATTAGCTCCGCAGAGCATAGTGGTTTCGCCCTGGAGGTTTGCATGCGCGTAACAAGATTCCATTTTGTCATTGTCCCGCTCTTTCTTGGCGTCTTCGGGTGTTCCTCTGGAACAGGAAGCTCGGTGGGTCAAGGTGGATCCGGCGGCCATGGCGGCACCGCGAGCAGCGGCGGGGTTACTGGCGGTGGTGGCGCAACAGGCTCAGGCGGCGCGACGGCTTTGGGCGGAGTTACCGGCAATGGCGGTCGCAGCAGCGGCGGGGCTTCGGGCAGTGGTGGCTCGGCAGGCCCTGGCGGCGCGGCAGGTTCGGGTGGAGGCACCGGCAGTGGCGGTGCAACAGGCAACGGCGGCGCGACCAACTCGGGCGGCGCGACAGGTTTGGGCGGAGTCACCGGCACTGGCGGACGCGGCGGTGGCGGCACGGTCGGTAGCGGCGGCACGGTCGGTAGCGGCGGCACCACCGGCACGAGTGGCGGCACGACCGGTGGCGCTGGGGGCTCGCCCGGGACCGGAGGCCAGCAGGCCTCGTGTGGACCCAGTGGGACGCCGGACATCTGGAACCTGCCGAAGTTTCCCATGACCACGGGTCCGTATACCGCCGACTGGAAGGCTTTGGGCCTAGCCTATTCGACGCCCCAGTGGTGGCGTGACGCCAAGTTCGGGGCGTGGGCTCACTGGGATCCGCAATCGATGCCCGAGCAAGGCGACTGGTACGCCTATCACATGTATCAAGAGAATTCGGCTGATTTCAACTATCAGGTCGGCCACTTTGGTGATCCGGGGGGAACCAATGCGTACGGCTATAAGGATATCTGCGAGAATTGGAAGATCGACCTATGGGATCCCAACGCCTTGATGGATCTGTATGTCCAGATGGGAGCCAAGTTCTTCATGGCCATGGGCGCACACCATGACAACTTCGACAACTGGGATTCGAGCTACCAGCCCTGGAACTCCGTCAAGGTCGGGGTGAAGAAGGACATGGTGGGCACGTGGGCACCGATCGCGCGCCAAAAGGGGCTGCGTTTCGGCATTGGTTTTCACAACACTCCGGCTCGAACTTATGGTCAGTGGATGCCGATTCGCTACACCAGCGACTCGAAGGGACCCTACGATGCGATGCAAACGACGGCGGACGGCAATGGTAAATGGTGGCAGGGCATGAATCCTGCGGATCTCTATGGGCCCAAGCACAGCGGCGACTGTTCGAACAATTCCTGTAACACTTCGGCCTATGGCACCCAGTTCATGTATCGAGTCGATGAAGCCATCTGCAAGTATCAGCCTGACGTCGTCTACTTCGACGACCACGCCGGCGATTCGCAAACGGACCTGGGCGTCCATATGGGACTAGGTTCCATCGCCACGACGATCCTGGCGAACTACTACAACAAGTCGTTGACCTGGAGTAAGGGCAAGACGGCGGACGTCGTCATGAACATGAAGGGCGTGGGCGGCCAATACAACAGCTTCCAGAACAACGCAACCATGGAACCCTACGCTGAGCGCGCCCTGGTCAGGAGCACCGAAGCGGCGACTGAATCAGCAATCAGTGCCTATCCCTTCCAGACCGAGCTCGACATCCAGGGCGGCAACTGGCACTACATGACGGGGGCGGGATACACAAGTGCATCATCTCTGGTCACGACGCTGATGCAGAACGTCTCCCGCAACGGAAGCTTGCTGCTCAATCTGACACAGCATGGCCGGGGAAATCTCGACACCCAGTGCACCCAAATCGCCAAGGACATCGGCGCCTGGCTGAAAATCAACGGCGAAGGCGTGTACGCGTCCCGCCCCTTCGAAGTCTGGGGCGATACGACGGTTCTCTATACACGCGCCAACGGCAACGTCTATGCCACGCTCCTTAATTGGAACGGTGGCGCGGTCACCCTCTCGGCGCTCAAGTCGGGCGGGGCAACCTTGGGAACCGTGTCCAAAGTCGAGGTGCTCGGCTCCACGGTGGCGACGACATTCTCGCAGAGCGCTTCAGGACTGACGGTGACGCCCGGCGGATCAGTACCGGCGCTGTCGGGGATCTCCGATTCGGGGCTGGCGAAGATACACGTTCTGAAAATCACCCACGACAAGGGCTGGTTCAATGACGACGATTCGGGCGCGGTAGCTCCCGGATGGCTTCGCAAAGTCGCCCTTGGTACGGGCGATTACAACAACGACCTCAGCACGAGCACCACCGTCGGTGACACCTGGACTTCCACGTTTACCGGCACCGGTGTCTCGGTCTATGCCCCGAAAGAATCTGGGGATGGAAAGATCGAGATTCAAATCGACGGCCAAACCAGCTCGACGGCGGATCTTTCCACCACGAGCGCGCGCCAGGCCCAGCAGATGGTGGGTCAGGCAACCGGCCTGACTTCGGGCCAACATACCATCAGCATCATCAATCGTGGCCCCGGACCGGTGGCTGTGGATGCCATCGTCGTTCAGTAGGAGCGCTATCCTTCTGCCGAGTACCATCTGAATCAGGAGAGGCCCATGACATCCGTCCGTTCTTTAGGCACGCACATGATCGTTGCACTTGCGAGTCTTGGCCTCGCATGTTCGTCCAATACGTCCGGCGGAGGCAATGGCGGTTCGAGTGCGGGATACGGGGGCGGCTCTCGAACGGGAGGCGCGACGGGTAATGGAGGGGCCATCGGCTCGGGGGGCCAGGCGGGCTCTGGTGCTGCGAGTAGCGCGGGCGGGCGGATCGGCTCGGGTGGTACCAATGCCGGCGGATCGACGGGCTCTGCTGGCGCGAGTAGCGCGGGCGGGCGGATCGGCTCGGGTGGCACCAATGCCGGCGGATCGACGGGCTCTGCTGGCGCGAGCAGCGCGGGCGGGCGGAGCGGCTCGGGGGGCGCCAATGCCGGCGGATCGACGGGCTCTGCTGGCCAATCGGGCTTCGGTGGTGTATCCGGAGGCGTCGACTCGGGAGCGGGTGGCCAGTGCGCAACCTCGACTGCTGCGGACCCATCCTCGACCTCGATCGCCGGAGCCTGGGACTTCACCCCTGCGGGTGGAAGCAAACGGACGATCCAGGTTCCGGGAGGCGGCTGGCTCAAGCAAGGGGTCAGTGCCTCGAGCGGCACGTACGCCACTCAGATCACGGTCCCAGATTCCGGCTCCGCACAGACCACACTGATTGAATTCGGCGCGGTCAATTTCCAAGCAACCCTCTCGGTTGATGGCAACGAAGTCGGAACCAATACAACCTCTTTCACGCCATCCGTTTTCGACGTCACCAAGTTCGTGACACCGGGCAAGCAGCATGCCATTTCCGTGCTGGTCAAGGGGGGCCAGGCACTGAAGACGAACGGCAAGTTCATCGTTCCTACCGCAGCCGGCTGGTCGCCGAACGTCGCGCAAGGGATTTTCCGCTCCGCACTGTTGCACGTGTATCCCGATGTCTACATCAGCGATGCATTCGTGCGAACCAGTGTCACTGACGACACCCTGACCTACGACGTATCGATCACGAATACGAGTACCACGAGCCAGGACGTCACACTATCGGGCTCGCTCAGCTCGTGGAACTGCGATGCCATCACGTACCCGGCGATTCCCGATACGACCGTTACCGCGGCGCCCGGCACCACCACCACGAAGACAGTCGGCCCGATCAAGTGGGGGCTCGGCACCACATCGTATTGGTGGCCAAATGTTCCCTACCAATCCGACTACAAGGCCCGTCTTCACAACCTGAGCCTGAGCTTGAGCCGAGGCGGCAAGGCAATCCAGAGCAAGGTGGTCCGTTTCGGCTTCCGCCAAAGCGAAAGAAAGAGAGCCGATACTTCGCACGTCTACTACTACCTGAACGGCATCCGAGTGAACTACCGCGGCGACAACCTGCAAGGGGCAGACTACGACAGCATCGACAACGGTGGCAAAGGTGATGCCTACGACACACTTCCAGGTTTTCTGCCGCCCTCCGCGCAAAACTCGGGTTGGCCGCAGGCGGTGCGAAACTACCAAAGGCTGAACTACAACTTCGTTCGCATCCATCAGGAGCTCGCCGCACCCTACATGCTCGACACAACGGACGAGCTCGGCCTCATGCTCATGGGCGAAACGGCCATTCGGGGTAGCAACAACGACCAGGATTTTTCCGCGGGACACGACAATATGGTCGCCCACGCCCAGGCGATGGTGCTTCGCGATCGCAACCACCCTTCGATCGTTCGGTGGAGCCAAAGCAACGAACCGAACGATTCCAGCACGGACTCGACTCAGTTCGAGACCGACCTGTTCAACGCCATGACCAAACTGGACAGCACCCGGCCAATCAGCGCGGACCCCTTTCAAACCGGCTCAAACTATGGACTGCCAAGTCCAGGTTTCGCAACTGCCGGCCATTATATCGGCGGCCTCAGCACATACACCGAAAATGTGAACGCCAACAACAATAATCCTTACGGTCAGGGTGAGTATATTTGGTCGAAAGACAATAGCCGTCAAGGGTTGGCGTGGTTTGGAACGTCGGCGATGGCGATGCGTAGACAGGACGCTTCGGACGTTCGGCCATACGCGCTGCTCTCGGGCTGGGGGAGTGTGATCCCGGGCGTCATGGCATCCAAGATGACCATCGAGCAAGGTGGACCTCCGCTCTTTGGAGAGGACAATCTACCTGATCCTTGGTCGAGTCCGATCATCAGGCGCATTCAGCATGGTTTCAGCGCCGTGCTCGTGGCGGACCAGGCCTATTGGGAGTCGAACAAGATGTCCAATGCCAATGGGGATTGGCCGGCGTCGGTCCCGACCATCGCAAAGGGCGCAACCCGCGCGACGACCCTCCTCATCTTCAACGACACCTTTGCAGGAACGTCTATCGACATCACCTGGGAGGTTCATGCGGACAGTGCGACCGGGACGATGGGGGCTTCGGGGACCCTGACGGTTGATGTGCCGCTCGCCTCCATGGTAACCAAGTCGATAACCATGACCGCGCCAACCTCGGGAACGAAATGCTACCTCGTCCTCCGAGCCGCGAAGAATGGAACAACACTCTTCGAGGAGACCGACGAATCGTTCACGCTGCAGTAGAGGTCTTTTGGGGGATCACCGGAAACTGGGGCGCGAGGGTGGAGCCATCGACAAAGTGTCCCGTTGTACTTCGGGGCCAGCCGTTATGGCTTGCCCACGAAGCTCGTAACGCTCTTGGCATCAAGCGTCGCGCTGAACCGAGCGCTGCTGACCGTGATTGGGCTCTTGGAAACGATGCTGTCGGTGGCTGAAGTCACCCACGGCGTGATGCTGCAGGGAACGACGCCGGAAATGTACATCGAGAGCGGCGTGGCGGCGGCGTTGCTGTTGATGGCCACCACCACGACGGTACCGTCCGCAGGGTTCACGTAAGCCGAGAGCAGAACGCCTGAGGGCGCGGTTCCCGAGGTGGAAACCCGCATGTAGCCAGGTCGGGCGAAGCGCGAGAAATTGCCCATAATCCAAAATCGCTTGGTCCACACATTGGTATTGGTGTCATAAAGCCCGCTGCTTCCGCCGGCATAGAGCCACCAATAGTGCCAGGCGTTCAGGTTGGCCTTGGCTAGGTCATTGTGAATGGTTGTCGCCAGGTGGAGCGCAGAACCCATGCCGTCGCCACTTGAGTCATCGCTGGCGGTCCCGGTATCGACCTCGGTTTCCCAGTATTCCTTGCCTGCCGAAATGATTGCAGGTTCGGTCTTGCTCGGCCCCAAGCCATATTCGTGGCTTGCAAAGATACTGACGTACCCCCACGCCGCAGTGTCACTTTGAATGGCTGAAAAGTAACCCGGGAAGCCGTACCAATTCATGGTCTCGGGCGCCATGATCTTCACACCGGTATTGGCAAGGGCAGGACCCATCGCGGTTCCAATCCATGTGGCCAATTCGGCAGCTGTATACGAGGTTGTGGCGTTCATGCCACCGCTGTCCGGCTCGTTCTCGGCGGAGATGGCATAGATATTAACCCCCGCGCTCTTCATCGTGTTTATGTAGCTCACGAGCCTGCTCGCCCAATCTTGTGCGTTCGTGAGTTTGGGCGCGCTCGTGCACGAACTGGTTCCGGGACAATTCGGGCCGGAAGTATCCGCGCTATTCACCTCCCACGGCGTGGCCCAGACCTTGACACCATACGTAGCCGCCTTTACGGCAATAGCGGTGCCGTCGCCTATACGAACGCGGAGGAGGGTGAGCCCGGCCCCTGTCGTGGTTGACCAAAGTGTGTCAGGGTCCTTGTTGGGATCCCTGAAGCTGCCGGCCCACGCGCTTGAGACGCCGAAACCGGTGATCTTCTGCTGAAGACCGGATAGGTTCACCGTCACGTCGCCACTTTGCGCGGAGCCGGTACTGCAGGCCGTGGGGTTGATGACGCCGCCATCTATACCAGCTCCCCCTGCCCCGGTACTCCCTCCGGTCCCAGTGCCCGTACCCCCGCCAGTGCGGCTGGCTCCGCCCGAACCGCTGCGACCGCCGCTCGCGCCACCGGCTCCCGGCTGGCCGCCCGAGCTGGTCGCCACGCTGGTTCCGCCCAAACTACTGCGACCGCCGGCGCTGGTCGCTCCGCCGATTTCCGCCTTGCCGCCCGAACTGGTCGCCCCGCCGGTTTCGATCACGCCGCCCGAACCCAGCACACTCCTCCGCTCCCTGTTGCCCCTCCCTCGCTGGATTTGCCTCCAACACCCGATCCTCCGGTACCCGCGGAAATGACCGATGCGCCCGATGAGCAAGCAGCGCCCGAAATCGCGAGTGCAGCAACCATTGTACGCAAGAAGCGGCTTGATGTCATGCGTTCCTCTCTCTTTCGAATTTGGAAGGTCATGGGGGATCCGACGAACAGAACAAGCAAAGTCGTACGTGCCCCGCCCCAATGGTCATGCCGCAATCAAATTGTTCCTGAGCGGCTCTAAGCGTTCACGGCTTGCCCACGAAGGTGGTGACGCTCTGGGCGTCAAGCGTCGCGCTGAAACGAGCGCTGCTTACCGTGATGGGGCTCTTGGAAGCGAGGCTGTCGGTGGCTGAAGTCACCCACGGCGTGATGCTGCAGGGGACGACGCCGGAAATGTACAGCGAGAGCGGCGTGGCGCTGGTGTTGCTGTTGATGGCCACCACGGCCACGGTCCCGTCCGCAGGGTTCTGGTAGGCAGTCAGCAGGACCCCCGATGGTACGGTGCCAGAGGTGGAAACCCGCATGAAACCAGGCCGCACGAAGCGCGCGTAGTTGCCCAGGACCCACAGGCGCTTGGTCCACACGTTGTTTGTCGTGTCGTAGAGGCAGCCGCCGTTGCCGCTGGCGTTGTACAGCCACCAGATGTGCCACGCGTTGAGGTTGGCTTTGGTGAGGTCGTTGTGCAGCGTCGTGGCCATCGGCAGCGCGCTGGCGATACCATCGCCGGAGGAGTCGCCCTTCCCGGTTCCCGTGTCGACCTCCGTCTCCCAGTATTCCTTTCCTGCAGCTGCGATCGTCGGCTCTGAAGGCAGCGTGCCGCACCCGTATTCGTGGCTCGCGAAGATATTGACGGCGTTCCAGGCGGCCGTGTCGGCCTTGATGGCGTTGAAGTAGCCGGTAAATCCGCAGGCATTCATCGTCTCGGGCGCCATGGTCTTCACGCCTATGGCTGCCATGGCAGGGCCGAGAACGTCGATCCATGCCGCCAATTGCGCAGCTGAGTAGACGGTCGTACTGTTGATACCGCAGCTGTCCGGCTCGTTCTCGGCGGACACGGCGTAGATCGGTACACCCTGGGTCTTCGCGTTCTGCACCCAAGTGACAAGGGCGCTCGCCAAACCCGTTGGGTTCGTGAGCACGGGGAAGCTGCCGTTGCAGCCGTTGGGGTTGCTTTGGGTGGTGGTGTAGCTACCGCCGGTAGCACCGTTGGTCCCCGTCCCCCAAGGAGTCATCCACACCGTAACGCCGGCCGCAGCGGCCGATTTGGCAATCGCGAGCCCATCGCCATACCGGATGCGCAGCAACGTCAAGCCGGCCCCCTTCGTGGTGGACCAGAGATAATCAGCATCCGTCGAATTCCTGTAGCTCCCCGCCCACGCAGTGGAGACGCCGAAGCCGGTGATCTTCTGCTGAAGACCCGATAGGTTCACCGTCACGTCGCCACTTTGCGCAGTGCCGGTGCTGCAGGCCGTGGGGTTGATGACGACAGTGCTGCCGCCTGCACCGTCTCCACCTGCTCCGATAACCCCGCCGGTGCCGCTGGCGCCGCCCGAGACAGCACGACCGCCGCTCGCGCCACCGACTCCCGGCTGGCCGCCTGAACTGGTCGCCGCGCTGGTTCCGCCCGAACTACTGCGACCGCCAGCGCTGGTCGCTCCGCCGGTTTCCGCCTTGCCGCCCGAGCTGGTCGCTCCGCCGGTTTCCGCCTTGCCGCCCGAACCGAGGACTCCTCCGCTCCCTGCCCCTCCCTCGCCGGATGTGCCTCCAGCTCCCGATCCTCCGGTTCCCGTGGAGCTCTCAGGTGTGCTCGACGAACAAGCAGCGCCCGCAATCGCGAGTGCAGCAACCGTTGTACGCAAGAAGCGGCTTGATGTCATGCGTTCCTCTCTGTTTCGAATTTGGAAGATCGGTACCTGTCGTGGGTGACCCGGCGTCTACGGAAATACCCGACTTATTAGAGACGACCCGACGAACAGAACAAGCAAAGAAAGTCGGCGAGCAGACGAAATCCTTGACGGCAGAAGCCGTTGCTGTCAGCAGTGGCAGGAGCGCCTGAATTCCGTCTGGCGTGTGATCGCGATGGCATCCTTGCGGACTGCACGTCGCCGGGCTGAGTCAATCGCAGAATTATTTTGCCGCCACCGTCCCGAAAAGAAACCGGCGGCACTTCGCGAAAGGGCGACGTGTCATTGGAGGTGCTGGAGGCCTATACTGGGCTCGCCCATGTGGGCCAGCCAGGTGAAGATGACGCGCGGGCGATCGAGCCGAGTCAGGCCGCGCTACTACTTGATGATCTCGATGCCCTCGATAGTCGCGTTGTCGGTGACGGTGGTGAGCTGAATCACGATTTGCCCGGACGAATTTGAGGTGGCCGTGAACTCACGCACCACGGCCTTGTAGTTGCCGCCAGCGGTTGCGTAGATATCGAAGTTCGACAGCACCGTGGTGCCGTTGATCGCCACATTGAAGACGCGCTTGCCGGTGGCGGTCTGGTACAGCTCTGCGAAGTGAAGGCGTACCGTGTACTGGCTGCTGGCGGTCAGGTTGGGCAGCGTATAGGTGCTATTGCCGTACCGTTCGCTCTGATACACCGCCGCGGGCGCCGGGTTGGTCACGCCACTGATGGTGATGGTATTGGTGACCGTGCGCTGGGTGCCACCGCTGCCGTACTGATCGGCCGAGAAGGGCGAAACCGCGCTGCTGCTGCCGCAGTTGATTTGGTAAACCGTGCTCAAGACCGCCGAGACCGTGACGCTGGCCGTGCCGCTCACGCTGCCGCTCTTGGCGGTCACCGTGTAGGGGCCACCTCCGGAAATGCCCGCGGTGAACATTCCGCTCGTGCTGATCGTCCCGCCGCCGGTCACCGTCCACGTGAAGGTCGGCTGGGTGGCCAGGTTAGTCGCGAACTGGTCGCGTGCTGTGGCCGTGAATTGTTGGGTGGCGGACGTGTTGACGCTAGCACTCGACGGGGAGACCACGATGCTGGTCAGAGTCGCGTTGACGACCACACTGACCGCGCTGGTAACGGTCAGGCCGCCCTGATCCTTGACGGTCACCTGGAACGCGTACGTGCCAGCCTTGGTAAACGTTGCCGTCGAGGCCTTGGCCGCGTTGCTGCCGTTGGCGCTGAAGGTGACGGCTGCCGGCGGCGTGCCGGTCGTGGCCCAAGCGTAGGTTAGATTCGACTCGCCGCCGTCGTCGGCGCCGAGCACGGATAGGGCCACCGTCGAGCCCGTGACCGGGTTGGGCAAAGCCGCGGCAGCCGTCACGATTGATGGCGCACTGTTGGGGGTGCTGGTCAGGATCTCGATGCCCTCGATGGTGGCGTTATCGGTGACGGTGGTGAGCTGAATCACGATTTGCCCCGATGCATTCGCGGTGGCAGTGAACTCGCGCACCACGGCCTTGTAGTTGCCGCCAGCGGTTGCGTAGATATCGAAGTTCGACAGCACCGTGCTGCCGTTGATGGCCACATTGAAAACGCGCTTGCCGGTGGCGGTCTGGTACAGCTCTGCGAAGTGCAGGCGTACCGTGTACTGACTGCCGGCAGTCAGGTTGGGCAGCGTGTAGGTGCTATTGCCGTAGCGTTCGCTCTGATAGACGGCCGCGGGCGCCGGGTTGGTCACTCCGCTGGTGGTGATGGTGTTGGTGACCGTATGCTGGGTGCCGCCGCTGCCGTACTGATCAGCCGTGAAGGGCGAAACCGCGCTCGTGCTGCCGCAGTCGATCTGATAGACCGTGCTCGAGACCGCCGAGACCGTGACGCTGGCCGTGCCGCCCACGCCGCCGCTCGTGGCGGTCACCGTGTAGGGGCCACCCGCGGAGGTCCCCGCAGTGAAAAAGCCGCTCGTGCCGATCGTTCCGCCGCCGCTCACCGTCCACGTGAAGGTCGGCTGGGTGACCAGGCTGGTCGCGAACTGGTCACGTGCCGTGGCCGTGAACTGCTGGGTCGCCGAGGTCTTGACGCTCGTGCTCGACGGGGAGACCACGATGCTGGTCAGGGTGGCGTTGACAACCACGCTGACCGCGTTGGTGGCGGTCAAACCGCCCTGATCCTTCACCGTCACCTGGAACGCGTATGTGCCCGCCTTGGTGAACGTCGCCGTCGAGGCTTTGGCCGCGTTGGTGCCGTTGGCGCTGAAGGTGACGGCTGCGGGTGGCGTGCCGGTGGTGGCCCAACTGTAGGTTAGATTCGACTCGCCGCCATCGTCGGCGCCGAGCACGGATAGGGCCACCGTCGAGCCCGCCACCGGGTTTGGCGAGGCTGCGGCAGCGGTCACGATCGACGGCGCACTGTTGGGGGTGCTGGTCAGGATCTCGATGCCCTCGATGGTGGCGTTGTCGGTGACAGTGGTGAGCTGAATCACGATTTGTCCCGATGCATTCGCGGTGGCAGTGAATTCGCGCACCACGGCCTTGTAATTGCCGCCAGCGGTTGCGTAGATATCGAAGTTCGACAGAACCGTGGTGCTGTTGATCGCCACATTGAAGACGCGCTTGCCGGTGGCGGTCTGGTACAGCTCTGCGAAGTGTAGGCGCACGGTGTACTGGCTACCTGCAGTAAGGTTGGGCAGCGTATAGGTGCTGTTGCCGTAGCGTTCGCTCTGATACACCGCCGCGGGCGCCGGGTTGGTCACGCCGCTGGTGGTGATGGTGTTGGTGACCGTGCGCTGGGTGCCGCCGCTGCTGTACTGGTCGGCCGTGAAGGGCGAAACCACGCTCGTGCTGCCGCAGTCAATCCGATAGACCGCGGTCGGCGTCGAGCTCACCGTCACGCTGGCGGTGCCACTGACGCTGCCGCTTTGGGCGGTTACCGTGTACGGGCCGCCTCCGGCCGTACCGGCAGTGAAGAGGCCACTGGTGCCAATGCTGCCGCCGCCGCTCACCGTCCAGGTGAAGGTCGGTTGCGGGGCAAGCGCCGTCGTGAACTGATCGCGCGCGGTGGCGGTGTACTGCTGGGTGGCCGAGACATTCACGGTGGCCGTTGTGGGCGCCACAACGATGGTGGTCACGGTCTGGTTGACCGAAACTGCCACCGAGCTCGTAGTTGTCAGATTGCCCAGATCCGCGATGATGACCTGGAAGGTATAGGTGCCCGCCTTGGTGAATGTCGCGGTGGCGTTCTTGGCCGCATTGGTACCGTTGACGCTGAAGGTGACCGTTGCCGGTGGCGTGCCAGTCGTGGACCAAGTGTAGGTCAGGTTCGACTCACCACCGTCGTCGTCGCCGAGCACCGATAGGGAAACCGTGGTGCCGGTGACGGGATTGGGGGTAGCGGCCGCGGCGTTGACGACAGTCGGCGCGCTGTTGGAGACGGTCACCAAGACCGTTGCGCTGCCGCTGACGCTGCCACTCTGGGCGGTCACCGTGAACGGCCCGCCTGCGGATGCCCCAGCGGTGAAGAGGCCATTGCCATCAATAGCCCCGCCGCCGTTCACGCTCCAGGTGAAGCTGGGCTGGGGCGAGAGTGGATTGTTGTTCTGATCGTACGCAATGGCGGTGAATGGCTGTGCTCCTCCGGCGTTCACCGAGATGTTCGCCGGAGATACGCTGATGGAGGTGAGGACTGGCGCAGCCAGGAAATTCGCCGTGATGGTCTTCTTACCGTCCATGGTGACGCTGAGCGGGTTCGCGCTTCCCGCAACGCTGCCGCTCCAGCTGGTGAAGACATAGCCGGTGGCGGGCGTCGCGGTGAGTACTACCGCCGAGCCCGCGGCATACGTTGCCTGGTCTGGGCTCTTGGTCACCGTGCCGTTGGTCGCGGATGTGGTCAGCGTGAAGTAAAGCGTCGGATAGAGGCCGCCCGGGGGATCGACGTAGGACATGCCGATCTTGATGGGGTTGGTCTCGATGTCGCTGTCGGTAGCATTGTTCCAGATGAGCTTGTGGTCGACGGTAGAAGGATTGCTATCCGCATCGTTCACGGCAATGTTGAGGCCCAGTTGCCGATACTGCGTGTATCCGCCGGACATCGAGACGGGTGTCACCGTCGGGCTACCGAAGTTGCTCCAGGGGATAAGCGCCTCGATGATGTACCCATCGGACGTTTCAACCTTGCTCAAGACGGCGCCGGTGAGTGCCCGGCTGTGCGAAAGCATGTACGCCTGCGGGGCATCGGCATAGCTGATGGCCAGGTGATAGTCGTAGGCCGACCCGTAGGATGCACTTCGCGTGGTGTTGTACTGCTCGAGATAGGTGCTGAGATAGAGCTCGACGCCGTCGCCGTTGACAATCGCCGAGCCTGTATTGCTGTTGGCCAGCTTGACATTGTCCTTCACTTTCACAGCTAGGTAGAGATTGTTGGTATCGTAAAGGACCTGCGCGGTGAAGCTGCTGTCCGCCGCCCCGCCCCAACCCGAGGCGGAACCTTTGACCTGATAGCTGGCGTCGGCCACCATCGAATTGGCGTATCCCCATTCGCTCAGATCGCCATCGATCGTCATGGCTGACGGGGCGGTCCGAATGACGGTCGTGGCGCGGTAGGGAATGACGCCCGGCTCGGTGGGCCCCTGGAGATTGCCCGGGGTCGCCCGCACGAAGGTGTGGATCGCGGATGCCGCCGCCAAGGTGATGTTGCCGGTCGTGGTGATGTTGTTAAGGTCGATGACACCGATATTCTCGTTCGCGGCGAACACCAGGTGGGTGATCAGATAGGGCGGAATCCCCATGATGGTGGCAGCCACCGCATCGACTGCGACTGGATCCTTGCTGGCGAGCACCAGATTCATCGTGACCATGGTGCCGCTCGCGGGTCCCTGGCCTTGCATGGCTTGCAGCGCATCCATGATCGTCAGATCTGGCACACGGCACGCAATGTGGTCGACGATCTCGGACCGGATGTCATGGTGCAAACCGGCCTTGGCACTGCCGCCTGTGATCGTCCACAACGGCAACGGCCCGGTTCCGATACCCAGGTTTTTGACCGCGCCGGTCATGCCGGCATGGTAGTGGGTCTTCATCTTGGGCATATCGATGTAGACTGTGGCGTTGGTGATGAGCGCCGGGATCTGCTCGCTGGCGCCCGTCCTGCTGTCCGCAAGGACATAGGTGTTGGTCGGATTCGTGGTGTTGTCGTTGAAGTTCGCGAAGGTGACGCCAGGGAAGTTCGCTGCGGTATAGCCTTGATTGACCATGACGCTGTTGATCGTGTCTTGGGTCGCGCTCCCGTCGGCGATGGTAATACTGGCTCCGCCATTGACCGCCTTGATCAAATCGACGAGTGCCTGAACGATGTGCCAGTCGGTGACCGCGTTCGCACTGCTCGTCACCAGATTGGGCTTGATGAGCACGGTGTCGCCACTGTGGACGAGGTTGGCGATGCCTCCCGGGCCAAGCGCGGCATCGAGTGCTTGCGAAACCATCGAGCTGTAGTTGAGGCTATTGTCCTTGATGATGGCAACCGTGGCCGGTGGCTGCGGCGGACGCGCGGGAACATTGATCGTCTGGCCGCCGGAGGCCTTGATGCGCGGCTGGATGGCCTGTGGCGCCTGCGGATTCACCGAGTCTTGCGAGTCCTGCTTGCGCGGGCAACCGCCCACGAGTAGGCCGGCCAGCGGCAGCAAGAGTACGGACCAAGGCTTCAGTCCAATGGTCCGGAGCCAACTGCATCGGCGCTGCCAGTTGCCGCTGTTGCCAAGTGCCGAGCTCTCGGATGTCCTCGCCGTAGTCTGGTCTATTGTCATCATGGCTCTGATTCATATCCAAATTGGGCATACGCGTCAACCAGATTCGAACGACTCTCCCATCAGATGGCCCGTATTCACGTAATATAGCACTATATTACTGCAATTGGAGCCTCACGCACGACGCGGTTGAGCGAGTTGACGCGTAGACGTCAGGGGCAATACGCCACTTGGCATTGGCCAGCAACGCACGTGAAGTGCGCGCAGCCGCTGCCGCCATCCGCGCATTGCTGACAGAGCGCTGGAAGGGCACCCGTGCAATCGGTCGCGCTGTTGCATGGGTTGGGGGCCACGTTTGGCACGCATCCGCAAACGGTCGTGTCGAAGCGATCCCCCTGGATGCACATTACAGTGTCGACACACGGTACGCACTTGCATAGGGTCGTATCGAAGTGATCCCCCTGAATGCACAGTTCGGTTTGCACGCACGCGCAGCGTCCTGACACCTGGGGATCGCATCCCTGCCCGCAGGTCTGCGACGAGGCGCAGCCCATGGCGGGATTGTGGCAAGCGAAGCCCGCTCCGCCGCCCGGAGGCTGACAGGCGTACAGATCGAAGCCAACCGGACAACAGGCCAGTCCGGCGTCGGGATTTGCCGTCGTCGGACTCGAGTCTGACGATGCGTCTTTGTTGTCATCATTGGTGTTGGGACAAGCAATAATGAATAGGCTGCCGGTGGAAAGGGCAAGCGCCCTGAAGTGATCATTACGCATAAAGTCCTCCATTCTTCGTCTTCCATCTTCCATCTGCCATCTTCCATCCGCAAACTTCATGCCTGACTTGGCCGACGCGCTTAGGCAGCGTTTCTCCAGCAATCTCTTTGCTGTCGTCGCGCCACGGTATCAGAATTCTTATATGCGGACTAAGATAGTCCGCATATCGGATCCCGGCGCCTCTGCGAGCCAGTCGTCATGACGAACGGGCTAGTCGGCATTCTAGATGAAAGGCGCTAGCCTCATACCGACACGATCATGGCGCTGTGATAGCCGGCGGTCGTCACGTGGTAGAGGAGCACGCGGCGGATCGCCCCAGCCGCCCCTAGCGAGCCATCGACCACGCATACCTCGTTCGCCGTGACCCCGCTGGCGACGCGCACCGCGAGCTCAAGACCGAGAGCACTGGCTGTGGCGAAGTCGCCGGTCAGTTGTCGATACACGCCAACCGCCAGGCTGGGCGTGCGAGCGACCAGAGCGCGACCAACCTCGGCGTAGATGGCATCGAGGTCTGGGTCGCCATTGGCGCCTACCAGCACCAGCCCCACGTCGTCGAGGCGCGCGCCAGCGTCGCGCAAGGCCTGCTCGATGAAGGCAATTTCCTCGTGCGCCGTGAGCACCGGCGTTCGCTGCAAGGGCCCGCGCGCGCGCACGCTCACGAGTCGGGCCAGTGGCGCCGCCGCCGCGCCCGGTGCGGTGAGAACGAAGGCCGCCGCGCCTTCACCAGGTAGCGTTCCCTGTCCTGGCGCGCGCCTTGTCGCCGCCAGCGGTGCCAGCGGTGCCAGCGGCGCCAGCGGCGCCAGCGATGATAGGCCGCTGCCGTACCAGCCGAGCTGGTGGCCGTGGATTTCCTGCAATTCGATCAAGGCATCGACGCCGCAAACCACCGCGTGCCGGACGCGGCCGGCGCGCAGAACATGGGCCCCTTGCCACAGCGCCGACTCGAACGAAAGCGCATCGTGCGCAAAGGTCTGGTTCTCGCCCTGAAAACCGAAGGTCAGCGCGAGCTGCGAGGCGAGCACATTTTTCACCGAATTGACGAAGTAGGCGGGCTTGGCGGCCTTCTCGCCGAGCTTGATGAGAGTGTCGAGGAAGACGATCTCGTCGCCTTCTTCGGCCCAGGCGGTGCCTACCGACACCGCCGTCCCGCCACCACGCGCGGGTGGCTCTGCGCCATTGGCGCAGTTGTCGAGGGCGCGCTTGAGAGCGAGAATCGCCATCTCCTGGCCGCGTCCCATGCGCTTGATGCGCTCGGGAGGCGAAAGGCTTTTCTCGGTGGCAGCATCGAGGCGATAGGCGGACCATGGCTCCTGCGCCACGGCGGCTGGGGCCGGACGGCTGACCGGCGCGGAGCCAGGCCAAACCGCACCAGCGGCCACGATGTCGGCGGCGTAAGCAACGGGCTTCACGGCGACTCTCCCCAAGTTCCGGGGCGACGAAACAGCACGGCGCTGTTGTTGCCTCCGAAGCCGAGCGATGTACTCATGGCCACGTCGAGCTTGGACGGGCGGTACTCGACCACGGGCGCGAGAGGGATCTTGGCATCGACGGTGCGCAAGCCTAGGTTGGGCGGGATGGCTTGCCGCTGCAGTGCCAACACCGTCACGATGGCCTCGATGGCGCCGGCCGCCGCGAGGGTATGACCGAAAAAGCGCTTGGTCGACGAGACAGCGGGCGGCGTCTCGCCGAAGAGGGCACGAATCGCCTTGGCCTCGGCGGGATCGTTGTCGGCCGTGCCGGTGCCGTGCGCATTGATGTAGTCGACCGCGGTGGGCGCAAGGTCAGCGCCCTCGAGCGCGAGGCGCATGGCCTCGGCGATCCCCCGCCCCTCGGGTTGTGGCGCCGACACGTGATAGGCATCGCAGGTGTTACCGCGACCGGCGAGCCAGGCACGCACTCGCGCCCCGCGAGCCCGCGCGTGTTCCTCGGACTCGAGGACCAGCACCCCCGCCCCCTCGCCCACCGACATGCCTTTGCGCTGGGCATCGAAGGGACGACAGCCATCCGGCGACACGAGCATGAGCGAGTTGAAGCCGTTGAGCACGACGCGGTTGAGCGAGTCGACCCCGCCGGCGAGCACCACATCGGCTTCGCCCGCCTCGATGAGGTCGCAGCCGAGCCCGAGGGCGGCGCCGCCCGAGGCGCAGGCGTTGGAGACCGTGGTACGGAAGCCACCGAGTCCGAAGATCTCGGCGATTCGATCGGTTGCGTTGCAGCCGGCGCGATCAACAAGGTGGAACGCGTCCGCGCGATTTTCGAGATGAAGACGAGAGAGAAACGCCTCGGTGAACAGCACGCCACCAGTGAGGGCGCCGAGGACAACCGCGCCGCGATCCGGAGCGAAACACGAGGCATCGAGACCGGCATCGGCCCACGCTTGCCGTGCCGCCCACACGGCGAGATGGTCGCTGCGCGAGCCGCCGGCAAGACCGCTGCGCGCTTGCGGATCGCCCGTCACCTCGCCGACCGGCAACTTTCCGCAGCGCTGGGATTCGAAAAGGGAGAGTGCGCGCAAGCCGCTGCGGCCCTGGACGATGGCCTCCCAGGTTTCGTCGAGCGTCCAGCCGACCGCGGACACCACGCCCATGCCGGTGACGACGACCCGCAGCCGTGCGCTCATGCGCCGGCAGCCTGGCGCTCGCGCACGAAGTCGGCGAGCGAGTGCACGTTGGCGAAGATTTCCCGATAGCGGTCACTGTCGGCGGCGGTGATCTCGGTGCCGAAGTAGGTGGAGAGCATGGCCGCTATCTCCAAGAGATCGACCGAGTCCAGACCCAATCCTTCGGCGAAGAGCGGCGTCTTGTCGTCGATCTTGTCGGGCGTGATGTGGAGCCCGAGGGTCTCGACGAGCCTTTCCTTGATCTGCTGCTCGAGGGTTGCCATAGCAGCAAGCTAGCATGGGTCGCCCACGGCAGTCATGGTGGGCAAAGACGTTCCTCTCAACTCGCGAGCGGGTGTTGGGCGATGAAATCGAGGACGGGCCCGGTCCATTCGGAAGCGGGAAGGAAATGTCCGGCACCCGCCACGCGGTACAGGCGCGCCCCGCGAATCTGCGCGGCGAGGTCTTGACCGAACTCGATGGGCACCATGATGTCATCGCTGCCGTGCACCACCAGCGTGGGGAGTGCGATCTGCCCCGCCCGTCCTCTGGTATCGAAGCCGTCGAGGGCATGCTTCTGGCGGGCGAAGCCCTCGATGGATAGGAGATGATCGCGACCCACTTCCTTGGTCCAGGACGCATGCTTGTCTGCAAAGGCGGGATTGGTCGAACACCAGGCCTGCATCATCATCATGAAGGTCTCCAGGCTCGCGCCTTCGCGAACGGAGTGGATCATCACGTCCAGAGCAAAACGGGAACGGTCGGGCTCTTTCATGAAGGTGGACATGAGCACCAACGTCCCGACCTTGTCGGGGTGATGAAGCGCCAATTCCTGCGCCACATTTCCGCCCATGGACCAGCCGACGACGTGGGCTTTCTTGATGTCGATCGCCTGCAAGAGTGCGGCGGCGTCATCGCTCAGCGTGGCGATGGAGAACGCAGCGGCCGAGGTCTCGGTCAGACCCGAGCCGCGATTGTCGAATAGGATGACCTTGTGATGCTTTTCGAGTTTGGGCAGGGCCTTCTTCCAAGTGTAGAGGTCGCTGGCCAGCCCCGCGATGAGGAGAAGGGGTTCGCCCTCCCCATGGACGTGGTAGTGGATTTGCGTGTCTGCGATGGTGAGCTTGGGCATCTTGCGGTTTCGAGCTCCGAGACACTATTTACGCCGCCCCGCCGGTCCTGGGTAGTGTAGAGCGAGCTTCCAGCGCTCAAGAGTAGGCACGCCGTGCACGGATTCTCAGGCGGTGCTATGAAGACGCGCCCATGCGCCCCTGGCAAGTTCTGGAAAGCGTGAAAACAAGGGAAGGCGTGCTCGAGCTGCGACGCCGGGGCGAGCGCGACTTTCTGATGACCATCGCGGGCCGCGTCCTGATGACCAGCCAGCACCATCGCTCCGAAGATGTTCTGGCAGACGTTGCGTGCGTCGCTCTCGCCAAGAAGCAGCGGCCCCGCGTCCTGCTGGGCGGCCTGGGCATGGGCTACACCTTGCGCGCGGCCCTGGATCAGCTACCGCCCAGGGCAATGGTCACCGTGGTCGATCTGAATCAGAAAGTCGTCGACTGGAACCGCGGACCGCTCGGGCCCCTGGCCAAGTTCCCCATCGGCGACCAGCGGGTGAAGGTGGTCGTGGCCGATGTCGCGCGAGTCATCACGGAAGCTCGCGCCGGCAGCTACGATGCCATCCTTTTCGACCTCTACGAAGGTCCGCACGGCGTGGCGAACCGCGACTGGCATCCGCTCTACGGCGGCGAGGCTTTGCGACGGACAAAGGCCGCGCTGGGCCCGGACGGCATCTTCGCCGTGTGGTCCGAGGAGGCCGATCCGCCCTTCGAAGAGCGCCTGAAGAAGAGCGGATTCACGGTCAAGCGCCACAAGAGTGGCAAGGGCGGACGCATCCACATCGTCTACCTTGCCCAGGCCAGCGCGAAAGATCTCCGCGCTTGCGCATTGCCGTAGGCAGGGTGGAAACAGCGGGCAGGCGCGGCTTGCATTTGCATACGCGAAACTCCAGAATGCGTCGCATTGGAGCCGCGATGAAACCATCGGTGTCTATCATGCAAGCGCGATTGTTGATTGTGGTCAGTGCTGCTTTGTACGCCGTCGTTGTTGCGTCGCCCGCCAACGCCAAGAAGAGATCTGGCGGCGGACAAGCCGGCGCCCGAGGTGTGTTCAAGGTCGATGTGGACAAGTCGCACGCTCTCGACGATCACCAGATGGTGATCCGCATGTCGCGTCCCCCGGGAAAAGTCCAGCTTACGGTCAAGACCGAGGAAGGCGCGATCATCGCCGATATCCAAGAGGACTTCACCGGCAGGTCGGCGGGTGCGCCGTTGACCGTAAAGTGGGACCAAGACAAGGATCAGCCGGTCGGATCCATCGAGCTGCGCATGTCCGATCGCGACGAGCACTACATCGACCAAGAGTACTCGGCCTGGTACGTGCCGATCCCACACGAAGAGGTCAACTTCCGCACCGATTCCTCCGACATCGACGCCCCCGAAGTCCCGAAGCTCGATGCCGCGTTTGCCAAGGTGCAAGAGGTGCTGTCGAAGGACAAGGCACGCGAGCACAAGAATCTCACCTTGTACGTGGCCGGGCACACCGACACCGTGGGAAACGCCGGTTACAACCTGAAACTGTCACTGGCGCGCGCGCAATCACTAGCGCGCTGGTTCCGCCAGCGCGGCGTGCGCATCCCCATCTCGTATGAGGGATTCGGTGAAACCGCGCTCAAGGTGCAGACGCCCGACGAGACCGACGAGCCACGCAACCGCCGCGCCGACTACATCATCGCGGACGATGCGCCGCCCATGAAAGGTACCGGCGGTCTCAAGCCGGGCTGGAAACACGTCAACTAGCAAGTGTCCAACGCCGTGCTAAGTAGAATCCGGCTTCGCTCCCAAAATGCGACGGCCATTCGAAAGGAGAGTGGTTTCATGTCCAAATTCCCGCAATTCACCCTTCCCCTCGTTGCCATGGCGACGTTGCTTCTTGCCTCTGCCAATGCCTACGCTCAGCCGGAGCTGCCGCGTCCCAGCCCGTCGGCCAAGGTGTCGCAAGTCATCGGGCTCACCGAGATCACCGTCGACTACAGCTGCCCCGCGGTGAAGGGCCGCCCCATCTGGGGCGCTCTCGTGCCTTACGATCAGATGTGGCGCACCGGCGCCAACCAGGCCACCAAGATCACCTTCAGCCGCGATGTCACCTTCGGCGACAAGCCGGTACCGGCCGGGACGTACTCCCTTTTCACGATCCCGTCCAAAGGGGCGTGGACAGTCATTCTGAACAAGAAGGCTGAGCAATCAGGTACAGCGCGCGACTACAAGGCCGACCAGGATCTGGTCCGCTTCCAGGTTCACGCCAAGCCGGCCCCGCACCGAGAGCGCATGACCTTCTTGTTCTCCGACTTCACCGACGACAAGGGTTCGCTCGATCTCGAATGGGACAAGCTGCGCGTTTCCATTCCCATCAAGGTGGCCACGGAAGAACAGGCACTGGCCAACATCACCAAGGGCCTCGACGGCGCGTGGCGGACCTACGCCAACGCCGCCCGCTACCTCGGCGAGACCAAGAAGGACTACGACACCGGGCTCAAGTACATCGACCAGTCACTCAGCCTGAAAGAGGACTGGTTCAATGTGTGGATCAAGGCCACGCTTCTGGCCGGCAAGGGCAAGACCAAGGACGCCATTGCGCTCGGCGAGAAAGCCTACGGGCTCGGGCAGAGAGCCGAGCTCTTCTTTTTGGAGCCCGAGATCAAGAAGACGCTGGCCGAGTGGAAGAAGAAGGGCTGATCTCAGGGTCCCACCACTAGCGACGCCGCTTGCCGGCTCGGCGGGCGATCCAGGCAAGGCCGCCTAGTAAGATCATCGCCCCGGACAGTGACGATGGATTGCCCAGGTCACACGAACAACCTCCGCGTCGCAGCGTCACCACAATCCGAGCATCCACGCCACCGCCCAGTTTGGCATCCGAGCTTGTGCCGCCCCCGTCACGGACTGGGCCGCCTGGGACGAGGCCGCCATCATGGGTCGAACCACCGGTGCCCGCTGAGAGCGGACCGCTGCTGCCATCCAACCCACTGTGGTCCGCGGTGCCGCCCGCACCCGCTGCGCCGCCTGAACCACCGTCCACGAGCCCGATGCCGCCGCTTCCGCCTCTGCCACCCATGCTGGCGGAGCCAGCCAAGCCGCCAGCGCCACCTAGGATGACCCCGGAGGAACCGCCGAAACCAGCAGATGCGCCCGTACCTCCGAAACCGCCAGCGCCACCCGCACCGCCGGAACCACCGGCAGCGCCGGAACCACCGGCAGCGCCGGAACCACCGGCGCCGCCGGAACCGCTGTCGCCGTCGGAGCCACCGTTGCCGCCAGCGCCACCGACGCCGATGCAGTAGGGATAATAGTAGTTCTCGATGCAGGTACCGTACCCGTTGCACTGGCCACACTGTCCGCAGGTGTTGGTGGGGAAGGCGCAACTGCCAAGGCCGTCACAGCTCGACTGGCAGGGCGGCGTCCCCTTGGTCCACGCCGCGCTCACCGGCTCATATTCCCACGTGGAGGCAAAGGCGGTCGTTATCGCGGCCACGTCTGTCGACGAGCTGGCCGCCGTCCCCTGGACGCTGCGTCCGCCGCCGAACAACACCACCACCTTCCGTTTCGGGTCGTACACCATCGAGTGGCGTGCCCGTGCGTCCGGCGTCTGGCCCGCACCGGTCTTGTTGGTCCAGGTTCCGTCGGTCGGGTTCCATTCCCAGGTGTCCTGATAATCCAAGCCGCTGCGGGCTCGGCCGCCAAACAAGATGAACCTGTCGCGTACGGAGTCGTAGACGACCGCCGCCTCGGAGCGAGCATCGGGCATGACACCCGTGGGAGATCTGTCACGCCAGGCGCCCGTGGCCGGGTTCCACTCCCAGACATCCTGTCGCGCAGTTGGCGTATCTCCCGACAGGGCTGCGGCGCCACCGAACACCATCACCAGCTTGCGGCTGCTGTCGTACGCCACAGCCTGACCCACGCGCGGATCCGGGGAGCTGCCGCCAGCGACCCGGGTCTTTGCCAGCCCGCGCTCCGATCGCCCGGGCAGCGCCCGCCACCCTACCGTTCTCAGCCGGTCCATCGGCCAGGTCCGCTCTGGCCGTGGCCCCCACCGGCGGATCGCCCCTGCGGATGGCCATGCTCGAGCCGCCACCCACGCAACCCGAACCCCGGCTTCCGCCTGCAGCTCCCTCGATACCCGCGGTGGCGTCCTCCGCCCAAGGCGCCGTCACGCCCTCTCCCAGCGAGCAGGCGCTGCTATCGCGTGCAGTTCGCAGCCTACGCTCCGAACACCGACCCGGGAGCGCCTTGGCCGTGCTCGACGAGTACGTAAACCAGTTCCGGGCGGAAGCCTGCTACCCGAGGCGACCCGTCTGCGAATCGAGGCATTGCTCGCACTCGGCCAGAAGCGAGCCGCACTCGCCGAGCTGAATCAAGCGTCCGCCTCGGGCGCGGCGGGAGGTGAAGAGGGCCATCTGGTTCGCGGCGAGCTGCGGGCGGCGGCGGGACGATGGCGGGAGGCGCTGCAGGACTTCGAGGTCGTGGTGCGCGACCGGCTCGCGTACGAAGCCGCATCGGGTGTCTCCACGTCGGCCAAGCTGCGCGAGCGCTTCGAGCGTGCCCTATGGGACCGAGCCTCCGCGCGCAGCCACCTCGGAGACGATGTCGGCGCGCGCGCCGATCTGCGCGAGTGCTGGCGCCGCTTTCCCGACGGTCGCTTTGCCGATCGAGTGGCACAGCTGCTGGGCGAGCTCCCCTAGTATGGCGACGCTCGGGTTGGCGACCTGGTTTCGCATCGCCCTGGTGTTGGGAGGATATGTGTTTCCGCTTCCGACCGCTGCGGAGCCGCCCGAAGTTGGCGGACCGGCCGAGCCGCGGCTGACGATCGAAAGCGATTCCGCATGTCCGTCGGGACCGGCTGTGCTCGACGCGCTGACGACGCTTGTCCCGCCCGCCGAGTGGCCGAGCGGCTTGGTTCGTATCCAGACCGCGGCAGACACGCTCGCCGTGGAGCTCGTCTCCGACGGATCCTCCACGCAGCGACGGCTGCAGGTGACCGACGATTGTGGTCTGCGCGCCACCACGGTGGCATTGGTCATCGTCACTTGGACGGGCCAACTCGCAAGCGACGCGGCCGGGACACCGGTGCTACGCCGGCAGACCGTCGGCACCCACAGCGAAGTTCCCATGCAGGCTTCCCCGACGGTCTCGACTCCATCGGTTGTCGCCACCGCCGCCGAGCGCGAGCTTGGAGCGGGACTCCTGCTGTCCGTTTCGGGCGGGATCGCACCCGGCGTGCGCATCGACTTCGTCGAGACCCGAGCCCCGCGCGGCCTAGGTTGGCTGGTAGGTCTGACGCTGCCTGCACAACGCCAGAGCGCTGCCGCATTCGGCACGACCCGTTGGACTCGCGCCGCCGCGAACATCGCCATCAATGGTCGTCTAACCCTGCGCCGCCTTGTCGTCTCTGCCGACCTGGGCCTCGCCGGGGCCTACACCTTCACGTCGGCGTATGGCTACAGCATCGACCAGGGTTCGGAGGCGCTTACGGGCGGCCTTGTCGCAGGCGTGCGCCTCGCCGTTCCGTGGCGGCGCATGCGCATCTGGACCGATGTTCGAGCCTACAAGTGGCTCTTCCCTCAGACCATCGCCTTCGACGCGCTGACGGGCGGTCGCGTGGCCACCGTGGAGTTGCCCTCCTTCGACTTTCAGTGGGCCGTGGGCCTAGCCTACCTATTTCGCTGACGTAGGACGCGGCAGCGGCCTCGGCAATTCGAGGATCCGAGAGCGTCTGCGCTCAGAAGCCCCCTTGCACGACCATTCCACCCACGGTAGGCGCGAGCACGATGGGCCCGACCGCTTTCTTTGGCTTTGGCGAACCGCCGCCTTGGGTGATCGCGAAGTAAAGGGCCACCCCGCCCGAGACGAGCGTGGCGGCACCGAAGGCATCGGTGACATATCCCAAGTTCTTGCTCTTGGTACGCGCATTTTCGATTGTGGCCTTGGTGTTGGGATAGGTATTGATCTGGTCTTTCAGATCTTTCTGGGCACCGAGCGCCAGGTAGCCGAACACGCCGGTTCCGACGGCCAGCGCCGCGGTTGTCGACAGACTGACGATCAAGGCGGTTCGGCCGGGTGTGGTTGGCGCCTGCGTCTTGGCGATGGAGCCTGTGGGCGACGACCCCAAGACCGGCTCGCGCAAGGCGCTCGACCCGACCTTTGCCAAGGTGACGCCTGGCTCGTCGATCTTGAGCTCGACTCTCACGGTCTCTTTGCCAGCCACGGTGAGCATGTGGGCCGCCTCGGGAGAGCCAGCCTTGAGCGCGCTCACCTTTCGCGTTCCCACATTGACCGAGACGAGCCCCGGTAGGGGTGAGGTTCCCACGCTGACGCCGTCGACTCGAATGTCGGCACCCGACAGGTTCGTGGAAATCTGCAGATGGGCGATCCGTTCTTCGAGCTTCGCGGACATCTCATCGACCTGCGTGCGGCGGTCGGCAGGGATCTCGCTGCCGCCTTCGCTCATGTATTGCATGAGGGATTTGTACGCGCTCACGAAGTCGTGAAGCGCATACTGCGTCTGCGCGATATTGTAGAGCACGCGGTAGGACGGGCTGATTTGGTAGGCTTTGCGGAATTCAGCCAACGCGCCTTCGTAGCTTCCCTCGCGGTAGAGCTCGACGGCCTGCTGAAACCTGACCGCCGCCCGCTCAGAGTCCGCATTCTGAGCGCCGTAGGACTGCGCCCTGGTCGCTTGAACACTAAAGAGCAACGTCGCTCCCACGGATAGGGCAATGACCAATGTCTTCATGGCTTGTACGGATTCCTTTCGTCGATCGGTTTGGAGATGGGCCGCGGGGATGGACCTTCCAGATTCATGCCCGGTTCCAGCACCCGGCCCGGCTGCATCGCCGCGGGGTGGACCATGCTCTTGGGTCTTGCCTCGATCTGGGATGCTCGTGGTTTCGCCGCCTGATGGGGGGCAGGTGTGCGGCCTCGTCGCAGACTAACCGTCAGAACCACGTCGTTCGAGAAGCTGACCTGCTGATTGAATGGAACATATCCGGGTGCCGAAGCGCTGAGGACGTGAATGCCCCGATCCTTCGGCACCTCCAGCCTCAGCCGATGGCCCGCGAGCACGTTGCCGTCCAGACTGAGCTCGGCTTCCGCGGGCTCGGCGGTGATTTCCAGACGGATGGTTTCAGTCGCAGCCGTGGCTTGAGAAGGTAAAGGTAACACGGGCGCTGCCTGAGTTGCGGGCGGCTGCGCTTGGGGCCGCGGCGCGGAGCTCGAAGCCGCAGTAGTACCGAGCGGGGCACCAGTGGACTTGCTCTTTCCCACCGTGGCAAAGACAACGATTGCCACCACAACGACGATGGCGACCGCCACTGCGGGGAGGAGAATCCTCAAGTTGGGGAGACTCCTCGCCTTGACCAGGTTGTCCTCTGCCGCGGCGATGACGTCGGACTCGGGCACCTTCCGCGTGATCGCGTCGTTCTCGGTCATTATTTCGAGAGGGGCAGCGTTCCGGTCGTCATCCGCCGGGAGGTTTTCCTCCATTGCAACCAAACGAAGCGGCGTCTTATTCACCATCGTATTCCCTTGCCTTCCATACACTGCATACACTCGCGAGGAGCGGCACAGAAGCCATCGCACAACTCAGCTCTTGGTTCATCTTGCCATCGCAATCGCGAGACCGAGGCATCGGATGGCCGAACCCGTTCCTTTAGCCGCTGGACGCAAAATCGTGAGGCACAACGAAGATTTCGCGACATGCCAGATGGTTCAAGTGCTGCGACTCGTCAGCACCCTTGGAGGACGGATTTACGTCGCATTTTCGACGAGCGGCGCTTACGTCCGAGGGATGCTGGCCGCGGCTGGACGTTCGTGAAGCACCGTGCCTTCAGATTTCACGCATCAGGGGCTAAAGAACTCGCCCCACCCGCCGATTCCAACTCGGACGCAAACATTGTGAACCCTGCTACGAGAGGATACGTGGCGAAGATGAATCCAGCCCTGAGATTTATGTTGGCGGCTCTACTGCCGCTGACGAGCGCGTGTAGCGTGATGTTCGACCGAGATGCCGTGCAATGCAGTACAGATGGCGACTGCGCGAAATACCAGACGGGAACAACCGCCGTCTTTTGTAAGCAAAACGTATGCGTGAACTCCAGCCTGCGCCCGAAGGGTTGCTTTGCCGGGAGCCCATCGACGACCCTGGACTATTTGAATGCATGTACGACCGCTGACGAAACTCCGTTCGACAATTGCGGGAGGCTGGGGCTTTGCACGCGTGGCTTTGTGCTGCCCGACCCGGTGCCTCCGCAACCGGGCAGCGCGGCGACCGCAGCCATCACAGCCGTGCCGCCGCCGACCGTCCGCTGCGCAGATGCCGGGCCCAACGTGATCTATATGACCGGGGCAGCCGACTTCGGGCCGATGCTCAAACAAGTCACGCCGCTGCTCGCAGCCAGCAATCCGCCGTATCGCGGTGTGTTCCTAAACGGTACCTCCTGCACCGGCGCGAGCGCCGCATTTGATCCCACAGCAAGCATCATCAAGGACACGCCTGGGACGGCGACCAAGGCAGCAGTCTATGCCTTCTACTACGACGACTCGGGCAAATCGGTCAATTGTACGCTCGACCCCGAGGGCAAGGTTGTCGACGTCGGCGTATCCGATCTGTTCTCGACGGTGTGCAATCCCGTCTTTGAGCCGGGTGATGCGGTGGCCGGCTACACAGGCCCCGCTGTCACGTTCGGCATTATCGTCCCCGCGGCTTCCCAGCAGACCTCCATCAGTGTGGAGGCGGCTCACCTTGTCTTTGGCTTGGGCGGCCAGAATCCCTTGCCCAATGGGCTCCCTGCTACCCCGTGGGTCGATCCCACGTTCTACTCGATCCGCAATTCCGGCGCCGCGGCGGTCGCCCTGACGGCCCAGCTGATCGGTGTACCGCGGTCAGCCTTCTGGGGAGTCGACCGTCTCTCGCCTGCTGGTACCGTCACTGCACTGACGACTTCGGCAACTCCCGAGGAATCCATCGGTATCGTATCCATCGATTATGCGGACAGCAACCGCGGCAACCTACGCGCTTTGTACCTGCAGGGCCAGGGTCAGCTGTCGGGATTCCTGCCAGACTCCACCCTCGCCTCGAAAGACAAAGCGAACGTCCGGGATGGGCACTACCCCCTCTGGGGCTATGTTCACTTCTACACTGCCAGCGTCAACGGTATTCCCTCTGCGGCAGCAGGGGCCTTCGTAACGCAATTCTCGCTGCCCAAGCTCGATCAGGCCTTGGTTGCGGCCATGATCGACGCCTCATTGGTCCCGCAATGCGCGATGAAGGTGGCCCGCGAAACTGAGATGGGCCCAATAGTATCCAATACATCCAAGTTCCGATGCGGTTGTTTCTTCGATTTCCGCACCACTAACCATGCATCATGCCCGACATGCACGACCAACAATGACTGCCCGGCGACTGCTCCGGCGTGTAACTACGGATTCTGCGAACAGGACAATTAGGCAACGGTTTTAGATAGAAAGAACTCTGCGGGTAAGAGCAGGGCTCTGCACCGCAGTGTGGTCGTCTTTGTCAATCGATCGCGGCAAGAAGCTCACGGGCGTATCTGGGTGTGTGTGTTTTTGCATCTTGGAAGTACGGAGTAGAAATGCTGAAAGGAAAATCGAAGCAGCGTCCAGGCATCGATGTCCATTCCAGTCGCCGCAGCATCGAGGTGGAAGCGATACCCACGATCGTTGCCAGTGCCGACAGCAGCGCCGCCATACGATGCGGCCTGGCGTGGCCGACCAGACCATCGCCGATCGTAGTCGACCGCCAGCCGGCGAGCTCACCAAAGTCGCCGGCCACCGCAAGCAAGACCGCGCTGTTGCTGCTCCCGGTCGCGGCCCTTTTGATAGCCGTGGCAATGATGGTGGCCCGCTCGACCGCTCCCGGCGCTGCTGTGGGACTAAGCTTCCGCGAGTTGATTTCTCTCGTCGTGATTGCGTTTCTCTCGGGCCTCATGAGCGGATTCTCGGGCTTCGGTTTCTCCGCGATCGGAGCCGCAAGCTTGCTTTTCCTGGCGCCCACCCTTCAGGTTCCACTTTTTCAGTCGCTCTCGACGGGCAACCAACTGATCTCCGCCGGTCAGCTGCGGGATGAGATGCCGAAGTCGTTGAAGGAGCTGTGGGCCGCGCCAGGGCCATGCATGTTGGGTGGCCTGGCGGGGGCACCGCTCGGAATTTGGCTATTGGCGCACCTTCCGCCAGGTAAGCTGATGGCGACGTTCGGAATCCTGCTCACCGTGTACGCAGCCTACTCATCGCTCAAACCTCCGAACCTCAAGCTGCGCGGTTTGGACAGCCCCTATGTCGGCATCGCGGTCGGTCTTTTGGGCGGCATCATCGGTGGATTTACCGCCTTTCCCGGCGCACCGGTGGTCGTCTGGATCGGTCTGCGCGGCTTGTCCAAGGTGCAACATCGTGCAGTTCTACAGCCGTACCTCATCATGTCCCAGATTTACGGGCTGGCTCTGGTCGCATTGCTGCATCCGTCCTTCTTGAACAATCAGTTTTTGTTTCTTTTGATGTTGGGCCTACCTGCGGTGTTTCCCGGCACCCTCATTGGGGTGGCCATCTACAAACGCATATCGGATCGGTGTTTCAGGCGCATCCTATATTTGCCATTAGCAATTGCAGGGATTGCCCTGCTCACGAAGACGTATGGACCGGCGATTATGAGAATGCTGTGAGAGGTCTTCTCACCCCACCTGCGCTCTGCCAGGGCTGGTTCAGGTCCGCTTGCGCGCCAGCAGTACGAACTCGTTGTGTTTGAATACGTGCCCGACGAAGCGCGGGAAGGGGAAGGAGTAATGCTTCTCCACCTCCAATCCGAGACTTGCGGCCAGGCGCGTGAGCGCATCGAAGTCGAAGAATTCCACGTGGGTCGGATCCGAGCGGAATCCCACGTCCTGCGGCGTGATGAGCACGACGCGTGCACCGATTCGTATGAACGGCAGATAGGTGGCGACCAACTCGCGGGCCTCATCGAAGTGCATGTGCTCCGCGACGTGGGAAAGCAGGAGGGAATCGAAACGCCCGGGACGGCCGTACTCGGAGGCAAGGAATTCCTCCGGAAGAAACGCGGTGTAGCCGCGCTCGCGAACCGTGGCGACCGACTCAGGGTTGTGATCGACGCCGACCCCCTTGCCGGCCAAGTTGTGAAGATTCCGCCCCAAACCACAACCGACATCCAAGACCAGGCCCAGATCCAGCGAGCGCAGATGGCGCCGGTACGGGCGCTGCACGTCGAGCAGCCGCTTCCACCACAGAGACTCCTGGCGTCTCAGCCACTTGGTGTAGTCGGCATCGCTGGTGCTGGCCCGGGGCTTCATGGTGCCAACCTAGCAGCGCAGGGCTGGCCGGTCCACTAGCCCGCACCATTCATCCCCCGAGCACCCGCCGGTAGACGGCCTCGTAGCGATCTACCGCCGGAGTCAGGCGAAATCGCGCTTCGGCCACGTGGCGAGCTTCGTGCGACAGGCGCCGCCAAAGGTCTTCGTCGGTGAGCATGCGTCGCGCGTGTTTGGCCATGCCGGCGACGTCGCCGGGCGCTGCCAGAAAACCGGTCTCGCCATCCACGACGACCTCCGAAACGCCGCCCACGTCAGAGGCCACCACGGGAACACCACAGGCCATGGCTTCGAGAGCGGCCAGGCCGAAGCTCTCGGTCTGGCTGGGCAACAAGAACAGGTCGCTCTGCTGCAAGATCGCGATCAGGTCGTCCTGCTCTCCCAGGAAGCGAACGTGCGGCTCTAGCCCGAGAGAGGCGACCAAAGCCTCGATGTGCGAGCGCTCGGGGCCCTCGCCCACCAGGTCGAGTCGCGACGGGATCTCGGCCCGCACAGCCGCGAAGATTCGCACCACATCCTCGACGCGCTTGAGCGGACGAAAATTGGAAACGTGGGTGAGCACGCGCGGGCGCTCGCTAAGTCCGGCCTTGAAGGCGCGCTCTGCATGCGCGTCGGACGGGCGGAAATCATCGGTGTCCACGAAGTTGGGAATCACTTCGATGGCCACGTCGCGGGAGAGGCCAAGCTCCTGGTAGGCCGCCTCGGCCAGCCAACGCGAAGGCGCGGTGATGGCGTCGCTTTGGCGCACGACGAACTGGGCAAGGGGCTGGAAACGAGGATCCGAACCGACGAGCGAAACGTCGGTCCCGTGTAGCGTGGTCACCATTTTGGGCGACGAAGTCCCCAGCACCTGGCGAGTCAAAAAGCCGCTCACCGCGTGCGGGATAGCGTAATGCAGATGAAAGAGGTCCAGTTTTTCCGCCCGCGCCACCTCGATCATCTTGGCGCTCAGCGCCAGGGCGTAGGAGCGCTCGGCCAGCAAGGGATAGTCGAGCGGCTCGACCTGGTGATAGGTGACATTGGGGGACGCGGGATCCAGACGCACCGGTGGCTTGTCGCTGAGGAAGCACACGCGATGGCCGCGGCGGCCGAGCGCCATGCCGATTTCCGTGGCCACCACGCCGCTTCCGCCGAAGGAGGAGAAGCAGGCGATTCCGATACGCAAGCTCGACCGCGAGACCATCATGGTTCCAAATCCTGAACGTCGGTCGTGAAGGGACCGACGGCGCGCAGCCTGTCCAGCACCAGGCGTTTGAGTGCCGCAATCCCCACGCGGCCCGCCAGGGATGGCCAGCCGTAGGTGCGCTCTTGCGGCGTCCGATTCGGAAACAGGGCCAGCTCGAGTCGACGGATTCGGCGCGCGGTCACTTCATCGCGCTCCACCAGCGTGCGGGCATAGCGGTCGATCAAGCGCCCCATCCCGTGCGCCACGCTGGCACGAACGCGCTTGGCGGGTCGCTGCAGATGCGGGCCAGCCGCCTCGACGGCGCTGGCGATCTTTTCCACCGTCGGCGCGATCTGGCTGGCGACCCATGCCCGCAGTTGCTTGGGATCGGCGGCTCCCTCGGGAATGGTCGCGGGCAGGCGCGCGCGCAGCTCGTCCGGTGGCGCCGACAGATCCGCGGCGCTCAGCCCAAGCTGCCCCAGCCACCTGCGCGTACGGGCGTCCACGCAACGGAAACGCGCGCGCGGCACGAGCAGGGGCGGCGCCAAGCCAAAGTGCGCATACAGCGGTGAAAGCTGGGCAAAGTAGTTGATCTCGCCCGGCCCGCCCACGTAGGCCACCGTCGGCAGCAGAGTATCCTGGACAATAGGCCGCAGCAGGGCCGAGGTGGAAAAGCGCAGGGGCGAGCGGGCGAGCGTGCGCAGGAGCTCGTCGTGGCTGATGACTTCCGCGCTGCCCGCCAAGCCCCAGGATGTCTCGCCGGCGCTCGCGACTTTGCGCTGGATGCGAAAACGAGGGCCACTTTCGCCGTCGCGATGGAAGAAAATCAGAGCGCCTCGCTCGCGAACCGCCACTTGTTCGTCGAAGCCAGCCGCGGCCAAGGCGGCGTGCCGCTCTTGCAATCGTGCCTCGATGGCCTCGCAATCGTCGATGCAGACGCGGTACAGGGGCGCGGCCTGCTCGGCCACGCGCGCCTCGCGAGGATTAAAGACCAGCAACCCTTCGTCGGCAAACACGGCGGCCATCACCTGTGCAAAGGCGGCGGCCATGGATTTCCCGGGTTGATAGTGGTCGCGCAAGAGCGCGAGCGTCTCCTCGGCTGCCGGTCCTGGTTCGAGGGACTCTTCCAGCGCGTCGAGCAGCTCGCTCACCTCAGCGGGCAGCGTGCGCTGAGCGACCGAGACGCGCGCGCCGCCCTCATCAGGCAAAACAAGACGCATCGGCTCCCCATCGCGCCCCGCGACCGTGCACGAACGGATCTCCTCGAAGTCGTGATCCTCGGTTTGCAGCCAGAAGAGCGGCACGCAGCGGACGCCCGATTCGGCCTCGAGGGCGCGTGCCACGGCGATGGCCGAGGCCGCCTTGTAGAACGCGTAGAGCGGCCCCAAAAAGAGGCCGACCTGCTGGCCCGTGGCGACGACGGCGGTCTGCCCCGCAGCCAGCCTGTCCAGGTTGGCCTGGCGGGCTGCACTGGGTGGCAGGATGGCCTGCTGCTCACGCAAGACCTGAAGCACCGTCGGCGGCACGGTGCGCTCCGCGGCAAGGCGGGCGCGCGCTATCCTCGCCTCCGGATCCCGGAAGCGTGGCGCGAAGAACGCATGTGCAGCAGGCTCTCCTGCGAGGTAGGAATTGGAAAATGCACAGCCCACTGTTGGCGTTCAGTATACTCGGCCGAGCTCGCTTGCGCCGGGGGAGGCTCGACTTCCTCTTGCCGATTGCGATCATGCTCATGTCCCTCACGTCCATCGAGGCCAACGCCGGCCCCACGCCAGCACAGCCGAACGCGGCCGAGATTCAGCTTGGCCTGCGCAAGCTGGGGGTGGTGGGCAGCGTCCTTTACGTGGCCGCCCATCCCGACGACGAAAACACGAACCTGCTCGCCTATCTGTCGAAGGACAAGCTGGTGCGCACGGCCTATCTCTCGCTCACGCGTGGCGATGGCGGGCAGAACCTGATCGGCTCCGAGCAGAATTCGCACCTCGGCGTGATCCGCACGCAGGAGCTGCTGGCGGCGCGCAGGATCGACGGGGCCGAACAGTTTTTCACGCGGGCGCGCGACTTCGGCTACTCGAAGAATCCGGAAGAAACGCTTCGCATCTGGGGCAAGGATGCGATCTTGGCCGACGTCGTCCAGGTCGTTCGCCGGTTTCGTCCCGACGTCATCATCACGCGCTTTTCGCCCGAGGTGACCGACACGCACGGGCACCACACCGCCTCGGCCCAGCTCGCGCTCGAGGCTTTCCACGCGGCGGCGGACCCGGATTTCCACCCCGAACAACTGAGCGCCGAGGTGCGGCCGTGGCAGGCGCGCCGGATCTTGTGGAACCGCTCCTCTTGGAGCATCAAGCCCGACGACGACATGTCGGATTTCCTCAAGATGGATGTGAATGCCTACAATCCCTTGCTCGGCATTTCCTATGGCGAGCTGGCCGCGGACAGTCGCAGCATGCACAAGAGCCAGGGATTCGGGGTCGCGCGCACGCGCGGACCCATCATCGAGTATTTCAAGTTGCTCGCAGAGTCCGATTCTGTGTCGCCGTCCGACAACTCCGTGATTGAGGGATTCGACTTTTCGTGGTCTCGTTTCAAGGGCGCGTCCGCGCTCAAGCGCCTGGTCGAGCGTGCTTGGCGTGCGTTCGACCAGGCGGCCCCGTACAAGTCCATTCCGGCCTTGCTGCAGATCGATCAGGCCTTGGACGGCGTGGCCGATGCAGGCTGGCGCGCAAAGAAAAAGACCGAGGTCCGCGACCTTATCGTGGCCTGCGCCGGACTCTACAGTGAAGCGACCGCGGCCGACTTTCGGGTCGTTCCAGGCACCTCCATCGAAGTGACCGCGACGGCCGTCAACCGCTCGCCAGCGAAGATCGCCCTACGCGAGGTTCGCTTCCTGGGCGGCGAGATCGCCGACCCCCCAGGTGCCCCAGGTGCCCCAGGTTCCCCAGGTGCGACCGTCGTGAAGGTGGCCAAAGCGCTCGGCACGGCTGATGTGAAGCAAGTCTTGCGCGTGCCAGCCGATCTCCCTTTGACCACGCCGTATTGGTTGGCATTGCCGCCCGAGCCGGGCCTGTTTCGCGTGCAGGATCCTTCGCTCATCGGTCTGGCCGAGGCTGAGCCGGCCTTGCAGGTCGAGTTCGTGTTCGAAATCGACCATCGCTCCGTCGTCGTCCGCCGGCCCATCACCTTCAAGTGGACCGACCCGGTGGCGGGCGAGCGCACCCGTCCACTCGAAGTCACACCCGCGGTTTCGGTACGCCCCACAACCGAGGTTCTTATGTTCCCGCGCGGCGAGGCGCGCACGCTCGGCGTCCGCCTGGCGGCTGGGGCACCCTCGGTCGCCGGCACGCTTCGCTTGGAAACTCCGGCGGGCTGGTCGGCGACGCCAGCCGCGCAGCCATTCGCGCTTTCTGCCAAGGGCGAGGAAGTCGAGCTGACCTTCCGCATTCAGCCGCCCGCCTCCAGCGGCCCGCAAGGCGCGACCACCGGCACCCTGCGCGCGGTGGCCGACGTAGGAGTTGACGTCGGTACGCTTCATTTCTCTCAGGGCGTAAGCCACATCGAGCACGCCCACATTCCGGTCCAGACCTTGCTCGGCCGCTCGGACGTGCGCTTGGTTTCCTTCGCCATTGATTGGCAAGGAAATCGGCAAGGAAGCAAGATTGGCTATGTCCCCGGGCCCGGCGACGAAGTCCCCGCCGCGCTTCGCCAGGTGGGTTACGAGGTCACACTGATCGGCGACGAGGTGCTGGCGAACCTTGCGCCCGGCAGTCCCGCCCTGGCCCGTTTCGATGCCATCGTCGTCGGCGTGCGCGCCTACAACACCGACGAAAAACTCCGCCGCGCCCACCCTGCCCTCATGGCGTATGTGCAAGCCGGCGGCACGCTGGTCGTCCAGTACAACACCAACAATCGTCTTGCCCCGCTGACAACGCCCATCGGTCCCTTTCCCTTCGAAATTGGCCGCGAGCGCGTGACCGACGAAACCGCGGCGGTAGCATTCATTCTTTCCGAACAGCGCATTCTCAACGCCCCCAATCGGATTACCGATCGTGATTTCGACGGTTGGGTCCAAGAGCGCGGGCTGTACTTCGCATCGACCTGGGATCCGCGCTACCAAACCGTGCTCAGCATGAGCGATCCCGGCGAGACGGCCCAGACCGGCGGTATCGTGTGGGCACGCCACGGAAAGGGCGTTTACATCTACACGGGCCTGGCCTTCTTCCGCCAGTTGCCCGCTGGCGTTCCCGGCGCCTTCCGCTTGTTCGCCAATCTCTTGGCCGCGGGACAGGCACAAAATGCCCGATGAGACTCCGCCCTCGGCCCCACCGCTCGGTTGGACGGCGCTGTATCTCATCGTCGCCGTCGCGCTGGTCTTGGAAATCGCCGCGTTCGCGGCCTGTACGTGGATCTACCGGTGAGCGCACTCGACTGGGTGGTCTTGCTGGGCACGCTGGCGACCATCGTCGGTTACGGCATCTGGAAGGCGCGCGGCCAGCAGGACATGGCTCGCTACCTGCGCGGCGGGAACCAAGACAAATGGCACACCATCGGCCTGTCCGTCATGGCCACGCAGGCCAGTGCCATCACATTTCTGTCCATGCCCGGTCAGGCCTACCAAGACGGCATGCGTTTCATCCAATTCTACTTCGGATTGCCGCTGGCCATGATTGTGCTGTCCGTTGTCTTCTTGCCACGCTATTTTCAGTTGCGCGTTTTCACGGCCTACGAATTCCTGGAAACCCGATTCGATCGCAAGACCCGACAACTGACAGCGTTCTTGTTCTTGCTCCAGCGCGGTCTTTCCGCCGGCATCACCATCTACGCGCCCGCCATTATCTTGTCGTCCGTGCTGGGCTGGCCCTTCCGGCTGACCTGTCTGGGCATTGGCGGCGTCGTGATCGTCTACACCGTGGTCGGCGGCGCGCGGGCCGTTAGCCAAACGCAAAAGCAACAGATGCTGGTCATGCTGGGCGGAATGGTGGTGGCATTCGTCCTCGTCGTCGCACGATTGCCAGCCGATGTTTCCTTCGGCAACGCCCTTCATATCGCCGGAACGCTGGGCAAGCTCGAGGCCCTCGACCTCTCCGTCGATCCAAGCGCGCGCTACACGCTTTGGTCGGGGCTGCTCGGCGGTTTCTTTCTGTCCATGGCCTACTTCGGGACCGATCAGTCGCAGGTGCAGCGCTACCTCGGCGCGCGCTCCACGACCGAGAGTCGACTTGGCCTGCTTTTCAACGGGCTGGTCAAGATCCCCATGCAGTCGCTCATTCTGTTCGTGGGCGTGATGGTCTTCGTTTTCTACCAATTCAACGCACCCCCGGTCTTTTTCAACCAGGCCGAGCTTGAACGTGCGAAGCACACGGCCTTTGCCGGCAAACTCGCCGCCCTCGAACGGGCGCACACAGACGCCTTCGAGCACAAGCGAACCGAGATCTGGCGCCTGGATCAAGCGCTGCAGCGGCACGACGCCGCGTCGATAGTCACCGGCGAACAGCGGGTGCGCGCGGCCGAGCTGGCCTCGTCCACCATTCGCATGGAGGCCCGGCAAACCATCGCCCAAGCCCTGCCCGACGCCAACACCAAGGACACCGACTACATCTTTCTGTCGTTCGTCATGCGCAACTTGCCGCGCGGGCTGGTTGGCCTATTGCTGGTGGTCATCTTCTGCGCGGCCATGTCGGCCGTGGCCGGCGAGCTGTCGGCGTTGGCATCGACCACGGTGGTGGACTTCTACCGCTGCAGCGTGCGCAAGGATGCCTCCGACGCGCACTACGTCCGGGCGGCCAAGTGGTTCACCGCGGGCTGGGGCGTGCTTGCCGTCCTGTTCGCGACCTTCGCTTCATTGCTCGACAATTTGATCCAGGCCGTGAACATTCTCGGCTCCCTCTTCTACGGCACTATCCTCGGCATTTTCCTGATGGCGTTTTCCCGCTACGCGGTTCGCGGGACCGCGGTGTTCTTGGCCGCCATCGCCGCCGAGACCATCGTCGTCAGCGTGTTCGTGGGCACGAACATCAGCTTCCTTTGGTACAACGTCATCGGCTGCGTAAGTGTAGTGCTGCTCGCGACCCTGCTACAGATCGCCCTGCCACGCCCACGGCTCCGAGACTAATCGCATTGGCGGCCACGCCCACGCGACCGCGTGGCAAGTCGAACTGCCCATTACCACGTGTTTCAGCTATCATCTCGCCCGGCCGCCAGCAAGCCAGGAGAGTGTCTATCGTGCATGCGAAAGAGTATCGGTCCTTGATTTGGGTTCTGATCCTTGGCTTGGCTCCTGCCACAGCCCTTGCCCGAACGCCGAAGAAGGCCAACAAATCCACGACCTCCGATTCGGGCGTAGAGGCAGGGAAGACTCCAGCGCCCGTTGGTGGGGCGGAGAGCGAAGCGAGCCAGTCGAGCGTCCAACAGCCAGCTGTCGAGGCGCCAACGCTCATGTCTCCCGCTCCAGACAGCTCGGCTCCTGTTGCACAGCCGCCGGCCCCAGTCGGACCGTCGCCCCTGGAAAGCGGCCCGACGGCGCTGAAGGGAAAGTGGAACCCCACTTTCTACGGCTTCGTCGAATTCGATACCATGCATGACTCGACCCAGAGTTTCGCCAATGGGTGCCCTGGGTATTTTCTGATTGCCCGTCCGGGCACGTACGCGGGTGACCACGGCCGGACCATTTTCGACGGGCGCAGCTCGCGCTTCGGCTTCAAACTGGCGGCTCCCGAAGCGGACGGAATGAAGGCGACGGCTGTCCTCGAGATGGACTTCGGGGGCAACCAACTGCCGACCAACTATGGTGCGAATCCGAACGGAATCTCCGAGACGGCAACCTACGGCAATCCGCTCATGCGCATCCGCCACGCTGCGATCAAGGTGGAATCGGCGTACGTCGACGTCTTGGCGGGGCAATACTGGCAGTTGTTTGGATGGGCGCCCTTGTTCTTGCCGGTGACGGTTCAGATCCCCGGCTTCCCCGGGGTTCCCTACGGACGGAACCTGCAATTCCGCCTGAGCCATGTCTTTCGCACACAACCCATAGGCGTAGAAGTCGCGGTGGCCGCGGCAAGGCCGCCGCAGCGAAACAGCGAATCCCCTGATGCCCAGGGAGGGGTGCGAATGTTTCTCGGTGGGTGGAAGGGCGCCTTTGCTCTCGGCGCAACGGGCGGGGCCTTCCTGGAAATGCCAGCAAGTATTGGAGTGTCGGGCGCGTATCGCAGGCTCAAGGTTTCCGAGTTCACAGCTGCACCGGCCAGACAGAACGGCATCTATGTGGGTGGCATTTCAATCGATGCCTTCCTGCCCGTCATACCTTCATCGCTGGACCACAAGGCAAATGCCTTGAACCTGACAGCGAACTATACCAACGGTAGAGGTATCGCCGACCTGTACACCCCCGGAACCATGGGGGGCGCTGGATTCCCCGCACTGCCAAATCCGGATGCCCTCAGCCCTGCCCCGACTTGGCCACAGGACATCGACAACGGCCTGGTGACCTACGACACGGGCGGCGTGATCCATGCGATTCAGTGGCAGACCTTCTTCGTGGGTGGACAGTACTACCTTCCGCCGTCCGGGCGGGTTTGGATCGCGGCCAACTATGGCTACGCCAAGTCCGCGAACATCGCCAGCTATAGCCTTGCCCCCGCACAGATCGTCACGAAATACACCCTTTGGGATGCAGTGGCCTATGTCAACGTGACCGGACCCGTGAACGTTGCCGGTGAGTTCGCACACATGACTGACACCTACGGGGACGGCCAGCTGGCGAAGAACGACCGTTTCATGCTGAGCGGGTACTACACGTTCTATTAGGGGTCGGAGCTCTCAGGGCGACAGTATGAACAGACTGACGCCGTAGACGTTCTGCGGGTAGGTCACGGTCCACGATGACCCGGTCGTGGTCGCGCCGAAGGTGCAAAGCTCGGCCGCGCTGGCGATCGTGGTCCATTGGCTCTGCGATGGCTTGGCGGGTTTGCCCAGGCCCACCCAGGTCTGGTACGCGTTGCCATGGGTGCGATCGAGCATGATGTGGCGTACGTTGACGGTCCCGGACCACGGCAGATTACTGACCGTCAGCCGGACTTGGCTGCCCTTCGAGGAATCCCCGGTCTCGTCGTTGACGTGGTTGTAGACCAGCACCTGGATGGCGCTGCCGTCGCTGGAGACGGTCGCCACAGCGTTCACCCCGTCGTTCGTGGTGCCGCCGCTGACCGAAAGCTGCGTGTCGCCCATCATGTGCAGCAGACGGAAGGCGTTGAAGACAGGCTTGGCCACATCGAAAGACAGCGGAATTGCCGGATCGCCTTTGACAAGAAGGCCATAGTTGCCCTCGCGGAATGCCGTCGCGGTGCCGGTGTCGATCTCCTCGTACAGGTCCGAGATCGCCCACCAGGCATACATGAAGGGTGGGCCGGCCTTGCTTTGGGTCCCCACAAGGTGGACGGTCTTGGCGACGAAGCTTGCGGAAATTTCGCTATCGCGGATCGTGACGGTGTCGAAGCTCGAGCCATACTCATCGTTGATGACGATGCCGGTAAACTTCGACGACGAGAGGGTGTTGCTGATCGAATCGTAGAAGGTCAGCATGGAGCTGGCATCGGCCCGGGGACGATTGTTGTCGTTCGCGTACGAGTGGAAGGATACGAAGTCCAGCTTGTAATTGTTGCTCTTGGCGTAGCTGACCAAGCCCGCGATCAGGCTGGGCGACTCACCGGCCGAACCAGCCGGGCCGCCGATCCGGATGCCCGAGTCGCCAGCGGCGAGGCCTTTGGCGGTGTGCCCATAGAGCTCGTTGTAACCGCTGTCGCCGCCAGCGTACATCCAGGACGGCTCGTTCCACACCTCGAAGAACCAGTTGCTGCGGACCTCATCGGCGCCGTAGCGGCTTTCGAGGTGTTGGACTATGGCCGCCATGAAGGCTTCCCATTTGGTCCAGTCTTTGGGCTTGGAAATATTGGGCGACTTGTTGTTGTACCAAAGCGATGTGAGGATGGTGTTCGCGCTGCCCATCGCCGAAGGGGTGAAGCTGATCTCGACGATGGGCCGCATGCCGGCGGCGATAATGGCATCGTAGACTTGGTCGAAGCGTGTCCAGTCGTACACGGCCGTGCCGTTGGTCTCGCTGTACACAGCGATGTCATCGTTGAGGACACCGTGAAATCGGACGTACTGAAAGCCAGCCAAGTCGTGGCCCTTCTTCAGGGCCGCCTGAGTGCTGCGGCCGTAGGCCGTCGACAACAGGGTGTTGGCATGGTCGCAAGCCACGCCCTTTTCGTAGAAACGGCTCCACGCCGATCCCTTCTTGCTCGCATCCACCGCGATCTGGACATCGCCGGTGCCGGTGCTCCAGGGCGCAGTCCCCGAACAGGCCTGCGGGCCTGACCCGCCGGAGGACGACAAGCCACCGCTACCGCCGCTGCCGCTCCCGCCGCCGCCCCCGCTGGCGAGGGTGCTGCCGCCGCTGCCGGCCTTCACACCACCGGTGGCAGGGGTCGTTCCGGCAGCGCCGCCGTTTGCAGTTCTGCCGCCCGAGCCCGTGCTGACGACATTGCAGTTCAGGATGGCCGAGCCCGGAGGTCCATTGCACAAACAAGCCACGCCGGCGGCGTTTGTGCACTGCAAGCCCGCCTGCGGGCAGACGAGCCCTTCCGTACAATCGGTGATGCCCACGCCCGTCGTTCCACCGCCGCCGCCGCCACCACCAGCTCCACCGGCCGTCGTGCCTCCGGTTGTCGGCGAACCGCCGTTTGCGTGGCCCCCCGCATTGGAGGTCCCGCCGAGTTCCTGTGTACCACCGCCGCCGAGAGTGCCTCCGCTGCGCGAGCTGGCCCCCGATCCGCCGGCAGCGGCATCCACGGGGTTGCCTCCGGCACCGGGACTGCGGGTGCCGGATGTGGTGCAACCGATGGCGGACAGAAGACCAATCCCGGCGACAATGCCGATCGACCCGAGGTGGGTAAGGAACCGATGGGGATGTCGAAACTGCATGATAAGCATCCTCCTAGGCGGGGTCATGTTCACTCGGCTACGGGTACGTAAGCCCGAAGCCGAAGCGGAAGAGCGGCGTTTGGCCGTCGCCGTCGTGAATGGGGATTTGCGACAAGCTCGCCGGCCAGGTGAAGCTGAGCTTGCCCGTCGGCTTGTAGTCGCCGAAGAGCACGTCGACGATCCCGTCGCCCTCTGTCCCGGGCAGCCAGGCGGCGACAAACGCGTTGGCCTGGTCCAGGGCGGAAGTTCCGCCGCTCGTCAGAATGAGCGGCCGGCCCGAGAACAGCACCACGACGAAGGGGACGTTGGCTGCCTTCACCTTGGAGATGGCAGAAAAATCCGCGCTGGTGAGGGTCGGATTGGTGGAGTCACCGTTGCCTTCTGCGTAGGGCGCCTCGCCCACCACGACGATGGCGAAGTCCACACCCGCGGCACCACTGCCGTCGGTCGACGTAGTGACAGTCGCGCTACTGCCGAAGCGGTTCTTGACGGCGCCGAGTACCGTGGTTCCAGTCGTCGTGTTGGTAGCCGCGCCCGCGGTGCCCAGCCCTTGCCAGCCGAGGGTCCAGCCCCCGCACTGCTTGGCCAGCGAGTCGGCACCACTGCCCGTGACGAGGATCTTCTTCGCCGTCTTGCTGAGGGGCAGGAGACCATCGTTCTTGAGCAGCACCTGCGACTCGCGAACCGCCTGGCGCGCAACGGTTCGGTGCTCGGGCGAGCCCATGGCACTGGTAAGGGAAGAATCAATGGTCAGGTCGCCGTCGAGCAGTCCCATTTCGCATTTCACGCCGAGAATGCGCCGGACGGCGTCTCGAATTCGGTCGGCGGAGATGTCGGCCGAATTGACCAGCGAGTTCATGGCACCCGCCAGGTCGGACGCGGTGTGCGCGCCGCTGGTGTGCGAAAGCATCACCATATCGAGGCCGGCATTGATGGCAGCTTTGACCTGGTCGTTCCAGGCGCCGGGCAGCTGACTGACAGCGTCCCAGTCGGAGACTACGATACCCTGGAAACCGAGCTCGCCCTTGAGGACGTCGGTAATCCATTTCTTCGAGCCGGTCATCCTCTCACCTTGGTAGCTGCTGTAGCTGACCATCACCGAAGCGACGCCGGCAGCGATGGCCGGGCGATAGGGGGCGATGGCCAGGCTGCGGAACGTGGTCTCGTCGAGCGTCACGTTGCCCATATTCTTCCCGCCATCGGTAGCGCCGTCGCCGGCATAGTGCTTGGCACACGCGAGCACGCCCTGATTGCTGCCCAACCGTCCGTTCTGAAGGCCTTTGACTGTCGCAACCGCAAGCTGGCCCGCCAGGTCGGGAGACTCGCTGAACGATTCGTAGGTACGGCCCCAGCGTTCGTCGCGTGCAGCGGCCACGGTCGGCGCGAATGCCCAATTCATTCCTACCCCCAGCATTTCGAGCGCCGTGATGCGGCCCACCTGCTCGATCAACGCCGCGTCCCGGGAAGCCCCGAGCCCGATGTTGTGCGGGAAGATCACGGCGTCCTCCACGTTGTTGTTGCCGTGAATGGCATCGGTGCCGTAGAGCAGCCCGATGTGCGGATTGAAGCCCTTGGCGACGTTGATAAAGGATGTGGTCAAGGCGAGCCAGTCGCTGATCTTGTTGCCCGACGACGGATCCGAGCTTCCGCCACTGAGCACCGAGCCCAGGAACTGCTGCGTTGCTTCGCTTGTCGAGAGGCCCTTGTGGTCGACCTGGGTCATCTGACCGAACATCTGAGCGGGCGTGAGCTTCGCGACCAGCGCGGCGGCCTTATCGCTGCAGCTTGCGGAGGGTGTCCAAGGGCCACTGGCAACTCCGGCATCCGGCGATGTGCTCGTGCTTCCGCCCTGGCCGCCGGTTGCGCTCGTGCTTCCGCCCTGGCCGCCCGATGTGCTCGTGCTGCCGCCTTGGCCGATGAGCGTGCTTCCACCCTGGCCGCCTGGTGCGCTCGTGCCTCCACCTTGGCCGCCCGAGATGCTCGTGCCTCCACTCTGGCCGCCTGGTGCGCTCGTGCTTCCACCTTGGCCGGTGCTCGTGCTTCCGCCTTGGCCGGTGCGCGGGCCTGTGCTGCCCCCGGGTGCGCCAGCGACTCCACCTTGGCCGCCCGGTACCACGGTGCCTCCGCTTGGGCCGCTCGACGAGCCGCCTCCGCCCTGGGTCCCCGTCGCACCAGCTCCTCCGCCTTGTCCGCCGGTTGCCCACGGATCCCAAGTGCCGCCTTCCGATCCGTTGGGCTTGTTCTGGGAGGAACCTGAACACGCCGCGGCGATCACTAGGACGGCGAGTGCGGAAGTTCGCAGACCTGAGATTCGGAGAAGATTCATGCCACGTTTCCTCCGGGCGGTTGAGCCCTTGGTTTCAGTCGAGGACGGCCGGCAGTTTATCTCAACCAACCATGGGTGGCAGCCGTAATGAAGAAGGCTCACAAAAGATGACGAGCCAGCTGCCGCAGCTTGCCGGCAAGCGGCACTTGAAAGGCGCCGGGCAGGCCGCCTCCAGGTGGAAACGAGGCATGGTCCATCCGTGCGATTTCGTTACGGATGGTGGAGTTAGCCAGACGCGGCCCACCGCCGCTTCACCGAGCGCGCAATGGAGGCAGGTCGCGAAGGGGCGATGCGCGAAGAAGCCCTAGCATCTCACGCGCAACCTCGGGATAGGCTGCCGAGGATTCGTCCTCGGGCTTCTCGTCGCCGAGGCGATAGAGCTCCAGTCGGTTGCCCCTTGGTGCAAGCAAGAGCTTCCAACCATTTCGGATCAGGGCGACCTGATCGTTATCGCGCAAGAGTACGGGCCTCTCGTCTTCTTGGACCTCCCCGAGCAAAAGCGGGGAAATATCCTCACCGACGCAATCCGCGCATGGGTCTGCGCCGGTCAAAGCCAGCAGGGTGGGCGTGATATCGAAAAGTGACACGGGGTCGCCGACGTTCATGGGTTTGAGCCCAGGCGCGCAAACCAACATCGGAATGTGAACCAGGGAATCGTAAAGAAAGCGCGTGTGGTGCCGGTATCCACGCTCGCCAAGCCCTTCACCGTGGTCGGCCAGGAGGACAATGATCGCCGGGTTTGATTGCAGTACGGCCGTCAAGCCGTCCAGCAGCCGTCCCAGTTGAATCAGAGTTCGTCCAACCGCACGGGCATAGCGGGCATGATCGTCTTCCTCGATTGTGGCCGAGGAGAGCTGTTCCCATTCGTGCAAATCGAAGAGATGCACACGCAGAAAGAACGGACGCGTGCCGGTGGCAAACTCTCGCGCCGCCGCCAGGGCACGATCTACAACTTGTGGGTCGTGAGGAACCGGGTCGCCAGCCCCGAGAAACCCAGAGCCCATTTCCGGATCCGGTACCAGATCGACGCGTTCGAATCCAAAACGTAAATCGAATGGCAGATGAAGCTCAAGCAGGTGTTCGTTCACAAACAAGATCGGGCGCGCGAACGACACCAAAGCGGTGTGATAGCCGGAGGCGAGCAAGCGATCCGAGAAGGTTCCCGTCGCAGGCCCCCTCCCGGGTGAGAAACGCGATGAAGCCAGGATCGGCAACGAAAGCCGCGTCGAGGAGGATGGCGAGTAGGC
>OBLT010000134.1_pt1 | contig 56188 bp, 47 predicted proteins | sample 1518721 | NCBI WGS metagenome assembly OBLT01 (sample SAMEA3539307, study PRJEB22396) | soil metagenome | biome: tundra; feature: field; material: soil | place: USA | collected 2010-05 | depth 0.15 m | reverse complement strand
TCAAGCTCGGCAGGTGCGGTAGATGAGGAAGCAGCACGCGGCCCGCATTTCGTACCGACGTTCACCACGTAGCTGGCTAGCCCCTTCTTTCCAAACTCGGGGCTGGGCTGGATGCCGGACCTGAGCGTGGTCGTGTGCACGCGGGTCAGCGGTGCTTGGGCGACTTGACATGGCTGCTCTTCCCGCCAGCCAGGAGGGGGCGATTTCATTGCGGCTTCTCCGGCTCGGTGGCGGGAAAGTGCTCCAGAGCCTGCAAGATACGCAGGAGATGCTCCCGTAGCTGGCCAGGGCTTAGGCTGCCCTGCCAGTCGCGCGCGGCGGCCATCAAGGCCATGATTACCGCGTCATCGGGCTCGCACGGCACAAGATCAAGCCGATTTGGTGCAGGTTTGGTGCAACCTGCTGCCTGGTCTGAGGAACCCTTTAGATTTTCTGTGGTTAGTTGGCGGGGTGGACGGGACTTGAACCCGCGGCCTCCGGCGTGACAGGCCACGAGGCCGGGTTGGCAGGGGGTGGTCAATCGTCGCAAGTTGTTGGAATCTCCAGAGTTCGTGAAGCCGAAGAGTCCAACCCTTTGCAGCAAAATGCAGGCTTTTCGCAAAGTTTTGCTGCCCATTTGCTGCCAGGTTCTGAGGACACTTCGCGAGCCCTTTTGAGGGTTTGCGACGTGGCGAAGCGCCTCGGAGTATCGCGAAGTGGCGTCTACGCGCTCTGTGCTCGCGGCGAACTGCGGCATGTACGGGTGATGAATTGCATACGCGTCGCCCAGAGCGATCTCTTGGATTTCTTGAAATCGGGCCGTTCCGATCGCCCGACCGTCCGGTCGGCCGAAAGGAGGTGATCCTATGGGCGGAGCATTCTAGTATTTGGGCTTAGACCAAGTGGGGTGCTTCCCCAGCCGTCGATGGGGCAGAGGAAGCGGCAAAGAGATTGGGGCGTGGGGCATCAAAGGTGACATCATCAGAGACGGTAAGGTTATCCTGACCCGGGGCTCGATCGCTCGGGATGGAGTGAGATTCTAGTGCTCTGACCGGTGCCTACCAGCGCCTCGAAGCCGGAGATGACGTCGAACAATTCCTCGTCGATGCCACCTTGGCGCAGGCGATGGAAAGAACCGTTGAGGCTCTCCAGCAACTCGTCGATGTTTTTGTCGGCGCGCTCCATCGTGGCCAAGCGGCTGGCATTTTCGCTGGCGAGGGATTCGGCGCACGCCCGGAAAAGTGAGATGAAGAGGTAGCCGCGAATGAGCGAGCGCAGGGTGGTGCTGCCGCTGCCCATGACCTCGGGCAAGGTTGCTGTTGGCCACCCGACCTTGGCCAAGCCTTCTTGCCACTGCACATCGAGCGGCAACAACCGTTGACTGACTGGCTCGTAGACTGCCCCAGACTGCGGGCGGTTGTGGAAGGCAGCAGCGAGCGGTCCGCAGAAAAGGACGAGGACCGGTCGCATTCGGCGGGGCTTTCGACCACGGCATGTGTCCAAGAGGATGGACCAGGAACCTGGGAGGCCCTGCCTCTCCTTCACGAGGAAAACCATTACGCTAACTTTGCGCTGATGCCAAATTCCCCAAGGGAATAGCAGACGACGGCGTGCTAGATTGGCGCCCATATGGAATTTGTGAGGTCTACGATCGGGGCTCGCGGTGCTGGATGGGCCGGACCAACTCCGGCGGAGCGGGTATGCGACGCATTGGCTCGTTGTGGGTCCATCGCTGTCGGTCGGCGGACTTCGGGCGGGGCCACGTGACAAACGACCTTCCAGAATCCAGCGCGGAGGTTCGGCCGTCCCGGATCACGCTGAAGACCGTGTTCACGGTCTGCTTCGGTGTCTTGATGGTGGTCGCCTTGGTGGTGGCCATCATGCACTCGCTGGTAGCCATCACTCTCACATACGTAGCCCTGCTGCTTGCGGTGACCCTGGATCACGGCGTGAAGATGTTGGTGCGGCGCGGACTCAAGCGCTCTCTCTCAATCGCAGTGGTGAACATCTTGTTGGCTGGGTTGCTGACCGGGCTAGGGTTCACGTTGATCCCGCCGGCTGTCTCGCAAGGCCGGACCCTGGTCGCACAAGCCCCGGCCTTCATTCACAACGCCCGCAGCAGTCGTCTCTTCAGGCACCTTGACGCTCGTTTTCAACTGGCCGATCACATCGAGAATCTCGAGAAGGGATTGCCCGCGATGCTGGAGGGAGCAGCCACGCCCATCTTGGCCACGGTGGGTGGCCTGCTCAGCTTTGTCGGTGCGGCTGTGACGGTCCTGCTGTTGGCCGTGTTCATGCTGATCTTTGGCGGGCGTCTGATCCGCGGCGCATTGGATGAGGCGCGCCCCGAATCACGCAACCTGTATGTGGACGTGCTGGACAAGGTCTATCGATCAATCGGTGGTTATCTGGGCGGGCTGGCGCTGATTTGTACCGTCAATGCCACGCTGACGACCACGTTTCTGGCCATCAACAGGGTTTCGTTCTTTCTCCCGCTCGGAATCCTGAGTGGCCTTTCCAGCATGATTCCCTATGCCGGCCCAGTGGTGACCGGAACCGTCGTTACGCTGCTTACGCTCATCACGGGCGGCGGCTGGCACGCGTTGGCCTGTGTGATCTATTTTATTGCCTATGGTCTGTTCGAAGGAAACGTCCTCGGCCCTTTGATCTTTCGTCGCACGGTTCACGTCAACCCGCTGGTCGTCATTCTGTCCGTGCTCTTCCTGGGTGAAATGGCAGGTATTGTCGGCGCGATCATTGCCGTCCCGGTGGTGGCCGCCATGCAGATCGTGGTGCGTGAAATACTGCGTGTCCGCCGCCAACAACTCACTCTGCTGGGTGGAGGAAGCCGAGCGGGTCAGTGAACGATCATGGGAGATTGTGATCCCGACCGTTAGCAAGACGGGCGCTGCTCGCGTACGTCGGCCCATCACCGCCCCGGGTCTGCGTACCGTCGCTGCCTATGAAGCAGCGAAGGGCTTGCTGCTTCTGTTGGTGGCCATGGGCCTGCTCGGCCTTGTCCATCGCAACGTGGAGGATGTAGGCGAAGAGTTGGTCTACCACCTGCACTTTAATTCGTCCGCGCACTACACCCGCATTTTCCTCGACCTCGCTGCCAAGGCCACAGACGGCTGGCTGTGGGGCTTAGCCGCGTTCTGTGTGATCTACTCGTCGCTGCGCTTTCTCGAGGCCTACGGACTGTGGCAGGGCCGGCGCTGGGCTGCCTGGCTCGGCGCCGCGAGTGGGATCGTCTACGTGCCCTTCGAAGTCATCGAGCTGGCCAAGAAGGCAACATGGCTACGCGCCGGCTCCCTCGCCGTGAACGTCGTCGTCGTGGCGTACCTCCTCGTCCTACTCGTCCGCCAGCGCGCGAGCGGCTAGCCTCAAGCCGTGCTTACGCTCCGCTGCGCATCTTCGCGAGCTTGATGCGGCCGTCGGCATGGGGATGAGGATCGCGGGCTTTCCCGAAGGATCCTGAACGAGTTGCCAGAGGCTGGTGTCGTCAGAAAGCACGACCAACTGGGTCACTGCCCTACCAGCGCCTCGAAGCCGGAGATGACGTCGAACAGCTCCTCGTCGATGCCACTTTGGCGCAAGCGATGGAAAGAACCGTTGAGGCTCTCCAGCAAATCGTCGATGTTCTTGTCGGCACGCTCCATGGCGGCAAGGCGGCTCGCGTTCTCGCTGGCGAGGGATTCGGCGCACGCCCGGAAGAGCGAGATGAAGAGATAGCCGCGAATGAGCGAGCGCAAGGTGGTGCTGCCGCTTCCCATGACCTCGGGCAAGGTTCCTGTCGGCCAGCCGACCTTGGCCAAGCCTTCTTGCCACTGCACATCCAGCGGTAACAACCGTTGGCTGACTGGCTCGTAGACCGCCCCAGATTGCGGACGGTTGTGGAAGACATAGAGTCGCGCGTAGTCGCCTTGGGCGCGATGGGCTTCGCTTTCGATTTGAATCTGCCCCACCAGCGGGGTGATGGCCTGAACGGAATTCGGCACGAGAAAGAGGCCCATGAGCGGCAGGCCCGCGTCCGCCAGACGCGCGTGAACGCGTTCACCAACGGCCCACACTTGGGGTTTGCCGGGCAGAGCCGCGAGGGTCTTGACGGCAAAGTCGGCCACCACATCGTTGAACTGGCCCACCAGCCCCTGGTCGGATCCGAACACGACCGCGCCAAGCGCACCCGACTCGGCTTGGTCGTTTCTCTTTGCGAGCCGGGATGCGGTCGCACTTCCCCGAAAGCACGCGCCCAATCCCAACTCCACGGTGCGATAGTAGTCCGCCAAGGCGCGCACCGATCTTTCGTATTGTCCGATGCTGGAGGCAGCCAAGGTCTTCATCGTGCGAACGACGGATTGGAGGTCACCAGCACTCTTGAGCTTTCGGCGTAGGCTCGCGGTGGTGTCGCTCAAGATTTCTCCTTGAGCTCTGGCTTGGGCTTGGCGGTGGCGTCCGCTGGGGCTACCGGCTTGGCGCCGGATTCCGGTTTGGGCTCAGTCTTGGCCTCGGGTTTGGATTCAGTCTTGGCCTCGGGTTTGGATTCAGTCTTGGCCTCGGGTTTGGATTCAGTCTTGGCCTCGGGTTTGGATTCAGTCTTGGCCTCGGGTTTGGATTCAGTCTTGGCCTCGGGTTTGGATTCAGTCTTGGCCTCGGGTTTGGGTTCAGTCTTGGCCTCGGGTTTAGGTTCGGGCTTGGGTTGGAATGGTGCGAGGGCCTGGCGGGCGATTTCAACGATCGACTTGCGGTCCTCATCGCTCAACTTCGTGGCGGTCACGAATCGTGCGCACACTTCGGGCGCAATGCCTGACGCCGCCGTCTGCACGGCGCGCTCGGCGTCGATCATCTTGTCAAGCGGGACGGGGTCGAAGAGCTCCGCGGTCAACGCCAGCAGAACGGCGATCTGAGCGGGTACAGACGCAGGGGAACCTTCCGGCTGTTTGAGGCAGGCGCGGATACGCCGTCCATGCTCGATGATCTTGCGAGTGTTGTCATCGAGACGAGCGCCGAAACGGGCGAAGGTCTCTAGCTCCTCGAACTGCGCGTACGCAAGTTTGAGGTCACCCGCCACTGCGCGGTAGACCGCCCGTTGCGCCTTGCCGCCGACACGCGAAACGGATTTGCCAACATCGACGGCAGGCAGAACGCCCAGTTCGAAAAGCGAGGGCGATAGGTAGATCTGTCCGTCGGTGATGGAAATCAGGTTGGTCGGAATGTAGGCCGAAATGTTCTGCGCTTCGGTTTCGATGATGGGCAAGGCGGTGAGCGAGCCGCCGCCGAGCTCCGGGCGCAAGCGGGTGGCGCGCTCGAGCAGACGCGAGTGGATGTAGAAGATGTCACCGGGAAAGGCTTCGCGGCCGGGCGGCCGGCGGAGAAGGAGGGAAAGCTCTCGATAGGCGCGGGCGTGCTGCGTGAGGTCGTCGTACACGATCAGCACGTCGCGCCCCGCGCGCATGAAATGTTCAGCGATGCTGGTCGCGGCGTAGGGAGCGATGTAGGCGAGACCAGGTGGGTCGTTGCCCTCGCTCACGACCACGACGGTGTAGTCGAGCGCGCTCTTCTCGCGCAAGACAGCCACGACCTTGGCCACGGCGGAGGCACGCTGGCCAATGGCGCAATAGACGCAAACGACATTCTGGTCGCGTTGGTTGAGTATGGTGTCGATCGCGATCGCCGTCTTGCCGGTCTGCCGGTCGCCTAGTATCAATTCGCGCTGACCGCGTCCGATGGGAATCAGAGCATCGACGACCTTTAGGCCGGTCTGCAGCGGCACCGTGACGGGGGCGCGGTCCATGATGGGAGCGGCGGGGCGCTCGATGGGCAGGCGTTCCTTGGAGGCGACCAACCCGCCGCCGTCGAGCGCTCGACCGAGCGGGTCGATAACACGCCCGAGCAATCCGTCGCCCACGGCCACGTCCATGACCCGTCCAGTACGCTCTACCTCATTGCCGGCCTGGAGATGCCAGTAGTCGCCAAGCAAGACGACACCGATTTCGTCTTGGTCCACGTTGAACGCAATGCCGTAGACGCCACCGGGAAACTTGAGCAGTTCTTCGAAGCCAACGCCGGGGAGGCCGGAAACCTTGGCGATGCCGGTGGTGACACTGGTGATCGTGCCAACCTCGTGGGGCCGCAATTGTGGCGTGAATGCTTCTCGCGCCTTGCCCATTCTGGCGAACACGCCATCGAAGACGCTTTGCAGGCCCTCAGGTTCCATGTTCATGCGCTTTTCGCCACGGGTTTCGGTTCTTCAGGCTTGACCTCAGGCTTGACCTCGGGCTTGGCCTCAGGTTTGGCCTCAGACTTCACCTCGGGTTTGGCTTCAGACTTGACCTCGGGCTTGGCCTCAGGCTTGACCTCGGTTTTGGCCTCGGGTGGCTTGGCCTCAGGCGGCTTGGCCTCGGGTGGCTTGGCCTCGGGTGGCTTGGCCTCAGGCGGCTTGGCCTCAGGCGGCTTGGCCTCGGGTTTGACTTCGGGCTTCACCTCGACTTTGGTTTTAGGCTTCTCCTTCTCCTTCTCCTTCTCCTTCTCCTTCTCTTTCAGAAGCTCGCCGACGTCTTTTTCGAGCGATCCGAGATAATCTGCGATGCTCCAAGCGACCTTTTGCCCGCTCGCGGTGAGCTCTATTCCACTGACCAGATCTGGAGCAGTCTCAAACCGAACGTGGATTTCGGCTGAAAAGGTTTCGTTGAGCGCGTTTTGCACCGTCGCTCTTTGCTCTGGCGGGAGGTCAAAGGCGCTGCGCACAAGGGCGGCGCCCGACGCTGTCCTCAAGGCGTTGGCAAGGTCCGATTTCGCCTGGCCGTCCATTGCTCGCAAACGGCGGGTGAACACGTCAACCAGGCGTTCTTCCAAACTGGTCGTAGCCAAGTCGGTCAGTGCCTTTCGCGCGATGGCAAACACTTCCCCCTGAGTCCGGCGAATGATGGCTTGATTTAGGTTCTGGGCGTCGCTTCTCAGCGCCTCCTGTCGCTTCGCAGTGAGCGCGTCGGCTGCTTTCCGCGCCTCGTCGAGCAATCGCTGACGTTCGGTCTTGGCCTCGTCCGTGGCCTTACTCAAGAGTGCGGCGCGCTGCTGGTCAAACTCTTCATTCTTGTGCTGAAACTCGTCGTGTTCCTTTTGAGCGTCGGCCTTCTTGGCGTCCGCGTCCGCGATCTCCTTGGCGATCCGCTTTTCGCGCACGTCGATAGCGGCAAGGACGGGTTTGTAAAGAAATCGCTTCATCAACCACACGAGGATGAGGAAGTTGAGCGCCTGCGCGCCGACGGTGTACCAATCGATGAGCACTGGGTCACTTCCCCGTGGCCTGGGAGATCACGTGGTTCCAGAACGGGTTGGCGAAAATGAGAATCATCGAGACCACGAAGCAGTAGATAGCCGTGGATTCGATCATCGCCAGGCCGACGAACAAGGTGCGAGTGATGGTGGAGGAGGCGTCGGGCTGCTGGGCCAGCGACGTCAGCGCCGTTGCGACCGCCCTTCCTTCCGCAAGCGCGGGTCCCATGGTGCCGAATCCGGTGGTGATGCCGGCGATGATGATGGATGCCACCGCGATAATGGTCATGCTGTTCATAGGGGCTCCTTTAGTTGCTTCGCTGTTGCTTCAAGTCTTGACCACCGGCTGGGGCTTACGTGTGCGGGTCGCAGCGGCGATGTAAACCGCGGCCAGGATGCTGAAGATGTATGCCTGGACCATCCCGGTCAGCAGACCGAGCAGGGTCATGACGATCGGAAAGATGAAGGGCGTGATGGTGAGAAGAATCGCGATGATCATCGCCCCGCTCATCATGTTGCCGAACAGACGGACGGCCAGGGCCAGCGTGCGCGAAAGCTCGCTGATGATGTTGAATGGCAACATGATCACGGTCGGCTTGATGTAGGACTTGAGATAGCCGCCTACACCTTGGTCCGCGATGCCGAAGAGGGGTACGGCCACGAACACGCACAGCGCGAGTGCCACGGTGGTCGACAGCGAGCCCGTCGGCGGATCGTAACCGGGAAGGATCGTGCACAGGCTGGCGGTGCCGAGAAAAAGAAAGAGTGTGCCCAGGAAGCCGAGGTACTTTTCCGGATGGGGGAGGCCGACTTCTTCAATCTGTTTCTCGATCCCTGTGACGATGATTTCCAGAAAGTTCTGCCATCGGGAACGGTTCTGGTCCGTGGAGAGCTTGCGCGTGATGAGCTTTGAGCCCACGGCGAGGATGAGCATCAGTCCCCAGGTGAACGCAATGGTGCCGTTGAGCTTCAGAAACCCTCGCTGCCAGAAGACCATCTGGTCGGGACTAAGGCGCATGGGTTGCCTCCTGTGCTGGACCGGTTTGGTTTTGTCCCGATGGTCGCGTCAGGCGGATGACTCCGAATCGTGCAGCGATGAACCCGAGGAGACACAACAGCAGTCGCCCCCAGTAGTGGCCCGAGAATAGGTAGAACCCAGCCGCAACAATACTGATTCGCAGTATCAGGCTACCGAAGATCCAAAGAGCAGGATGCTTGGAGTAGAGGCTCTTGCGAACCGTCCAACAAAGGCCGCCGAAGAAGACCACGCCCAGTACTGCACCCAAAACCCAGGCCAGGGCCATCATCAGCGTTTCATTCATCGCCGTCACTCTGCTCATCGCGCATGGCTTTGTCTTCCTTGGCGACCCAAAACCACGCATTCAGGCAGCCGATCGCGAGTCCGGCCACGAGCAGCGCCAGTGTCCAGGCATGTTTGCCTGAATGGTATTTGTCCAGCCATAGCCCAAGCGCAGCGCCGAGCAGCGTGGGAACGGCAACGGACCAGCCGACAATTCCCATCATGCCAAGGCCAAACCAGACACCCTGGCCGGGATTGCGCCCTGCCTTGAGCTTGCGCGCAGCCTTCGCGCCGATCTGCTCGGCGAGAGTCGGCCCGCTGCCCGAAACCTTCTTGTTCGTGTCGTCACTCATGTTGAAAGGCCGCCAATCGACTCAGAAACCCGCTCTCCAACTTCGTCATGACCGAGCGCACGCTCTTCTCGCGCTCGTCCAGGGTCAGAAACTCCTTCTCGACCAAAGCGTGCAATTGGCCGAGATCTGTTCCCCCAGACGCCCGACGTACGGACACCAGCACGTCTGTTCCGGCCTTGACCAGAATCCCTTCATCCACGGCGAGGTATGCTTCACCCTCGGCCTCGGTTTGGTAAACCAGAATTCCTGGCGTGAGGGCCGCCACGCAATCGAGTCGGTGCGGCAGGAGTCCGAAGGAGCCCTCGTGTGTCTCGGCGACAATGCGCGAGACGCCCGTCTTGTCCGCAAAGATCTGGAATGGCAGGAGAACCTTGAGACTCATGAGTGCCTCAGGCATGGGCCACCTTCGCTTGCGGTTCCGGTTTCGCCTCGGGTTTCGCCTCGGGTTTCGCCTCGGGTTTCGCCTCGGATTTCGCCTCGGGCTTCGCCTCGGATTTCGCCTCGGGCTTCGACTTCCCCTTCGCTTCGTCAATCGTCCCGATCATGTAAAGCGCGCTCTCCGGCGAGTCCTTGAGCTCATCGCGCAGGATCCGTTCGCAGCCGTCGAGCGCGTCCTTGAGGCTGACGAGCTTTCCTTTGAGTCCACTGAACTGTTCGGTCGTGAAGAAGGGCTGCGTAAGGAATCGCTCTAACCTGCGGGCACGCGCGACCACCTTGCGGTCGTCGGGCGAAAGTTGTTCGAGGCCGAGCATGGCAATGATGTCCTTGAGATCCGCATATTGGGCGAGCGTCCGACGGATCTCTTGCGCCAGGTCGTAGTGACGTTTGCCAACGATGCCGGGTGTGGCCATCTTGGAACTCGATTGCAGCGGGTCGATGGCCGGGAATAGCCCTTCGCTAGCGCGCTTACGCGAGAGGACGACGGATGCGGAAAGATGCGAGAAGGTATGCACCGCCGCCGGGTCGGTGAAATCGTCGGCCGGCACATACACTGCCTGGATCGAGGTGATGGCTCCGGTGTCGGTGTTGGCGATGCGCTCTTCCAATGCCGAGAGCTCGGTTCCCATGGTGGGCTGATAACCCAGGCGAGAGGGCATCTGGCCCATCAGACCGGACACCTCCATGCCGGCCTGAATGAAGCGAAAGATGTTGTCGATGAGCAGCAACACATCCCGGTGCTCGTCGTCGCGGAAATACTCGGCCATCGTCAGCGCCGCGTGCCCCACGCGGAACCGGCTGCCTGGCGGCTCGTTCATCTGGCCGAACAACATGACCATGTTCGGCAGGACGCCAGCCTCCTTCATCTCGCGGTAGAGTTCCTCGCCCTCGCGGCAGCGCTCGCCAATTCCACAAAAGATGCTCACGCCTTCGTGATGCCCGATCATGTTGTGGATCATCTCGGTGAGTAGCACCGTCTTGCCCACGCCAGCCCCGCCGAACAGACCCGCCTTCCCGCCGCGCTCAAGGGGAACCAGCACGTCGATGACCTTGATGCCGGTTTCAAATACTTCGGACTTGGTGGAACGTCGTGAAAGCGGTGGAGGTGCCCGATGCACGGAGCGCCACTCGACGTCGGTCAGCGCCGCTCCACGGTCGATGGTGTTGCCAAATACGTCGAACATGCGCGAAAGGATCGCTTTGCCCACCGGCGCCTTGAGCGGCCCGCCAGTGTCTTCGACTTTCATTCCGCGAGCTAGCCCCTGCGTAGGGGTCAGCGCAATTCCGCGCACGTGATGCGCATCCTGCTGGGCTAGCACCTCAATGACAATTCGGCCCCCGTCTCCAGCGTGAAGTAACGAGTAGATGGGAGGCAAACGATGCTCGAACCGCATATCAACCACGCTGCCCCGTACCGAGGCGACTGAGCCAAGATTTGAGGTGCTTGGTCTATCGCCCATGCATTTTCCTCAACGACACGTCCTCAAGGCAGCATGCCCGCAGCGTCTCTTGATATGCCAACATTGCTGTATCGCCTTCTTTCTTGTTCGTCGAATAGGGTCGAGGGCCACGCGCCAAGTTCAGCTACGCCGCGGTCCTTCTTGTACGCATCGTCTGTGCCAGTCAGTGTGTCTTGCTCGCACAACGTCGTATCTGCTCTACGTCGGCACACACCCAGGCTTTGCGAGCAATGACGCACACGCGAGAATAGACGACTCAACCGATCTGAAGCAGTTATCCCTTCAATTTGAATGAACCGTGACGCTGACACGCGTCGACGAGTCAGGTCATGCGGGGACTGCGACGTAGCCCGTCCATTCGGCCGGCCTATTGCATGTCGAGACCGGGAGAGTCGGACACAGGCGCATGAATCGACGAAGAACTTTTCTCACGCTACTCGGAGTTCTTTTGGTTTCCAGCGCGATGTCGCGCCAACCTCGAGTTCCGAGGCTCTCCGCGATCAGCAAAGGCGGCAAAGGACCACCCACCATCGTCCTGCTGCACGGGTACTGCTCGTCGGAGAAGGATTGGTTGCCGTTCGCAAAATCCATCCGGTTGCCACTTGGAGCTCGGTTCATATTTCCGCAGGGACCCGTGACGGAGAAGCGGTCGGATGGTGCTCCACCTGGGCGTGCTTGGTGGCATTTGGACCTTTCGAAGGACATGCACGCCGGCGTCTTGGGGGCCGATCTGTCGACGAAGAATCCCGTGGGCATCGAGCAGGCCGCCCAGGAGGTGAGCGCGCTGCTCGACCGGCGAGGCAACCGCGCGGGGCGGCCCTTCATTCTCGGGGGATTCTCGCAAGGGGCCATGGTTGCGGCCCAGGTCGCGTTTCTCTCGGACGAACCGCTGCGTGCGCTGGTGCTCCTTTCAGGCACGGTTGTCGATGAGGCTCTGTGGCGGAACAATTATGCCCGACGCACAGGGCTGCGCGTTTTCATTGCGCACGGTCGTGCCGATCCAACCCTGTCGTTCGAGGTCGCGGAACGCATGCAGGGTGAAATGGCGGCTGCCGGAATGCGGGTGACATGGTTCCCGTTCGACGGCAAGCACGAGATGCCCGAAAAGGTCATTACCGCGTTGAACGAATTCTTTGCCCACTTGTAACTGGGCTTGATCCGGTTCCGTGGACAGGTTGGTTACGTCGTTCCGTCGTCGGTTAGCATGTTTGCGAAGGGATAAACCCACTTCGGTGGAGCTATGCTCACTTCAGATACACCGTCACGTCCGCCGAAAGGCCCGAACGCAGCTCGATGTCGCTCGGCAGATGGATGAACGCGATGCGGACGGGGACACGCTGAACGACCTTCACGAAGTTGCCCGTCGCATTGTCGGGCGGCAGTAGCGAAAAGACGGCGCCTGTTCCCGCTGAGAGGCTCTCCACGCGGCCCTCGAACGAGCGATGCGGGTAGGCATCGATCCAGATCTTCGCTCGCTGTCCAGCGTGCATGTCTCCCGTTTGTGTCTCCTTGAAGTCCGCGGTGACATACGCGAGGTCGGGGACGAACTGCGCAACGGGTTGGCCAGCCGATAGTGTCTGAGCGAGACGCGCAGTCAGGCCCGATATTCGCCCGGCAGCCGGAGCTGCCACATGCGTGTAGGTAAGCTGAAGGCGGGCGAGGTCAAGGCTGCCTTGAGCCGCGACAACCTTCCCGCGCGCCAGTGCCGTAGCCCCATTCGCGGCCGCGATGAACGCATCGACCGGGCGGCTCTGCGCTAGCCGGCCTTGCGCTTCGGTGATCCCTTGACTTGCCGCACGCTTAGTATCGTCGGCCGCCATCAGTTTCGCCTGGGCCTGCTTCACGGCGGCGTGCGCCGAGTCGGCAACGAGCTTCGTGTTCTCGAATTGCTGCTGCGAGATGACCTCTTCGGCCAGCAGGCTCTGGGAGCGACCGAACTCTGTGTCGGCGTGTCTTGCCACCGCTTGAGCGCTATTGAGCCCGGCCTGCCCGACCACGATCCCAGCCTTGGCGCCCGCGGCTCTGGCCGACGACTCGACGACCTGCGCTCGGGCGCTCGTGAATCCGCCCTTCGAGCTGGCCTTCATGATCAGCTCCTGCGCCTCCGCTTCCTGCTGCTGCGCCTCAGCCTGGGCCAGCTCGCCCTCGGCTTGCTGAACGCGCGCGGAATATTCCGCGCCATCGAGATCCAGGAGCGGCTGTCCGGCGGTCACGCGCTGGTTTTCATCGACGAAGACGTGAAGAACTGTTCCACCGACGCGCGTCGCTATGGGGACGACGTCGGCCTGCACCGTGGCGTTGTCAGTGCTCACCTTTCCGCGCGTCACCAACACGTAGACGAGGACTCCCACGAGCATGAGCCCGATGACGAGCGCGAGTGCGATGAACGCCTTGCGAGTGCTTCGCTGCTTCGCCGAGGCGGCGGGATCGGCAGCCTTGGACACGGGGGCGTCGACGGCGATAGGCGTGATGGGTTCGGTGGTCGTGGCAGTCATTGTCAGGCCTCAATGTGGGGTTCGACCTTCTGGCTCCGGTCGCGACGATCGGTTCGCAGGAAGTAGAGGAGCGGCAGCACGAAGAGAAAAACAATGCCTGCCAGCAGAAACACGCGCTCATACGCCAACACGTTGGCTTGGACCTGGACGACCGCGTCCATGGCGCGCATGGCCGCTTGGTGGGCCTCGGGCCGGGCAATGGCCCCTGAGGCTTGGATCGCGTGCTGGAAGCTAGAGAGGGTTTGCTCGGCGACGGGGCGTGTTCCTCCGACGTGCGCGACGAGGGCGACCCGCGCCTGGCTGGTGTTGCGCTCGAGGAGTGTCACGAAGATGGCGAGGCCGACGGCGCCGCCTATCTGTCGAACGACCGAGTTCAGCCCAGTCGCGTCCGCTAGCGCGTAGCGCGGCACCTTCGAGAGTGCCGCCGTCGTGAGCGGTACAAAGAGAAATCCGAACCCCACGCCCTGCACGATGATGCCGGCGATGACGTTTCCCTCTCCGCTGGCGAGCGTCAGGTGACTCAACAGGTACGAGCCGATCGCGAACGCAACGACGCCTACGGCGACCAGCAGACGCGGCGACACAAGGTTGTACAAGCGGCCGACGACGGGTGCGACCACCATCATGACGAGTGCGCGCGGCATGAGCGCCAGACCCGCCTGCGTGGCCGTAAAGCCGAGGAGAACTTGCATGAAGAGTGGCAGCAGAAACATGTTCGCCATCAGCATCGCGAACATCAAACCTCCGATGAGCGTCCCCGAGGCGAAGACCGGATCACGGAACAGGCGCAGGTTCACGACGGGCGCTGGCGCCGTCAGCTCTCGAACGACAAATGCCATCATCGAAACGAGCGAGACAAAGAAGCACACCGAGATGGTGGTCGATTCAAACCAGTCGTTGCGGGCTCCCTCTTCGAGAAAGTACTCGAGCATCGACAGGCTCACCGAGAGAAGCACGATGCCGATGATATCCAGGTGTCGCCGCTCGCGCGCGGACAGCTCCTGACTCTGGCGGCGGATGGCTTCGTCATCGTGGACGAAGGATGCGACCATGAAGAGGCCAATCGCGCCGATGGGGAGGTTGATGAAGAAGATCCAGGACCAGTGCAGGTGGTCGATGATGGCGCCGCCCAGCGTGGGCCCGATGGCGGGCCCGAGCATGACGACCATACCGAACACGGCCATCGCCATCCCCTGCTCACGCTGCGGAAAGGTCTGCCTTAGGATGGCCTGCTCGGTCGGCTGGAGCGCTCCCGCGCCGAGCCCTTGCAGCGCGCGGTAAGCGACGAGCTGTGACAGAGTCGTCGCCGTCCCGCAAAGGGCAGAGCCTACGAGAAAAAGCACAAGGCACGTCATGTAGACCCGCTTCTGGCCGAACATGCGACCGAGAAACGCCGTGAGCGGCATGAGCAAGACGAGCGCCACCGCGTACCCCGTGCTGACCCACGTGATCTCCTGAACGCTGGCTCCGAGCGCCCCCTGGAGATGTGGAAGCGCCACATTCACGATGGACGCATCAATGGCGCCCATCAGCGTTCCGAAACTGATCGAAACGGTCACAAGCCACTTGTTCGTCGGCGCACGCGCGATCTCGTGGCCGCTAAGAGACGAGGCGGTCGCTTGCATGGCCTACCTAGCGTGAGCGCAGTATCGATAGACGCGCATCTACCAACCCCGAAGGATTCGTTCCCCTCGAACTCCAACGCGCTGCCATCCAGCCGCTGACGCTGGCGGAGCAATGATCATGGCAGTGTTAGATGGGGACATCACGGCTCGTTCTGCTTTGCTGATGGTCTCGCAATGACACCGGCTTGGATGATTTCCACGCGATGGTTGGCTCTTGGGTGGTTCTGGGAGGGGCCCTCGGCCAGCACCATAACCCCATCTGCCAGCCCTTCATGCTGTGCCCACTGTCGCGCAAAGGTGTTCCAGTCGCGCGGCGGCTCCGGCGCGTGAACCGGAGAGACACCGTACGAGAACTGCAATCCCAGACAGGTTCTTTCTTCAATGCTGACAGCTGCGATCCACACGGGCAGCATGAAGCGGGAGACCATCCGTGCGGTGTGTCCGGTAAGGCTGGGCACGATGACTGCCGTCGGGGCGAGGTGAGCTACGGTATCATTCACAGTGCGCGAGACGAGGTCTACGAGATCAACATCGCCATCGCGGGTGTACTCGGGAAAGGCCTCTCGAACGCGGACTGCGGAGCGACTTGACTCGGTCGCTGCCGCGATCTTGGCGAGCATGGTTACTGCCGCGACCGGAAATTCTCCCATCGCCGATTCTTCCGAAAGCATCACGCAGTCGGTGCCGTCCAGAATGGCGTTGGCGACATCGGTGGATTCAGCCCGGGTCGGGCGAGGGTGGTACACCATCGACTCCAACATTTGCGTGGCCGTGATCACCGGCTTTCCAAGCAGGTTGGCCTTTTGGGTCAACTGCTTCTGGACCACGGCGATCCTCTCGATGGGTGTCTCGACCCCTAAGTCGCCACGAGCGATCATGATCCCGTCGGCCGCCTGCAGGATTTCATCGATGTGAACCAGAGCTCCGGCCCTCTCAATCTTGGCGATGATGAACGGGCGATGTCCCAGCTCTGCCGCCGCCACTCTCACCAAGTCAACATCGCTAGCCGTCTCTACGAAGGACTGGCTGACGGCATCCACGCCTCGCTCCAGCGCAAACTTCAGGCAGTCACGGTCATGCTGGGTAAAGGCGCTAACGCCCAGATCGATTCCCGGAACGTTCAGCCCCTTGCGCGAGCGCAACTCGCCCCCGACGAGCACGGTGCATTGGACGTCTTTGCCTTGAACGCCCACGACCTTTAACTGAATGATGCCGTCATTGAGAAATATGAAGTCGCCAGCCTTGACCACCGCGGGTAGACGTTCGAAGGTCACGAAGGCGTGCTGTCGATTGCCGGTGATCTCGTTCGTGGTCAGCGTGAATGCATCTCCCGGTTTGAGATCGACCGGCTCGTTCGCCAATTCTCCGATTCTCATCTTCGGGCCCGGAAGGTCAGCCATGATTGTCACGCGCTTGCCGGCTGTTCGCGCTGTCTGACGAAGATTGGCAATGGCCTTGCCATGCCACTCGAAATCACCATGCGAGAAATTGAGACGCGCGATGTTCATTCCAGCGTGCAGCATTTGCAGCATGATTTCGGGCGATTCGCATTTCGGCCCGATCGTGCATACGATTTTGGTCTTGTTCGGGTTGAGCATCAGTCGCCCTTCCGCAACTCATTGCCGGTGCGTCGCCCCAGGCCGGTCCCACCATCCGACGAACCGACTACCAATTCTTGGGCCACCGCCTCGGCGGCAGGATGGAAGCGACTCCCATCGCGCTGTGCGAGTTCCTCATAGGCGCGGTAGCGCTCGGTCGCAACGGTCTGTGCCATCTCGGCAAGCGCCGCCGCTTCCTCGGGTCTCACAGCCGCCAACGACTTGTAGCGCATTTCATTGTACGCATACTCTTTCAGTTTGATCGTCGGACGTGGCGAATCCAGCTGGAATGGATTCGCACTGACGCTGCGAAGTTCGGGGTTGAAGCGGAAGAGCGGCCAATGACCGCTCGCCACGGCGAGGTCCTGTTGCTTCATTCCAAGCCGCATGTCGATCCCGTGTGCGATGCATTGACAGTACGCGAGGATCAGGGAGGGGCCCCTATACGCTTCGGCCTCGCGAAACGCATCGAGGGTTTGTTGTGGGTTTGCGCCCATTGCGACAGCCGCGACGTACACGTTGCCGTACGCGATTGCCTGCATGGCCAGATCTTTGCGTGCTGTGCGTTTCCCGGCGGCGGCGAACTGCGCGACCGCGCCAAGCGGCGTCGCTTTCGAGGCTTGCCCACCCGTGTTGGAGTAGACCTCGGTGTCGAGAACGAGGATGTTGACGTTGCGTCCCGACGCCAGCACGTGATCGAGTCCGCCGTAGCCGATGTCATAGGCCCAGCCGTCCCCGCCCACAAGCCAGACGCTGCGGCGGACGAGATGGTCGATCACCGAGAGCAGATCACGCGCACGCTCGTCATCGAGCCCGAGGAGCTTTACCTTCAGTTCCGCAACGCGAATCCGCTGCGCGCGAATCTCCGCCTCGCGAATCTGCGGCGCGCCAACAATGGCCTCAACCAGTTCCAAACCGACCTCGGACGCCAAACTGCGAAGCAACGCGTGCGCGAGACTGACGTGTTGATCTGCGGCCAGCCGAAAGCCGAGACCGAACTCCGCATTGTCCTCGAATAGCGAGTTGGACCACGCGGGCCCGCGTCCTTCCGAGTCCTTGCTCCACGGCGTTACCGGCAAATTCGCGCCGTAGATCGACGAGCAACCCGTGGCGTTGGCGACTTGCAGTCGGTCTCCGAAGAGTTGCGAGAGCAGCTTGAGGTAGGGCGTTTCACCGCATCCCGCGCACGCCCCGGAAAACTCGAAGAGCGGTTGCAAAAACTGAACGCCGCGCACGTTCGCGAAGTCAACCCGCGCACGGTCGTTCACCGGCAGGCTTTCGAAGAACCGGATGTTGGTTCGTTCGGTCTCAATTAGCGCCGCTTTTGCGGCCAGATTGATCGCGCGACGGTGGACGTCCCTTGGATCGACGGCAGGACAGGCCTCGATGCACAGGCCGCAAGCCGTGCAGTCCTCGATATAGAACTGCAGACTGAAACGCACTTCGGGGAAGCCGCGCACGTTGATCGCGGCCGATTTGAACGTCGGCGGTGCCTTGTCGAGCCGATCTTCGTGGTAGTAGCGCGCCCGAATCACGCCGTGTGGACAGACGAAACCGCATTGTCCGCACTGAATGCACAGATCGGGTTCCCATAGCGGAACGTCATCGGCGACGTTGCGCTTCTCGAACGCGCTTGTGCCCGATGGGAAGGTTCCATCGACCGGCATCAGGCTTACCGGGATCTCATCGCCGAGTCCCGCCATCATTTTCGCCGTCACGTCACGGACGAACTGGGGCGCATCGTCGGGGACGATTGCTGGACGGTCGAACACGCTCGTCACGCTCGCGGGCACCCGCACCTCGAAGAGGTTGACCAGCGTTGCGTCCACAGCCGCGTAGTTCCGCCGCACAACCTCGTCGCCCTTGCGTGAATAGGTCTTGCGGATCGACTCCTTGATATGGCGGATCGCCTGGTCGCGCGGCAGCAGGCCAGAGATCGCGAAGAAGCAGGTCTGCAGGATGGTATTGGTTCGCGAGCCAAGCCCGGCATCACGCGCGACCTTCGAGGCGTCGATGACGTAGAAGCGCAGATGCTTGTCGATGATCGTCTTCTGTACCGAGCGCGGCAGACGATCCCAGACCTGGTCTTGTCCGAAGGGACTGTTCAGCAGGAAGACAGCGCCATCCGCAGCGAGGCGCAGGACGTCCCCTCGCGCGAGGAATGCGTGTTGATGACAGGCGACAAAGCTCGCCGAAGCGATTAGGTACGGCGCGCGGATCGGTTCAGGGCCGAAGCGGAGATGGGAAATCGTCTGGGCGCCCGATTTATGGGAGTCGTAGACGAAGTATCCTTGGGCGTAGAGCCCGACGTCTTGCGCGATGATCTTGACGCTGTTCTTGTTGGCGCCGACGGTTCCGTCGGCCCCCAAGCCGTAGAACACGCAGCGAGTGACCTTGTCCGTTTCAATGGTGAAATGCGGATCGATCTCCAAACTCCGGTGCGAGACGTCGTCGTTGATGCCGACGGTGAAACTGTCTTTCGCCTCGGGCTTGACCATTTCGTCGAAGGTCGCCTTGACCATCGCCGGCGTAAAGTCTTTCGACCCGATCCCGTACCGGCCGCCGATCACGCGAGGCATGTGCGGGCGCTCTGCGTGGGCGACGGCCTGCGCGAGCGTGGTGATGACGTCGAGATAGAGCGGCTCGCCCGTGGAGCCCGGCTCCTTGGTCCGTTCGAGTACGGCCACGGAACGGACCGTAGACGGGATCGCGGCAAGGAAATCCGCCGCGGAGAACGGCCGATACAAGCGCACTTGAAGTGCGCCGACCTTCTCGCCAACCGCGCACAGTGCCCGCACGGTCGCTCGAGCGGTCTCGGCACCCGATCCCATCAGGACGACGATGCGCTCGGCGTCGGATGCGCCCTCGTATTCAAACAGCCGATAGGGCCGTCCGGACAAGCGGCCGAAGCGGTCCATGGCCGCCTGAACGATCGCGGGAACGCGCTCGTAGAATGCATTGGACGCTTCACGCGCCTGGAAGTAGGTGTCGGGATTGTGCGCGGTGCCTCGGATGAAAGGATGCTCGGGATTGAGTGCTCGTGCCCGATGTTCGCGAACCAGTTCGTCGCGGATCATCGCTCGAATCTGCTGGTCCGAAAGAAGGTCGAGCGTATTGAGTTCATGCGAGGTGCGAAAACCATCGAAGAAGTGAAGAAACGGGATGCGCGACTCGAGCGTCGCCGTTTGTGCCACCAGTGCCGTGTCGTGCGCCTCTTGCACGGAGGCGGATGACATCAGCGCGAAGCCCGTGCCTCGTACCGCCATCACATCGGAATGGTCTCCGAAAATAGACAGCGCCGAAGTCGCGAGAGCCCGAGACGCAACATGAAAGACGGTCGCGGTCAGCTCGCCAGCGATCTTGAACATGTCCGGGATCATGAGCAAGAGGCCCTGCGATGCCGTGAACGTCGTGGTCAGGGCACCGGACTGCAATGCTCCGTGGAGCACGCCGGCCGCGCCGCCTTCGCTTTGCATCTCTTGAACGATGGGGATTCGGCCCCATAGGTTGGTGATGCCTTGCGACGCCCACTCGTCGGCAAGCTCTGCCATCGTCGACGCCGGAGTAATCGGGTAGATCGCACAAATCTCGTTGACCCGATAGGCGACGTGTGCGGCGGCGGTGTTGCCATCCATGGTGACTCGATTTCCCATCACGCTGACTCCTCGACGATCTCCATCGCGTGGCACGGACATTGGTCGACGCACGTCGCGCAGCCCGTACAGCGTCCGAAGTCAACGCGATAGCCAAGGCCAGTGCCAGACTTGATGATCGCGCTCTCGGGACAGGCAGCGAGACAGTTATCGCATTCGAAGCAGTTGCCGCACGAAAAGCAGCGGCTCGCCTCGCGGAGTGCCTGCGGCTCGTTGAAACCGGCGACGACTTCCTCGAAACCGGTGGTGCGTTCGTCGACGGGGAGCTCGGGCTGATTGGACGGCAGCACGTCGCTGAAGATGGGCAGGTTCAACATGCCGAAGTCCACGATCGGGTGTTTCGCCGGCGCTTCGTACACCGTGGCGCGCAGCCATGCATCGATGTGGCGTGCAGCCTTCTTTCCATGCCCAACCGCGGTGGTGACCGTGCGTTCGTTGGCGACCATGTCGCCGCCAGCGAAGATACCCTGGCGGCCCGTCATCATGTTCGGCGTGACGACAATTGTTCCGTCGGGCTGGTGCTGAATTTCCGCGATCTTGTCAAGGAAGCCGCTGTCCGCGTCCTGTCCCACGGCAAGAACCACGGCGTCCGCCTGGAGCGTCTCCAATTGCCCGGTCGGCTGTGGCCGGCCGTTCTCGTCGAGCTTCATGACTTCGACCGTCAGGTCGCCGGCGCTGATCGCCTTGATCGATCTCAGCCACTTGATCTTGATACCCTCAGCGAACGCTTCGGCGGTTTCAAATTGGGTCGCGGTCATGTGAGCCTGATCGCGACGATAGACGATGAGGGTCTCGGTCGCTCCCAAACGTTTCACGGTTCGGGCGGCGTCCATCGCCGTGTTGCCCCCGCCATAGACGACGACCCTGCGGCCCAGGACCGGGGGCGCGCCGGTTGCGACATCGCTCAGCAGCGAAACCGCGTCGAGCACTTTGACGGCATCGCGGGCCGGGATTTCTACATGCCTGGACAGATGCGCGCCGATCGCGATGAAGACTGCGTCGAAGCCGCCCTCCGCTTGTTCCTGTAGGACGTCCTCGACTTTGTGGTTGAGGACGATCCGGACGCCGAGGTTTTCAATCCGGCTGATCTCCGCGATCAGGTCGGCCCTGGGAAGCCGATACGCGGGGATCCCGAAATGCAGCATTCCGCCGGGCAGCGGGCCTGCGTCGTGAATCTCGACCTCGTGTCCGAGACGCCGCAAGTGGTACGCTGCGGAGAGCCCGCCGGGCCCTGCACCCACGATCAAGATACGCTTTCCTGACGGCTGTGCCGCGATCGAGAGCGTCCACCCATCGCGCAAAGCCCGGTCGCCAAGAAAGCGCTCGACCGCATGGATGCGTACCGCGCCGTCGAGCTCACGGCGGTTACAGTTCGACTCGCACGGGTGGTAGCACACACGGCCATGCACGGAGGGAAACGGGTTGTCCGCCACCAGTAGCTCCCAGGCTTCCTTGAGACGTCCCAACTGTGCCAGTGCGAGCCAGGCTTGGATGTTCTCGCCCGCAGGGCAGGCGACGTTGCATGGCGTGAGGCTGTCGACGTAGACCGGCCGCTGCACGCGCACCGGACCGGTCCCCTTCCTGCGAGTAAGGTTTACAAGCTTGGTGATGTCTAGTTGGCCGTTTTCCATACGTCTTCCATATGTATTCAAGCCTTTGGTTGCTCTTTAGGCCGTCTTCTTGAGCGTGTCGCCCTTGGATGCGATCACCGCCAACAATTCGTTCCAAGATTCCACGAACGATTTCGCGCCCTCGTCCTGTAGACGGGCGGACAGGGCGTCCACATCAATGCCTGACTTCTCGAACTCGCCCAAAACCTGTTCGCAATCGCCACCGTCCGGTGCCATGGTCGAACCAAGTTCCCCGTGGTCGGCGAGGGCTTTTAGAGTCACCTCGGGCATCGTGTTCACCGTGAAAGGGGAAGCGAGCGCCTTGATGTAGAGAATGTCGGAGGCTTTGGGATCCTTCGTGCCGGTGCTGGCCCACAGCAGCCGTTGCGGTCGGGCGCCGTGATTGTACGCGCGCTGCCAGCGCGGGTTGCTCAACTGGTCGAGGTACGCCCTGTAGATGCGGCCGGCAACCGCGATGCCGAGCCGGTTGCTTAGCGTCTCCGGAACCTTGCCCGCCACGGCGGCATCCCAACGGCTGATGAACATCGAGGCCACGGAGCCGACCTGGGGATTGAGCCCGGAGGCAATGCGCCGTTCGACGCCGCGCAAATACGCCTGGGCCGCCGCCAGGTATTGCTCGTGCGAAAACAGGAGCGTTACGTTAACCGGCACACCCGCAAAGATCGCCTCCTCGATGGCCGGCAGACCTTCTTTGGTGCCAGGGATCTTGATGAACAGGTTGGGACGTCCCGCTCGCGCAGAGAGTTCCTTGGCGGCGGCGATGGTTTTGGCCGTTTCATGCGCGAGCAGCGGCGACACCTCGAGCGACACCCATCCATCCACACCGTTTGTGCCATCATGAACCGGGCGGAAGAGGTCGGCGGCCCGGGCGAGATCGTCGAGCGCTAGATCGAAAAACAGGACCTCACCGGTTCTTCCCTTCGCCAGGTCCTCGCGAATCGCGGTGTCGTAGGCGGCACTGCTCTTGATGGTGTGATCGAAGATCGTCGGGTTCGACGTCAGTCCGGTCACCGACAGTTCGTCGATATACCGTTTGAGCGTGCCATTGTTGAGCAGATCGCGAGTGATGTTGTCGAGCCAGAGGCTCTGGCCCAGATTGCGTAGCAGTTGGGTGGCCTTCATGAGGTTGATCTCCTATAGGTCAGAGCTGGTGGCGAATTGCTTTCAATTCCCGACGGCGTTTCGCGGTGGTCTTGGGATAAGCCATCTTAAGATCATCGAGCGCGTCCATGACGATCTGGGAAACAATCAACCGGGCATTTTCCTTGTCATCGGCGGGGACAACATACCAGGGCGCATGAGCGGTGCTGGTCGCAGTCAGGCAATCCTCATAAGCCTGCATGTAATGCTTCCAGTATTTCCGCTCGTGCATGTCCGCGAGGCTGAATTTCCAGTTCTTCTCCGGCTCATCGATACGCGCGAGGAAACGATTCCGCTGTTCGCCTTTCGATAGATGCAGGAAGAATTTGACGACCCGAGTGCCGTTGCGGTGGAGATGGTCTTCCAAATCCATAATGGAACGATACCGCTCGTTCCAGAATCCCTTCTGGTGGCGCAACTCTTCCGGAAGCCCCTGGCTACGGAGAATCTCCGGATGCACCCGGACGACCAGCACCTCCTCGTAATAGGAACGATTGAAGATGCCGATCCGCCCGCGTTCCGGCAGATGACGGGTCGTGCGCCAGAGAAAATCATGTTCCAGCTCCTCGGCGCTCGGCTGTTTGAAACCGAAAACTTCGCAGCCCTGCGGATTGACCCCGGACATGACATGTCGGATGGCGCCGTCCTTGCCGCCAGCGTCCATGCCCTGGAAGATTAGCAGCAACGCATGACGATTGGATGCGTAGTGAAGACATTGCAACGCGCTCAACGTCTCAACGTGTTCTTCTAAGAGTTTCTGGTACCCCTTCTTCGATTTGTAAAAGGGCTTCACCTTCGTCGGCCACTCTTTGAGGTTGACCTTGGCTCCGGGCCGCACCCGCAAATCTTTCGAATTGATCTTCATCCTTGTTGTTCCAGCCATGTCAGCCGCGTTGTTTGCGCTAGTCCTCGCCATTCTTCAGACGGAAAACCGGCCCTATCGTCCATGCGATGGCTCCTTGGCTCTGCCATAGCGCTTGATCAAGGTGTTGGTTGAGCCATCGTGCGTGAGTTGGCCCTCGGCCCCGGCCTCAAGCTCCGGGATAATGCGCGCAGCGAGCGCCTTTCCCAGCTCGACGCCCCACTGGTCAAATGAGTCAATGCCCCAGATGGCGCCTTGAGTGAAGACGCTGTGTTCGTAAAGCGCGATGAGCTTCCCCAGTGCCTCCGGGGTCAGCCGTTCCAACAGGAACGTACTGGACGGACGGTTGCCCTCGAAGGTTCGGTGCGGTGCCAGCCATGTCGGTGTGCCCTCGGCTTGGACCTCCTGCGAGGTCTTGCCAAAGGCCAGCGCCTCCGCTTGGGCAAGCATGTTGGCGAAAAGCAAGTCGTGATGGCGGCCGAGCGGGTTTAGCGGCCGAAGAAAGCCGATGAAGTCACAGGGGATGAGCTTGGTACCCTGATGAATCAGTTGGTAGAAGGAATGCTGCCCGTTGGTACCAGGCTCGCCCCAGTAGATCGGACCGGTTTGGTAGTCGACCTCAGTCCCAGCAAGCGTCACGTGCTTGCCGTTGCTCTCCATCGTCAACTGTTGGAGGTATGCCGGAAAGCGCTTCAGGTACTGCTCATAGGGAAGAACGGCCACGGTCTGGGCACCGAAGAAGTTGTTGTTCCAGAGGCCAATCAGTCCCATGAGCACCGGTAAGTTGCGTTCGAAAGGGGCCGTGCGGAAATGCTCGTCCATCTGGTGGAACCCGTTGAGCATGGCTCGGAAATGGTCTGGGCCGATGGCGATCATCGTCGAAAGGCCAATCGCCGAATCCATGGAGTAGCGCCCGCCGACCCAATCCCAAAACTCGAACATGTTCGCCGTGTCGATACCGAACTTCGTTACCTCCATAGCGTTGGTCGAGACCGTAACAAAATGCCTGGCAACGGCAGCTGGATGTTTCAAAGTCTGGAGGAGCCAATCGCGGGCCGTGTGCGCGTTGGTCATGGTCTCCAGGGTCGTAAAGGTCTTCGACGAGATGATGAACAGCGTCTCTTCAGGGTCCAGATCGCGGGTGGCCTCGGCGAAGTCGGTGCCGTCGACGTTGGACACGAAGCGGAAGGTCAGGTCGCGCTGGCTGTAGAAGCGCAATGCCTCATACGCCATCACCGGCCCCAGGTCGGAACCACCGATGCCAATATTGATGACGTTGCGGATTCGCTTGCCGGTGTGGCCCTTCCATTCGCCACTGCGAACCCGGTTGGAGAAGCCGGCCATCCTTGCGAGCACTGCGCGGACCTGCGGCACGACGTCTTTGCCTTCCGCCATGATGGACTGGCCTTGGGGGGCACGCAGTGCCACGTGCAGGACGGCCCGCTTCTCGGTGACGTTGATCTTCTCACCGCGAAACATGGCGTCAATGCGAGCGCGTAGGGTGGACTCCTCCGCAAGTTGCAGAAGAAGCCTCAATGTCTCGTCGGTGATGCGGTGTTTTGAGTAGTCAAAGTAGATCCCGACGGCCTCGGCCGTCATTCGCTCCCCGCGCTTTGCATCGTCCGCGAAAAGCTTGCGAAGATGTAGCTCCCGAACCTTTGAGTAATGGGTTTCGAGGGCCTGCCATGCCGGAAGTGTCGTGAGTGGTGCGATGCTTATTTCCATCCTCATTCCCTTTCCAACGCAGCGTCGTATTCACCACGGCGCGCCGCCTGGTTGCACCTGGCTCGATGGTAAAGCGCCTTCTGGGCTGCTGCCACGTGGGCCACCTCTCCTCGCCAGATCTCCAACGCCGGTTGTTGGATGGCGCGAGCAAAGGAAAATGCCAACGCCCAAGGAAGCTGCGACTTGAATCGAACATTCATGGCATTTAGACGGGCCGAGGCCAACTCGGCGGTTTGGCCGCCCGACAAGAACGCGATCCCGGGAACAGCAGGTGGAACTGCTCGCAAGAGACACCTCACCGTGGCATCGGCGACCTCGTCCACTGGCTCTTGCGTGGGGCAGGCCAATCCCGGAACTACCATGTTGGGCTTCAGGAGCATTCCTTCTAGCATCACGGGCTGGCTGCCAAGGTGGTTGAAGACCCTTCCCAAGACCTCTTCCGTGACCTCGCAGCAACGCTCGAGGGTGTGCGCGCCATCCATGAGCACCTCCGGCTCGACGATGGGAACCAGACCGGCCTCCTGACACAGAGCCGCGTAGCGAGCCAGCGCCTGAGCGTTCGCCTCGATGCAGTCCCGACTAGGAATGCCATCGCCTACCGCAATCACCGCGCGCCACTTGGCAAAACGGGCGCCCATCTTGGCATACTCAGCGAGACGCTCGCGCAGGCCATCCAGGCCCTCGGTCACCTTCTCTCCGGGGTGTCCTGCCATATCCTTTGCACCCGTATCGACCTTGATGCCCGGAATGATTCCCGCGTCGATGATGGCTCTAACAAAGGCAGTGCCGTTCTTCGTCTGCTGGCGGATTGTCTCGTCGTAGAGGATTGCTCCGCTAATGCTGTCACACAGGTCGGGGGTCGTGACGATGAGCTCCCGATACGCCCGCCGCGCATCCTCGGTCTGAGGGATGCCCAACTTTGCGAATCGTTTGTTGCAAGTTGGATTGCTCTCATCCATCGCCAGCAGACCTTTGTCTCCGGCTACCAGCGCCTTCGCGGTGTCTATGAGCCTCATTGGTCCCGTTCGCAGTCGCAGCCGTTACGCCTCATCCAACCACTTCCGCGCCTCGGCGGCGTCAGGTCGATCGAAGTACCGGACGGTCGCTTTCGCGAACAGCTTGAAGAAGACCGCCATGCTGTGCTGCCACTTCTTCTCCCCAATCATCGCCAGCCGCTCGATGTCGGCGAAGTGCTTTATCTCAAACTTGATGTCCTCCCACGCCGCACCTACATCCCAGCCTTGGAGGCCGGTCATGTCGAACAGCACTCGAAGTTTTCCGTGCTGCCGGACAAGCCTCTCGAATTCCGAAACGAAATCTGGGTAATCCGTCTTTGCTAGCTTCCCGCTAACGTGAATGACGATACTTTTACCGGCATTCTCTTCCTTGAGTTCAATGGGCATCGTTGACTCCTTTGGTTTGCTTCAGGTCAGTCTGTTCTCGCGCTTGACTCCTGCCTATCTCCCGTCGGTCTATTGGACCGGCATCTCTTCCCCTAAAGGCCTCTTCATTGTGTTCCCCGAGAATTCCACTTCCAGTTGCGAATCTCCGGAAGATCTTCGCCGTTCTTCTCGATGTATTGCTTGTGCTCGACGAGCTTGTCCTTGAGTTGCTGCTTGAGATAGATGCCCTTGTCGCCGGTCTTGGGCAGCCGGTCGATGACGTCCATCACCAAATGGAAGCGGTCGAGATCGTTCAACACCGTCATATCGAAGGGCGTGGTGATGGTTCCCTCTTCCTTGTACCCGCGGGCGTGGATGTTCTCGTGGTTGGTACGACGGTAGGTGAGCCGGTGAATCAGCCACGGGTAGGCATGGAAGGCGAAGATGACGGGCTTGTTCTTGGTGAAGATCTCGTCGAAGTCGACATCGCTGAGCCCATGGGGATGCTCGGACTGTGGCTGCAACTTCATGAGGTCGACAACATTGACGACCCGCATTTTGAGATCGGGCAGATGCTCGCGCATGATGGAGACGGCGGCGAGCGTCTCTAGCGTCGGTACGTCGCCACAGCAGGCCATGACCACATCAGGGGCAACGCCTTGATCGTTGCTGGCCCACTGCCAGATGCCAATGCCCTCGGTGCAGTGCTTGACGGCGGCATCCATGGTCAGCCACTGAGGCGCGGGGTGCTTGCCTGCGATCACAAGGTTGACGTAGTGGCGGCTGCGCAGGCAGTGGTCCATCACCGACAGCAGGCAATTGGCGTCAGGCGGAAGATAGACCCGCACGATCTCGGCCTTCTTGTTCACCACATGGTCGATGAAGCCGGGATCTTGGTGGGTAAAGCCGTTATGGTCCTGCCGCCAGACATGGGACGCCAGCAGGTAGTTCAGCGAGGCGATCTTGCGCCGCCATGGCAGGTGTGCCGTGACCTTGAGCCACTTGGCGTGCTGATTGAACATCGAATCGATGATGTGGATGAATGCTTCGTAACAGTTGAACAAACCGTGCCGCCCGGTAAGCAAGTACCCTTCTAGCCAGCCCTCGCACTGATGTTCGCTAAGCATGGAATCCAGCACCTGTCCTGCGGGGGCGAGAAATTCGTCGTTCGGCACGGTCGTGGCGTCCCACTGGCGATTCGTCACTTGGAAGAGGGCTTCCAGACCGTTGGAGAGCGTCTCGTCCGGGCCGAAGACTCGGAAATTGCGCTGCTCAGCGTTTAGCTTCGTCACATCGCGCAGGAAGGGGCCAAGTACATGTACGTCGCCGATTCCGCGAACGCCCGGCGTGGGGACGGCCGCCGCATAGTCACGAAAATCCGGCATCCGAAGATCCCGCAGTAGCATGCCGCCATTGGCGTGCGGGTTCGCTCCCATACGTCGTTCGCCCTTGGGCGCCAGCTCGGCTAACTCCGGTTGCAGCCGCCCCTGGGCATCGAAAAGCTCCTCTGGCCGATAGCTAAGCAGCCAGTCTTCAAGGAGTTTGAGGTGCTTGGGATGGGTGGCCGGATCGGAGAGCGGCACCTGGTGCGCACGAAATGTGCCTTCGATCTGCAACCCATCGACCATCTTCGGTCCCGTCCAGCCCTTGGGCGACTTGAGGACGATCATCGGCCAGCGCGGCCGATCAGGGTCGTTCTTCCTGCGTGCATTGCCTTGAATTTGGCGAATGCTTTCCATGGCCAGGTCCAAGGTGCTGGCCATGAGTTGATGCATCTTTTCCGGTTCATCACCTTCCACAAAATAGGGTGTCCAGCCGCAACCTCGTAGGAATTGCTCCAATTCCTCATGCTCGATACGGGCGAGGACCGTCGGGTTGCTGATCTTGTAGCCATTGAGGTGCAAGATGGGCAGCACGGCTCCGTCGCTGATCGGGTTGAGGAACTTGTTGGATTGCCACGCCGTGGCCAGAGGTCCCGTTTCGGCCTCACCGTCGCCAACGACACAGGCGACGGTGAGATTGGGACTGTCGAAAACGGCCCCGAAGGAGTGGCTCAGCGAGTAGCCCAGCTCGCCGCCTTCGTGGATCGATCCCGGACATTCCGGCGAGGCATGGCTGGGAATGCCGCCGGGAAACGAAAACTGGAGAAACAGTTTTCGCAGCCCGGCCTCATCCTGGCTGATATTCGGGTAGATCTCGCTGTATGTGCCTTCGAGATAGGTGTTGCCCACGACGGCCGGCCCGCCGTGCCCAGGGCCGGAGACGTAGATCATGTCGAGGTCGTATTTCTTGATGACCCTGTTCAAGTGCACGTAGATGAAGTTCTGGCCGGGGGTTGTTCCCCAGTGTCCCAGTAGCATATGCTTCACGTCAGTAAGAGCTAGCGGTCGCCTCAAAAGCGGATTGTCGTAAAGATAGATCTGGCCGACCGATAGGTAGTTGGCGGCGCGCCAGTAGGCATCCATCGCGTGGAGCAGTTCTGGGGAAAGCGTATCGGTCGGCATGGTTAACTCACGATTTCTTTCTTGATGTTTTCATAAGTACGACAACAACCAGTGCCACTATCAGCACCGCGCTGAGCGGTCAAATCCAAACCCCTCCACCGATCCTTCCACTCATCCATCCACCCATCCATCCAGATGCATGATTCATGACAAGCTCTCCTTTCTACGCGAGCAGCTGTTAGCGAAATGCCGCTCGCGCGGCAGCCTCGTCGGTCCAGTAACCCCGGCGATTGTAGTGCCGATGCAGAGCGTCCTCGTAGTCACGAGTTAGCGTAGACTCGTCCGTGAATTCGGGCGACTGTTTGATGGCCTCGCGGGAGAGATGGATGAAGACTTTCGATTCACTCCAACTAACCCGCTCGATCCATTGCGGCGCGATGAGCACCCGCTTTCCCGGCCACCAGTTCCGCGTATCGACGATGAGATAGCGAATCGCCCAGGTCGCGTCATCAATGATGAAATCCTCAACGTGGCCAATAACACCATCTTTGGCCTCAATGTTATAGTGTGTCACGTCGGAAGTGCTGCGCAAATGAGGATCCCAGCTCCTCTCCGCTATGGCCCGGTTCTTCCAGTCCTGGCGATCACGCGCAATGTAGGGATAGGAACCCCACATGTACGGACCACCCCAATACATCGGCCAGCCATAATATCCATAGTACGATTCTTCGTATTGCCGTGAGACAGGCGCGTGACGATCCAAGGCCGGGCTGCCCTCAATCTGCTTCTTGCTCAAATCGACGGTGATGTGGTGCTTTTCCTTGCTCACGGCGCCAAGCGCGTAGGGGGATAGCAGCACATGGCGTCCCGTAAGCCAGTTGCCGGAATCGGCGACCAGATAGCGGACAACCCAATGCTTGTCATCGAAGTAGAACTCTTCGACCCTTCCAATTTCACCGTCGAGGCTGTCCAGTTTGTACCCAGTTAGAGTCTTGGCTTTGTATAGCATAACGATATCCCTTTCTGTTTCTTGTGTGGTATCCTGTTCCGCTGTTACTTGTCCCTCGGGGCGGCGGCGGGCGCATTCGCCATCGGTTCACTTGATAAGGCGCGTCCCAGAACACGGCAAACCGAGCGCGCAATCATCAGTTCTTCATCCGTGTGAATCACTCGGACGACCACCCGGCTCGTCGCCGCGGAAATCACGCCATCATTCGCCGCGTTGTGCTGCTCTTCGAGCTCGATTCCAAGAAATTCAAGACCATTGCAAATCCGCGCACGGACAGGAGGCGCGTTTTCGCCGATACCGCCAGCGAACACCAGCGTGTCCAGTCCACCCAATGCCGCTGCGAAAGAGCCGACTGCCTTCTTGATCTGGTAGCAAAATAGCGCCACCGCTTCGGATGCGCGCACGTCCTCCTTTTCGCGGGCGAGAAGCTCGCGCATATCGGAGCTGGTCTCTGAGACGCCCAACAGTCCAGATTTGAAGTTGGCCATCTCATTGAATTGCTTTGCGCTCATGCTTTCGGCGCGTGCCAGATACCAGACCAGCCCGGGATCAAGATCACCCGAGCGGGTGCTCATTGGCACCCCTGCTGTTGGCGTGAAGCCCATGCTTGTGTCCACGGGTTTGCCATGGTTCACCGCGGCCAGGCTCGCACCATTGCCAAGATGGGCGAGGATGACCTTGCCCTTTGCCGCTTCCGCGCCAGCCAGGCGAGCAAGCTCGCACATGAGAAACGCATACGAGAGCCCATGAAAGCCGTAACGCCGAACCCCCAGCGCTTCGTAGCGCCGAGGTATCGACAGTAATTGGGCAACGCGAGGCAGGTCATGGTGAAAGGCGGTATCGAAACACGCCACTTGGGGCAGGTCAGGGAAGCGGCGATGAAATGCCTCGGTCAACAGGATCTCTTCTGGCAGATGCTCAGGATCGAATGGGCTGAGCCGGTGTAGCTCCTCGACCATTGCTGCGGTGATACGTTCCGGGCTGCTATATTTAGGACCGCCATGCACCACGCGATGACCTACAGCGAACAATCCATCGCTCCGGCTGCGCTCCCCGACCCAATCCATCAGGGCTCCGACCGCTGCCGTGTGATCCGGTGCCGTCACGGAGCGGGAGAAGGTATCCTCCTGGTTTAGTCCCTTCACAGCGAAGGTGGCATTCGGAAGGCCGATCTGATCGATCGCACCTTTCAATATGCGTTGAAGCGAGTCGCGGATTTCAAACAGGGCAAACTTGATGCTCGAAGAGCCGCCGTTGACCGTCAGGATGCGTCGGCTAGCCGGCAGCATGGACCACCCCCTCGGGGTTCTGCAGACCCAATGATGCCAGTTTTGCGCGCGTCGAGCTGTAGTCTGTATGAAAGATGCTTCGTATCCCCAAACCGTTCGCAATCTCAACGAACATTGGGGTGTTTTCGACGTACACAACCTGTTGCGCTGGCGTGTGCGCAACATCCAACGCCAAGCGAAAGATGTCCGCATCGGGTTTGCGGAGGTGGACGTAGCAGGATGATATATAGGCGTCTACGATGTCGTCGAGCCTGAACTTTTGGATGCGGTAATCATTCAGTACCCGAGCCTCGTTGCTAACCACGATGACCTTCAGTCGGTACTTCTCCTTGAGCTCACGAACCAAAGTGAGCATGTCAGGGTAGGGCGTCGATTGCGCAAACATGAATTTGCGAAACGCGCCCCGAGTGAATGGCCGGCTCCGAAAGAAGACCACGTGGTCCAGATACTCATTTTCGGTCAGTTTGCCTTCCTCGTAGGTGTCGAAGACCATCTGATGTCGCGCTTCCATCTCAACTGCTTCAAGCTTGAATTTCTTCACCGCTCGCTTACGGGCACGATGGTCCCATCCGTCGCTGAGTAGTACCCCGCCGATATCCATAAACAAGGTCCTGATTGGTACCGCGTTTCTCATGCGGCCTTTTCGTGGGCCGTTTGCCCCTGCTGCTGATTCGGTCCTCGGAGCCATAGTATGGCGCTGGAGTGGGAGCCCAATCGATAGACAAAAGGGTCTTCGAGAAGTGGTTCCTCGCCAGCGGCAAATATGTCGTGCGGCGTTGCCTGGGCCGTGTCGACGGCAAGGTGCCAACGAGCTAGCGAATGCTGGGGTGGTAGGTGGAAGTCGGTGCCGCTATTGCCTGCGTTGAATAGCAGGTAAAGCGAATGCTGCTCATCTTCTGGGATCAGACATGCTAGCTGTCTCTCTTGTGGGTCAGCCCAATTCGGGAGCCCTCCCCGAGGTCGAGCCCAACGGATATCCTTATCTGCATAGAATTGCTCTTTGCTTAGGACCGGATGAGCCCGGCGAAATGCGACTATACTGCGGGCAAAGCGAAAGATTTCCTTATGCTGCTCCAAAAAGGTCCAGTCGAACCAGCTCGTTGCATTGTCCTGGCAATAGGCATTGTTGTTACCGCCCTGTGTGCGGCGAGCTTCGTCGCCAGAGAGCAGCATCGGCACCCCGCGCGAGATGAATAGGGTCAAGAGAAAATTCTTGATCTGGCGCTTCCGTAAGCCTTCGATTTCGGGGTTGGCGCTGGGCCCTTCCACCCCGTAGTTGTCACTGAAGTTGTGGTCCGTGCCATCGTGGTTGCCTTCCCCGTTTCCTTCATTGTGCTTGCTGCGATAGCTCACGAGGTCGTTCAACGTGAAGCCATCGTGGCAGGTCACGAAATTGATGCTGCTATCGGGGCCCTTACCCGATTTGTGGTAGATGTCCGCGCTGCCGCAAATGCGACTGGCAAACAGACCTATCATCCCATCGTCACCGCGCCAGAAGCGTCGGACATCATCGCGATACTTCCCATTCCACTCCGCCCAACGGGGTTCTGAGAATCGGCCGACTTCGTACGCACCGGCGGCGTCCCACGCCTCCGCAATGAGTTCCACTTCTCGCAGAATTGGATCTTGGGCAATTCGCTCCAGCAAAGGGGCATTGGTTAGCAATTCTCCAGTGCCATCCCGACTTAGAACCGATGCCAGGTCAAACCGGAAGCCATCCACGTGCATTTCAACCACCCAGTAGCGCAAGGAATTCAGGATGTGGTCGCGCACGACAGGATGGTTGGCGTTGACGGTATTTCCTGTGCCTGTGAAGTCCTTGTAGTAGCGCCTATCGTCGGCCAGGGTGTAGAAGAGCGCGTTATCAATTCCGCGAAAATTGAGCGTTGGCCCCAGTTCATCTCCCTCTGCGGTGTGATTGAACACGACATCTAGAATCACTTCGATACGGGCCTTGTGAAAGGCCCGTACCAGCTCCTTGAACTCCAGCTTTTGCTGACCTAACCCCCCCGAGCTGCTGTAGGAGCCTTTCGGTGCACTGAAGACCACCGGATCGTATCCCCAGTAGTTCTTGAGCACCTGACCGATTTGGGGCCCGCCGACCTTGAGCGAAGTTTCGTTGAACTCCTGGATCGGCATCAATTCCACGGTGGTCACTCCAAGGTCGGTGAGATAGGGAATCTTCTCCATCAGACCTCGGTAGGTTCCCGGATGGGCCACTCCCGAGCTGGGATGCATGGTGATGCCGCGAACATGCACTTCGTAAATCACGGTGTCTGACGGTAAATGCCGGGGCGGCTGGTCCGTTTCCCAGTCGAAGAAGTCGTGTACAACCACGCACTTGGGCATGAATTGGGAATCGTCGACGCTAGAGGGCGCCAAGTCTTGGTCACCCGCCAACGGGTCATAGCCACGGGCTTTGGCAAAGTCCCAATTGGGAAGTGGAGAGATAGCAGTGGCGAAGGGATCGAGAAGGAGTTTGTTGAAATTGAAACGGTGCCCTTCGCTGGGTTGGTAGGGGCCATCCACTCGGTAGGCATAGAGTTGACCTGCGGCAATTCCTTTTAGCCAAACGTGCCACACATCGCCGGTGCGGTTTCGTGCGGGATCGAGGTCAATGGCTCTGACGGACTTCGCGTCCATGGGGTGGTCAAATAGTTCCAGCCGAACACGGGTTGCATGACGACTAAAGATGGCGAAGTTGACTCCGCCTCCATACTCATGCGTTCCCATGGGCAACGGGACGCCAATTCGAACGTCGGTGTGTTCGGAGACTTTTGCCGCATAGTCCTGGAGCGGACGTTCAGGCGTCATCGCTGCCACCGAATGCGTGAGTCTTCGAGCGGAATCGCGACGCCGTTGCAGTGCGGTAGCACTCGCGCTGTATAGTCCGCTGCTGAGCGTGATGCCGGTACTACCGCGCTGTAGACGTAGTTGCTCGATGCGCCTGGAATCTGTCGGGCGCGTTTCATCGCTTGCAGCGACGGGGCTCCGTCGCCGATTGCCTCAGCGTACAGTTCCACTTGCACGGCCTTGGGATCGACTGCGCCGAGATGGACCTGGACTTCAAAGACGTGCTGCTTGCCAGCCGTTTCCACCTTCACTTCGCCGAAGCTCAGAGAGTCCCAATGGGTGGCCAGATGGTGCCGCCAATCGACTATCTGCCTGCCGAGGGCTCCCGTGTTGGCAAGGCGGGAACGGTAGGCGGCGGCGGCTGGAAGGTAATGTTGTTCGGTGTATTCGCGAACGGTGCGGTCGGCTGAAAAGCGAGGGGTCAACTGCGCCATGCTCGCTCGCATTCGCTTAACCCACGCAGGGGAGATGCCATTGGCGTCTCGGGCGTAGAACTCTGGAATCACTCGATTTTCAAGCAGCTCATAAAGCGCCTCGGCTTCGCTGGCATCCCATGCGGGGTCGTTGCCATGCTCGCGGCCGTCACCCAATGCCCACCCAACGTCGGGTGAGTAGGCTTCTGCCCACCAGCCGTCAAGTTCCGAAAGATTGATGCCACCATTCACAAGCACCTTCATGCCACTGGTCCCGCTCGCCTCCCACGGGCGGCGTGGCGTATTGATCCAGACGTCCACCCCTTGCACCATGTGCTCCGTCAAGAGCATGTCGTAGTCACTCAGGAAGACGACGTGCGGCCGGACTTCAGGTTGGCGGATGAAGGTTATCCATTCATGAATCAGGGCCTGGCCAGCCTTGTCCTCCGGATGCGCCTTGCCCGCGATGATGAGTCGCACAGGATGCTTCGGATTGGTCAGTAGCCGAAGCAGTCGCGGCGGATCTTGCAGCAGCAGGTTCGGCCTCTTGTAAGTCGCGAAACGCCGAGCAAAGCCCAGGGTCAGTGCGGTGGGATCGAAGAGATTATTCGCCTTGTCGATTTCCCCTTGCGAGGCACCGGAGGCGGCGAGTTGCCGCGACAAGCGCTGGCGTGTGTATTCAACGAGAGACCTATTTCCGGCGGCGCGGAAGTGCCAAATATCGGCATCGGAGATATTTTGAATGTCATGCTCCAGCGTATCGGTTGTCCCGAGCCAGCGTCCCTTTCCACAGGCTTTCGTCCAAAGATCGTCCGCTGCCGCCGAGTCCCAGCTTGGCATGTGAACGCCATTGGTTACGTGTGCGACTGGTACTTCGCTCGCTGGCCAGCGGGGAAAGAGTGGCGCAAAGAGCCGGCGGCTCACCTTGCCATGCAGGCGACTCACTCCGTTGACCGCACCGCTGCCGCGGATCGCGAGATAGGCCATATTGAAACTCTCCGATGAATCGTCGGGATTCTGGCGGCCCAGGGCCAGGAAATCGCGCATGCCAATCCCAAGCTTCTGCTCGGCATAGCGGCCCAGGTATTGCTCGATGAGTGCGGGAGAAAATCTGTCAAAGCCGGCAGCCACAGCCGTGTGGGTAGTGAAAAGGTTTCCCGCTCGCGTGACAGCCAACGCCACTTCGAAGGATTGCCCAGCCTCCTTCATGAATGTGCGAGCCCGCTCAAGCACGGCGAAGGCCGCGTGACCTTCATTCAGATGGCAGACTTCCGGCCGGATACCTAGCGCATCAAGTAGGCGCCATCCACCGATGCCAAGGAGCATTTCTTGCTTGAGACGAAGCTCTGGCCCTCCGCCGTAGAGCTGGCTGGTGATTCCTCGATGCACCGGGATATTCGCCGGGTCGTTGCTGTCGAGCAGATAGAGCTTGGCCCGGCCGACCTGGACTTCCCATGCGCGAAGCCAGACCGAGTAACCTGGCAAAGTGATCTCCAACCGCAGCCACTGGCCGTTCGATTGCCGCAGTGGGGTAATCGGGAGCTGCCCAGGGTCGTTGTAGGGATAGAGAGCCTCTTGCTCGCCGTCTTTGTCGATCACCTGGCGGAAGTAACCTTGCTGGTAAAGTAGTCCCACGCCGACAACCGGCACCCCCAGATCGCTGGCGGCCTTGAGCTGATCGCCGGCCACATTGCCCAACCCGCCCGAGTAGATCGGCAATGCCTCGCTCAACATGAATTCCATGCTGAAATAGGCGATAGATGTCAGGGAAGCCTGTGAGTGCTGCTGCTGGAACCAAGCTGGTGCTTCCACTGTTCGCCGCCGTGTCTGGACCAGACGGTCAACCTTGTTGCGGAAGACCGGATCGGCCAAGACATGTTGAATCTGGTCTCGTGAGACCGTCTGCAAGACAACCCAGGGGTTGTGCGTGATCTCCCAGAGCTCCGAATCAAGGTCCCGCCATACTTCATCGGTGGCATGATTCCAAGATGAGCGCATGTCCAAGGCCAACTCCGCCAGGGAATCGACGCCTTCGACTTCCGTTGGCAGAAGTGTGTCTTTCAGGTGTCCAACACGAGTCTGTTTGCTCACGCGTTCTCCTCGGTTTCGGTTTGGGGCGCTGGCGGAAGGGGTAACGACGGATCCACTTTGCCTGCCCCGGATATTGGCGCGGCGGCCAGAGCGCCGCTGACAATCGATTGCGCCTCATCAACGATGCGACGCAGGTGCTCACCATCTTGGAAACTCTCCGCATAGATCTTGTAGATATTCTCGGTTCCTGACGGACGGGCCGCGAACCACCCGGTCTTGGTCACCACCTTCAATCCACCGATGGCAGCACCGTTGCCTGGGGCCCGGGTAAGGACAGCTTGTATGGGTTCGCCGGCCAGGTCCGCGAGCTTCATCTGCTGGGGTGAAAGTTTCGCGAGCAGTGCCTTTTGGTCGGGAGTCGCTGGCGCCTCAACGCGGTCGTAGAGCGGCTCGCCAAACTCGCGTGTAAGGTCCCCGTAGATTTCTCCAGGATCCCTCCCCATCCGGGCCGTGATCTCCGCCGCAAGCAGGGCCGGGACGATGCCGTCCTTGTCGGTTGTCCAGACGGTTCCATCCTGCCGAACGAAAGACGCACCAGCACTCTCTTCACCACCGAAAGCCAGCGAACCATCCAGCAAACCCTCAACGAACCATTTGAATCCGACGGGCACTTCATAGAGCCTCCGGCCAAGCTTTGCAGCAACACGGTCAATCATCTGGGTTGTCACCACAGTCTTGCCGACCGCCGCCCCATTGGGCCATTTGGGTCGATGTTGGAAGAGGTACAGGATGGCGACCGAAAGGTAGTGATTGGGAGCAAGCAATCCGCCGCTCTTGGTCACAATCCCGTGGCGATCGTGGTCGGTATCGCAGGCAAATGCGATATCGAAGCGGTCTTTCAGTCCAATGAGTCTCTGCATCGCATAGGGCGATGACGGGTCCATACGAATCTGGCCGTCCCAATCTACTGTCATGAATCGGAAGGTCGGATCGACGGCTTCGTTCACAACCGCAATATTCAACCCGTAGCGTTCGGCAATCGGTCCCCAATAGTGGACACCGGCACCGCCGAGGGGATCGACCCCCATGTTGAGCTTTGCGCCACGAATGGCGTCCATGTCGAGTACGTTGGCGAGATCTGCAACGTAGGTGTTGAGATAGTCATGCCGGTGTGTCGTGGAGGCGTGAAGGGCTTTTTCGAAAAGAATCCTCTTCACACCTGCCAGGCCAGCTTCGAGGAACTGATTTGCCCTGGCTTCGATCCAATCTGTGATGGTCGACGCCGCTGGCCCACCATTGGGTGGATTGTATTTGAACCCACCATCGTGGGGCGGATTGTGCGACGGCGTGACGACGATTCCATCAGCAAGACCGGTGCTTCGCCCACGATTGTGCGTGAGAATCGCGTGCGACACGACGGGGGTAGGTGTGTATTCATCCCCCTGCGAGAGCATGACATCCACCCCGTTTGCGGCCAGCACCTCAAGGGCGCTGGCGAGCGCCGGCGCGGAAAGGGCATGCGTGTCCATGCCGAGGAAAAGCGGGCCATCGATCTTCTTCTGTACGCGATACAGGCAAATGGCCTGGGTGATTGCGAGAATATGCCATTCATTGAATGCCTTCTCGAATGCTGAGCCACGGTGGCCAGACGTGCCGAAGATAACCCGCTGGCTCGCCACCGAAGGGTCGGGCCTATCCGAATAGTAAGCCGTGACGAGCCTGGGTACGTTCACCAGCATGGCTGCCTCGGCCGGTTTCCCGGCGGATGGGGCAACCCGCATTAGGGCTTCTCCTCGTGTCCGCCGAACTGATATCGGAGCGCTGAAAGCAGTTTGTTGGCGAAGTCCTCGTCGCCTCGAGAGGCAAATCGCTGCGTCAGCGCCGTGTTCAGAACCGGCGCGGGCACACCCTCGTCGATAGCCGCCTTGAGAGTCCATCGCCCCTCGCCGGAGTCCGAAACGCGGCCCGTGAAGTCTTTGAGATCAGGGCTTTTCTTCAGTGCTGCAGCGGTGAGGTCGAGGAGCCAAGAGCCAATGACGCTGCCATGCCGCCACGTTTCGACGATGTCCGGGAGGTTCAAATCATATTGATAAAGCTCAGGGTGTCGCAACGGCGCGGTTTCAGCATCCGACGTGCGCTCGCTCGTCCCGACATTGGCGTGGCGAAGAATGTTGAGTCCCTCGGCGTATGCCGCCATCATCCCGTACTCGATTCCGTTGTGCACCATCTTGACGAAGTGTCCTGCACCCGCCGGACCACAATGGATGTAGCCTCGCTGGACGGTTCCCTTGTCATCCCGGGGTAAGCTGCTGGCGTCATCAAACCCGGGTCCCAGCGCGGAGAAGATGCCGTCGAGTCTCTTGACGATGGCGTCCTCACCTCCAATCATCTGGCAGTAACCACGCTCAAAGCCCCAGACGCCACCAGACGTGCCAACATCGACGTAGTGGATTCCTCGCTTTCGAAGCGTCTCTGCTCGGCGGATGTCGTCGTGATAGTACGAATTGCCGCCGTCGATGAGGACATCGTCGGATGCGAGTAACGGCGCGATGTCACGGAGTGTGGCATCAACGACAGCGGCAGGTACCATGATCCAGATCGCGCGCGGTGGCTCTAGCCTTGAGACCAATTCGGAGAGCAAGCCCGTGGCAGTAGCGCCAAATTTGGCCAGATCGAGAGCTGCCTGCGGATGAATGTCGAACACCACGCATTCATGGCCGGCCCCAAGGAGCCGTCGAACCATGTTGGCCCCCATCCGTCCGAGTCCGACCATGCCCAATTTCACCGACGGCTCCTCATCGCAGCAAGAGGCCCGCGAAGGCCCAGCCACCAGCAACGAGAAGAACTACCCAAACAAAGTCACCTCCCCACCCCCAAGACTGGTGGCGAAGGTCTGCGGGCTGTCCAATCGCAGATGCCCGCAGGCCGCGGCGTCGCTGGATATACCGAGGATATGGCGGTCCCCATCCACGATAGCCCCAACCATAGGTAACCGGGGACACGAGAAACAGGAACATGAACGCCATCCACAAGATCCACCATGAGTTCATCACTGCTATCTCACTTTCGTTCTTATCCATTGAATGCGGTCTTGGCCTATACGGGCCAACCCGGGGCATATTGCGATGCCTATCCAGCCTATAGGCATCGCCTATGCCATTCGGTGCGGTCTGCCTCCGGAACCTGCTTTCTGTCTCAATTCGGCCTGCACCCAGGCACCGCCGACAATGTCGCCCCGCTCTGGACTAAATAGGCAGTCAATCTGAAGTAGTTTGTCGTTCAATTTGAATGAAATATTGAGACTTCTCGCGTCGACGAATCGAGTCATTACGGGCTGTTGGGGCTAGGCTCGGTAGAGGTGTGATCTCCTGGACCATCGCCAGGCGTTGTTACCGCGGTGTGTATTTGAGGAATCGACGAATGCGCTTCCGTGCAACCCCGATCGGGGTTGATCCCGAGCAGCAAATCGGTGGTGTTTTGGTCAGCAGAGGGAAAGGCATAGTCTTCCAGCTCCTGAGGCTTAACCCAACGAAGAGCCGCTATTCGAACCGGATGGGGTTCTTGGCTGGACGAAATAGTGGCCCGGTAAACAACCAGGTCGAGGTGATAACCATGGTAGCTGTGAGTGCGGCTGGCAGCGGCAGCGCCTACGTCCACATTGATGGCTACGCGGGCGAGCAGTTCGCGTCGTAGCGCTGTCTCATCGGTGTCACCTGTCTCGACCTTGCAACTTGGAAACTCCCACAGGCCGGCCAGGACGGCCGTCGAGCATCCCCCCGAGGTCGACCGTGAGACGAAGCGATGCGAGCGAAGTTTCTGGCTGCGGGTGATTTTTCGCAAGCGACATCTCGATGATGTTGCCGCCCGCGGTCGTTACCACCACTCCACTTTTTTCGACGTCCTGGGGTACCGTGAGGTTTTCCATTCCGTCGCACTTGCGTTACGTCGCGGGGCGTACCATGAATCACTTTGGACTGGATGGAAAATATCGCTGAAGAGGTACCGGTTCAGGGTCGAGACGACTGGCGGGAGGAAGCTGTCCGCGCAATCATCGACACACGCCAGGTCACGTCTCATTTTCAGCCCATCGTCGATCTGCACCACGGCACCGTCCTGGCCTGGGAAGTTCTGTCGCGCGGTCCAGAACTGCTTTCTTCGCCAGCTGAAATCTTCGCCAAGGCGGAGGCGCTCAGCCTGCTGCCAGAGTTAGAGGAAGTCTGCCGCGACGTCGCGTTGTGCACGATTGCGCGACTCCCTCCGTCCCTGCGCTCACGTTCGTTCTTCATCAACGTCAGCCCGAACGCCGTCGGCGATCCGCAACCGATAAACGAACACTTGCGGACAGAGCTCGCTAACCTGGGACTCGATCAGCGAAACTTCGTCATCGAAATCACCGAGCGCGAATCCGGCGGGAACTACGCATCTCTCGATCAGCAGATTCGTTACTACGTCGAACAAGGGTTCAGGATCGCGATCGACGACCTGGGCGTCGGCAACGCGGGCCTCGTCAAGCTCGTGACCTGCTCGCCACATTTCATGAAGCTCGATGTGACGCTTTCACGTGACATTCATCGCGACTCTCACAAGCAGCACCTCGTGAAATCGCTGATGGCGTTCGCGGCCAGCGTGGATAGCGCACTCATCGCCGAGGGCGTGGAAACCTGGGAGGAGTTGGAGACTCTGACACGTCTAGGGGTGCGCTACGCCCAGGGATTCTTGTTCGCCCGGCCAGCCAGGATGCCCACGGATGTGCCAGAGGAAACTCGTCTCGAACTGCGGCGGATCATGCGCCAGTTCACCGACCGCGAGTCCAACCTAAACGAAACGGTCGGACCTCTCGCCATTCGCTGCGAGACCATTCGCGAGAAGGAAAAGCGGGGCGAGGACGTGAATCGCATCTTCAGCTCCCAACCCTCGCTCGACCATCTGACCATCCTGCGCGAAGAACGACCGGTCGGTCTGATCACGCGCCAGCACTACTACAACATGACAGGCGGCCCGGTCGGCTACCACCTCTTCCAGTGGAAGCCGGCCGAAGAGCTGTCTCGACCCACACCCCTTATCGTTGAGGATTCCATCAATGTGACAGCCCTGGCGAAGCTGGCGATGGAACGGCCGCTGGACGAGCTTTACGATCCGGTGATCGTGGTTGACGCCGCCGGGAACTTGGTCGGAACCGTCACCATCCGCCAGCTCATCGTGCGATCGACCACCCTGGAGGTTCAAACGGCTCGGGGATCGAGCCCGCTGACTGGATTGCCTGGGAACCGGAGCATCGAGAGCTGGATCTTGGGTGTGTTCGACGAAAGGGATGCCCACGTACTCTACGCTGACCTCGATCGGTTCAAGGAGTACAACGATTGCTACGGCTTCTTGCGCGGGGACGAACTGATCCAATGTCTGGCGCGCGTGCTATCGCGCGCCCTACCTACGCTGTCCTCAGTGGCCAAACTGGGACACATCGGCGGCGACGATTTCGTCATCGTGTCGCCAGCGGTCATCAGTGCAGAGAGCGTCGAAGCCCTGTGCCGTCAATTCGATCTTGCAAAGATCGATCTGTTCGACTCAGGAGACGTCGAGCGAGGCTACTTTCGCGCCACCGACCGCCGAGGCCAAGACGTCGAGGTACCCCTAGTCACCTTGAGTGTGGCTGTTGTTCCGTGTGAAGCCATGCAGAGTGCCGAACACCCTGGAGCGCTCGCTCAGATGGCCGCGTCGCTCAAGCGCAAGGTCAAGGAGATGACCACGACCAGTCGCAAGAGCGAGTTCCTGTTCGAGCGTCGCAGACTGCGGAACGCGACCTAATGGGCCGCACTATTCATGCTTGTAGGTTGAGACGCTCGCCAAGATCGCTCCAGCTCAATAATGTCACGGCTCGGTTGTGGACTTGTGGTTTGACTACTGCTGGTCGCTAGACAGGCTTCACCCTATCGAAATGGGAGGGCGCGGAGATGACATTCCCGCCCAACCTAGGCGTCATGTGGATTCCACCATGCACATTCGAGTCGTAACCGCCCTCATTGAGCGCGAGGGGCGCTACCTCATTACCCGTCTGCGTCCCGTCGGTATTCTAGCGTGGCTCTGGGAGTTTCCTGGCGGCAAGGTCGAGCCGGGCGAGACCGATGATACGGCCGTCAGGCGAGAGATTCGCGATCGGGTGGGTGTCGATGTGATGGTCGGCTGCATGAAGGCCCATAGGACCCACCACTACGTAGGCTACGCGGTCGATCTGGTCCTATATGAGGCCAACATCATTCAAGAGCAGGACCTGCGCCCGCTGCGGGTCGCCGAATTCCGCTGGGTGGCTCCTCTAGAATTGGAGCAGTATCCTTTCCCGCCAGCAGACCAGGCCACCGCCTATCTGCTCCTTGGCATCAGGCGTGGTCGCCCCGACGGGGGCTTTGCCCCCAGAGCGCAGCAAGATGGCTCATAAGATCTTCTATCAGACATCTTTGCAGCATCAGCTCGGTGGCGTTATCGAGCAGCCGGTCGCGAACCGCGCCTTGGCGTGATCGCGCGACACCGGAACCCGCAGCGCTTCCGCCCCGACGTCGCCGCCGACCAGCAGCGTGGTCTCGCCGAGGTCGCGCTCCATCTCGCGCACGTTCTTGAGGTTAGCGAGCCGATTCCGGTGCACGCGGGTGAGCCCGCGACCGAACGACGCCTCAATGGTTGTGAGGCCCACGTCAACGTCACCCAATTGGCACGCGCGCTTCGAAGAGCACGGGGCCAGACTCCACTCGCGAGGTGAGGATATCTCCCGCCTTGCATCACACGACACGCAAGAAAGCGAAGCCGCATGATCGACCGAAGATCCAGAGGACTGGTCGTCGCCGCAGGCGGCGTGACGCTGATAGGGGAAGTCCTTCATGTATCTCGGCTGTGAGCGTGAGCGCCCCGAAACGACGCGCCGAGCCACGTGCGTCCAGGCCATCTCCAGGTACATCGAGAGGATCGGGGACCACGCCACGAATGCGGCCGAACGGCTGCTCTTCATCTTGACCGCTGAAGACATCCGCCACGTCTCGCGGATGCGTCGTGGCGACTTCTCCTGAGGCTGACCATGGCGAGCATCGAGACTCCCAAAGGCCTGCTAGAGGCCATGGAGCAACTGCGGAGTGAGGTCCTCGCGAATACCGAAGAGATCTTCGGCGCCTGGCAGCCGGCCATCACGCGGCCGGGTTTTTCCACATCAGCGCGCAACCTCGCCTGTTATCTCGCCTTGCGGCGACACGAGTTACCCAGCCTTCAGCTCGCGCTAATGCGTTGGGGCCTCTCGTCCCTCGGACGCTGTGAATCACACGTCCAAGCCACATTGGACGCTGTCACCGCGACATTGGGTGCCATGTGCGGGCGCGAATCGGGCACACTGACGCCGTATCCAGACGAGGAGGCGGTCTTTGAAGGGACACGGGTGATTGCGCGGGAAGCCGAGTTGTTCTTCGGTGGCGCAAAATCGCAGCGGCGAACTCGCATCATGGTGACGTTGCCCACGGAGGCTTCGCAGGACTTACCTTGGATGCGGGCGCTGGTGCAGGCAGGGGTCGATTGTGTTCGCATCAATTGCGCGCACGACACCTCCGAGATTTGGAGCGGCATGCTGCGGAACCTGCGGGCCGCGGAGCTAGAGCTCGGACTGGGCGAACCAGTTCGCGTGCTCATGGATCTCGGTGGACCGAAAGTTCGGACGGTCTGCCCCAAGAAGCACGGCAAAGACGTGTATCGAGTTGGCGACAGGCTGCTGTTGACGATGGCAGACAACCTGAAACAGCTTTCAAAGCACCACCATGAGAAGGACAAAGTCGCTCTACCGGTCGTCGGTTGCACATTGCCTGAGGCGCTCGATCGCTTGACCGCTGGCGAGCGCGTCTACATCGACGATGGCGAGATTGGCGCCTACGCGCTAGAGCGTGTTGCCGACGGGGTCGTGCTCGAAGTCGTGCACGCTCCGTCAAAAGGCCACCAGATCCGCTCGGACAAGGGTCTGAACTTTCCCGACACGGACTTCAAGGTGGCGTCGCTCACCGAAAAGGACCGAAGCGATCTGACCTTCGTTGTACGGCACGCAGACATGATTGGCTATTCGTTCGTCCAAGGCGAAGCAGACGTCGATGCGCTCCTGGCGGAGCTGGTCGCACAGGCGCCGCGCGATGGAAAGCCCGCCGCTCTCGTATTGAAGATCGAGACCAAACGGGCCGTGCGCAATTTGCCCGAGTTGATCGTGCGCGCGGCTGGCAAAGTCCCCACCGCGGTGATGATCGCCCGTGGAGACCTGGCCATCGAGCTTGGCTTTCAGCGCGTGGCAGAGATGCAAGAGGAGATCCTGTGGTTGTGCGAAGCTGCTCATGTGCCGGTGATTTGGGCCACCCAGGTGCTGGAAAGATTGGCCAAGGAGGGCTTGCCAACGCGCGCGGAGCTGACCGACGCGGCCATGGCCAACCGGGCCGAATGCGTGATGCTCAACAAGGGTCCGCATATTCTGGAGGCCATCCGGATGCTCGATGGCGTGCTCGCCAGGATGGAGGGGCATCAGCACAAGAAGACCCCGCAGTTGCGTGTCCTCCACTCGTGGCAGTCTGCGTTTTCGGCAGACGAAGGAAGGAGATAGAGATGATCACGATTCTTGGAGCAGGTGGCGCCATCGGCGTCGAGCTCGCGAAGCTACTTGTCGCCAGTAACCAGCCGTTCCGTCTGGCAGGTCTTAGGGAGTTCGGCTTCGCTGGCACGCCCTACGCGGACGGCGTGCGCGCTACTGCTGCGGCCTTCCAGCGCGCCGACGCGGCAAAGGAGTGACGGCCGATGTCCATCACCCCACCTGGACCGCTCACATCCTGGGCCAGGATTGCAATCGTCCTCGAGGTCTTCCTGGCCATTGGGGCGCTCGGCGGCGGAGCGGCGCTGCTGCTTGGACCCCGTGGTGAGATCATTCCGCTCCCGCTCTCGGTGCTCGACGCCTCGCCCTTCACCGACTATTCCGTGCCGGGCGCGATCCTGTTCCTCGTTATCGGGATCGGACCGCTGGCCGCTGCGGTCCTGACCTGGCGGCGCCATCGCCTGGCCCCGCTCCTCGCCTGCGCGACCGGCGAGGCCTTGATCGTCTGGCTCGCCGTCGAGATCGCCATCGTGGGCTACACCAACAAACCTCCGCTGCAGGCGTTCTACCTTGCGCTCGGGGTAGCGATCGCGCTCGTCGGGGTCTGCTGGCTGCGCCACACGAAATCTTTGGAGCCGACGCCGGAGACGGAGCCCGGCGGCAGGCTCCCGTCTGGTCACGATAACGGAGCCAGGGGTCAGCTTCGCTTCTTGGATTCGAGTTCCGTTGGGAACGGAGTTCGAAGACTGGAAGATGGTATTCGAGCAGAACCCCGCGACCAGAGAAGGTCATCGCGGTCCTACAGGAAGTCGGGAAAATCCTGAGCCGGAGCCGCCACTTGCCTATGCCAGTGGCCGTTGCGCAGGTGCATTCCGTCCTGCGGGGTTGGGTGAACTACTTTCGAGTCGGCAATCCGGGGCGAGCGTTCGACAAGGTGAAGTACGAGGTCGAACGCAAGGTGAGGCGACTGGATCATTCGCCAAACCTGCGAATAAACCAAGCCTTCACCAACTGGGTCAGGACCACATAACACACCAATATGATCGCCAGCAGCAGCCAGTAAAGGGGTGGAAGTGGCACAAACCCGAGCGCGCTGGCCAGAGGCGAAACCGTCAGCCCGGCGCCCACTGCCACGATGATCACCGAAGAGAAGATGAGTGGCCAACTGGCCCAGCTCTGGATGAACGGGATCTTGTTGGTGCGAATAACATGGATTATGAGGGTCTGGGTGAAAAGCGACTCCACAAACCAGCCGGTCTGGAACAGGACCGCATTGTCCCAGCAGTTGAACAGGTACAGCATCATGAAGAATGTCAGGTAATCGAAGATCGAGCTGATCGGCCCGATAAACAGAATAAAACGCAGAATCCCGCCAATCTCCCACTTGCGCGGCTTGGTCAGCCAGTCGGCATCCACCTTGTCGGTGGGGATGGTAGTCTGCGAGAAGTCGTAGAGGAGGTTGTTGGTCAGCACTTGGATCGGCCGCATGGGCAGGAAGGGCAGGAACGCGCTGGCCCCTACGACACTGAACATGTTGCCGAAGTTAGAACTGGCCGCCATCTTGATGTACTTAACAATGTTGCCGAACACGCGCCGGCCTTCCAGCACGCCCTGCTCCAGCACCAGCAGGCTGTTTTCCAGCAGGATAATATCGGAGGACTCCTTGGCGATGTCCACTGCGCTGTCCACCGAGATACCCACATCGGCGGCTTTCAAGGCCGGGGCGTCGTTGATGCCGTCGCCCATGAACCCCAACACGTGACCCTTACTCTGGAGCGCACGGATGATTTTTTCTTTGTGGGCCGGGGCCAGCCTGGCAAAGACGCTGGTGGTATTGGCGGCTTCGGCCAATTCCGACTCGCTCATCGTCTCGATTTGAGAGCCGAGTAAGAGATGCTCCACCGGCATGCCCACTTCCTTGCAGATATAGGTGGTGATGATCTCATTGTCGCCGGTGAGGACCTTGATGTCCACATTCACGCTGTGAAGCTTCTTCAAGGCTTCCGCAGCGGTGTCCTTGGGCGGGTCGAGAAAAGCCAGAAAACCCAGCAGGATCAGGTCCGACTCATCTTTGACCGAGTAAGCCGGCTCCTTTGAGGAGCCCGGCATTTGCTTATAGGCCAGGGCGATCACGCGGAAGCCCTGACGGTTCAGATCGTCCGCCAACTGTTGGCGTTTGGCATCGTGCTCGGGCAGAACTTCGATAACCGCTCCTTTAACTTCCACCCGGCTGCACTGGCTCATCACTTCATCCACCGCGCCCTTGCAGATCAGCGTGTTCAACCTGTTTTTGTCTTCCACCACTACCGACATGCGTCGACGGACGAAGTCGAAAGGGATCTCGTCGATTTTTTGGTACGCCTCTTTCGCTTTCAATTGTTCTGCCAATTCCTCGTGGTTGAGGATTGCTTCGTCGAGCTGATTCTTAAGCCCGGTATGGTGGTAGCTGTTCAGGTAGCCGTATTGGAGCACCTTCTCGCTGGGGTCGCCGTACACGTCCAGATGCTTTTCAAGCACGATCTTGCCCTGGGTGAGGGTGCCGGTCTTGTCGGTGCATAGCACGTCCATCGCCCCGAAGTTTTGAATGGAGTTGAGGCGTTTGACGATCACTTTCTTGCGAGCCATCGCCAGGGCGCCTTTGGACAGGTTAACAGTCACGATCATTGGCAACATCTCAGGGGTCAGCCCGACGGCCACGGCCATGGCGAACAGGAACGCTTCCAGCCAGTCATGCTTGCACAGCCCGTTGATAAGGAACACAGCCGGAACCATCACGGCGATGAAGTAGATCATCAGCCAGGTGAACTTGTTCACGCCCTTGTCGAAGCTGGTCAACTGGCGCTGTCCGACGATACTGGCAGCCAGTGAGCCGAAATAGGTGCGGTTACCGGTGTGAATGACCACGGCAGTCGCAGATCCGCTCTCCACGTTGGAGCCGAGGAAGCAGATGTTGGGAAGTTCCAGCGGGTTCTGAACATCGGTCGAAGCCGGGGCGGCTTTCTTCTCCACAGGCATGGCTTCACCGGTAAGAGCCGCCTGATTCAGGAACAAGTCTTTGGCGGAAAGCACCCGTACGTCGGCTGGGACCATATCACCGGCCGCCAGATGGATGATATCGCCAGGCACTAGCATCTTAAGCGGTACTTCTGCTTCCTTGCCATCGCGCACCAGCGTCGCCGTGTTGCTGACCATCGCTTGGAGCTTCTCGGCCGCGTTATCGGCACGCATCTCCTGGAAGAAACGCAATACCACGCCCAGAACCACCATCACGAAAATAACCACCGTTGACCGCAGGTCGCCGGTGAGAAAGGAAATCACACCCAGCGCCGTGAGCAAAAGGACCAATGGGTTCTTGATGTTACTCAAGAGGCGCATGAGGGCCGATTGACGCTTCTCTCGGGCAATTTCGTTCGTCCCGACCTGCTTCAAGCGAGAACCGGCTTCCGCCTCGCTTAGGCCGCTGAGCTGCGATCCAACTTCCTTCAGGACAGCGTCGGTATCGGCACGCGCCTTCTCCAATAGTTCAGCGGAATCTTGCGCCCCGTTCCCGCCCGAGAGGTTACCCGTGTGCTGAGATGCGTCCGGGGTCTTCTTGAGAGTTTCCATGTTCAACTCCTATTCTTGAGTTTGGGAACATGTACCTCGTCCCATTGACCCAATTCACGCAATTCTCGACAACGCACTACTTCCCGATTCACTACGGCCCGTCCTGCGAAAACAGGAGCACGCTGTACGCCCCGATATTGATTGTCCCTACGGCGGGGAAGCCATCCCGCTGCGCGGCGCTGGCGTCCTGCGGGCCGTCGCTTCGTTCCGATCCGGCCACCACATCGGAGCAAGCCTGGTTTCCAAACGCGCGGCTGTAGCCGCTCCAGTCGCTGTTCAGCCGCAACCGCCACGTTCCCGGCGACGGAAAGCTCAGACGGTAGTTCTCGTGGACGACGTGCGAGAAATTCGCGACGACCACGACATCGTCACCGGGGCCACCTCGGTGCCAACGGTGATAGGCAATAACGTCATCCGCCTGGTTTTGATGGAAGGTGTTCAGGCCGGATCCCGAAAGTCCGCGCGTACAGCCCGACCGGTTGAGGCGAAGGTGAATCAAGTCCCGATACATCCGCACCAGGCCGCTGAACTCTTCCGACTTGTGCCAGTCCAGCGGGACCGAATCCTGGAACCAGCCGTCTTCCAGGAACTCCTGTCCCTGAAACAGCATCGGGATGCCCGGTGCCGTGAGAACCAAGGCCGCCGCCAAGGTCGTGCGCTTCTGTGCGAACCAAGTCTCCGGATCATGAGGATCGATTTCCGAAGCGACGCGGGATTTCCCGTTCGCCACTTCGTCGTGCGACTCGCTGTAGATGACGCGTTGGAAGGGGTCCCCGTTGTAGCGGCCCTCGATCGCCCCACGAACGCTGTCGAGCGACCGCTGCTCGTCGCTGGGTGTAATGACGGCAGCCCGCACGGGATGCACAAAGCGAGCGGCCCATTGGGCCGTGAAACCCGCTCCGCCCTGGTCCGCCGGCTGCGTGAGCCGGTCGTCGTCCTGCAAGTCCTCGGCGATCGTGATGCGTCCCGGATATCGCTGCTGCACTTCGCGATTGATCCACTGGACGAGGCTCCAGCCGTCGGGCAAGTCGCCGCCCGGATCGTTGTTTCCCCGCACGTTCCGCATAAACAGCGTCATGTCGAGCCGCAGGCCGTCGACGTGGTACTCCTCCAGCCACATCAAGGCGTTGTCGCGGATGAATTGGCGCACTTCCTTGCGGCTGTAGTCGGGACGGGTCGAGCCCCAGGGGGTCTCGGCGTGCCAGTCACTGTAGAAGTAGATGCCGCCCAACCCGTTCTCGCTCCAGCCGTCGAACTGCCACAGGTCCAGGTCGCTTGGGCCGAAGTGATTGTAGACGACGTCCAGGACCACCCCCAAGCCGGCCCGATGCGCCGCTTTGACGAACCGTTTGAAGCCGGCGGGACCGCCGTAGTTGCTTTCCACGGCGAAAACGCAGGAGGGGTTGTATCCCCACGACAGGTCGCCGGCGAACTGGGCCAAGGGCATTACTTCCATGACGTTCACGCCCAACCGCTGCAAATGGTCGAGTTTCTGTAGGGCCTCTTCGAACTTGTTCGACTTCCCATCCTCCTTGTCGTGGAAGGTTCCCAGGTGCATTTCATAAATCACCAGTTCGTTGACCGCAGGCAGGTGGAAATCGTCGCCTTCCCAGTCAAAATGCGAATCGCAGACCACCGCGTTGCCCACCGAACTGGTGACCTGGCGCGCATAGGGGTCGATGCGCAGCAGTTGCTTGTCACCGTTGGTAATGTGGTAGCGATACTCGTCGCCGACGGCGACCGAGGCGATGTCCGCGTACCAGTAGCCATCCCCTTCCTTCACCATGGGGTGCGCGTCGGCCGACCAATCGTTGAACGAGCCGACGACACTCACCGTGTCGGCGTGCGGGGCCCAGACACGAAACGCGACGCCCGACTCGTGAAGGATCGCTCCCATCCCGGCGCGGGCTTTCTCGACTGAAGTTGTTGACATGGACACGCTCCTTACCGTTCCGGCCGGATCCAACTGACACGGGTTTGATTGCTCATGGTCTCTTGCGGGTCAGGAGTTCAGGACGGAGTTCCCCAGGACGCTGTCCCACGCCGCAGGCCATCAACTGAACTCGCCGCGGATGTACTCCTGCGTGTGCTTCTCCTTGGGGTGCTCGAAGATCTGCTTGTTGTCGCCGAACTCGACCAGATAGCCGGTCCTGCCGCCTTCTGCTTGCGTTGTGTCCACAAAAAGGAAGGCCGTCTTATCGGCTACGCGTTGCGCCTGTTGGAGATTGTGCGTGACAATTGCGATGGAGAACCGCTTCTTTAACTCTTGCATCAGCTCTTCAATCTTCCGCGTGGCGATCGGGTCCAGGGCGGAGCAGGGCTCGTCCATCAGCAGCACCGCGGGCTCGGTGGCGATCGCGCGCGCGATGCACAACCGCTGTTGCTGGCCACCGGAAAGCGCCAAGGCACTCTTGTGCAGTTGGTCCTTCACTTCGTCCCATAGCGCCGCGGCCCGCAACGCCTCCTCCACCTTCTGGGCCCTGTCGCCCTTGTAGCCGTTGAGGCTCAGCCCAAAGGCCACGTTGCGGTAGACGCTCATGGAGAAGGGGTTCGGCTGCTGAAAGACCATGCCGATACGTCGGCGAACGGCGACCGGGTCGATGCTCGGATCGTAAATGTCCTGGCCCCGTAAGTGGACGTGCCCCTTAAAGCGGAATCCGGGGACCAGGTCGTTCATGCGGTTCATGCAGCGGAGCACCGTGCTCTTGCCGCAACCCGAAGGCCCGATGATGGCCGTGATCTGGCCTTTGCGGATGGGGATGTTCGTGTCGCGCACGGCCTTTAGGTCGTCGTAGAAAAGTTCAGCGATGTTGCAGTCGATGACGACGTCGCCATCGCCGTTGCTTTTGCCATCGGATGGGGTTTTCACATCCGTCGTTGTTTCACGTTCCTGGTTCATGGACTTCGTCTCCTAGATGCAAAGTACTGGCCGATGAGGTTGGCGCTCAACACCAACAGAACCAGCACCAGCGAGGCGGCCCACGCCATTTCGATTTGGTTCTCGAACGGCATACTGGAAAAGTTGTAGATCAATACTGCCAGCGACGCGGTCCGATCCATCAGGGCGTCGGGCCAATAGTTGCTGAAGAGCGCGGTGAACAGCAGCGGTGCCGTTTCTCCCGCCGCGCGGGCAACGGCCAGCATCACCCCGGTGAGAATGCCGGGCAAGGCGGTCGGGAGCATGACGCGCCAGATGACCTGCGTGGGGGTGGCCCCCATGGCGATCGCCCCTTCGCGCGCGTTGTCTGGCACCATGCTGATGGCATCCTCGGCCGTCAGCATCACCGTGGGCAGCATCAAAATCGCGAGCGCAATTCCGCCGGCCACTGCCGAAAAGCCGCCGGTCACCATCACCACGGCCCCGTATGCGAATACGCCCGCCAAGATCGAGGGGAAACCGCTCAACATATTGGCCCCAAATCGAACGGGCTTCGCCAGCCAAGTCCGCGGGCCTACTTCTGCCAAGAAGATCGCGGCCACGATTCCCAACGGCACGCTGATCAGCGTGGCGATCCCCACCATGGTCAGTGTGCCGAGAATGGCGTTGCCGAAGCCTCCTCCTTTCTCCATGGCGGCCGGCGGAAGCGACGTGAAGGCCGAGAGACTCAGTTTGTGGATTCCTCGGACCAAGAGCATGTACACCACGGAGAACAGCGGCACCAACGCCGCCAGTGTCAGCAGGGTAATCAGTCCGGTAGACAAGGCGCTGAAGACCGTCCGCGGCCGGCGCAGCGAGTATTTTAGCTCGCTCAGCGGGAAAGCTGCGCCCGCCTCGGATGCGGCACTGATTGCTCGGTTGCGAACCACCTGGTCTTCCATCGCTAAGCCTCCTTTTCATCTCGCGGCGTCCTTCGCAGGATCAAAGCGCCGAAGATATTGACCGCCAACGTAATCCCCATCAGCACCAAGGCTGCGTACATGAGCACGCTCACCTGCTGCCGCTGGGCTTCGGGAAAGGTGTTGGCCAGCAGAGCCGCCAGGGTGTTGGCGGGCGAAAACAATGACAAACTGATCACATTGGCGTTCCCCACCAACATGGCCAAGGCCATGGTTTCACCCAGGGCGCGGCCAAAAGCCAACAGGACGGCACCGAAAATGCCTGTTTTGGCCGTCGGGATGATCACCGCCAGGAGAGTTTCCAGGCGGGTCGCGCCCAGCCCGTAAGCCGCTTCCCGCAGCTTGTGCGGCACTTCAACGAGCGCGTCGCGGCTGATGGCGGAGATGGTCGGCAGGATCATGATCGACAACACGATGGCCGCCGGGAGCATGCCGGGGCCGGACAGCGCCGTACTGAACAGCGGGATCCCTCCCATGGTCTGGTGAACCCAGTTGCACGCCGGTCGGATCAAGGGAACGATCACGAAAATGCCCCACAGTCCGTAGACCACACTAGGGATTGCCGCCAGAAGTTCGATCAAGTTCTTCAGCAGCGATTCCAGGCTGTTTGGCAGTTTTGCCCAGATACCATGAGATGGCAACCCGAACAGTCTCAATACGCGAAAGATATACAAGGAAAGTAGCCGCTCACTAAGAAACACCGCCACCGCCAGTCCCAGGACGGTTCCGATCACCAGGGCCAGTACGGAACTGTAGAGCGTTCCCCAAATCTCCGGTAGGATACCGTAATGATCTTTATTGGGATCCCAGGTGGTATCCGTCAGGAAGCCAAAGCCGTGTTTGGCAATTGCCGGAGCCGCCGAGCGGCTAATGGTAAACACGATGTACAGGACCAACACAACCGTCAGCCCGGCAACCACGTACGTCAGTCCGCGAAAACCCCGGTCGAAGAACTTCTCCCAGCGCGTGGGTGGCCGCGAGATCGAATCCCTTTTCTCCATCGCTGCTGCCATGTGTATTACCTCTCCAGTAAGGTGGATCGGGCCATCCATCCGAACCGGCCGCCCTGCAAGAAGGTCATTTGGATTTCCTTTCCGCGGCCTCGGCACCGATGTTTCCCAGCGCCGCCTTGACTGCTTCTACCACCTCGCGGGGCAAGGGAATGTAGCCCAACTCCTCGCAGTTCTTCTGGCCGTCCGTCAGGCAGTAAGTCAGCATGTCCTTCAGCGCCGCGGCCTTCTTCGGCTCCTCGTATTTCTTGTACGTCATTATCCAGGTGTACGTGACGATAGGATAAGCGTTGTCGCCCTCGGGATCCGGAATCCAAATGACGAGGTTTTCTGGCATCTTCTTCTCCGAGGCCAGGGCCGCTTGGCCCGACGCGATCGTGGGCTCGACGTACTTGCCCGCCTTGTTCTGTAACGTGGCCATCTTCAGCTTCACGGCCTTGGCGAAGCCGTACTCGATGTAACCGATGGAACCCGGGGTGGTGCTGATGGCCGCGGAAACACCCTCATTCCCTTTGGACTTGGTGCCTACCGTGAAGTTGGGCATCTTGTTCGTTCCCGGGCTTTTCGCGAATTCCTTGCTGATGGCGCTCAGGTGCTTTGTGAAGACAAAACTAGTCCCGCTGCTGTCCGCGCGGACCACGACGTTGATGTCGGCGTCAGGCAGCTTCGCACCAGGATTGGCCGCAACGATGCCTGGATCATTCCATTTCGTGACTTTTCCGAGGAAGATGCCCACGTAGGTGTCTCGCGAGAGTTTCAGATCGTCCACGCCTTTGAGGTTGTACGCCAGAACAATGCTGCCCGCCGTCATCGGCAGCAACTGCACCCCCGCGTCCACCTTGGCGATTTCCTCAGTGGACATGGCCGCGTCGCTGGCGCCGAAGTCGACCGTCTTGTCTTGCAGGGCCTTCACACCGGCGCCGCTGCCGACCGATTGGTAGTCGACCCGCACGTCGGGATGGGCTTCATAGTAGGATTTGAACCACTTGTTGTAGAGTGGAGCCGGGAAGCTCGCTCCCGAGCCCTGCAATTTCACCTTGTTTCCCGAATGGAAGCTGCAGGAGGCCACACTCAGAACGAGGAGCGGGAGACAAAGCCGTGAGAAGACCCGTTTCAGCCAGGCGCGATGCACCAGACGGTGCAGAACTCCCAGAACCGCATCGATCATGGCCAGGACATGCGACTCGGCGCGCCCGATCACGACGGTGAAAGGAAAAGCCCCCTTGACCAACATCCTTTACCTCATGAGGTGACGCCCTTCCCCTCTTATCCCCAGATCCTAGGGCGGAGACAAACGACTGTTTCGATACAATTTCGATACAACCGATCCAAAGGCGATGCGCCGGTTTCGACCAAGCTCTCGATTACGGCCGCATCGTAGGCCTGGAAATGCCCAAACAGGTGTATTTCGATGCCGCGGTCTTTGTGCAGGTCGCCCTTAAATCCCAGTGGCAGGACTCCCTTCTTGGACGTGAGACTATCAGTCCGGATCGCACTGTCCTTATGCCACCGCGTTTCGGCGAGAAAATGGGCTACTGTCCGGAGCGACCTTTCTTGGGCCCGAGCCTCGCCGAAATTGGGTGGCGTCTTCGCTACAGTCTGGCGAAAGCTAGGCAACCGCTGGCTCGTCGACAGCGAAAGAGGTACAGGATGCTCACGATGCGGAAACTCATCATGCACGGAATCCTGGCGATTGTTCTTGCTGCGGCAGGAATTGCCAACGGCGCGCCTGCCACGCGCGTGATTCGCTTCGGCCTCATCAGCGATGTACACGTCACCGACAAGCGCGATCAGGCGACGGCGATCTCACGCAACGCTGTCCCTCGCTATTACACCGGCGGCGTCGCGAAGCTTGAGGCCTTCGCATTGGCCATGAACCGGGCGGGCGCAGCCTTTGTTGCCGAGCTCGGAGATCTCACCGACGGTCCCGAGGACGAGTCTTTGCCCTACGAGAAGCGCAAGTCCGCGGTACTTGGATTCCTCGAGACGGCCGAATCGAAGCTTGCGCTGTTCAAGGGCCCGAAATACCACGTTCTTGGCAACCACGACACCGACCTGCTCGCCAAGGAAGATGCGCGAGCGGAATGGACGGATAACGGCCCACACCTACCCCGTGCTGTCCGGAAAGCCGTCGTTGAAATTCTGCCATAAATTCGCGGAGATTCGCAGCTTGAATCGGCTTGTCTGAAC
>OBLT010000132.1_pt1 | contig 56710 bp, 56 predicted proteins | sample 1518721 | NCBI WGS metagenome assembly OBLT01 (sample SAMEA3539307, study PRJEB22396) | soil metagenome | biome: tundra; feature: field; material: soil | place: USA | collected 2010-05 | depth 0.15 m | reverse complement strand
CCACCATCGGTGTTTTCGCGGGTGCCTGGGCCGCTGGAGCTGTCGCAGGCCGCTCTGCGACTGGCGCTACCGCGGGCTTCGCTACGACCGGAGCCGTCGCTTGCGTTTCCGCAAATAGGTTTGCGGTGGACTTCGCTCTGGCCTGAGCTGCCGCGGCTGTCTCCGCGGCCGGCGCTGCGGCCAGCTTCTGCAAGACCGACGCTACTGTCGGATTTTCTGCGACTGGCGCTACCGCGGGCTTCGCTGCGACCGACGCCGCGGCCGGCTTCTTCGCCACCGGCGCCACTGCGGCCTTCGCAACGACCGACGCTGCCGTGGATTTCTCTGCGACCGGTGCGACGGCCGGCTTATGCGGGACCGGCGCGACGGGCGGCTTCTTCGCCACCGGCTCTACCGCCGGCGACTTCGTCACTTGCGCCACCGCGGGCTTCGCTGCGACTTTCGCTGCCGTGGGCTCCTCTGCGGATCGCGCTCCGTCCTGGCGCGCCTCGGGCGAGGCTTCCGACAGATCGATCCCCGACCCCACGATCCCCGGCAGGCGGTGCGCGTCCCTCAGGAAGGCGCGGTCGGTGGTGCAAGCGTCGAGTGCCTCGCACAGCTGGCCGGTGCTGGCGAACCTCAGGAGCGGGTTCTTCTTCAGGCACCTTAGAATCAGGGCGTCGATGCGCCCATCAACGCCGGCCCCGGGGGTGCGGCGGCTGGGCGCGATCACCTGACCCGAGACGTGTCCCCTGAGAATGTCGAGCAGCGATTCGCCGCCGAAGGGGACGGCACCGGTAACCATCTCGTAGAAAACGGCGCCCAGGGAGTAGATGTCGCTCTGCCGGTCGGCGAGCTGCCCTTGGGCTTGTTCGGGCGACAGGTAATGGAGCGTGCCCGACACCGCGCCGGCACTGGCCTGCGCGCCGGGGGCCAGGTCAAGGAACCTGGCCATCCCGAAGTCGAGCAGCTTGACCAGGTCGAAGTTCTCCTCGGGCTCGACCACCAGGCGCATGCCCTGCGCCTTGCTGCGACGGACAATGCGGCGCCGACCCTTGCGCTTGCATAGAAAGATGTCGGCTGGTTTGAGACCGCCGTGGACGATACCGGCCTCGTGCGCCGTGCCCAGCCCGCGCGCCACCTGCCGTAGGATGTTGATGGCCTCGAAGAGTGGCAGTCGCTGAACCTGGCGCAGGCGGCTCCACAGGCTCTCGCCCTGCAGGTATTCCATCGCGACGAAGACCGTGCCATCGGGCGTGGTGCCCAGGTCGGTTACGTCGACGACGTTGGTGTGGCGAATGCGGCTGGTGGCCCTGGCCTCGCTGATGAACTGCTCGACCACGTCCTTCTTCTGGGCGCCGCGGTCGTGCAAGATCTTGATGGCCACCGGCTTGTCGCTGGCGGCGTGGCGGCCGCGGTAGACCACGCCCGTTCCGCCCTCGCCGATGACGCCCTTGATCTCGTAGTCCCCGACCCGAGTGCCCACGCGGGCCATGGCCTCGGCCGACAGTACCGGCGCTGTGTGGTGGGGGCAGAGGTCCTGGGTCTCCGCGACCAGCTGACCGCACTTGGGACAAGTGCGTGTGGTTCCAGCGCTGTGTTGCATTGTTTCCTGGCGTGCAGGCAACTGTCCCATAAATATCGCCTCCATGTCGCTTCCTGTTCGCCTGCTTCACGGGAAACCGCGCGGCTGCACTACGCGCGAAGGCTCGAGCTGGCCGGACAGGCTGACTATGAAGCCGCATTGCGAGAGTTCACCGAGGCATACAGGGTCAGTCCGCACTTTGCCGTGCTCTACAACATGGGTCAGGCCCAGTTCGCGCTCGACCGTCCGGCGGAAGCCATCGAGAGTCTATCCAAGTACCTGCGCGACGGTCAGGAACAGGTTCCACCGGCCCGTCGCCAGGACGTGCAAGCTCAAATCGCACTGCTCGAGTCCCTTTTCGCCGAGCTCACCATCGCCACGGACCAGTCCGGCGCCCTGATCACGGTCGATGGTCGTGAGGTCGGACGTACGCCACTCTACCAGTCCATTCGGCTTGCAGCTGGGACACACAAGGTTTCCGCCGTGATGGAAGGCATGACGGCGATGAATCGCACCGTGACGCTTGCTCCTGGGGACCGTCAGGTTCTGAACCTGGAACTGCTTAGGCATCTGGGAACGCGATTCGGTGAAGGAAAAATGGCGCTTGAAACTACTACCTGCAGATTTGCGGGTGGGCGGTTCTATTTGACGTAAGATCAAGGGTCAGACGTCTTGAGAAGTGATGAGGCGATGAGAACGGCGATGAAGAGAGTGCGCGCAAAGACACTACGCTCGGGAAGGGGCGCAAAGAAGAAGAACGGGCATCCCTTGCCACCGACCGTTTCGATGGTGGAGCGCGCGGCGTGGTCGAAGGCTCTTCTCGCCGAGACGGACGTGCTGAATGTGATCATGAACTTGGGACGGGACATGATCTACTTCAAGGACCGCCAGTCGCGGTTCTTCTTCGTGAGCCGCACGCAGGCCCTCCGGTTCGGCACGTCGGATGTCAAGAAGATCATCGGCACCTCGGATTTTGACCATTTCACGCACGAGCACGCGATCCCGGCGTTCCGCGACGAACGGCAGATTCTCAGGACCGGCAAGCCGGTGGTCGAGATTGCAGAGAAGGAGACCTGGCCGGACGGGACTTCCAACTGGGTCTCGACCTCGAAATTTCCCTTGCACGACAAGAACGGACGGGTGATCGGGACCTGGGGTGTCTCAAGGGACATCACGGCGCTTAGGCAGGCTGAGGATGAGCTGGAGGCAGCGAACAGCGAGCTGTCCCATCTGTCGCGGACCGACACCCTGTCGGGGCTGCTCAAGCGGCGAGGTCTGTATGAGATGCTCCAGAAGAACTTCAAACTGAGGCGCCGGGCGAAGTCCACCGGAGGTAAAGACGAATTCTCGGTGGTGCTCTTCGACATCGACCGGTTCAAAACCATCAACGACGGCTTCGGGCACCTGGCAGGGGATCAGGTGATCCGGCACACGGCGGGGATTCTTCAATCCGGCCTGCGGATGACGGACGCGCTTTTCCGCTTCGGCGGTGACGAGTTCCTGCTTCTGTTGCCGGGCACGGGGCTCGCGGACGGACGCTTCGTGGCGGCGAAGCTACTGAGGAGGATTCGCAAGACACCCTGTCTTTTCGGGGGACAGCGGATCAGGCTGACCTTGAGCGCGGGCGTTGCGGGATCCGAAGAAACACGAAGCGTGAGCGTCCTGCTCAAGAAGGCGGACCGGAGGCTCTACCTTTCCAAGAAGGCGGGGCGGGACCAGGCGACCTGATATTCCTTGCCGAGCGCTAAGTACAGACCCTCGGCCTCGCCGACCCATTTGGAGAGGAGAGCAGGGCCATTGACAATCTCGATATGGGCACCGCACTCGCCGGCAACGGCGCGAGCGAGGAGGGTTTTGCCGGTGCCTGGGGGGCCGGCGAGGATGATACCGTGGCCTATGGGCTTGGCACCCGTGTTGGCTCCACCCATACCCCCGCCACTGCCGTTTCCAGAAGAGCCTCCGCTGGCCAGAGGCAATGCCAGGTCGCCACCGGCATCGCCAAAAGCAAGGGGACACGAATAGAGACCGCACCTGCCGCCCACGCAGGTAGGCAGGCAATCTGGACTGATGTTTGCGCATGGACACGCTTCGTCCTCCGGAAGCTGGCCAGGACAATACCGATTCCATGCCGCCTGGTTCGCTTCACACCTGCCCTTGGTCGTTACCATTCCGCCGCAGCAATAGGAGCCGGTGCAGACGTTCCAGTCTGAAGGGGCCGTTTCCCATATGCACCTCGTGCAATCGGCATCACTCGAACAAACGTCGAGGTCGGTGGTGTATGCGGAACCGCCGGAAGCCGAAGGCGAGCCACCTGTGCCTGGCATGCCTCCCGTCGCTGACATTCCGCCGACTCCACCAGCACCGGGGATATATCCAGGGTTGCTGACGCCAGCGCCACCGTTCCCAGACGAGCCACCGCTTGCGGGAGGCACTACCACGTTCCCGCCAGCGCCACCGACTCCAGGTAGACCGCCGTCGGGTATACGCAACCCCAATGGCGAGGAAGAGCAGGCCAAGACCAAGGTGATGAGCAAAGCTAGACGATTCATGTGTGTCTCTTTCCCGCGAGGCGCGCGGGAATGCATGCAGCCTACATGAAATGGGACCATGCGGGTGCTCGCCACGCAAGCGGCGCGAGGGCTGTAGGCGGCCAGGAGGATCCGAGGAAATCTGACTGTCGGGTCGTGGCCAAGGGCTGTCTGCTAGCAAAATTCGCGACGGCAGCGAAGCCGGGGTAGAGGGCAGCGGCGGAGGAAGGATGAGGACCCAGAGTTAGCGCTCTGGGTCCTCGGTCAGGCGGATGAAGCTTGACGATTGGGGACGATACGACTCCGCTCGAAGCCTTGCTCACCGCCGTGGCAGTTCTTGCCGCACGCGCAACGACGTGGCAATCGAGAGAGGGTCGTATCAGGATTCTCGAATGGCGGGGTGGATACCGATGCGATGTGGCTTCAAGAACCCGAAATCCGCAGACGGACCATATCGATCGCAATGCTGGACGACTCCAAGTGCCGCAGGAGCCAGCACGAACGGAGCGCCTGGACCATTCCTGCGCTGGGCTCAGCGAGCCACGAGCGTGTTGGCTTGGATTGCCTGCGCGGCCACACGTTCGCCCTGCGGCCAGGCCGAGGCTCTACCCTCCCCAACACCAGGCGAGGATTTAAGCGCGTCAGAGGGCGAGACGCGTGTTGTCATTAGGCCGAGACGAGGACCTCGACGAGAAAGGCGGTGCTCGCGTCCGCTTGTTCACGTTTGGAGCTGCAAGATGAAAGCGACGCTGGCAAGTTCCACAACAGCCGGACCGCCAGACGAGGGAACCTCTTACTTGGCGGCCTTCCGAACCCAACAGGCATTGCACCACGCTTACAACCGCTCTGAAATCGCCGTGTCGACGATCATCAAGCCGGCCGGATTCCCCGGCGATCGTGGCACTTCCTTGAGATGCGCCCGTAGAAACACGTGCCCCAGCTCACTCGCCGTTCCCGCCCGGTCGATTTGATATCGGTCGAACCCGACCATCACTTCGAGCGGCTTCGTCCTCGTAATCACGACCTGGGCCTCTTTTCCTGTTTCGCGATCGTCGTGAACGCGACCCGAGATGCCCCGCTCAACCAGAGCGCGGCGGTCGGCAAGCGCAAGACCCGCCTTCACAACCGGCTGAGCCTTCGTCTCCACGAACCGAAGGGCCGCTTTTAGTCGGTCCTCAACGTCGAGCGGCGTCCACGTGTACGCGTCGAATACCCATCTCCGCACGAATCCCTTAATCTCTGCCTCGGTCCGGGCATCTCCGGCGTGCAGAAAGGTGTTCGCATTGGCTTGCACCACGTTGCCGAGCGAATCGCGAACGAACACGTACGTCTCTTTCTGCTCGTTCCTCCACGCGAGGAATCCCACGACGCCAACGAGAGCGACGTTCAGACACGTGGACATCAGCAACTGACGCCCTCGGTTTTTTACCGCCGCGTTCGCACGACCCCAGGCGAGGATGAAGTGATCCTCAACGCCTATCTGGGCAAGACTGCCGCCCTCTTCCGTCGCTTTGCTGAGTCGAGGGTCGAGATCCTTCCCGTCCACTACGAGCGACGGTTGCTTCTTCGGCGACGCCGTCGCGGCTTTCTTCTTGCCCGTTGCTCCACCCCGGACCGTCTCTCTCGCGAACTCCATCGGGTAGGCATCGATAATTGTCGCTTCTTCTTCCACTTGGCGCGCCATCATTCCCCTCGCACGTCCGCAATGCTGCCTGGACCATTCCCAGAACCCTGTCCTGCATTGGCTAACGCCGTAGCAGGAGCTGCTGCGCCAGCGGCCGCGGCTGCGCCAGTTCCACCTGCCCCAGCTCCGGCTCCGCCCACGCCACTCGCCAATGCCGCCGTGGCTCCGTTCGCTTGCGCCGCCGCGCCGACGACCATGCCCATCGCTCCGCTTCCACCACCACCTCCTGAGCCCAGCACCATGCTCAAGAACATCGGCGCGGCACGAACCACCGCGAAGGCGCAAAACGGCCCCATCACCACCATCAAGAGATGGACACTGATGTCCGAGCCGTCGCCGTACACGATGCCCGAGCTCGTCACCATCGAGGTCATGTGGGCCATGACCACTCCAGCAAAACCGCATGCTACCCCGAGCAGCGGCATGTAGAGCAGCCCTACGAAAAGGAACGCTTTCAGGAAGCCCCAGAAATAGCTTTCCGTCTTCTCGTGCGCGGCGAAGGCGATGCAGATCGGCCCGATCGCCACAAGCAACATGTTCATGCCGAGCCCCGTGAATCCCTCCATCAGCATGAACACGGTGATCACCAAACCCGCCACCACCGCCATTATCCAGCCAAATCCCGAGACCAGTGATTCCACCACGTATTTGCCAAGCTTCGCGTACCAAGAGTCATCGTCTTTTCCCGCCTTCGTCGCCGTGACCTCCGTCCCCTTAAGGTCCTGATTTTCGGCTTCCGCCTTCTTGATGGCCGTGATCGAGGACATCTCGCTTTCCCACACAGTCGCCCAATTAAGCGCGAAGGCCGTCATGAACGTCGGTTGAAGCTTTGCTACCGTCCCGGTAACAACCGTCTGGTATCCGGCGAGACCTCCTGCGACCAGCAAAATCCGCAGCCAAAACTTCCCGTGCCACAGCCGACAGGAGGTCGGCGACAGAGCCAGCTCCGAAGCTCCTTCCATCAGATGGAACGCGAACAGCACGCTGAAAATTGCCAAGCCGGCTTTTGTGGCTTGACCCGCAGCCGCCTGCCCGCTCGCAACGACAGCTTCAACAACCTCCGTAAGTCCAAACGATACGCTCGCCATCACTACACCTCTATCTGATGATCGCTTGACCTAGGTCCCGGATGTTCTTGTCGTTGGAATCTATCCAACCCCGATCTCTGGTTTCGAGGTACACCCTCTGTGCGTCGTCTTGCCCGACCATGAACATGATCGCCCGCTGGTTCGCCATCTGAAGTCCTTCCCCCTGATGCTTCGCCTCAAGCGCTTGAACCTCCGCTTGAAGGCTTGCGATCTTCGCCGAGTCCACGGTTCCGTTGCTTCCGCTCGGGTTCTCGTTCTCGTCCTGGATTTTGTCGCGAAGAGCTTTGATCTTCGCGATGTCAGTCGTCAGCGACTGATTGTGCGCCTGCATCTGTCGCATCAGCGCCGCCCGCGTCGCCCTCGCTCTCTTTGACTGCCTCAGCAAGGAATTCACCTTGTTGCGGTACCAGGGATCATTTCGGTAGCGAGGGTTCGACTGCCAACTGTCTGGGTTCAGATTCGACCAAAGTTGGTCGATTTGCCCAGCGCTCATCACGCTCAAGGTAGCCACGTTTCTGATGTCATCAATCCCGTCCACACCGTCGAGCCACGGCATTTGCAAGATCTGAAGCGTGTCTACCCAGCCAAGGTGCTTCCAGTCCTTGAGCCCCGCGTACGCGTCCCGGAACGCCTGCAATGATGTGTGCGCGGTGTTGATGATCTCGTTCCACTGAGCGAGTGTCTGCACCAAATCCGTGATGTCTTCCGCGAGGGTCGCCGCATCGAACACCGCCCATTGGGCGGATGCCCGCCGCGCGGGCAGGTTGATTCCGCAAACGAGCGCCGCTGCTAGAATGATCTTCTTCATCGCTCTTCTCCCTTCAGCCAATGCCTATCTTCGTTGCGTACGCCCGCACCTTCTGCAGACGTAGCTCGCCGCCGCCAATGGTCCTGCCCTCGCAAGCCTGCACGAGATGGTGAATTCCTTGGGCGAGCCCAAAGCGCTTGCAAAACGCGCCTCGCCAGTACTTGTCGTCTCCGTCCGTAGTCGCAAACCAGTAGAGCGCGGGTGGAATCTCGACGGAAAGCACCCTATTGAGCCCGCTTCCCGATACGTAGTACACCTCGCGCCGCTTGTCGTCTTCCTGCAGGTTTTCGTGCAGCCTCAGGTGATCCTTCGTCAGACGCAGGTCTTGCTCCATGAACGTGGGCTCCGAAAATCCCCGGTACAAAAAAACCTCGGCCATCGACTGCAACAGCTTCCTCGCCTGGCCGTCCTTGAGATCCTTGGGCGTCTGCGTGCTGAGCACGATAAAGCCGTTGAACTTGCGGACGGTGCGGAACATGTCCTCCACAACCTTGAAGAACGCCGGGTGAGCTAGGAAGGACCACGCTTCGTCGACGATCACGCACTTCTTTTCGCGGATCGTTCTTGGGTTCTGGATGCGCTTCCACACGCTACCCATCAGTGCCGTCACGAAGGGCACCGCCAGCAAGGGATCGTCTTCGAGGCCAGATAGCTCGAAATAGACGTATTTCGCCGATGCTACCGAGTCGGTTCCCGAATCGAAGAACCTATCTCTCGGGGCGCGCGTCCACAGCTCCACCGCCGGCACGAACTCCGGCGCCTCATTACGAAGATGCGTCAGCAGCGCCGAAAGCGGACGTGGAGGCGCAAGGCCCCTCCCCTTCCCTTGCAGGTACGAGTGGCACTGATTCTCGTAGTCACGGAAGAAACCGCCCTCGCCGTTCGCACCCTTCAGCGCCCGATCGAGCCTGTTCTTCTCCGTCGGGGAAATGACGTTACCCTGCCCAACCAGAGCGTCGAGCCACGATTCGAAGAACGCTCGAGCATCCTCGACCGGGCACGAGAGCTGATCACCACCTTCGAGCACCATGCGGTAGGTTCCGGCCGCCTTTTGCCTCTCGCGCTCATCGAGCGCCCAAACGAGTGGAAATGGATTAAAGCGAAAGTCACCGCCCCGGAGTCGCATGACCGCGACGTCCTCGGGCATCTCTGCCGCGAGCAGCTCGAACACCGGTCCGAAACTGTTGCCCTTGTCGAGGACGTATCCCTGCGAGTCGAAATTGGCGTTGCCGAGCAAGAACGCGTTCATCAACATGGACTTCCCGGAGCCCGGCAATCCGAGCACGGCCTTGTTCCAGCTTGGCTCTCGCCTCGTGAAGAGCGAATAGCCGAACACGCCACCCTTTCGGTCGCCGAAAAGCAGGAACGGCGTTTTGTCGCCGGGCGACAGTCTGTAGACCATCGCTAGGTCGCCGACATTCTTGCTGGTGATGATGTTCGCACGCAGCCCGAACTGCCCGTTCCCAGGGAGGCTCGCGAGCTCGCCGAGAACACGGCTTTCCCGCTCTTCGAGCACCTCGCCGCCGTCGAGCATCTTCAACTGCGTCGCAACCTTCGTAGCGCGGTCTTCAGCTTCAGCGGCGGTCTCCCCTTGCACCAAAACGCTGAAGTACCAATTGCACGGACACGCGCCTTCCGTGCGCACGGAGCCCAAGAAGTCTTGTGCCTCTGCAGAGTAGGCCGCGCTCTCCCGATGGCGTTTGGCCAAGGCCGCTGCGAAGTTTCCAAGCCTTGCGACTCGCCCGCTCAAGACAGCAAAATCCAAGCACCGAAACGTCTGCGTGACCGTCACCGGAAACCGCACTTGGTTCTGCAACCTCGCGAGCACGTAGGCAATCGAGGTCGCGGGCGGAATCTTCCAGGTCAGAACCTTCGTCGACCGCCCGTTAATCGTGTAGTGCTCACCGCTGTCATCGCGGGTGGACAGAGCTACTTGGGTGACCAACGGAAGCTCCGGCCGGTACGCCATTGGCTCGCCCCACCGTCGGTTCACTACCCTCCAGATCGCCTTGTAAGCTTCGAGCTCCGACAGTGCCCTGAACCCGAAGCCCATCTTCGGCCGCCGAACAGAAAAGGCTATCAGGTTCTCTTCTACGACCCGCATCGTTCGCCGAAACATCCGCGCCTGTTCCTGCAGGACCTTCAGCTTCACGACCGCTTCATCAGTGCTGTCGCGAAGCCGCCAAACTCGCCACGTAAGCGGGTTTTTCTCTCGAAACCGGGGCAGGTACCGGAACACCCACAGGATGGAATCCTCGAACACCACCCGCTCCTGCCAGTAGTTGTTCGAAGCATTCACTAGATATCGAAGTGCCGCAGAGTCGCGCGTTGGCTGCGCCAGCGTCGGCGCCGCTCCCAATGAGCGCGTCCAAATGTTCTGCACTTCCCAGACGCCATGACGCCATTCTCCTTCTTGGTTCATCGGATTGAGCACGTCGATGGAGCGGCGAATCGCCGTGCTTGAACCTTCCAATCCATCCTCATCCATCGTCTCCGGATCCAGCCCATCCATCGAATACAGGGCCATGAGCCCCCCGTCTCGGCACAAAATCAACGGGTGCTCCGTCGAGTACCCTTCCTCTCGACGGAAAAAGTCGTGGAGCAGAAGCTCGCATTCCAAGCTGGAATTGTCCTTACCCCAACCGGCCTCCACGTCACGAAACCTCTTCGGCAGAGCCATCCGTCACTCCTGTTCGTCGATTCGCACGCTGATTCCACTAGGGCTGTAGCTATCGAGTTTCTTCGCGAACCGATACCGAAGCCTCAGCAACATCAGCGGTACCCGTGCTCGGTCTTGTCCGAAGATGAATGCCAGACCCATCCACGTGGCCCCGACCAGGCAAAGCACTACGAGCCCGAACATCTTGCTGATCGACATCACGCCCAAACCGAACACCGTCGCCACGCCGAGCAGGACCAGCACATAGTGCGCCGGAATGCCAGCCAGCATCGGCGCACCATGCAACAGTCGGTAGATCGGCGTCCTCTTGCCGTACGCCACGGCCGCGCCTTAGAGGATCCCGGAGACGATTCCGCAGATTGCTCCAGCGGCGATCGTTCCAACCAGGTACTGCGTGGCGTGCGGATCTCTTTGCGTGAATTTGAACGCCGAGAGGACGAGCCCACCTACGACGACCACGATCGCGGCAATCGAGAAGATGGTCTTGATGATCGACTTGAATGAGCTTGTGGCCGAACTCACGCCGTCGCTCAGATCCACATCGGCGAGCGCCGGTCCCGCGATTATCACGACCCCCAGAAAAACTGCGCCCACCGCAAGGGCGAGCCCATACCATTCTAAAAAACTCTTCGTTGCATTGGACATTGTCGGTCTCCTTTGGTGACGTGACCAACTTCGGGGTCACATCGCTATATCCAGTCGACCGACCTGTCGGTTCCGCCTCCCCGCTCTTTTTCTGCCGAAGGCACTGCTGCGGCGCCGGGCCTTTGGTCTTCAAAGTCATCGCCGGGATCTTTCGTCCGATCTAGTTGAAATGAAGGTTCTGGCGCTCCCGCCAACGGCGGGGTACTTTCAGGGGATGAACAGGCGGGCCACCGCCCGCGTCGATCCAGTGAACACGCTGGTCGCGCAATCGCTCAAGGGCCTGGCTAGGTGGGCGAAGCAGTCGCCCGCGGTCAGGTTTCGAGCGATGGTGAAGTCCGGCCTCATCGACGAGGGCGGCAAGGTTCGCAACCAGCCCTCCTCACGTACGTTGGGCGATCTGACGCGTGAGCTGGAGACGCGCAGGCGACAAGGGCGCGCCACGAACGCCCGAGTCCGATAGGTCCATCCGCGTTAGCACATCGGCTAAGGCCGATTGACTACCAGATGCCCGCGAAACGCGCTGTCTCGCGCAACGTGCAGGGCCGTGGCTTGACCGCCTATCGATCTCAAGCAATCCGCCGCGTTGGCGGAACCGACATCCCGATCGAGTGGATATAGGGGCATGACTTCCAAGACGATCAACCCTGCCCCGCTGAACTTCCATTGGCGCCAACCTCTGCCAGCCGCCCCGACCGCGACCTCTCCTCCGAGCTTCGGTCCCGCCCCTTCGCCATCTTGGCTGGCGGTGGTCGGCACTCAAGCCGGCGGTGTTTGGTGCATTGACACGTCTCCAATGTTCCCTCGCGAGCCCGCCCTCGCCCGGCCTCTGGAGCAAGATCGGGGACTATCCGCCACGATTCGTTGCACGCTTGGCGAAGGGCGTACATCGTGACGCCGATACCATCGCTCGTCGCCGCAAAAGACGCGACTGCGGGACGAACGGCGGCGAATGGAGACGACGACCGCTCGGCGGAATTCTTCCTATTGGAAGAAAGACGCGATGGCGACGATTCATCCGTAATCTATTTCGCGCGCGTCCGCGACCCCGAGCGTTTATTGCACCGCAGGGGCATGCATTTCCATGGCGACGTGATAGAGGCACTCTCAGACTTGGTCCTCAGCTTTGTCCGAGGAGGCCCCAGCAATGGCACGGATTCGCGTGGTCGATGACGCTAAACTCGAGGATGAGCCCATCACCGGTATCTACCTCCGCGTGACCGCGGAAGAGTCGGTGAAGGCCGACCTTTCGTTGCCGAACCAGCGGCAGCGCGGCCTCGAGATATGTAACGAGCGGGGATGGTCCCCGGCGAGGGTGTACCAGGAGCCTAAGCACGTCGGAGGCGACGAGCCGCCTGCGAAGCGGCCGGCGCTCGCGGCGTTACTCGCCGACATCGAGGCGGGGCGCGTGAAGCGGGTGCTGGTCAGGCACGACGACCGGCTCTGGCGATCGACGGAGGTGCAGGACGCGATCGTCAAAGTGCTGCGGCATAACTCCGTCGACCTGTGGACCTTCGCCGGCCAGCGCGAACTGCGCTCGGCGGGCGGGCGGTTCGCGCTAAAAGTCCTGGGCGCAGCAGCAGAGCTCGAGAAGGGGCTAACCGGGGAGCGGATCCGCGAGATGAAGCGCGGAAAAGCGCATTCGGGCCGTCTCGCCGGTGGGCCTCCTGCGTTCGGCTACACGTCGCAGTCGCGCCACCGGCTCGAACTACGTAAGCAGGGCCTCGGCGAGGACCAATCCCATCGCGCGGCCTGCGAGCGCTATCCTGTCGCTAAGACCTGGTACCTCGACGAGCCCGAAGCGAAGATCGTACGGCTCATCTTCCAGCTCTACCTCGACGAACGGCTCGGCTCGCGCCGGATCTCACAGGAACTCAACCGCCGCGGCTTCCGCCGCCGCGGCGGCTTCGCCTGGAGCCCAGTAAAGGTCGGCAAGATCGTGAACAACCCCGCAGTGGCCGGGCTCACCAGCTACGACGAAGATGCCTACGAGAAGGGCTTGCCCTCCAAAGCGCCGAAATGGAAGCAGACGTTCTATCCCGGCCAACACCCCGCGATCATCTCGCCGGAACGATGGCAGGAGGCTCAGCGCCTCAAGGTAGAAGTGAACGCGAAGAACGTCCGCACCAAGGGAAGCCCCACGGCGCGCGTATACCCCCTAACTGGCGTCCTGCGCTGCGGTGTTTGCGGCTCGCCCATGTCGGGAAAATCCTCGGGTACTCGCCGCGCGGCCTACTACGTCTGCTCCCGTCGCAAGTATTACGGCCCAATCGACGGCTGCGCCGGACCGTCTATCCATATGCGCTGGGCGGAAAAGACCTTGTGGAGATATCTTGACGACCTGTTCGAATCGGCAGACATAGTCAAGGAGGTCATGGAACGCCTCAACCGCAAACTCGCAGACGAAGCGCCCGAATTCGGTGCGCGGCTGCACGAGGTGGAGGCCCAGACGCGAGAGCTCGAGGCAAAGCAGAGCCGGTGGATGGAGAAGTACGAGGCGACCACCGACGAAGCTTCGGCAGAGATCATCTGGACCCGAGTGCGGGAGCTGAAGGCACAGGAGCTCGTCCTTAGGAGGGAAGCCGAAGAGCTTTCCCAAAGGCTCGCCCCGCGCAGCGAGAAAGCGCTCACTCTCGAAGAGACGGCCGCCTACCTGGCGAAGCTCAATGCGCTTCCGGAAGCGCCGGCTGCACGCCGGCGGATCTTCGTCGAAAAGCTGCGCCATCGCCACGACCTTCGGGTGCGGGTGCTGGGACCCAAGCGCCTAATGGTTACGCTGTGCATGAACGAGGAGGCGATGCGCGAACAGGCGAAAGGCGCACCGCTCTCGGTGGGCCGGCGGCTGGCAATTTGCGGGAAAGCGCCCACAAGCGCAAAAACGCGGCCTATGTCTCCCGGTAAGCCCGACCCGGGCGGTCCGACAAAAAGGATGTTGTGACCGCCCGACGCCGCAATCTCGAGCGCCCTGCGCGCGACCTCTTGGCCGCGGATGTCGGCCAGGTCGGCTCCCGTCGAAGGCAAGAAAGCCGGCGGCGTTGCCGGCTCGGCCCGCGTCGCCGTTCCTTGCAGGGCCTCGATGAGCTCGCCGAGATGTCCAACCGCGATGACGGAACAACCACCCACCACCGCGGCTTCGGTGGCGTTCTCCCTGGGCACGAACAGACGGGTGATGGCGCGCTCTCGGGCATAGGCGGCCATGGGCAGCACGCCGCGCACGGGACGCACGCGCCCGTCGAGGGCCAATTCGCCCACGAACATCGAAGTCTCGTTCACCTCTGGCGGGATGGCGCCCGCGGCGGCCAGGATGCCGATGGCGATGGGAACGTCGAAGGCGGCCCCGTCCTTGCGCAAGTCGGCTGGCGCCAGATTCACGGTGATGCGACGGAGCGGGTACTTGAATCCGCTGTTCTCGATGGCGCCGCGAATGCGGACGCGGCCTTCCTTCACGCCGGCATCAGGCAGGCCCACGATGTGGCAGCCGGGCAGCCCGTTCGCCACGTCCACTTCGACGTGGATGGGGGCGGCCTCGATGCCGAGAACGGTTGCGGAAAGTACGTGAGCAAGCACATGGCGGACTAAAGCGAGAACGGTGCCAAGGCTTGCCCGCAACGCTCATTGCGTTCTTTCGCGGCTTTGTGCACGGGCGGATTTCGGCGGGGCCGGATCCGTCCGGCTGCCGTCAGACCCTTGTCCGTTTCCCGGCCGTTGTCCGTGTGTCGTCCGCCCGCCGTCATGTGCCGCTGGTCCAGACGAAGATGTCAGGCTCGCGCGTGCGCAGGCAGCCCAGTCCGCACAGGCCGGCGGCGAATCCGAGGGTGCGCTCGGCGAAGAAGTTGAGGTGGGTCGCATCGCGCGCGTACCACCACGACGCCACCTCGTCGACCGACGGATAGCATTGTGTGCGCACGACGAGGCGCCCGCCCGGGCCAATGCAGTCCTTGAGCGTTCGCATCTCGCCGCGCAGATCGCGCAGGTGCTCGATGACTTCGCACAAGACAACAACGTCGTAACGCTCGCCTAGCGCCGAGTGCCCTTTGCCGTACAGTGGATCATAGGCCGCGCAATCGAACCCGCGCCGGCGCAGAATGTCCGCGAGCACGGCGTTCTCACCGCTGCCAAAATCAAGGATGCGCGGTTGCGCGGCTCCCAGCCCCGCCACCACGTCCGCGACCTGCCCGAGGAATTTCACGTAGCCTTCATTCGAGGGCGAGTTGTCGTGGTGGGCGTAGCGCGCCCGCTCCTCATCCTGGCTCAGCCAGAATTCGTCGGGCACGAACACCAGCCCGCAATTCGGGCAATGCACGAACGCCCTATGCTTGTTGCGCCCCGCGGGCACGCAAGCCGCGGCAAGGCACAGCTTGCAGGCATCTGGATTCGACATTCGATCCTGAATTATTCGCGTGTTAGACCGCGTCTGGGCCGATTCTATTCACTGGGGCCGTGCTTTGGTAGGGACTCAAAGTAGGCCTTCCCAGGCTTCGAAGGAATGACGTACGCTCCTGTCATGCCTGCAGTTAGAGGTACCGTCACGCCACCATCGTTCGCTTGTCGCTCCAAACGCTGCCTGGTGCTGGCCGCGTGCTCACTCGGTCTTCTGCTTGGTGCACAAGCCTGCGCGAAGCCCGCAGCGACGGGCGCATCGCACACAGGAGGCGCCACCGGCTCGGGTGGAAGCCCCTCTACCGGCGGCAACGATAGCAGCGGCGGTGGCGGCGGCAGCAGTCGTGGCGGCAGTTCTGGCTCGGGAGGAACGACGGCCTCCGGCGGCTCGACTGCGAACGGTGGAAGCTCGGAGTCGGGCGGCCGCAACGCCGGAGGCGGAGGAGGCGGCAGCGGCGGCGCTGGCCTTGGTGGCAAGGGCAGCGGCACGGGAGGAGCTCCGGGCTCCGGTGGCGCCACCAGCCAAAGCGGCGGCGCGGGTGGAATCGCCTCATCCGGGGGCGGAGGCTCCTCTTCCTCGGACGCGGCAGTCGATGCCCCAGCCGACACCTCGTCGTCGACGATCTATGTGCTTCCACCGCCCAATCAAGGCATCAATCAATTCAATATCCCAGGGTGCCAGCCTGGCGTCGCGACCTCGCCGGGCGGTGGCAACTGTACGCCGGGCCAGAACGCCTGCGAGGGCACGAAGCAGGGTGCACAGGTGAACTTCATCTGTCCGCGTTTCATGTTGTTTTCCGACGAGATGATCCAGGCTGCCCGCGACGACGGACTTGCCGGATTCAACTATGCGGTCGTTGGCCACGATTTGGACAACGGTGGCATCGACGGCAACTACAGCAATAGTTGCTGTCAGTGCTACCAACTGGTCTTCAGCTTGCCTGAGAACACGGCGCAGGTGAATGGCAATGGCGCATCCGCAATCCCGATCCCACCACCCTTGGTGGTTCAGTCGTTCAATACCGCCGCTGGCGGAGGCCATAATTTCGACGTGTTCATGGGCGCGGGCGGTTTCGGTGCGTTCAACGCCTGCGATCCAAACTCTTCCAAGAACAGCCCTTCCGGGAAATACCTCTATACCCAGTTCCCCACCGAAGGCGAGCCGGGTTCAGGCGGCGTAAACGCCGCCACGCAACTCCCGGCCTGCCAAAGCAAGAATCTGGTGACCGCCGAGACCCTGTCGTCGACGGCCTGCCAAAGCAGCGTCGCCACCGCGTGCAGCAAGTTCGCGTCCAGCTCGACCCAGATGACCAACGAGTCGATTCGTTCGTGCACCCAATCGAACGATCCCGACAGTTACTACCACATGAACTGGAAGATCTATGCGAAGTGGGTCGAATGCCCGACCCACCTGACCGATGTCACTGGCTGCAAATTGGCGTCGCAGAATCAGCCTTCGGTCAATGTGGCGGTCAAGACGCCCGAGCAGGCCGCGGCGGATTCTTCATTCAAGTCGGGCTACACCATCACCACGATGCAAGACTGCTGCATGCCCACCTGCGCTTGGCAGAACAATGTGTCGGGCCAGAACCTTCCCGCAGTCGGGAAATACGATTCCTTCTATTCCTGCAACCAGAACGGCGTGCCTGTCACCGAGACCGCCGACGCCGGGATGTAGCTGGGCGGTGCTACCCATTCCATCAACCGTGACCCAATCAGCAACATCCTCCCGCGGCTGGCGCCAGGTGCGCGAGGTCGGATCCGCGTGGGGCATGTGGATCGTCGCCTGGCTTGCCATGGGGCTGGGCCGCCGACCGGCGCAGGCCGTGTTGCGACTGGTGGTGCTGCACTATTTCTTGTTCCACCCGGATACCCGCCGGCGATCGCGGGAATTCCTCGACAGTGTGGGCGTGGCCGCCGGATGGCGGCCGGTTTACCGGCACCTTCTGCGCTTCGCCGAATGCACGCTGGACCGGTTGTTCTTCCTGCGTGGCGAGGTCGGTGCGCTGGATTTCCGCCAGCACGGCCACGAGCATCTGGCCGATCTGGCCCACCGTGGGCGCGGCGCAATTTTGCTGGGAGCGCACCTGGGCAGCTTTGAAAGTCTGCGCTGGCTGGGCCAGGCGCGGAATCTGCCACTGCACATCGTGGCGGATGTGCGCAACGCTGTCCGCATCCAGTCACTGCTGGCGCGTCTTGCGCGACCAGAAAGCTTGCGCTTCATCGACGCGGGCGGCTCGGTGGTGCACGTGGCTCTAGAGGTGCGCGCAGCGGTGGAGCGGGGCGAGCTGGTGGCCATCCTGGCGGACCGGGTGTCAGGGCCGCGCACCGTGGCGGCGCCATTTCTAGGTCGGCAGGCCTACTTTCCAGCCGGGCCCTTCCTTATCGCTGCTGTGCTCGGGTGTCCCGTCTACCTGGCCTTCGGACTGTACTTCGCGCCACGCCGCTACGAGCTCTATTGTGAGCTCTTGGCGGCGGACATCCATCTGCCACGCGCCGGCCGGGACGCTGCCCTGGCGGCAGTGGTGGCTGCCTACGCGGCCCGGCTGGAACACTATTGCCGCCTGGCTCCCGACAACTGGTTCAACTTTTTTGACTTCTTCGCCCCGCCGCCCGCACCGCCAGTGCCGCCTTCGTCGTCGCCGTGATGTCGCGCAACTCGGCCATGGTCGCCGACGCGTCCACTGAAAGGGTCGGCAGGGGCTGCAGACGAAAATCCACGGTCTGGCGAGGAACGCTGTACCACGGCAGCCCCTTCCAGAGGGTCGGCGGTTCGGCCGTGATCCGCACCGGCAAGATGGGCACGCCCGTGCGACGGGCCAGCTCGAAGGCGCCCAGGCGGAAGCGCCCCAGGCCGCCCACCGGTGAACGCGTGCCTTCGGGAAACAGGATCACCACGTGTCCGGCACGCAATCGCGCTTCGGCCTGGTCCACTGCGGATTCCGTGCCGTCGCCGGGCAAGCCCACCGCGATGTGGCCGCACGCGCGCAGGAGCGGGCCTACCAGCGGGTTGGAAAAGAGCGCCTTCTTGGCCACGACGCAGGCCGGTCCTACGGCCACTGTGAGGACCGTGATGTCGATGAGGGTGGGGTGGTTGGCAATGACGATGGCGGGAGCTCGCACGTCGAGGGCGTGGCTTCTTCGGTCGAAGTCCACCAGGCCAACCCAGCGGATACAGTCGTGGAACAGCACCCAACTGGCGCGCACCAGGCGCTGGCATCGCCGCTGGCGCTCTGTCAGGCCGCCTGGCCAAAGACGCACCAGCTGCAGCACCACCGACCCGAGGAGAGCCGCGCCGAGAAAGAAGCCTGTAAAGGCGACTCCGGTCAGCGCCACGCGCAGGACGTGTCGAATCAGGCCGGCGGGTGGCCGGTGATCGGGCTCGCGACGGTCGAGCTCGCGACGGGCGGGGGTCATCGCCAAACCGGCAACCCGCCTCGATTAGTGCCGCCGGTCAGAAGAGCGGGCATGTTATGGGCGACGAGGCGCCCTGCCGGCAAGGCGCGACGAGGGAGCATACTTGACGTATGTGACCGAGGAGCAACGCAGCCGGCCGGGATGAATCGGCGGCCAGAACGTGCCCGAAATTCTGAACGGCGGCACTAGTCGCCCACGTGGATCTTCACGTCGTAGGGATGGGCGTGGCTCTCGCCGCGCTCGACCCAATCGCGCAAGCTCATGAGAAAGATGGCCCACTTGGTACTGCAGTGGTGCATGAATTCGACCGGCTTCTTCCAGCCGGCATGGCTGAAGAGCACGAAGACTTGGCCCTCCTTGGCCAACAGGCGGAAGGTCACCTCGGTTCCGATCCACTCGTCCGGGCCTCCGACGCACTTCCACCTAACCACGGTACTTGGCTTCGATTCGACCACCTTCATGTCGAAGCCACCTCCGTCGGGACTAAAATGGATGGTTCCGCCCGGACGGGTGCTGCCCTTGGTGCCGGTGATCCACCAATGCGACAGGCCATCCAAGGTTGACAGGGCCTTGTAGACCTGGTTGGCCGTGCTGGCAATTCCTACGCGATGAAGAATGTCTGGCATGGATGTTAGATGCATAAGACTTGATCTGGTTTTGCAGATCGGGGAAGTAGTGGGTTCACGTTCGCATCAAGGAGCACCATGACCATTGCCTGCAAATTCGGGGGAACCTCGCTCGCCGACGCGGCCCAGTTCCGCAAGGTGGCGTCCATCATCAAGGGCGACGCCAATCGGCGCGCGGTGGTGGTGTCGGCGCCGGGCAAGCGGCACAAGCAGGATCCCAAAGTCACGGACATCCTCCTGTCCATTCACGAGATGGTTTCGCGCGACATGGATCCAGGGCCGTCGCTGGCGCTCTTGCGCGGGCGCTTCCTGGAAATCGAAAGCGAGCTGGGCGTGAGCGCCGGCATTGCCCCCTTGCTCGACGACTTCGAAAAGGCGGTGCGCGCGGGCGCCCACCGCGACTGGATCGCCTCGCGGGGCGAGCACTTCTCGGCGCGCATCATGGCGGCGTTCCTGGGCGGCACCTTCGTCGAGGCCGAGGGCACCGTGTTCCTGACTTCGAACGGCTTGGTCGACGACCGAACCTGGAAGGAATTGCCACCGCACCTACCCGCACAGGGATTCTATGTGCTGCCTGGCTTCTACGGCACAGGTCCCCAAGGCAAGGTCAAGACCTTCTCGCGCGGCGGATCCGACATTTCGGGCGCCATCCTGGCCCGCGCCGCGTCCGCCAGCCTGTACGAAAACTGGACCGACGTTCCGGGGCTGCTCATGACCGACCCACGCATCGTGCCCGACGCCGCGCCCATGGAGCGCGTGACCTACCGCGAGCTGCGCGAGCTGGCCTACTCGGGCGCCAACGTCTTTCACGAGGAGGCCATCCTGCCGTGCAAGCAGGTCGGCATTCCCATCCGTATCGCCAATACCAACGATCCGGCGGCCCCAGGCACGCTGATCGTTCCCGAGAATCAGGCCGCAGATCGGCCCATCGCCGGCGTGGCCGGACGCAGTGGCTTCTGCCTGCTTCAGATCGAAAAAACCCTGATGAACAAGGAGCGCGGTTTCGGTCGCCGCGTGCTAGGCATCCTGGAAACCAAGGGCATCAGCTACGAGCTGTCGCCCTCGGGCATCGACTCGATGTGCGTGGTTATCGATCAGAAGAACTTCGAGCCGGTCGAGAACCAGGTGCTGCAAGAGATCCGAAACAACTGCGATCCCGATGCCATTGATGTCGAGCGCAACCTCGCGCTCATCGCCACCGTTGGCCACGGCATGTCGCGCCGGATCGGCGTGTCGTCGCGCCTGTTCACCGCCCTCGCCAATGCAGGCGTCAACGTGCGCATCATCGACCAGGGCGCCTCCGAGATCTCGATCATCGTCGGCGTCGACGCCGCCGACTTGGGCAAAGGCCTGCGCGCCATTTACGACGCCTTCGTGCGTTCGTAGGCGATGCGGTGTGGACTCCAGCGAATGGAGTGGTAAGGAGATCTCTATGGCATGGGTAGGAACCAATCAAGCAAGAGTCGGCACGACTAGAGCAAGCTTCGGCACCCTGAGCGCCGAGGCATCGCGGACCTTTCTGCAGCGAGTTCACTTGTTCATGAGCCTCGGCCTCGGAGCCACGGGCCTGGTGGCGCTGGTCGTTGCATCGAGCCCCAGCGTGCTGGCTTTGATCTACGGCAACGCGCTGGTCTTTCCCGCGCTGCTCATCGCCGAGTTGCTCTTGGTATTCGCCTTCGCGCCCGTGGCGGCGCGGGTCAGCGCCAGCACGGCGGCGGCCATGTTCTTCGGCTATGCCGCCCTAAGCGGCGTGACCTTCTCGGTGATCTTCCTGCGCTACACCGCGGGCTCCATCGGGAGCACGTTCCTCGTCACCGGTGGCATGTTCGCCGGCCTCTCGATCTACGGCGCGACCACCAAACGCGATCTGTCCAGCATCGGCAGCTTCTGCATGATGGGCCTCGTGGGACTTATCCTCGCCTCCATCGTCAACATCTTCCTTGCGAGCCCGATGCTGTACTGGCTGACCACCTTCGCCGGGGTCATCGTGTTCACCGGACTCACCGCTTACGACACGGCCAAGCTCAAGGAGCTGGGCGCGCAAGCCGGCGAGGGCGAGGCGGCCACCAAGATGGCCCTGCAGGGCGCGCTCGTTCTCTACCTCGACTTCATCAATTTGTTCCTTATGCTCTTGCGCATCTTCGGCAACCGAAGGCGCGACTGAGATCGTTGCGAGACGGTTCGCGACAAGTGGCCTGAGATTCAGGTATGTTTGTCGTGTTGTGGCCGAATGGCTGTCTGTTCTCCAGGCGCTGGCCTTGTCGCTCGCATGCGTGGGCTGCTCGGTGCCGTACGCGTATACCTTCCATCTCGAGAATCAGGGCGCTCGCCCAGCAGCGAAGCCGAGTGATCGGGAAGTTCTGGACGACGCCGATGTGCGAGCCGAGATCGCTGTCGATCCGTCAGGCGCGCGGGCCATCCTCTTGGATCTGACCAACAAGACCGACCAGGTGCTCCAGGTCGAGTGGGCTCAAATCACCATGAGACGCTCGGATGGAAGCTCGACTTCGCCGCGCCCGCAGCTGGATTTGGGTTGGATTCAGCCTGGGGCAACCGTGAGCGCGCGACTGGTTCCGTTCGCCTTGCCTCCCTCGGGAAGCCAAGTTGCCAGCTACCAAGGTAGCCGCTTCGAGCTGACAGTGCCGATGATTGTCCGCCGGGAGCCGAAACTGTACCGCTACTCGTTCTCCGTCACCGTCCGAAGAATCTAGGACTTTCCCGCATGCGGACATGGGCTTTGATTGGATTTCTGGTTTGCGGGTGCGCCCAGCAATTCCCCTTGCCCATGACAGCCGCCCAGTTGATCCGGTACGACTCGGGGCCGGCACTGGTCGCCTACCTTACCCAATCGGATGCCAGCCCAACCGTGTGCGACCTGCACGCGCGCAGCCCCCATCTCTCCAAGATGACTGCCGACGTGCGCACCGCACTCGTCTCTGGGATGGTGGACGGAAAAATCAATCCAGTCTTGTGGCGCCGCTGCATCGATGTCCTTCTCAAGAGACTTCCGCGCGACGAGGTCTCGCCGTTGTTGGACGACGTGGGGCGCGCGTACCGAAGGATTCTGGCCGACTCCGATCTTGAAAGCAGCCCGTCACTGTCCGACCGTCTGGCGACCCTGCACCGACTTTATCTTGAGCGGCCGGCCAGCCTGGACAGCGACGCGAAAGGACGCGGGTCTTTGTTCGACGAGATCCGCCTAGCGCTTGCCAAGGGCAAGCTTGGCCCAGTCGCCGCCCACTTCGGCCAGGAGTTTGTCGCGACCATCGACCTCGAGAACGGCCGGTGGCAGGGGCGGCCCGTGGACGCAGCGATGATGGATGCGCTCGCGGAAAGCGGCAACGAAATGACCCTCACGCGTTTCGCGGAGCGCTTGCCTTCTGCACAGCTCCGGGAACAGGCGCGGCGACGGATCGTGCGCATTCATATTGCGCTGTCGCCTTTCCAGGAGGTACGCGATGGTGCGGTGACGGTCGAGGAATCCATCATTCGCGAGGGACACAATCGCATCGCGCTCAGCGAGCACCCGCTCTTGAGCGCCGCGCTCGACGGGCGGAAGACGCCAGTGCGTGGCGTCCTGGTCCGCCAGAGCGTATGGGCGCGAACCGCGACCCTACTGGGCTACGCGGAAGGCCGGCCCGATCTTTCCGTTCTTCCCGAGCTCTCCCTCCGCGGTGCCCTGTGGGCCCAATTGCAATCCATTTCACGACCGGTCAGCTTGTGCGAGCACAAGCGAGACTTGGATCCCAATCCGTGCATCGCTACATCCGACGTCACGCTCGACAATCCATTCGCTTACCTCGACAAAGGAGGGGCCTTTCACTTCAGGGACAACGTCGCGTTGGCTGAGATCGTCGCCCTCGCCCCCAATAGCCATTTCCTGCTTCCGGTGAGGATTGGGGGACAGCCGGCCGTGTCGCTCGTGTGGGGACTCTTCTACGAGCGGCCGGAGGATCTGGTCTTTACGGGGAGATCTCCAGGGGGCTCGGGGCCGAACCTCCACGTGCGCGTGGATCGACCGACTGCGACCCGCTTTGTCTTCACCGTGAGCACGCCCCAAGGTCCGTACGCGGCGGTCGTGGAGGCATTGAACATCCACGAGTTCCACGTCGCCAGTCGCGGGGCCCAGGGCTTCAGCGGAGCGACCGGCTCGTCGGGCAGCTGGGGCATGGCTGGCTCCGACTGCAGCGACGGTGGACGTGGAGGTGATGGTGGGCCGGGTGGGGACGGCGGACCTGGTGGCAATGGCGGAGATATTGTCGTTGAGGTCGCGTGTGGCGGTGCTCCATGCCTCGATACGGTCGCCCTTCTCAAGCAGATCATCTTCAGCATCGGCGGGCTGGGAGGCGCGGGCGGTTCTGGTGGCCCGGGCGGACCCGGCGGATCCGGTGGTTCGGGCCGCTCCCCTTCCACGCACACCGACTCGGATGGCAACACCGTTACGGACGATCCAGGATGCAGCGCGGGCTTGGCCGGCAGCTCGGGTACGGATGGGCGGGGCGGCTCGTCTGGCCCTCCGGGCCGCCCTGGAAGGATCACGTTCAGCGTCGTGCCATGAGACCGTACCTACTGAATCTCGCGCTCCCAGCTGAATGGGCCGAATGCGGTGTCGCTGGCGGGCGCGTTCTGGTGCGGGTCGACGGTCAGGCGCAGCCACTCGAGCGGTAGGGTGCTTCCATGCACCACGATGCGATGGAAGTTCGCGACGTCGTAGCCCGGGTGCATGGCACTCAGCGGGTCTACCGCGGACAGCGGATTGTCAGATAGGTACACGTGCGAATCGCCGTTGAAGAGCAACACCGGGCGGCCGAGGTCGGTGGTGTGCGTGGCGATGCTCTTCACGAAAGGTTCGTAGGCGGTCAGGTGCGCGGCTCCCTTTTCGGGATCCCACATATCGGCCTGGGTTTGGATGAGCACGGCCTTGGCGTGGATGAGCTTGGCCAGCGCGAAGGCGGTTTCGAGCCAGCGCACATCCGCATCGGTTCGCTCGGCGATCTCTTGCACCTGGGCCGCGCTTTGCGTGGGCGCCCCATACCACACGTCGTTGTCGTTGTTCGAGCCGCCGGGCAGGTTGATGGTCACGAAGACCACGCGCGACTGCACCCACAGAACATTCTCGACGAACTTCGCGTCCGAGGGATGCGCCCAATTGGGCAGCTCGGCCTGCGACAGGACTCGCTTGTGCCCGCCGCCGATGGCGTGCCCTGGTCGCGGGAAGAAGATCGAACGCACCAGTGCCAAGTTGGCCGTGGGATCGCCCTTGGCGTAGTCCACAGGGTTCCCCGAGGCGTCGAGCACATAGTCGATTTGCCCGGTCGAGCTGTTGTACAGGCCGCCGCCTTCGGCAACCTTGTGGCAATCGGACCATTCGTTGTCGCCCGGTGTGTAGATCAAGGGATCCTTGAAATGCGTCCACAGGCTGAAGATGTTCTGGTCGTAGGCCTGCGTGCAGTACTGCTTGCCCGAGTGAATGTCCCCGACGTGCAGAACCAAGCTGACGTTGGGGTCGGCGTTGATTGAATCGATGAACGCAGGCGTGGCATCCGTCTGCGTGCTGTCGGTCGGGGACGTGCCGTAGGGGGCATCGCCATATACGGCAAGGGTCAACTTCCCTTCGGAGGCCGAATCGTTCCAGGTGGCATCGTCGCCGACGGCGGCGACGGATATCAAAATGGCCGAACCGGCAATGGCCGCGGCCAGTACGTTCTTGGGCATGGTAGCTCACTCCTTCTGATTGGTTTCCTGGCGAGCGGACGGAGCATTCCGCGCTCTCGACGGGGATCTAGCTACCAGGGGGGGCGGGCGACGTGACAGTTGTGCGACATCCGTGCAAGTCCCTGGGTGGCGCTCATATGGTCAGGGCCGTGCGCTCGCTTCGCTCCGGCTCGACCAGGGTGTGCCATGATTGCGAGCACCAAGGAGGTCGCGATGTACGAGAGAGACTATGTCTATACCAAGCGGATCGATGGCTCATCCATGGCCGAGGTGACCGCGCGCGTCCGCCAGGCGCTGGCGGCCGAGGGGTTCGGCGTCCTCACCGAGATCGACATCCAAGCCACGCTCAAAAAGAAGCTCGGGGTCGAGCGCAAGCCCTACCTCATTTTGGGCGCGTGCAACCCGCCCCTGGCGCACAAGGCCTTGCAGGCCGAGCCGCCCATCGGCGTTTTCCTCCCCTGCAACGTCGACGTCTTCGAAGGCGACGACGGTGTCGTGTATGTCCAAACGCCACGGCCCATGGTCATGTTCGATCTCGTCGGCAACCCGGCCATCAAGCCCATCGCGAACGAAGTCGACCAGAAGCTGCGCGGGGCCCTGGACCGGATCTGAGGAGGCGAATGTCATCGAGCTCGTGCTCCTGTCGAACCTGCCCTTCCCGCAACCGTTCGAGAAACTCAATCCATGCGAAATGCCGGGCGGCCAAGTCGACAAGCCTATCAGGGGAGACATCCACCGTGGTTGACCGGAGATCCCTTGCAGGCCATCATGACTTGGCAGCATGCTGGATCTCTACGACGAGTTCGCGACCCTCATCGGCGCGCTGGAAGCGGCGGGCGCCGAGTACGCCGTCTGTGGCGGACTGGCCATGGCCATCCACGGTTTCCCCAGAGCAACCATCGACGTCGATCTCGTCGTTCCGACGAACGCGGCCGAGCGTGTGCTCGCTTGCGCGCGCGACTTCGGCTACACGGTTCCCGCCGACCCCATGAGCTTTGCCGGCGGGGCGGTGGAAATCAGACGCGTAACCAAGATCGATGCGGCTTCCGGCGATCTGCTCAGCCTGGACCTGCTTCTCGTGACCCCAGCCATCGAGCGCGTCTGGAACGAAAGAACGCGCGTTCGCTGGGAGCGGGGCGAGCTGTGGGTGGTTTCGCGCCAGGGTCTGGTGAGCCTGAAACGGTTGCGCGGTTCGGGTCAGGACCAGGACGACATCAAGCGCCTCGAAGGAGGTGGACGATGAAGGTGGACATGTCTCCCTCCGCCGTCACCTTGCGCCTCAAGCGAGTCTCGCAACTCCGCCGCCTTTGCCTCGCGCTGGGAAAGGCCGCGGTTGTTCCCGCGCCGCCCGTATGTGAGCCGAAGACCAACGCAAAGCCGTAAGTTTCGAAAGATCGAACGACAGAGCCACTGAATTGCACAGCAAGAGCCGGAGTGCAGGGCGAACTTCGGCGGGGTAACTTCACAGGGGTGAACAAGCGAGCAAGCCATCGGACGCAGGCGCGCGCCGCCATCGTGACGAACGATTCGCGCTGGGCGGTTGTGGTCGCGCGCGATGCGCGGGCTGCGTTCTTCTACTCGGTCGCGAGCACGGGGGTGTATTGCCGTCCGTCTTGCACCGCCCGCCGGGCGAGACCCGAGAACGTGGCCTTCCACGCGACCCGGTCGGACGCCGAACGTGCGGGCTTTCGTCCTTGCAAGCACTGCAAGCCCGATCAGCCGCCGCTTTCCGAACGCCAGGCTGCACAAGTCGGTAAGCTGTGCCGATTCATCGAGAGCACCACGGAGATCCCCACGCTGGAAGAATTAGCGAGGCGCGCGGGCATGAGCCGCTTTCACGTGCAGCGGTTCTTCAAGAAGGTGACGGGCGTGAGCCCGAGGGCCTATGCGGCGGCCCATCGCATGAAGCGCTTGCGAACCGAGCTGGGCACGCGCGGCACAGTGACTCAGGCGATCTACGGGGCCGGTTACAATTCCAATGGCCGCTTCTACGAGACCTCCAACCAGATGTTGGGCATGACGCCTACCCAGTATCGCGCGGGCGGTGCGGACACGGAGATCCGGTTCGCTATCGGAGAATGCTCCCTTGGCGCGATCCTGGTGGCCGCGACCGAGCGGGGCGTGTGCGCGATCCTCATGGGAGACGACCCCGAGGAGCTGGTGCACGATCTCGAACGGCGATTCTCGCGCGGACGCATCATCGGCGCGGACGCCAAATTCGAGCACCTGATCGCTCGGGTGGTCGGTCTGGTGGAAAGGCCGCGGGCGAGCGCGAAGCTTCCGTTCGACATCCGGGGAACGGCATTTCAGCAGCGCGTTTGGCAAGCCTTGCGCGCCATCCCCGTCGGCAAGACCACCACATACTCGGGGATTGCCAAAGCCATCGGCGCGCCCCGGGCAGTGAGGGCGGTGGCGCAGGCGTGCGCGGCCAATGCGTTGGCGGTGGCCATTCCGTGCCATCGCGTGGTGCGAACGGACGGCAACCTCGCGGGCTACCGCTGGGGAGTCGAACGTAAGCGCGCGTTGCTGGCGCGAGAGGCACGGCGGTGATCTGGCGATGGCCACGCAACTGACACTCGGTCTGCCCGACGGTCCGCCCAGGCTCGCGCACGAGCGTTTGGGAACGGGCGCGGCCGTGTTGCGCGGGTTTGCCTTGGCGGACGAGGACGCGCTGCTGGCCGATCTTGCGGACGTGGTCGCTGCGGCACCGTTTCGGCACATGATCACGCCTGGAGGATTTCGCATGTCGGTGGCGATGACCAACTGCGGGGCGCTGGGCTGGGTTTCGGCTGCCTCGGGCTATCGTTACGCCGCCGAGGATCCTGAGAGTGGTCGCGCCTGGCCGAGCCTGCCCGAGTCGTTCCACCGTTTGGCGAGGGGCGCGGCGGCGCAGACGGGCTTCGCGGACTTCGTGCCTGACGCCTGCCTGATCAATCGCTACCAACCGGGCGCCCGGCTGACCCTTCACCAGGACAAGAACGAGCGCGATCTTGCCGCTCCTATCGTCTCGGTGTCGCTGGGACTTCCGGCCGTGTTCTTGTTCGGCGGGGCGACGCGCGGGCAAAGGCCGATGCGCCTGCTGCTCGACCATGGCGACGTGGTGGTGTGGGGCGGTCCCGATCGTCTGCGCTACCACGGCGTCCTGCCGCTCAGGGACGGGTACCACCCACGGCTGGGCAGTCAGCGCATCAACTTGACGTTCCGACGGGCCGGCTAGTGCACCGAACGGGTTGAGGTGCTCTGGCCAGATACTTGCGCGGCGTCGACGTCCGGCGAAGACTTCCACGCTACCATGGAAGCTTCGCTTGCAAAGTCCCGGACCTGGTCGCTTGGTCTACACGGGTGCACCCTCGTCGTTGCGCTGATCGGGCTCGCCTGCCTCGGAGGCGCTCGCCGGTCGATGTCCGGCACGTTCGATGAAAGCAATCATCTGGCGGCCGGCCTCGAGTGGTGGCAATTCGGCACGTACACCATGTGGACCGAGAATCCGCCGCTGCCCCGACTGGCGATTGCGGCCCTGCCCTATCTTCACGGCGTCCGCCTGCCTGCGCGGGAGCAGTGGGAGCCCAAGACCCACGAATGGGATCGGAGCTGGGAAGTGGGAAGCGACCTGCTGTATGCCGGCGCCGGTTTTGAGCAGAACCTGGCCTGGGCGCGCTGGGGCACGTTGCCCTTCTTTCTCATCGTGCTCGCCTCGGCTTGGGGGCTGGCGCAGGGCAGGCGGCGACCCTTTGCCGGCCTCGTCGCAGTGGCGCTCACCAGCACGCTCCCCGCCTTCATCGCGCACGGAGCCCTGGCCACCACCGACATGGCTTTTGCAGGCACATTCCTGCTTGCCACGCTGGCGCTGTCGCGTTGGTTCGAGCGACCGAGCACTCCGCGCGCGTTGGCACTCGGCGTTTCGCTTGGACTCGCGTTGTTGAGCAAGTTTTCGTTGCTCGTCTTCTTCCCCATCACCTTGCTCGCGTTCCTGGCGGCGCGCCGGATCGCGCGATTGCCCGCCCGCCCGGTGACCTGCGAGGCCGGCAAAGAAGCGCCGCTCGGCTGGTCTTCCTGCGCACGTCAGGTCGCGCTTGTTCTGTTCGCGATGGCGCTGGTGACCTGGGCGGGCTACCGATTTTCGGTGGGTCGCATCGATAGTCTCGCGCCCGAGGTGAAGGATTGGCTACAAATTCTGCCCCCGGTCGCGAATCGGGTCGGGCTCTCAGGATTCCTCCTGCGCACGACCCTGCCCATGCCCGAGCTATGGCACGGGTTGCGCTTTCTTGCCGCTCACGATGCCGTTGGCCACGACGCCTACCTCTTGGGGAAGAACTCCGAGCACGGATTCTTGGCCTTCTATCCCATCGCCTTGTTGGTGAAGACGCCGCTGCCATTTCTCGCACTCCTGGTTCTGTGCGCTCCCTTGCTTGCTCGACGCCGGCCAGAGCTTTGGCCGGCCCAGGCCGTGGCACTGGCCGCACTCGGCATCTTGCTCGTGTCGTTGCGCAGCCACGTGAACCTGGGCATCAGACACATCTTCGTGATCTTGCCCCTGCTGGCCGTGGCGGTTGCCCGCACGGCGGGAGACGGGTTGACGGTTTGGCGCGGACGCCAACGGGTCGCGGCCGTGGTCTTGGTTGCCGCTCTTCTTTGCGTGCAGACCGGCATCGCAATCGGCGCGCGCTCGAAGGAGCTGGGCTATTTCAACGCGCTGGCGGGCGCCGATCCCGCCGAGATCCTGCTCGATTCGGATCTCGATTGGGGCCAGGATCTCTTCGAGCTGCGGCGAGAAGCGCGAGCGCGCAACATCGACGTGCTCAAGATCGCCTACTTCGGAACCCTCCGCCTGTGCCAGCACGGCCTCCCTCGCCTCGAAGCGCTGGTGCCGGGAAGGGAAACCACCGGTTGGATCGCGATCAGCGAGAATTTCTATCGGCACCGCAACTTCTTCACCCTGCCGAAGGATCCGTGCAATCCCAAGTCGACCTACGCCGACAAGGAGATTCCTGCCCAACCCTTCGCCTGGCTAAGGAAACACAACCCGCTGGCTATCGTTGGCAGCTCCATCCGTCTTTACCATCTTTCCGCGAGTAGCCCGTCGCCATGACTGGGCCGCAAATGCGAAGGCCTTCGCCGAGTTTTGGCGTAAACTAAGCCGCATGCGCGCGGTATTTGTGTTCGTCAAAACCGACCTTGGCCATGTGACCGACGTGGCGAATCGCATTGCCGAGGTCGAGAGTTTCTCGGAAGCCTTCAGCATCAGCGGCGAGTACGACCTGCTCGTCAAGCTCTACGTCGATGACGTCGACAACATTGGCCGCCTCATCGAAAAGCAGATCCACCCCATCCCGCACATCCGCGAGACGCACACCATCTTGACCTTCGAGGCGTTCCGAAACGGCTAGCTGGGAGCCTGGTTGGAGCGCTGGCCCAAACGCGTATGGTTAGTATGCAGGCGCGGCCGCTTCGTCGGTGCGGAGGGCAGCGTCCATCAGAAGCAGCGCCGTTGGAGCGCCGATTTCGTCGACGACGCGCGGAAAATCCTCCTGTGTAAAGGCGAAGTATCCGCTTTCCCAAGACAAGAGCTCATAGATGGCCGCGCGGTTCACACAGAGTGATCCTTCGATGCGTGCGGAGATGGCCTGACCGCCGCGAAGCCAAACCCGGCCCAACTTGTCGTCGGCGACAATAAGGATCTGGCCAGAACGCCGCTCGAGGTCCAAGAAGCTCAAGACGGTCGCGAGACCGAACTGCTCGAGGCGGCCGCGCAACCCAGCATCATTTCTGGATGTCGCGGAGATTTGCCGAAGCCTTGCCCGTGCCATGCGGGAGAGTTGACCCCACTCACGCATCTACCGCAAATAAACGATATCGCGACGCTTCCTTGCCGTGAACCCCGCTCCACCTGTCGACGGCCTTCGACCTGGCCGCTCACCCTCGGCGCAAGCGGTGAGCATGACCGAGATCGTGATCGAAGATATCCCTGACCTCGTAGGGTCGACTGTGATGACCGCGCTAGAAATCCTGGCCGTTCACGGATTCGTCGTGGTGGTGGTTCTACTTTCCATCGCTACAACGCACGTCGGAGCCGAACAGAGAATCGTATCGCTCAAGCAAAGGGCTAACTTGCGGCTGCAGGGTCGTTTCGGAAAAGAGGAATAGCAGGCTATGCCCACGCGCCTTCGACTGGAACATCGTCAAGATGGGCAGGGCGAAGTTGGAACGACCTGACTTGACGATGGCTCTCTGCGCAGCCGCCAGATGCTTGCACTTCGGGAAGTCGGCCACAAGAAGCCCCACGTGCAGAAGTCCGGCCGATATTTGTGTATGCAGATGGGCTTCGTCCACGCGGTCCGCCTGGTGGAAAACTCGCGAGCCGAAGTCCTTGGCAAGCCATGCGAGTCTGTCCTTTCGCTCGGGGTTGTTCACAAGAATGTGCCAGTCATTCCAAGAACGCAGAGACAACGATGCGTGAATCGCCTCAAGAGCTTCGCGAAAGTCAGCAGGTGCATTCTCGACCGGTAGGGGCACCGCAACGGCGCCAGCGTCGATGCTTGACCGGGCGGCAGCCGCTACTGGCGGCGTTGCAGCAGCCGGTGATGGGGTAGCCTTGCTCGACGACGCCGATCCTGGGCAAGCGGCGAGCATCGCCAGGACCAGTGCCGCACTGCCGGCGGCACCGCAGCGCCTCAGCGGAGCGTAGCGGCTGGAATTGTTGCCGGCAGGTAGGTAATCGTCATGCATGCCGAATCACCGATCTCCTTCAGCTGAAGCGCAAGGGTAGGTTGGGTGGTCCCGGACAGCTATGGAACGCTACCGACTTTCATCCAGGCGTGTCGTGGAGTCAACGCGAAAGCTTTGGCTCGCCTGATGCGATTCGAAGCACGGCGACCACCAAGACCTTGCGCGCGACTTGGTGACCGAGTCGTTGACGTTGATGGCGTGCCAGGGAGATGTCCTTGACCTTGCGGGCCTTGACTATTCAGGCTTGTTTATCTAGCCTGTTTAGATGAAGACAAACCGGGCCTCGGTCGGCGCCTTCGAGGCAAAGAACAAGTTCTCGGAGTTGCTCCTGAGGGTGGGGCGCGGTGCGGAGGTCACCATTACCAAGCATGACCGCCCCGTGGCCATGCTGGTTCCCGTTTCCGCGCCCGCGGCGGCGGAACGCAAGCGTGCGACAGCCGAACTACGGGCGTTGCGTAAGCACTACAGCCTGAAAGGCCTTGCGATTCGCAATCTCATCGAAGAAGGGCGCAGATGAGCACCGAGTTCGTGCTCGATTGTTCGGCTACGCTGCCTTGGATTTTCGCCTCTGAAGCCACCACGGCGACCGACCGCTTGCTCGATCAGCTTTCGGCAGGAGCCAAGGCGTGGGTACCCAGCCTCTGGCATCTGGAACTGGGCAACGTGCTGCTTGGGGCGCAACGCCATGGACGCATGGATCGGGCCGGCATCGAAAAGTTCTTTTCCAGCCTGGCCGTCTACGACATCGAAGTCGATGGCGAAACCACCACGCTCGCCTGGTCAAAGACCTTTGGCCTCGGAGAGAGATTTGGCCTCACTATGTACGATGCCTCCTACTTGGAGCTTGCCTTGCGCAAGGGCTTACCCCTTGCGAGCCTCGACGGTCAGCTGCGGGCTGCAATGAAGAAGGCTGGCGGCAGTCTCGTCATTTGAGCCTAGCTCTCTGGAGCTCTTGGCACGAGCTTCGTGCGACCAACCTGTCGAAATCAGATCCACAAAGTGGGAATGAGGTAGTTCGCAAAGGCACGGTCGTGAGTGACGAAGGTCGCGCCTTCGACGATGACTTGTGCGATCAGCAGCCGGTCGAAAGAGTCGCTGTGGTGAGAAGGCAAACTGCGAGCGGCCTCGGCGTGTTCGAACCGCATGTCAAGGCGCTCGAAGCCACAAGCTTCCACCGCATCGGCAATGCCGCCGTCAAAACGCAACTTGCCGAGAAACATCTTGATGGTTATCTCCCACGCTGACACCGCGCTCACCAAGACGGTGTCCGCGCTGCCGATCGTCGAGCGGACCTTGGCGCCAATTTTTCGGTCCCCAGCCCACCACCACAAGAACGCGTGCGTATCGAGAAGCAGTCGCAAGGTTAGCGGCCCTCGAAGGCGGCAACCAGATCCGCCGGCAAAGGCGCGTCGAAGTCATCCGCCACCCATACCTTGCCCTTGCCGCCGCCTGGCCGTCGGCGACGCGGGGGAGCTGCCAGCGGTACCAAGCGCGCACGCGGCTTTCCCGACTTTGCGATGACAAATTCCTCGCCGTCAGCTGCCCGGCTTACCATGTCCGACAGCTGGCTCTTGGCCTGGTAGATGTTTACAGTCTTGCGCATGTTCCCTCGGCCTTCCTGCTGATCCTGACATTTCGCCCCTTGTTGGTCAAGTTGGTCAAGTCAGCACGGGCCTCTTCCCTGGTGCCCCCTCCTACCCTTCCATCGCCGCTAGCAACGCCCTGATCTCGGCGGTGAGCACCCTCGCGCAGTATCCGCACTCCGAAGGGAACATAGGCGGTGCACATCAAGAGGGTTGCGCCAGAGTTCAGAAGATCGATGTCCGGATTGTTGAGCAGCAGGAGCCCAATGATGGCCGCGACGCCGGTCACCTGCGGCATGACCTTCTCTTTCACCAGGCCGATCATCTGAATGATGGCGCCAAGCGGAAGCAGAGGCAGTGCCCAGAAGATCGTCAGGAGGCCTCGGCGCTCGACGATAGCCTGAAGGGCGGGGCGGATCGATTCGAAGTCGGACTGCGGAAGAGTGTCGAATGCGGAAAGGACGATGCAAAGCGCTCCCTTGTCGCCCGCCAGAATAACTGCCCCTAGGATTGCGATGACTGCTCCAACTGCGCCATAGACTCTTCCCGTTCCCTGCAGAAGGTCTCGCGTATGAATGAAGTTGAGAATCATGCAGGGCACGCCGATGAAGACGAGCATGTGCCCCAGGTGGTAGGCCGTGCGGTGATGGAATTTCGCGATGAGATCCTCCGCAGTGCGAGTCATGCTGGGGGAGAAGAGATGGGGGTGCAGGAGAAATCCCGCTAGCAGGAGAAGGGGGAAGGCGATTGTTGCGATACCCGAGATGGTTCGAAGAGAGCTCTTGGCCATTGGACGCTCCTTGTGGTTGACGTTGTGAACCCGCACGTGACGTTCGCCCTATGCGGGTCGCCTCCACAGCGCGAGGTTCCTGCGACCCTCGGCGCGCGGGTGCGGAGCTCGCTCCAGGCCTGCTGCTCCCGCTGCCTCGACCTCTGATTGAAAAACGGCGGGCGAGCAATGCCCAGGCGGTTCAACCAGCAACAGATGACCGCCGGGCTTCAAGCATCTGGCCAATGTCTTGATGGTTCCTGCGGGCGAAACGGTTTCATGGATCACGTGAAGCGCGAGCACGAGGTCGCAGGTTCCTTCGAGGTCAACCAGCCCGAGATCTTCGTGTGTGCACTGGCGCAGCTCGGTTCGGCCGCTGAGCCCGCGTTTCTCGAGGCGTCTACGCAGTCGTCGAAGCATGCCTTCCTGCACATCGACGCACACGAGTCTTCCGTCGGGGCCCAGAGCCTCGGCGACCGGAAGGGTGAAGAATCCCAGCGCCGGGCCGAGCTCTAGTACGCGGTCCTTGGGTTTGAGCAACGGTAGGGCAATGGTGGCCGGGTTCTCGAACAGGCGTCGCAGAGGGCTAGCCAGTAGGTGGCCAATCCAGACTGGACAGGTGTGAACCGGCTTGCTCTCGATGGTTTCCGATGGTTGCATGGCACTCGCTCCTTGCTGCCCGCTGTGCGGGCCGGGTTTTCGCTGCTAGCATGCACGCTTGTCTTCACCGTAGAAACTCGCCTTCCCCCATGAACGGCAAAGCCCACAAAACACCGATCGGGACGCAACAGGTGCGCCACGCCAAGGCGGCGCGGGCTCACATTTCGGAACCTCGGCAGGGCCTGCGGGCACGCCGAGATCCGGCGCAAGAACGGTCCCGCCAAACCGTGGACGCCATCGTCGAGGCGGCCGGCCGATTGCTGGTAGAGCACGGCCGGCTCGGGGTGACCACCAACGCGGTCGCGGAACGCGCCGGCGTGTCCATCGGCTCGCTCTACCAATACTTTCCCAACAAGGAAGCAATCTTCGCGGCGCTACAAGAACGACACCGCGACCAGGTGATGCCTCTCATTCAGCACACGCTGGCTCGCCTTGCCGATCCTGGACTGGACATGGTCGATGTCATGGTCGGATTGATGCGTGCGATGGCCGACCTGCACGCGGATGCGCCTGCGCGCCTGCGCGCGATTTCGGAAGAGCTGCAGGAAGAGATATCGGGCGCGGACATTCAGTCCTTCTCGGAAGCCACCACCACAATCCTCGCCACACGTTTCCATCGCACGGAGGACAGCGTTCGCCCCATGGCCTGGCTCGCGTGCGCGACCTTGGGCAACGTAGGCCGTACGCTCGTACACCATCCGCCCGCGCTCGACGTTGAGCAACTTCTGACCGCCCTCGCTGGCATGCTGCGAGGCTTGTTCGCGACGATGTAGCCGCGGCCGGCGGTGACGAAGATGTCGCCTTGCGGGGCGGCCTCTTCCGTGGTCACGACCTCGTAGCCTTCCAGCGCCGCCTGCCGAGCCGAAGAACCCAACGATCTGCGCTGCTAGCCAGCACGATCGGCGCCCAGCAACTCACGATCTGGATGCACAGGGTCGAAGATCTCTACCGCGGAGATTGATTGCATGTGGATCGCATGCAGGTATCCTAAGGTCATGGCCAAGATGATTCAGGTCAGACACGTTCCTGACGACGTGCACCGACGCCTGACAGACCTTGCCAGGAAGTCGCGCACGTCGCTGTCCGATTATTTGCTGGCCGAACTGGAACGGACGAGTCTGCGGCCAGCCCCGAAGGAGATTCTGGCGCGGCTGTCGAAATTACGACCGGTTGCCACCCGTGCATCCATCGTGTCAGCGTTGCGAGAAGAGAGGGATCGGCACTGATCGTCCTCGACGCCTCGGTCGTCGTGGAGCTGCTGCTCGGTGGCAGGAGAGCGACCGAGATCCACGCGCGCCTGGCAAGCGAAGGACATGCGTGGCACGCACCGCACTTGATAGAAGTGGAGGTATGCCGTGTCCTCCGGCGGCTCTATCTATCGAGGCAAATGACGGATCTGCGCGGAAGGCAGGTGCTGCGAGACCTGTCGGCGCTCGGAATCTTCCTGCACGAGCACGGCCCACTCTTACCTCGCGCGTGGGGCTTGCGGGCCAATCTGTCTGCGTACGACGCGATGTATGTCGCCCTGGCAGAGGGTCTGCGCGCGCCTCTCCTCACTCGACGTCAAGCTGGCGAAGACGACGGGGAATGTGGCGAGAATTGAAGTCTTGTAGCGCCATGGCCACCCAGCAAGGCTGCCGACGTCGTCGCTCGCCTGCGTTAGCAGTTTCCGCTACTCGATGAGGGCCACCCAGCCTTCGAACGCCGGCTGGCCCTGGTCGCATCCGCCGAGGTTCGCGGCAAGCGGGCCCACGACGCCCGTCTTGCGGCCGATGCTGTCGCAAGAGGTGGCTCACGTTGCGCGAAAAGGTGCCCTCGGAAGGGGGATCCGCGCTCATGACGGACATGTGCTCGCCGCGGATCACGTCCATACAGCCGGTGGCGGTCACGAAGCGACCCGCGTGGGCGGAGCCCTTGCCACGGATTCAACCGCCTATTGCACTATATACGCCAATGGCGTAGTATCGGTGCTGTGGTGGAGAGCGGAGGTGTCCGCGTGGTCTACTTCTTCCACAGTGAGGACGTACCCACCTTTCTGCTCACGCTGTTCGCGAAGAATGAAGAGGACAATCTGTCCATGGCAGAACGAAACCAACTTGCCTCGTTCGCGGAGGAGTTGAAGAAGCATTTCAAGAGGTGAACCATGAGTAAGAAAGCATTCCAGGCCATCGCCGAAGGGCTCGAAGACGCGATTGCCTTCAGCAAGGGAGCCAAGACCCGCGGTCATGTACGCAAGGTGCGAGCCAGTGATGTGAACGTTGCAGCCACGCGCGGAAAACTGGGGCTATCCCAAGAGCAGTTCGCCGCTGCGTTCGGGGTCAGTCTCGGGACGGTCCGAAACTGGGAGCAAGGACGCCGCACACCGGATGGTCCAGCGCTGGTGCTGCTGACCGTGATCGAAAAATCCCCCCGCGCGGTCCTGCGCGCCATCTGGCCCGGACCAAGCAAAGGCAAGGCAGCAGCGTAGAAGGTACATGCCTGGCTGACAGATCGGCTGACGCGGCTGGTACCCTCGGCCGCCCCGTGCGGACGCGCTTGGTAGGAACTTCACGCGGTCAACGATTACCCTTCTCGGCGGGGCATCTTGGAGGCGCGGTAGCCTTGCCAGGACCAGCCCAGGAGATTCTCGGTCATGTGCCGGAGATAGTTGCTAAGGAAAGTACCCTCGGAACGGATCCGACCAAAGGAAAGTACCCTCGGAACGGATGCGACCACGACCATCTGGATCGACACGGTCGAGAACATCTCGTCTTGCTGGATCGCTGCTTGAAGGAACTATCCACACATCGTGGGATCGTGATCAGCCGCACTCGCCAGGACGGCTGAATCTGGCGTTGTGGAATTCGCCGGCCATGATATCGGAGTCATGGAGTCCTCAATGAAGACATCCATCACCTCGTCCTTGAGAATCCTCACCATAGTCGCCTGTGCTCCCTGTTCGGTCGCGCTTTCTGCTTGCAGCACCTCTGCAGCCTCTGGCCCAGCACCCCTGGACGCGCGCACCGACAGCCCTGCAGGCGGGTCAGACGGAAGCGCTGGCGCAGGCGGCAATGGCTCGGGCGGCGTTCGCGGCGAGGGAGGCGTTTCCACCAGCATTGGCCCCGGCGGCGCAATTGGCACCGGAGGCCGTCTAGCGACTGGCGGCAGCCAAGCGATGGGAGGTACCGTGGTTTTCGATGCTGGGTCGAGCTCCGGTGGCAACGTTGGCATGGGTGGTGTACAGGGCTCGGGTGGCACCCACGGGACGGGCGGGACCACGGGCACCGGGGGATTCGATGACCACGATGCAGGGGTAGAAGTTCCGCTTCGCCCTGACGCCGCAACGGCCCAGATAGACAGCCAGGATGCGGACGCTGCGTGCGGCGGCTCGGGCGACGCGCCCTGCGCCGGCACGCTGGCCTGCCCCCAGACTCTCGCCCAGGAGTGCGCAGCTGTAGATCCTCCGCCCGCGACCAGCGGGCCGTACTGCCGCGCGACGCTGGCCGATGCAGAGAATCTTCCCCAGTTCTGCCGGAGCCGCGCCGCCAGCGTGGGACCTTGCGGAGCTTACACGGTGGTTCGCAATATCTTCGCCGACTCCGGCTATTTCTACTACTACGACCCATCGGGTGCACTGGTGGCCGTCACGCAGGTGGGCAACTCCGGGGAGCGCTGCCTCGGTGGTCCGCCGACGTTCGGGCCGAGCGCGTTCACGACGCCGGCGTGTGCCTCCGCGGTGACCTTGCCCGAATGCGTGCCGGACGGGAGCTCCGACAGCTCCGGCTGAGATCGACCGCGATGGTTTGGTTGGTGAGTCGCGTGGGGAGCCGCCGAGCTTCGCTCGGCGCGGACCATCGCGCGAGGCCGCGCGAAGCGCGGGGGCGGCAGGGTGGCGGGCTGGTGCCGAAGGGTATGGAAACCCTCCCAGGGTTTCCATGTCGACGACATTGGACATGACGAAGCTGGGGTGGCCGGTGGCGCAGCCCAGGTTCACCAGGCGACCGCGGGCGAGCAGGGTCAGGCGCTTGCCGCCGGGGAGGATGAACTGATCCACTTGCGGCTTGATTTTCTCCTCGCGAATCTCGGGATTCGACTCCAGCCAGCTCACCATGATTTCGCTGTCGAAGTGGCCCATGTTTGCGCCGCACAGGATGGCCTCGTCCTTCATCACGGACATGTGCTCGCCGCGGATGACGTCCATGCAGCCGGTGGCGGTCACGAAGATGTCACCTTGCGGGGCCGCCTGTTCCATAATGCTTGCCGTAGCCCGGTGACCCGCACGACCTTGCCCGCCACCGTGATAGCGCCTCGCATTGCCAAGGCCTGGACCAGCTTCGAATCTGGGCTGTGACCAAGTCGCGTGCTACGCTCCAAGCTATGCAAGCGCACAGGGTATTGCTGGAGACGGACGAGAAGGGGCGGCTTGGCGCCGTGCCACCGCTGCCCCCGCACGCCAAGGTGGAAGCCATCTTCCTGGTTCTTGACCCTGAGAGGGCCGCAGGCGTTCGCACCCCCCCGCCAGAGCTGTCGGCGTTGCGGATCACGGGCGACGTGGTAGCACCCGCGATAGATTCGCAGGACTGGAATATCACCGGGTGATCGTACTCGACACGCACAACGCAGAGCTCGCGACCAAAGACGACACCATTTGCCGCTATCCCGAAGTGCGCATCCGGTGGACCACCTGAACGCGCGCGCTCGCCATGAAGGTCGCCGGAGCGGACGAGCCACGCCCGCCCGCTCGCATTGTTGACTTTAGTACCGATAATGATCCGGCTTATACGGCCCCTCGACGGGAACGCCGAGGTAATCCGCTTGCGCCTTGCTCAGCGTGCTTAGCTTCACTCCCACCTTCTTGAGGTGCAGGCGGGCGACTTTCTCGTCGAGCTTCTTGGGCAGCACGTAGACTTGGCCGCTGGCGAAGCTCATGCCGGTTGTCGCGTCCTTGCCTTTGGTGGCGTTCTCCCACAGGGCCATCTGGGCGATGGTTTGGTTGGTGAACGAATTGGACATGACGAAGCTGGGGTGGCCGGTGGCGCAGCCCAGGTTCACCAGGCGGCCGCGGGCGAGAAGGGTCAGGCGCTTGCCGCCGGGCAGGATGAACTGATCCACTTGCGGCTTGATGTTCTCCTCGCGAATCTCGGGATTCGATTCCAGCCAGCTCACCATGATCTCGCTGTCGAAGTGGCCGATGTTGCACAGGATGGCCTCGTCCTTCATCACGGACATGTGCTCACCGCGGATCACGTCCATGCAGCCGGTGGCGGTCACGAAGATGTCGCCTTGCGGGGCGGCCTCTTCCACGGTCACGACCTCGTAGCCTTCCATCGCCGCCTGCAAGACGCAGATAGGGCAGGTCGGATAGTCCTCGGTGATGAGCACGCGCGCGCGCAGCCCGCGGCCCGCGTGCCCGCAGCCCTTGCCCGCGTCGCCGTAGCCAGCGACCACCACGACCTTGCCTGCCACCATCACGTCGGTGGCGCGCTTGATGCCGTCGAAGAGCGATTCGCGGTAGCCGTACAGGTTGTCGAACTTGGACTTGGTGACCGAGTCGTTGACGTTGATGGCGGGGATGAGCAGCTGCTTGTTCCTGGCCATCTCGTAGAGGCGATGCACGCCCGTGGTGGTCTCTTCGGACACGCCTTTGATTTCCTTGGCCATCTTCGTGAAGCGCGTCTTGTCGGCCTTCAGGCACTTGTCGAGCAAGGTGAGAATGACCTTCATCTCTTCCACTTTGGTCGTGGACGGATCGGGCACCTTGCCGGCCTTTTCGAATTCGGCGCCCTTGTGCACGAGCAGCGTGAGATCGCCGCCGTCGTCGAGCAGAGGTTCGGTCCTGGCCGACCTGGAAGGCGGAGATCTGGGTTTCGATGTTGGCCCAGTGCTCGGGCAGGGTCTCGCCCTTCCACGCGAACACCGGAACGCCGGCCTTGGCGATGGCTGCGGCCGCCTCGTCCTGTGTCGAATAGATGTTGCACGAGGTCCAGGTGACCTCGGCGCCCAGCTCGACCAGCGTCTCGATGAGAATCGCCGTCTCGATGGTCATGTGCAGGCAGCCCGCGATGCGCGCGCCCTTGAGCGGCCTGTGCGCGCCGAACTCCTCGCGCAGGGACATGAGACCGGGCATTTCCTTTTCCGACATGCGGATCTTCTTGCGGCCAAGCTCGGCCGGCGAGATGTCCTTGCCGTCGAGGGCCGCAGTGGAGTCGTGATCATCGTGCAGACGACTTCTCGACTTAAAATTGGGCTCTTACCTGCACTCGGCATTTTCTTGGATGAAGTAATCGTGGCTGCTGGCTAGTACGACAGCTTGGGACGGTGTCAGCCGGATCAGCGAGAGTCAGATCCTCAGCCGTTGTGCAACGCCGAACCTTGAGATAGCGTACCGGTCTATGCGTCTCAGGGACATTCAAGTGCTCATCGGGATCGCTTCCGAGGGCCTTCGCGTAGAGGCCCAACGAGTCGGGAACAATGAGGTTGAGCTCCAGGAATGGGCCGCTCTTGGGTCCAGCGTCGAACTTCTGGTACTGGTGCCATCGCTCAAGGAAGTCGCAGCCGCCGCACTCGAGCATCCGGTGTTCGCCGCCAAGTCACATCTCGTTTCCCCCCAGGAATTTGATAGTCTGAGGGACAAGATCGAACAGCTGCGGACTGCAAGTCGTCAGATCTCCATTTTCTTGAGCCAAGTCCTGCCGCCAGCCCCCCCGCACTATTTTGGCGTTAGACTCCCGGATCCGGTTTCCTCACTCGAAGGCATGCAGGCTTTCTTGATGCTGTTGCGCGAGACGTTCGATCGCCCCTTTGGTTTGCTTGGGCACGAGCCGGTAAGCATAACATCCGTAGAGCCAGGCTCGCTTTGGCTTGAGGTGGCGGTCCAAAGCACCGTGGTCCTGGGACTCGTCGGAGCTCTGCTCAAGGCAGGAAAGGCCTTCCTCGACGTGATGAAGAGCTGGAAAGACTTCAAGGCTACCCAATCGGGAACAGACGTCAAGAATCGAGACGACCAGAATCGGCTCCTCTTGCAGGCGCGACAAAATGGGACCGAGGAGATCCTCAAGGTAGTCGAGGAAGAGTTCCGGGCAACATCTTCGATTCTGGCATCGTCTAGTAGAGCTCTGCCGGCCGGGGACGAAGCACGCATGGTTCTGCATCGGTCGATCCAGACCGCTTCGTCGCTCTACGGAGATGGCCTGAGAATCTCGGTGCAGCTCGATGCCAAGGTGGACGTCGTCAGAAAGTTTCCGGAAGACTCATTCCCGGACGGGTTGAGCTTCGACTTCAACCGGCTGACCCATAAGGAAACTCCTGCACTGGTGCCACGCAAGAACAAGAAGTGAGAGCACCCGGAGCTGGGGCGGAGAATCGTGTGCCGCCCATCTCCCGCGCCAATCGGCTACCATCGGCCGGCCTAGTCCTCGTAGTCAACCGGTGGCAGCGAGTCGACAAATTCGCACCAACGCTTGAACTCAACGCCCGTGTCTCTCAGGCGAAGAACCAGGCCTCCACCGGAAAGCTTGTACTTTGGGTTGTAGTCGAAACCACGAATGCAATGGGAGTCTGTGCAGGTCAACTTCCGTCTAGGTGGGTACGTCAGCTCCACGCTTGCAGTGCTGAAGCAAGCCACAGAATCGTCTTTTAGACTCTTTGCCATGATCTCGCGCGGCGGAAAAGGATGCGGCCCCCCTATGGGCAAGAACGACCAGTCCTCGGCATGAATATGTATTCCGCTCCCACGTCCATCGCCGATTCCGTTGGAAACATCACGGACTTCGCCGGAGATTTCGATTGGTCGACCTTGGTTGTCCAGCACACGGACCAAAGCCTCGACTCGAGAGGTGGATTTCAAGGTAGAAAGACGCAGATCGCGCTTTCGATGGCCAAGCAGATACGGCACGAGGTCAGCCTGATCCCTTCTCAGTTGCGCTTCACAACGCTTGTCCGTCTGCTGGTCAACCCATTCATTGACGGTCCGGTGTACGTCACGAAACAGGCCGTCTCGGTGCTCGGCGCTCATCGGCTGTATGAATTTGGTCAGAAGAGGCAGACGCTTGACGGGATCCTTGGCCACGATCTCCACCACGGTCGTGAGCAGTTTCCATCCGAGACCAGGGGCCAACTTGCACGTGTTGATTGCCACGTGGAGAAATTGCTCTTGAAGGTCCGGGCGCTTGTTGAGAACCACGTCCGCGACCTCGGACAGGCAATTGTAGACTATCTGTAGATTGGGTTGACGCACCAGCAGTGTGGGGCGATGAAGATGTCGGAGTAGGATCTCCGGAATCGGCGAATTAGCCGAAGAAACGCGCTCCTTGAAGATCTTGATCCATTTGCCTTCGTTGACGCATTCGCTCCTAGAATCTTGGAGAGGAGGATCTGACAGAATCATCTGCCCGGAAAGCTCATACCATCGGTCCACCGTGCTTTCGAGAACTCGATTGTCCCCATAGCGTGCTAGGTCGTCCAAGTGGTCGAGGAGCTTCTTCCACAACCACTTGGAAAAGTGGCCGCAGCGGAGGTCTTCAAAGTGCGGCTCCAACGAGGCGTCGAGTGCGGCGATGTAACGATCTGCACTCGGGGGTCCAGACCCACTCGGCTCAAGAAAACTCAATACCACATCTGCCGCCCCCGCATGGCGCTCGTGGCAGGACTTCAATGACCGCTGGTCATACATGTATCACCCTGACGCTAGGCCGAGGCAGTGAATGTCCGCTCATCAGGCCCAGATGGGGCAACACCAATCAAGTCCTCAAATTGGAGGTCGATCCAGAACTCAGGCGAGCGAGTCACGAAGAGGTGCGCCCGCCCAGTCTCTGGATGATTTGTGTCTTCATAGACGTCGGGCGATGCGGGTTGACATAGGACCCTTCCATCCACTCCGAAAGTGCCTGGCCTGAATACAACAATGTCATAGGCCTCTGGGCGGAGAATTTGGGGCTTAGCAAAGGATTGCTCGAACAAGCTAACGATATTGGCAGGGACGGTATTGCCCCTTGCCACAATATCTTCCCTGATGAGCTCGTACACGTGGGCCGGCCCATCCACCCAGAAACGTGAGTGGTCGCCCACAAAATGAGCGTAGCTAGCGCCATCAAGCTTGAGCACAAGCCGGAACCACGAAACCCCCTCGCCAAAATCACCGACTTCAAAACAAGTAAACACTGGGATCGACCGAGGGGCCGCTTCATCGGGTGTTGGGGCACGCATTCGAATTTTAAACGGGAGCCAGTGATCAATCCGAGTCTGCCCTTTGTCGTTCAGGAGAAAGCAGTTCTTCCTCTCGTGGAACGAAGGGCGGTTCGCACCATCGGCAATGGTTAGCCTCTTGAGGTATAGGTTACGCAGGACCAGTTCGGGAGTCGCTACCTGGAGATTGAGGTCGGACGGAGAAGGGGCAGGGTACACGAGGCTCGACCCACAGGGCCCAAGAGCAACAGAACCAGGATGTAATACAAGTAGGGATGCCTTGTCCCGTTTGCTCTCGATCATCACATCAAGAAAGATCAGCGCTTTCTGGTCGCTCTTGCTATACGCCAGACCTTCAATGACCTGGAGTAGTCTGAGACCTTCGACTTTTCGCCCACCACCGTCTGCTAGGATAACGCACATATCATCAAGCCCTTTTTCTAGATGTTATCATGACCGCATGCGATCGCCATTCCACACCGTGGAATCGCTTACAGGAGCTGCGGGGACTTCTAGTGAGGTTGGCCACACGGGCAGAATTGTCGTGGAAATTACACGGGTTTCCAGCCCCCTGCAAGCGGGTTTTCTCTTAGCTGCGCCGAGAGAAAAGGCGGAACCCGCAAGGGCGGGAGCACGAGGGTTGTAGTCGGAGTGGTCTGGATCCTCACCAATCAGCTCGCGATGATCAGGGCCGTACGCAGAGGCACCTGCGCCCGCCAAGTCTCCTGGACAGTAACCTGGACCACCACCACAGAGCATTCTTCCTCCTCGGCCTGGAAAGACTCCTATCACGATAGGGTCTTTTCGCAAGTCAGAATAATGCTGCGTCGCAATGGTGGCTTGCGATGATGCTCGATTCTTCCGCATCCGCATTTGCTTTCGTATCGACGGCGATTCCATGCCTATCAGAACATACCCGCATTCTTCCGGAGGAGAGTATGAACGAATCGAAGGTTCGGAACCCCGGCAGCCCTGCCCCATCGGACCTTCGTGTCCTGGCCGGCGGACCTGCAGGTAGCTGCAGTGGTGGATTTCCCAATGACGGATAGCTATTACCTGTGCTGCAATTGTCTGCCGAACGCGATCGCCCCAGAACGATCCGGGTCGAATGCCGTCTCGCATCCACTTCGACGGCGACTTCCGAGGACTTGCTGTTCCACGGTTGAGCCAGAACCCGACGAGCCATCTGGCTTCCTGACAGACGCTCAGATCATCCACTGTACTGCCGGGCTCCAGGTCTGGGATCGCCAGGATCTCCCTCGGCTTGACCCGAACGAGATACCGCCAAACGGATGCGAGAATCGGATCCAACTCACACAACACTACCTTGCGATCAGCGTACCGAAGCGAGTACCCAGCAGAGCCGGCGAAAGGCTCCACGATCGTCTCGAACAGGGGCTCTGGATAGTGCTTCAGTGCATCCCGCCACTTGCCTCCGTAGTAGCCAAAGAAGGGCCTGACCTGCGCTGCCTCGACATTCTTCGCACTGGCAAGACTTTGCAGCGAGCGGCTGTCTTTGGCGCCATTCGCGCTCGCGGACACGACAACCAGAGCCGGGCTCATCAGTTCCCTGCCTCAGGTTCATCTTCGAGATCAGGTTTTGCAGCACTGCTCTCGACCCATCGATCGATTTCCGACAAGCGAAACTTCCACAGTCGGCCTATCCTGTGCCCAGGGAGCTGTTTGCTCTCAATCCACCGGTAGACGGAGTCCCTGGCCACCCCGAGGTGCTGGGCGACGTCATCTACGGAAACCCAAGGTTCGGAAATCCCCATTTCCTCTCATGCATCCGAGCTGAATCGGCTCACAGCATAGCATGACCTAGCGCAGTCAAGTCGCTAATAGTCGTATATAGTCGATTAAAGTCGTCGTTTCCTTTCGATTCCATGCTCCATCATGCGCCACCCGTCAGCCTGAATTGGAAACGCGACGCACAACGACGCACCATCCCTGTAGTCTGGCTGAAGAATGACTGCTCCATGGGTAGACCCGGCTCGCACGCACTTGAGGGCTAGATTCGGCCGGATTCGTGGCCGGGTTCGCATGCTGATAAGAGGTGTCTCCGAGCGCAAGATGCAGTGTACCCATTGTGGTCCTCGCCCAGAGTCGCCTGCGTTGGCGTGGGTCCGCGTGCGCAGGGACGACTTCGCTGCATGGCAGCGTGCCCATGGGAGAACCGCGAGCAGGTGAGATCGCGTTTAGGAGAAGGCACAAGCGCGGGCAACCGCGCGATGAAGGCCAGCGGTTCAAGCTCGACGGACATGGAGTCCCTGGAGCGGACGAGCACCCCTCGCCCGCTCCTCCCCATCGCCCCTAATACCGGTAGTGATCCGGCTTGTACGGACCTTCGACGGGAACGCCGAGGTAGTCCGCCTGCGCCTTGCTCAGCACGCTCAGCTTCACGCCGACCTTCTTGAGGTGCAGGCGCGCGACTTTCTCGTCGAGCTTCTTGGGCAGCACGTAGACCTGGCCGCTGGCGAAGCTCATGCCTGTTGTCGCGTCCTTGCCCTTGGTGGCGTTCTCCCACAGGGCCATCTGGGCGATGGTTTGGTTGGTGAATGAATTGGACATGACGAAGCTGGGGTGGCCGGTGGCGCAGCCCAGGTTCACCAGGCGGCCGCGGGCGAGAAGGGTCAGGCGCTTGCCGCCGGGCAGGATGAACTGATCCACTTGCGGCTTGATGTTCTCCTCGCGAATCTCGGGATTCGATTCCAGCCAGCTCACCATGATCTCGCTGTCGAAGTGGCCGATGTTGCACAGGATGGCCTCGTCCTTCATGACCGACATGTGCTCGCCGCGGATGACGTCCATGCAGCCGGTGGCGGTCACGAAGATGTCGCCTTGCGGGGCAGCCTCTTCCATGGTCACGACCTCGTACCCTTCCATTGCCGCCTGCAAGGCGCAGATGGGATCGACCTCGGTGATGAGTACGCGCGCGCCCAGGCCGCGGCCCGCGTGCGCGCAGCCCTTGCCCACGTCGCCGTAGCCAGCAACGACCACGACCTTGCCCGCCACCATCACGTCGGTGGCGCGCTTGATGCCGTCGAACAGTGATTCGCGGCAGCCGTACAGGTTGTCGAACTTGGACTTGGTGACCGAGTCGTTGACGTTGATGGCGGGGATGAGCAGCTGCTTGTTCCTGGCCATCTCGTAGAGGCGATGCACGCCCGTGGTGGTCTCTTCGGACACGCCTTTGATTTCCTTGGCCATCTTCGTGAAGCGCGTCTTGTCGGCCTTCAGGCACTTGTCGAGCAAGGTGAGAATGACCTTCATCTCTTCCACTTTGGTCGTGGACGGATCGGGCACCTTGCCGGCCTTTTCGAATTCGGCGCCCTTGTGCACGAGCAGCGTGAGATCGCCGCCGTCGTCGAGCAGAGGTTCGGTCCTGGCCGACCTGGAAGGCGGAGATCTGGGTTTCGATGTTGGCCCAGTGCTCGGGCAGGGTCTCGCCCTTCCACGCGAACACCGGAACGCCGGCCTTGGCGATGGCTGCGGCCGCCTCGTCCTGTGTCGAATAGATGTTGCACGAGGTCCAGGTGACCTCGGCGCCCAGCTCGACCAGCGTCTCGATGAGAATCGCCGTCTCGATGGTCATGTGCAGGCAGCCCGCGATGCGCGCGCCCTTGAGCGGCCTGTGCGCGCCGAACTCCTCGCGCAGGGACATGAGACCGGGCATTTCCTTTTCCGACATGCGGATCTTCTTGCGGCCGAGCTCGGCCAGGGAGATGTCCTTGACCTTGTAGGCCGGAAATTCATTGCGGATATCCATGAAAGCTCCTTCGCGAATGTGAACGGGTTACGGGTTTACGATTCTTTTTCCAATGATCAACTGAAGAGGCGGTGTGAAAGCGCCGGGCAAGGGGGCGCAGGTGACGATCTCGAGTCCCGCTTCGCCGAGCCAGGCACGCAGCTTGTCGGGTTCGAAACCCAGCCACACATGCCCTTGCTCGCGCAGGCTTTCGTCCTTGTGGGGCACGTGATCCGCGACGATGAGATGCCCGCCCGGCCGGAGAAAGCGCGCGGCGGTGGCGATGACATCGCTGGGGCGGGCGATGAATTGCAGGACGCGCACGATGGTTACGAGATCCGCGCCACCGGCCTTGGCGATCTCCTGCGACAGGTTGCTATCGTCCATCTCTGCCTGGCGTAAGCGCACGTTGGGCAATCCGCTATGCGCCACCCGCGCAGCGGCGCTGGCCAATCGGGCCGCGCTGCGATCCACCGCAATCACGCGATCGTACAGCGGCGACAGCAGGGGCAAGAGCAAACCATCGCCGCAGCCGACATCGACGGCGAGATGGTGCCCAGGCAACAGGGCGGACAAAAGCGGCAGGAAGGGCTCGACCGAGACACCCGGCATCGGCGACGTTTCAGCCGCGCCGTCGGCAAACAGCTTGCGCGCCGTCTCTTCCCGCTTGGCCACGATCTTGGGAATGCGCGCCAGTCGCCCTTCGGCCAGGCACAGGTCCTGTCCCGCGTGCAGCGCCGCCAGCACGATGGGATTGTCGTTGGCCTCGGCACGCAGGAGGATGCGCGTACCCTCCCGCCGCTCGGCCAGCAGGCCAGCATCGCGCAAGGGCTGGGTCTTGCGCGTGACCTGCGGCTGACTCTGCTTGAGCAGCGTGGACAGCTCGCCCACGGTCAGCTCCTCCGCGTCGCACAAGGCGAGCAGACGCAAACGATCTTCATCGCCGAGGAGGCGGAAGAGATCAGCGTGCACGCGAGCGGCAGTGGCGGCCACGGGTCTTGTTATATGCTATCATACGCATGTATGCAAGTATAGAGTCACACGGCAGGGCCTGAGGCCCACCGTCGATCAGGCGCGCAGGCGCGGGACTGACGGCGACCGCCGGGAGAAGACGCCAGCAGTAGAGTTGCTCGCGCGCCTTCCGCCTGTTTCAATAGCCCCGTGTCCTTCTCAGGTCTAAAGGCAGGTCTTGCAGCCGGTCTCGCATGCCTGTTGTCGCTGCCCACGCCCCGAACGATGGCCGCCGAGGTCAAGGCGTGTTCAGAAGGCAGGACCTCACGACTGGCCATCGTGATTGTTTCGCGTCCCAAGATTCCGAGGCACGATCAGAACATCGGCAAGGACGCCCTGGTCCTCACCGCAAAGGATGGCAAGGAGCTGCTGCGCGAGTCCGTGGACGATGCCTACCTGCATTGTCTGGGTTTCAGCGAAGCCGCCGGCCGTCACCTGATTGGCATCGAGGGAGAGCGGGGCGCCTGGATGGTGCTCGGCTCGATCCTCTACGTCGGCGAGACCGGTGGCCCCCTTGTGCCCTCCGCCTTCGACCGCGATGATTTCCTGGCCCTCGCTTCGCTGACCAGACCCACGGGCCGTTACGTCGCGTTCGTCGGCGGCCACCAGGGCATCGACGGTCTGTTCGTCCTCGACACGCAGACCGATAGGATCCGCCGCTTGGGCAAGCCCCCAGCGCCGCCGCCCGACCCGGGTTGGTCGTGCGATGAGCCGTTCGGCTGGGGCTCGTGCTGGTCCGACGCCTACGGCACCCTGGACCGGACGTTCTGCGCTTCGAGAGGGAAAACATCCTGGTCGTCAGCTACGGCAAGGACACCGGTCGCCACCGCGCCAAGCAACGCACAGTGCGCCGCTTCCGCTTATAGCTACAAACCGATGCATCGTCCTCTACTGCGGTGCGCGCGTCCTGGAACGCCTGCTTCGACTGTCGCCGCCCCGAACCCTTTGCCCATTCTTCACCATCGAAGGCAGAACACAGGAATTGGGGACCAGCGGAGGACGACAATGATGGCTTCGAAGCAGGGAACAGGCCGTGGGCAATCGACCGAGGAACAGGCTTCCCGGCTCATCGACCAGCGCATCCGCGAGCTCGTGGGATGGCGCGGGGAGACCCTGGCCCACATACGGGCGCTGATCCTGGAAGTCGACACCGAGATGACCGAGGAGTGGAAGTGGAGCAATCCGGTTTGGTCGCACCACGGGATCGTCTGCACCGGTGAGGCGTACAAGAAGGTTGTGAAGCTCACGTTCGCCAACGGGGCCAAGGTCCCAGACCCATCGCGCCTCTTCAATTCCAGCCTGGAAGGCAACACGCGAAGGGCCATCGACATCCACGAAGGGGAGAAGGTCGACGCGGACGCGTTCAAGGCGCTGGTGAAGGCCGCGGTGGCCGAAAATGGCTCGGCGGCGAAGAAACGGTAGACCCGCTCACCGCGCGGTCAGGCGTTCGCTGGCGTGGCCTGCAGGCGGCGCCAGAAGAAGTACGAGAGCCCCCAGAGCACAAGTGTGGCCGCCGCCCAGCCCCACGCCTCCGGGCCATCGCCCACCGAGAAGTGGGCGATGAGCGCAGAGCCGAGGTCGATGGCGAAGCCGGCGTAGGCCCACTCCTTGAGCCGCGCCGGCACCGGTGCAAGCAGCAGCGCCACGCCGAGGAGCTTGGCCCACGAAAGCTCCACCCGGAAGTAGGCGGGGAAGCCGAGGTGTTTGAACGCCTCCGCCACCTGCGGCAAGCGTAGTTCCGCGTAGGCGGTGAAGCCCATCTGCAGGCAGAAAAGCGCGGTGACGATCCAGAAGCCGATGACGATTTTTTTGGAGCGGGTCATGCTCAGGTCCCTGGACCAGAGGTCCAACCGGGGGTCTCGACGCCGAACTGCTTGGCGTACTCGGCGTTCAATCGCTGCCAGCCGCCGAACTTCATAACCTCGGGGCCAACGATGCGTCCAAGTGGCTGGCTCGCGAGGAACCGATCGAGCACATCGAAGCAGATGTGCCAGCCCGCAGCGCCCATCGATATGAATCGACGGTCGATGTTGTGCCAAAGCGTGAGCCGAGTGCCGCCGCCTCCCAGCGGCTCGAGCTCCCAGCGCATGTCCTGTCCGCCCCAATTGAATTCGAGCACCTTGGGCGCATCGGCCCGCTTCACCTGGGTCTCGGATACAAGCGGCGTCGACGCTCCCACGGTCGCGAGCTTGGCGGTACCAACGACACCGAGGTCCCGGTCGGAATCGAACGGAGCCCATTCGCGGAGGTGTTCGGGGTCGGTGAGCGCCTGCCAAACCTTTGTGGGAGCATGGTGCAGGTCGCGCACGAGAACGAGGGTCCACTTCTCTCCATTTTTTCGAATCTCAGCGCCGGCCGCCGGGCCGGGCGCGTAGTTGTCACGGTTGTTCATCGCTTCTTTCCTTTCCGATTGGGTGCCGGGTCCATGCCATCGAGGTGGCGCTCCAGGGCGTCGACGTGGCGGGTCCAGAAGCGGCGAAAAGGCGCCAGCCACGCATCCACTTCCATGAGTGGCTCGGGCCGGATCCGATATAGGCGCCTCTGGGCATCCACGCGCGACTCCACGAAGCCAGCCTCGCGCAGCACGCGCAGGTGCTTGGAGACCGAGGGCTGGGCCAAGCCGAGCTGGGATTCGATGTCGCCCACCGATTGCTCCGACGAGGCGAGCAGGCTGAGAATGGCTCGGCGGCTTGGCTCTGCAAGGATGGCGAACCCGGATTCCATGGCGTTGTATATGCCTCACGGAGAATATGCCTGTCAAGGCAGATTCGACCGGGCTTCGCGGGGCCGAAGGCTTGAAGCGCTCCGCGAGAGCCGATGGCTCAATTGCTCGGTCATTCGGAAGCCAATTGTGGTATCGCTATGGGAACAGCTCGTAGCGAGGGCGCGATGAGTATCGAGCACGGATCCAAGATGGCAGGAACGTCTCTGTCCGGAAAATTCCCGGAGATAGCCCTGCCAATCGGAGGCGCCAAGCTGGACTCGCCGCCCTTGAAGGTGTTTCTGCGGACGGCCCGCGGCGATGACCGTATACCGATGCCGAACCGGGCGACCGGAACGCCTGCCCTGGTCGCGACCCATCGCACTTGTTTCGGCGAGGTGTATCGCCACCCCTGTTCCGAGGACAACGACCTGCTCTCCTGCCACCGCTGCCACTTGTCGACGGTGATTCCCAGAACGATTGGCACCTACAACAGCCTTGACGCGTACTTCCGCGGGGCGCGCCAACGGGTGGATGACTTCCGCGCTCAAGTCGGGGCGCTGGCGGCAAGCAAGACCGTTCACGAAGCGTGACTGTCGGCCCCCAGTGCGGTGCCAGAGGCTTGAAGGCGGGAGCATCGACGGGGATCCGACATTCCTGTCAGGCGCACCGCAGACCACCTTCCGGGGTGAACGGCCCGCCTACACGCAGATACACGTCCCGATCATAAGTCTCCCTATTAACTTGGGAAGTATTCTAGAGTACAATCGTTAAGCCTTAAAATTTCCGTTACCCTCCGCGCGGGAGAACCTTCATGGTGAGATCCAGATTTAGCAACGCCCAATCTCTAGGTGCACTGTCGGTGGGCATTCTTTTCCTCGGTCTCGCTCCGGGCTGTCAGAGCGTCGGAGTGGTGGCGGGCGGCACCAGCGATGCAGGCCGCCCCGACACCCCGCTGATCCCGACCGATACCAGCTTCGGCATCAAGTTCGACGGCGGCTCGGGCACCTCCGTCGACGGCGTCTGCGTGGCGCTCACGAGTTGCAAGGCCGCGGGCGGCCAGTACTGTGGCGTCGTCGGCGACGGCTGCAACGCCAACCTCAACTGCGGCGATTGTCCGGCGGGCCAGACCTGCTCGGATCACGTCTGCAGCAGCGGTAGCGGATGGGACGGCGGTGTTCTCACATCCTGCACCGTCACCGGCGGGCAGTACTGCGGCGATATCGGTAACGGCGGCGGCGGCAAGCTCGCTTGCGGCGCCTGCGCCGCGGCCGGCTGGACCTGCACCGACGGACTTTGTACCGCCCCCGCGACCGTCTGCACGCCCGCGGCTTGCGTGTCCAGCGATGGCAAGTACTGCGGGTCCATCGGCGACGGCTGCGGCCATGCCAAGGATTGCGGCGACTGCGCCGCCGGCCAGGCGTGTGTGAACAACCAGTGCGTGCCGGCCACAGGGTGCACACCCGCCACCTGCAATCCGACCGGCGGGCAGTACTGCGGCGGCCTGCTCGGCGACGGCTGCGGCGGCAAGATCAATTGCGGCGACTGCACCACCGCCGGCTGGACGTGCACGAGCCACCTGTGCACGGGCGGCGCGGCCTGCGCGCCCATCGCGTGTGGCACCGGCGCTGGCAAATACTGCGGCACCATCGGCGACACGTGCGGCGGCAGCCTGGCCTGCGGCGAGTGCATCGCGGGCGAGACCTGCAAGAACAACCAGTGCCTGCCCGCGACCTGCACGAAGCTGACGTGCAACCCGAAAGGCGGCCAGTACTGCGGCGGCCAGGTCGGCGACGGCTGCGGTGGCAGCCTCGATTGCAGCGCGGCCTGCCCGGCGGGTTGGACCTGCCAGAACCATCTGTGCGTCGGGGACGCTACCTGCAAGAAGCTCGCGGTGTGCACCAACGGCACCCCCTTCAACTACTGCGGCGACGTGGGCGACAGCTGCGGCGGCACCCTTCACTGTGGGAACGACTGCGACGCGGGCCAGGTCTGCGACACCACCACCGGGCTGTGCAAGGGCGACACGACCTGTGTCCCGAAGACGTGCACCAACGATACCTTGTACAACTACTGTGGCGACGTGGGCGACGGCTGCGGCGGTACCCTTCACTGTGGGAACGACTGCGACGTGGGCCAGGACTGCGACACCACCAAGCGGCTGTGCAAGGGCAACGCAAACTGCATCCCGGTGGCGTGTGACAACGGCACCCCGTTCAAGTACTGCGGCGATGCGGGCGACGGCTGCGGAGGCGCCCTCCACTGCGGGAACGACTGCGGCGCGGGCCAGGTGTGCGGCGCCGATGGCGTGTGCAAAGGCGACGCGAGCTGCGTGTCCAAGACCTGCGACAACGGCACCCCGTTTGCCTATTGTGGCCAGATCGGCGACGGCTGTGGCGGCCGGCTTCTGTGCAGCAGCAATTGCGGAGCGGGTAAGGTATGCGGCGTGGACGGGCTGTGCAAGGGCGACGCGACTTGCGTGCCCAAGACCTGCGACAACGGCACCGAGTTCAACTACTGCGGCACCATCGGCGACGGCTGCGGCGGCGCGCTCCATTGCAGCACCGACTGCGGCGCCGGCAAGACCTGCGACACCGAAAACACTGTGTGCAAGGGCAACGCCAGCTGTGTACCGCGCACAACCTGCGTGAACGGCAGCGACTACAACTACTGCGGCAAGATCGGCGATGGCTGCGGCGGCAGCCTGCTTTGCGGCACCACCTGTGCCGCCGGCCAGGTCTGCGACACCACCCGCGGCCTGTGTCACGGCGATAGCAGCTGCACGGCACTCGCGTCCTGTTCGAACGGCACCGGCTACAACTACTGCGGCAAGGTCGGCGACGGCTGCGGTGGCAGTCTCAACTGCACCACGAACTGCGGCACGGGCAAGGCCTGCGACGCGACGACCGGGTTGTGCAAGGGCGACAGCAGCTGCGTGAAGGCCACGACGTGCACCAACGGCACCGCCTACAACTTCTGTGGCACCGTCGGCGACGGCTGCGGCGGCAGTCTCAACTGCGGCACGAGCTGCGGCGCGGGCAAGACCTGCGATACGGTCAAGGGCCTGTGCAAGGGCGACAGCAGCTGCACGCCGCTCACGGCGTGCACCAACGGCACCGCCTACAACTACTGCGGCACCGTCGGCGACGGCTGCGGCGGCAGCCTAGCCTGCAGCAGCGTCTGCTCGGTCGGCCAGACTTGCGACACGACGACCGGCCTGTGCAAGGGCGGCAGTACCTGCACCCCGATGACCGCTTGCACGAACGGCACTGCGTACAACTACTGCGGCACCGTCGGAAATGGCTGCGGTGGCAGCCTGGCCTGTGGCAACGACTGCGCAACCGGCCAGGTTTGCGACGCGACGACCGGCCTGTGCAAGGGCGGCACAAGCTGCACGCCGATAACCGCGTGCACCAATGGCACGGCCTACAACTATTGTGGCACCGTCGGCAACGGCTGCGGTGGCAGTCTTGCCTGCGGCAGCGACTGCGCCGCGGGGCAAGTCTGCGATACGACAAGGGGTCTGTGCAAGGGTGACAGCAGCTGCACACCGCTCACGGCGTGCACCAACGGCACCGCCTTCAACTACTGCGGCCAGATCGGCGACGGCTGTGGTGGCAGCCTCAGCTGTAGCACCAACTGCGGCACCGGCAAGGTTTGCGACACAGTCAAGGGCGTGTGCAAGGGCGATGCGAGCTGCACGGCGCTCACCTGCACGCTCGCCAATGGCGGCCAGTACTGTGGCGGCACGATTGGCGACGGTTGCGGCAGCTCCATCACCTGCAACGGCGCCTGCCCCGCGAAGACCACGTGCCAGGGCAACGTTTGCGCGTGCAACGACGGCTTGCGCTGCCAGGTCGCGACCTGTACCACCGGCTCGACCACCATCACCGGCAAGGTCTACGACCCCGCGGGGGCAACCCCACTCTACAACGTGATGGTCTTTGTGCCGAACACGACGCTCCCGTCGATCCAGCACGGACCTTCCTGCGATCAGTGTCCGAACGATCAAGCTGAGTTGGCCGCGCTGTATGGGGATCCCATCACCGCGGCGATCACGGGGACCGACGGTTCCTTTACCCTGAGCCACGCGCCCTCGGGTACCAACATCCCGCTGATCATGCAGATTGGGAAGTGGCGCCGTGGAGTCACGCTCACAACGGTCACCGCGTGCACCAACAACCCCGTGGACGCCAGCCTGACCCGCCTGCCTAAGAATCAGAGCGACGGCAACACAGGCACGGTCTCGCTGCCCAAGATAGCGCTGGCCGCAGGCCTGGCCGATCGCTTGCAGTGTCTCCTGATGCGCATGGGCCTCGACACCGCCGAGTTCACCAACCCGGGTGGCACGGGCACGGTCAGTATGTATCAGGAATCGAAGGACCCCGGTCGCTGCGTGGGATACGACGGAACGACCACGACCTATCCAGACGCCACCTCCAACCTCTGGGACAGTCAAGCCCACTTCAGCCAGTACGACATGATGATTCTCAACTGCGGCGGCAATATGGACGCGACCGATCCCACCAAAAACAACACATACATTTCGCATCCCGGCGCGGTCGATCGCATGAAAGCCTATGTCAATGCGGGCGGCCGGGTTTTCGTCGAGCACTATCACTGGGGCTGGATCCGGTCGTTCACCGGCTATTCCTCGACCTTCGGCGATGTCGCGACATGGACCTCCCAGAACGGCAATACTATCGGCAATCAGCCGCGCGACACCCTTATCGACCAATCGTTCACCAGAGGGATTGACTTCGCAGACTGGCTGTTCAGGGTGGGCGCCTCGACGACCAGCGGGCACCTAACGCTCACGTCTCAGGCGAAACCAACCGCTATCGATCGGATCAACCCACCAGCGCAGCGTTGGATCTACGAACCCGCCAACCCCGCTGTGCCGACCGGGAGCGCGAAATACACCCACTACCTCAGCTTCAATGCTCCCGTCGGTGCGGCTCCGGCCAATCAATGCGGCCGCTTCGTCTATACCGGCCTGCACGTTTCCGACACGGCGTCTGATCCGGGGGACAATCAGAGTACGGGCAGCCCCACGACGTTCCCGGCCTGCTGCAAGGCCGGCCCCTTGACTGCCCAGGAGAAGGCGCTCGAATTCATGATCTTCGATCTATCTTCCTGCATCAGCTCGAGTGGCGTGCCCACCGTTCCGCCCGTGCCGCCACCGCCAGCCGCGGCTCCTCCGCCGCCTCCGCCGCCC